>WNFP01001161.1_pt1 | contig 20594 bp, 18 predicted proteins | sample 5400201 | NCBI WGS metagenome assembly WNFP01 (sample SAMN13153355, study PRJNA577476) | soil metagenome | isolation source: 115 cm saprolite under Madrone tree | place: USA:California | collected 2016-06-14
GCTCTGATCGCGCCCAAATTCGTGCAACGCCGCTAAAACGGCATTGAGTGCTATTTCCCGTAAGCTTGCTGCTGCTTTGGCTGCGCGTGAATGAGTCCGCGCCCTAATCCTCGACCTCGGTCCGATCGTCCAGCCGCGATCGCAACCCGCCTGCCCGTTTGCGCGTTCATATCGCGGGAGCGCCTTTGCGAGGAGGCACCATGCCCAAATCGACCCGGCCGGATGAACCGCTCGTGCTGATGTTCAGCGACGACGGCTCCACACCCAACAATCCGCATCTGCCGTTTCTGGTCTATCGCGGCGCGATCGATGTCGCCGACGCAGATAGCCCCGAGCGCGTCATCGAGAGCACGTTTTCCGCAAACGGCTGGGGCGACATGTGGCGTAACGGCATTTTTCCCTACGTGCACTATCACTCCAAGATCCACGAGGCACTCGGAATAGCGCGCGGCTGCGCCAAGGTGCGCTTCGGCGGCGCGGCGGGCGAGGTGCTCGAGCTCGAGGCAGGCGATGTCGCGGTGCTGTCAGCCGGCACCGGCCACCAATGCCTGTGGGCGTCGCCCGAGCTGTGCGTCATCGGCGCCTATCCCAAGCGCGGCAACTACGATCTGTGCCGCGGCAGCAAGGCCGAGCATGCCAAGGCGCGCAAAACCATTCCGGAAGTGCCGCTGCCGGACAGCGATCCCGTGCATGGCAAGGCCGGCCCGCTGACCACGCTCTGGCGGGCGGCGCCGGTTGCCCTATAGTCCGCCCGCCGCGAAGGGAAGCGGGGGACATGCGCGATGGGCGACTGGATCGCCTTCTGGGATTCCAAGCACTCGATCTATGTCAACGCCCGCCATCGCGACGTGCACTACCGCACGATCGCGCAGGACATCCGCGCGCATCTGCCGCCTGGCGCCGCCATGCTCGATTACGGCTGCGGCGAGGCGCTGCACGCCGAGATCATCGCCGCCTCGGCGCGGACACTGATCCTGTGCGAGGCCGCGCCTAAAGTGCGCGCCGCCCTCGCGCGCCGCTTCGCGGCCCATGCCAAGATCAAGGTGTGTGCGCCCGAGGAGCTCGCGGCATTGCCAGCCCAATCGCTCGACGCGGTCGTGCTGCATTCGGTCACGCAGTATCTCGCGCCCGACGCGCTTGATGCGCTGCTCGTGACGTTCCGACGCGTGTTGACCGAGCAAGGCATTCTCATCGTGGGCGACGTCATCCCGCCGCATGTTTCCGCGTTGGGAGATGCGGCGGCGCTCCTTCGCTTTGCCGCGGCAAACGGCTTTCTCGGTGCAACCATCGTCGGTCTCTTGCGCACGCTGCTCTCAGATTACTGGCGGCTGCGCTCGCAACTCGGGCTCACGCGCTATGGCGAGGCGGCGATGATCGCAAAGCTCGCCAGCGCCGGGTTTGAGGCCCGTCGCGCGTCCGCCAATATCGGCCACAACGCGGCGCGCATGACGTTCATCGCGCGGCCGGCGTGAGGCGGCCGCTATCCAGATCCGCCGACCCCGCGGCGCTCCTCCTTCTTTGCAAGCCATTTTCCCAGCGATTCCATCCACTTAGCGGCTATTCGCTTTCGCGCGGCCAGGGACCGCAAAATTTTTCAACGACATCCCATCACAAAATGAATTTAATTCTTGACTTCTATTTGCACCTTTGCTACATAAGGCACATCCTAGCTCATTCGGGGCGTGTTCTCGAGCCATACCTGAATACGGAGCGAGGAGTGGCGTCCCGCGGCAGCGGCTCTGGAACCGTCGCCTCGGGAGGTAGGGAAAGCCGACGCCGGGCACTACGACCCGGACGCAAGGAGCTTGCTGCAACCGAACCGAACCTGCCGAAGCGAAAGCTTGAGGCAGGCTCCGGTGAGAGAAGCGCGGCACCCGGAGCCCAAAATCGCCACGGTGAGAGCGCCGAGAGGCGGGCGTCCCGCGTCATGGGACGCAAGGCGCCTCGCACGCGCCTGGCGTGCGCGCCAATGCGCACGCCCCACGGGTGCCTCGCAAGCACCCGTACGTCTCTCGGCGCTCCGCCACCCCTCAAAAGGGGGTAGCGAAGCCAAAAACAAACCCCGGGCGCAAAAAACGCGACGCGGGAACGAAGGAGTGTTGTCCGATGTCAACTCTTTCAGTTCGTCATTCCGGCCGAGCCGCGATAGCGGCGAGGGCCGGAATCCATAACCACTGGCCGTGGGTAGGGATTCCGGGCTCGCGCCTTTCGGCGCGCCCCGGAATGACGAGGAGAAGCCGTCGGTGCCCTTCCCTGCCCGCCGATTCTGGTTTAAGAGCGGCCCGCGCGCGGGGACGCAAAGCTCTGCGCCGCCCGAAGGACGCGCAAAGAGCGCGCCCTTTTTTTGTGCCTAGCGCGCATTGATCGCGAAGCGACATGCCCAAGCGAACCGACATCTCCTCGATCCTCATCATCGGCGCGGGGCCGATCGTGATCGGGCAGGCGTGCGAGTTCGACTATTCCGGGACGCAAGCGGTCAAGGCACTCAAGGCCGAAGGCTATCGGATCGTGCTGGTCAACTCCAATCCGGCTACGATCATGACGGACCCCGACCTCGCGGATGCCACTTATGTCGAGCCGATCACGCCCGAGATCGTCGCCAAGATCATCGAGAAGGAGCGCAACGTCGTTCCCGGCGGGTTCGCCCTGCTGCCGACCATGGGCGGGCAGACCGCGCTGAACACCGCGCTGTCGCTCAACAAGATGGGCGTGCTCAAGCGCCTCGACGTGACCATGATCGGGGCGACCGCGCAGGCGATCGACAAGGCGGAGGATCGCGAGCTCTTCCGCGAGGCGATGCAACGCATCGGGCTCGAGACGCCGCGCTCCAAGCAGGTCAAGACGCTGATCAACGCGCTCGCCGCGCTCGAGGAGATTGGGCTTCCTGCCATCATCCGCCCGTCGTTCACGCTCGGCGGCACCGGCGGCGGCATCGCCTACACCAAGGCCGAATTCATCGACGTCGTCGAGCGCGGGATCGACGCCTCCCCCACCAACGAGGTGCTGATCGAGGAATCGGTGCTCGGATGGAAAGAATTCGAGATGGAGGTGGTGCGGGACAAAAACGACAACTGCATCATCATCTGCTCGATCGAGAATTTCGATCCGATGGGCGTGCATACCGGCGATTCGATCACCATCGCACCCGCGCTCACGCTCACCGACAAGGAATACCAGATCATGCGCAACGCCTCGATCGCGGTATTGCGCGAGATCGGGGTGGAAACGGGCGGCTCGAACGTGCAGTTCGCGGTCAATCCCGCGGACGGGCGGCTCCTCATCATCGAGATGAACCCGCGCGTGTCGCGCTCCTCCGCGCTCGCCTCGAAGGCCACCGGCTTCCCCATCGCCAAGGTCGCGGCCAAGCTCGCCGTCGGCTACACGCTCGACGAGATCGCCAACGACATCACCGGCGGCGCCACGCCTGCCTCGTTCGAGCCGACCATCGACTACGTGGTGACCAAAATCCCGCGCTTCGCGTTCGAGAAGTTTCCCGGTGCCGAGCCCATCCTGACCACCTCGATGAAATCGGTCGGCGAGGCGATGGCGATCGGCCGCACGTTCCAGGAGAGCCTGCAAAAAGCGCTGCGCTCGCTCGAAAACGGGTTCACCGGGCTCGACGAAATCGCGATCGAGGGGATTGGGCAAGGGGACGACAAGAACGCGGTGCGCGCCGCGCTCGGCACGCCGACGCCCGAGCGCATCCTCAAAGTGGCGCAGGCCATGCGGCTCGGCTTTTCCGATCAGGACATTTATGCCTCCTGCAAGATCGACCCCTGGTTTCTCGGCGAGATCCGCGGCCTCATCGAAGCAGAGGCGCAGATCCGCGCGCATGGTCTGCCGGGCAACGCCGGCGCGTTGCGCCGGCTCAAGGCCATGGGCTTTTCCGACGCGCGGCTCGCCAAGCTCACCGGGGTTAGCGCCGCGACGGTGACGCAGCGGCGCCGCACGCTGGGCGTGCGGCCGGTCTTCAAGCGCATCGACAGCTGCGCCGCGGAGTTCGCCTCGCCCACCGCCTACATGTACTCGACCTATGCCGCGCCGTTCGCCGGGCCGCCGGTTTGTGAGGCTGCGCCTTCGGACAAGAAGAAGGTGGTGATCCTGGGCGGCGGGCCGAATCGGATCGGCCAGGGCATCGAGTTCGACTATTGCTGCTGCCATGCCGCGTTCGCGCTCAAGGAGGTGGGCTACGAGACCATCATGGTCAACTGTAACCCGGAGACGGTCTCCACCGATTACGACACCTCCGACCGGCTTTATTTCGAGCCCCTCACCGCCGAGGACGTGCTCGAGATCATCGCCACCGAATGTTCGAGCGGAGATCTGCGCGGCGTCATCGTGCAGTTCGGCGGGCAGACGCCGCTCAAGCTCGCCGAGGCGCTGGAACAGGCAAAAATCCCGATCCTCGGCACCTCTCCCGATATGATCGATCTCGCCGAGGACCGCGATCGTTTCAAAAAGCTGCTCGACAAGCTCAAACTGCGCCAGCCCAGGAGCGGCGTGGCCACCAGCCCGAAGGCGGCGCGCGCGATCGCCGAGGAGGTCGGCTACCCGATCGTCATCCGGCCTTCCTATGTGCTCGGCGGGCGTGCCATGGAGATCGTGGCCGACGCCGCGCAGCTCGACCGCTACATCGCGCGCCTCGCCGCCGATCTCGACCGGCCCTCGGAGCTCGTCGTCTCGCCCAAGCGTCCGCTGCTGATCGACCGATATCTCTCCGATGCAATCGAAGTCGACGTGGACTGCCTCGCCGACGGCAAGGACACGACCATCGTCGGCATCATGGAGCACATCGAGGAGGCGGGCATCCATTCGGGCGACAGCGCCTGCGCCTTGCCGCCGCATTCGCTCGGGAAGGCCGCCATCGCCGAGCTCGAGCGGCAAACGCGCGCGCTCGCGCTCGCGCTCGAGGTCGGCGGTCTGATGAACGTGCAATACGCCATCAAGGACGGCGACATCTACGTGCTCGAGGTCAACCCGCGCGCCTCGCGCACGGTGCCCTTCGTCGCCAAGGTCATCGGCGTTCCGGTGGCCAAGATCGCGGCCCGGATCATGGCCGGGGAGACGCTGGCGAGCTTCGCGCTAAAGCCCGCGGCGTTCGACCATGTCGGGGTCAAGGAGGCGGTCTTTCCGTTCGCCCGTTTTCCCGGCGTCGACACCGTGCTCGGGCCGGAAATGAAATCGACCGGCGAGGTGATGGGCATCGACCGCAACTTTGCCGTCGCCTTCGCCAAGAGCCAGATCGGCGGGGGGGCGCGGCTGCCGCGCTCGGGCACCGTCTTCGTCTCGGTCAAGGACGCGGACAAGCCCCGTGTGCTCGAGGCCGTTCGCCTTCTGGTCTCGCTGGGGTTCCGGGTGATCGCCACCTCCGGCACCCAGCGCTACCTGGCCGAGCAGGGGCTGCCGGCCGGCCGAATCAACAAGGTGCTGGAGGGCCGCCCCCACATCGTGGATGCCATCGCAAACGGCGAGGTTCAGCTGGTTTTCAACACCACCGAGGGAGCAACCGCCCTGGCGGACAGCCGCTCGCTGCGGCGCGCCGCCCTCTTGCATAAAGTGCCGTACTACACCACTCTTTCTGGGGCCGTCGCCGCAGCGCAGGGAATCAAAGCTTATCTCGGGGGTGACCTCGAGGTGCGCGCGCTGCAGAGCTATTTCGGCGGCAAGGCCGCATCCGGACAACCGGGGCCGGCTGCCTGACGGTGTTAGGGAAAGGTTCAGGGTCGCGTGGCCGGAGATGCTTCGGCCCGCGATTGGAATTATTGTCTGTTGGCTGAAGTCGGAGGCTTAAGGAACAAATGGATAAGATCCCGATGACGGCAGAGGGCTACGCGGCGCTCGAGAAGGAGCTCAAGCACCGCCAGCAGTTCGAGCGACCTCGGATCATCCAGCAGATTACCGACGCGCGAACGCACGGCGACCTGTCGGAGAATGCCGAATATCACGCCGCCAAGGAGACGCAGTCGCACAACGAGACCCGCATCGCCGACCTCGAGGACAAACTCGCGCGCGCGGAGGTCATCGACGTATCGAAGCTCTCGGGCGACACCATCACGTTTGGGGCGACGGTGACCTTAATCGACGAGGACACCGACAAGAAACAAGTCTGGCAGCTCGTGGGCGAGCCCGAGGCCGACGCCAAGAAAGGCAAGATCTCCATCACCTCGCCGCTCGCCCGCGCGCTGATCGGCAAGGGCAAAGGCACGAGCGTCGAGGTGATGACGCCGAGCGGGGCCAAGGCCTACGAGATCAAGAAGGTCGAGTGGCGCTAGCCGGCTGACCATTGGACCGGGAGCGTCAGCCGGCGGGCCGAGCTAACCGGGGGCAAGGCGCTGTCGCGGGGCATTCCCATGCAATTCGGCGTGTTTGACCACATGGACCATGCAGGCGGCCCGCTGGCCAAGCTCTACGCCGACCGGCTCGACCTGAGCGAAGCCTACGACGCAAGCGGCATCTACGCTTACCACCTCGCCGAGCACCACTCGACGCCGCTCGGCTGCGCCGCCTCGCCGGGGCTCTTCCTCGCCGCACTGAGCCAGCGCACCAAGCGATTGCGTTTCGGCCCTCTCGTCTACCTGTTGCCCTTCTATCATCCGCTGCGCTTGATCGAGGAAATCTGCATGCTCGATCAGATGAGCGGCGGCCGGCTCGAACTCGGCATTGGACGTGGAGTGTCGCCGTTCGAGACCCGCGCCTACGGGCTCGACTTCACGCAGACCGGAGAGATCTATCACGAAGCCTTTGAGCTCATCCTGAACGGGCTCGCTTGCGATGAGTTGACCTTTGAAGGCAAGCATTACCAGTTTCGCAACGTGCCGATGATCCTGCGACCGCTGCAGCGCCCGCATCCGCCGCTTTGGTACGGAATCACCATCCCTGAGAACGCCGATTGGCCGGCGGCGAACGATGTGAACATCGTGACCATTGCGCTGCGCCCCACTGTGCGCCTCATCCTTGACCGCTACCGGGCCGAGCGCGCCCGCCTTGGCAAAACGCATCAGCCGTTGATGGGAGTGGCGCGCCATGTGGTGGTGGCGGAGACCGACGAGACGGCCCTCGCGATCGCGCGCCGCGCTTATCCACGCTGGCGTAGCAATTTCCGCTGGCTTTTCGCGCGCCATGGCGTCGAGCCGCGAATCGCGGCGCTCTACCCGCCCTCCTTCGACGAGCTTGCCGCCATTGACAACGCGGTCGCCGGCTCGCCCCGCACCGTACGCGATTTCATCGCCGCGGAGATCGATGAGACCGGCAGCAATTATTTCGTATCATGGCTCGCGTTCGGGGACATGACCCTTGCGGAATCGCTGCGTTCGCTCGAGCTGTTTTCGCGCGAGGTGATGCCGGCCTTTGCGAGCGCGCCCGCCTATGCTGCGCAATAACCAGCGCCACGGCACGCCCTTCCCCCACTTGCGCGTTTCAGGGTGCCTTTTGCTCCATCGGCACCATGGCCGCGTCTTTGGAGTTGCGCAGCGTCAGCGAGGTCTTGACGTTGCGCACGTGCGGCGCGGCGGTCAGTTCGGCGACGAAGGCCTGGAAGGTTTTCAGATCCGGCGCCACGCATTTGAGGATGAAGTCGATCTCGCCGGACAGCATCCAGCATTCGCGCACCAGCGGCTGGGCGCGCACGAAATCCTCGAACGCCTTGAGATCGGCATCGGCCTGGCTCGTCAGGTGTACCATGGCGAAGACGGTCACCTCGTAGCCGAGGAGCTTCTCGTCGAGCAGCGCGCGATAGCCTTTGATGTAGCCGGCCTCCTCGAGCGCGCGCACGCGGCGCAGACAAGGGGGAGCCGAGATGCCGACCCGGCGCGCAAGCTCGACATTGGTGATGCGGCCATCCTCCTGCAGCTCCTTGAGAATCTGCCGGTCAATGGCATCGAGACGGGCGGCCACAGCAAAGGCTCCGAGGGTATGCTCGCGCCCATTGTTAGCAATACCGGACCGCACCTGCGAAACATTATTGCGCAAGGGTAAAATGCCACCTGCTGCGTCCCAGACGCTTCACAAAGCTGTGGCTCCTGGTCTGCATATCTTGCATGGCTCGCGCCACGCCCTAAATTGTGCAGAGCGAAAATGCACATTTCGGCCTTTGGCCGGCGCCGCGGAGGGCCAGCGGCGCTCCGAACCGGGCGCTGCCTAGTCAAGTCCAGACAGAGCGTTGGGGCCGGCAGCGCGATTTAGCCCGGGTTTTGGCTCAAGCACAGAAGGGTGCCTCGTCGATGGGCAAGACTAACCGCGCCAAGCTCGTCATCATCGGTTCGGGCGCTGCCGGCTATACGGCCGCGATCTATGCCGCCCGCGCGATGCTCGAGCCGATTCTGATCCAAGGCATCCAGCCCGGCGGACAGCTCACCATCACCACCGACGTCGAGAATTATCCCGGCTTCGCCGACGTCATCCAGGGCCCCTGGCTCATGGAGCAGATGCAAAAGCAGGCCGAGCATGTCGGGACCGAGGTCGTTGCCGACCATGTGAACAGAGTCGATCTCGGCCAGCGGCCGTTCCGAATCGAGTGCGATTCCGGCGATCACTACCTGGCCGACAGCGTAGTTATTGCGACCGGCGCACAGGCGCGCTGGCTCAAGCTGCCGTCGGAGCAGAAATTCAAGGGCTACGGCGTGTCCGCTTGCGCCACCTGCGATGGCTTCTTCTATCGCGGCAAAGAGGTGCTGGTGATCGGCGGCGGTAACACCGCGGTCGAGGAGGCGCTGTTCCTCACCAATTTCGCTGCGAGCGTCACGGTCGTGCACCGGCGCGATACTTTCCGCGCAGAAAAGATTCTGCAGGATCGTCTGTTCAAGAATCCGAAGATTTCCGTGATCTGGGACACCGTGCTCGACGAGGTCGTGGGCGAGGAGAACCCGCTGAAGGTGAAACGCGTCATTCTGCGCAACGTCAAAACCGGCGCGCGCAGCGAGCGCACGGCGGACGGCGTATTCATCGCCATCGGCCACACCCCCGCCTCCGAGCTGTTCATCGGGCAATTGGACATGAAGCCTTCGGGCTACATCAAGACCGCGCCGTTCTCGACGGCGACCTCGGTGCCGGGCGTATTCGCGGCCGGCGACGTCACCGACGACATCTATCGGCAGGCCGTAACCGCTGCCGGCCAGGGCTGCATGGCGGCGCTCGAAGCCGAGCGCTTCCTTGCGCTGCAGGGCGAGGCGGAGCCCGCCGTGGCGGCGGAGTAAAGGCCGTGCGCAAATGAGCATGGATTGGGACAAGCTGAAGGTTTTTCACGCCGCCGCCGAGGCGGGCAGCTTCACGCATGCCGGCGAGCAACTCGGCCTCTCGCAATCGGCCGTGTCGCGGCAGGTGTCGGCGCTCGAACAGGAACTCGGCGTCTCGCTGTTCCACCGCCATGCGCGCGGGCTCATTCTCACCGAGCAGGGCGAGCTCCTTCACCACACCGCCCACGACGTGTTCATGAAGCTGGAAGCCGCGCGCGCGAAGCTGACCGACAGCCGCGAGCGGCCCAATGGCGAGCTGCGGGTGACCACGACGCCGGGCATCGGCGTGCATTGGCTCACCCCGCGATTGGGCGAGTTCATCGAGCTTTATCCGGATGTTCATGTCACGCTCATCACCACTGACGAGGAACTCGACCTTGCGATGCGCGAGGCCGATGTGGCGATCCGGCTGCGACTGCCGACACAGCCCGACTTGATCCAGCGCAAGCTGTTCTCGGTACGCTTCCATGCTTACGCCTCGCCGGAATACATCAAGCGCTTTGGCACGCCGCGCGCGCTGGATGAACTCGACAACCATCGCATCCTGCTGTTGGGCGGCAGCACGGTTCCAAACTATCTCGAGAACCGGCGCTGGCTGACCGAGGTGGGGCGTAACGGCAAAGGTCCACGCACGCCGGCGCTCACGATCAACAACGTGCTCGGTGTTCTGCGCGCCTGCCAGCGCGGTATCGGTATCGCCTTGTTGCCGGACTATCTCGTGGAGGAGAATGGCGGCCTGGTGCAGTTGTTCGGCGAGTCCGACACGATCGCGCTTGATGCCTATTTCGTCTACCCGGAAGAACTCAAGACGGTCGCGCGGGTGCAGGTGTTCCGCGACTTTCTTGTCGCCAAGGCGCAGCGCTGGCACTTTTAGGCAACGCGCGCGCTGCGCCGCGGGAGCAGCGACCCAGAGTCTGGCCCAACCGGCGGCCGCATGGCTGGCATGCAAGCCTTTGCATTGTGTGAGAGAATCGCCGCGGCATACTGCGCGTCACTGGCGGCAGGCGGTTGCCCATCCTCCCAGATTGCAATCGTAGCGCCGTCAGCTGTTCCCCTCTGGAAGGTGATTGTCGGCCCCCGCGCCGACAAACTACAACCGGACCCGCAAGGGTCCGGTTTTTCTTTGGGCCTCGCTTTGAGCGAAGGCGGCCTGCTTGCCCCTGTATAGGCGGGCGCTTGCGCGCGTGCCTGCCGCGCACTACTTTGTTCCTGTTTTGAAAACTTTACGGAGGGCGACCAATGGCGTGGACAACCCCGAGCCTCGTTGAGATCTGCGTCGGCCTCGAGATCAACGGATATTTGCCGGCCGAGTTCTGATTCGGCGCATTCGCGTCGATCCTGAATGGGGCGATTAACCGCCCTCGTCCTAGGTTCGGCGGCGGGGGGAGGTTTTCCGCAATGGAATTGTCGTTGCCCGACATGCTGCTTGGCATGGGCGGGCGATGCGCGCGTGCGGCCGCGGACCCAGGCAAGTCTTGCGGTCACCGCCGACGGGGAAAATTGGTTATTGATCAACGCCTCCCCCGATCTTCCCCAGCAACTCCGCCAAGCCAAGCCGCTCCATCCGCGCGGTGGGACGCGCGGAAGTCCGATCAAAGCGGTGTTGCTCACAGGTGCTGAAATCGATCAGGTCGCGGGCTTGCTGAGCCTGCGGGAACGCGAGCCCTTCCAGTTATGCGCCACCGCGGTCACGCTCACCGCGCTCGCGGAGAATACCATGTTCGGCGTGCTGACCCCCGACCTGGTGAGGCGCAAGGCCGTTGTTCCCGCGGCGCCGCTCGTTTTTCTGGGAGGATTGCAGGCGCAGCTGTTTACGGTGCCGGGCAAAGTGCCGCTCTATCTCGAAGGCGACAAAGCGGAAAGTGCGAGCGAGACCGCGGCCAATGTTGGCGTCGAACTTTACGCGGGCGACGCGCGCATCGTCTATATCCCTGGCGCCGCCGCGGTGACCGCGGCGATCATGGCCAGGATCAAAGAGGCCGACGTCGTCTTTTTCGACGGCACACTCTTTCGCGATGACGAGATGATCACGACCGGAACCGGTGCTAAGACCGGCCGTCGCATGGGTCACATTCCAATCGACGGACAGGACGGGTCGCTCGCCGCGCTCGAAGGCATTTCCGCGCGGCGCATTTACGTGCACATCAATAACACCAATCCCGTCCTAGTCGCGGGTTCGCCGGAACGCGTGCGGGTGGAGCGAGAGGGGTGGGAGATTGCCGAAGACGGAATGGAGATCGCGCTGTGAAGCCGATGACGCCATCCGAGCTCGGGGCGGAGTTGCGCGACATCGGCGCGCGCCGGTATCACCGCCTGCACCCGTTTCATGTGCTGCTGCACGGCGGTCAGTGCACGAAGGGCCAGGTTCAGGCGTGGGCACTCAATCGGTACTATTACCAGGCGATGATCCCGCGCAAGGACGCGAGCCTGATCGCGCGCTGCAACGAGTCCGACCTGCGCCGGGAGTGGCGGCGGCGCCTGGTCGACCATGATGGCGAGAGCGAAGACGAAGGCGGGATCGCGCGCTGGCTCAAGCTGACCGACGGGCTCGGCCTCGACCGCGACTACGTCGTTTCGCTGGCGGGATTGCTTCCGGCCACCCGATTTGCGGTCGAGGCTTATGTGCATTTCGTCCGGGAGAAAACGCTGCTCGAGGCCATAGCTTCCTCGCTCACCGAGTTGTTTTCGCCGCAAATCATCAACGAGCGACTCGCCGGCATGCTCAAGAGCTATGACTTCCTGAGTGCGGACACCCTCGCTTATTTCTCTGCGCGCCCACCGCTCGCCCAGCGCGACTCCGACTTCGCGCTCGATTATGTCAAGCGCCACGCCAGGACGCCGGATGCCCAGCAGGCGGTGCTCAAAGCGCTCGAATTCAAATGCGACGTACTATGGGCGATGCTGGATGCGCTTTATCATGCCTATGTGACGCCGAAGCATCTTCCGCCCGGCGCCTTCGTGCCGAAGGACTGGAGCGGCGCATGAGCGGCCCGGGCATTCTCATCGATGCCGACGCGCGTCCGCGGCTGCCGCGTGGCGTGCGGCTCGTGTATAGCGAGGCGCAGGGCGGGTGGGTCCTACTGGCGCCCGAACGAATCTTCAAAGCCGACGCGATCGCGGCCGAGATCATCAAGCGCTGCACCGGCGAGCTCACGTTTGGCCAGCTCGTCGACGATCTCGCGAACAGCTACACGGCGCCGCGCGAGAAAATCCGCACGGACATCGCGAGCCTATTGCGCAGCTTGGCCGACAAGAAGCTGCTGGAGTTGTGATAATGGTCGCGCGCGAAGCTTTTGAATCAACCTCGATCCGGCAGATCGCCTAATGCACGAGAAGCCTCTGGGACTCCTCGCCGAGTTAACCCATCGCTGCCCGCTCGGCTGCCCCTATTGCTCGAATCCGCTCGCGCTCGATCCCAGAGAGGGCGAGCTCGATACCGCGACTTGGCTGCGTGTATTCAGCGAAGCGGCTGAACTGGGGGTGCTGCAGGTGCATTTGTCGGGTGGCGAGCCCGGCGCGCGGCGCGATCTCATCGATATCACCGCCGGCGCTCATGCGGCCGGACTTTATACCAATCTGATCACCTCCGCGGTCGGGATCACGGAAGCCGTGCTGGCTGGGTTGGTGCAGGCCGGGCTCGACCATGTGCAGATTTCGATCCAAGACAGCGATGCCCAATCCGCCGACCGCATCGCCGGGTACTCGGGCGCTTTCGGCAGGAAACGGGCGCTCGCCGCCGCGGTCGTGGGGCATAAGCTCCCGCTCACCGTCAACGCCGTGGTGCACCGCGCCAACATCGACAGGATCGGCGAGATGGTCGATCTCGCACTCGCACTGGCCGCGAACCGCATCGAGATCGCGCACGTGCAATATTACGGCTGGGCACTCAAGAACCGCGCCGCGCTGATGCCCTCCCGCGAGCAGGTTGTGTGCGCGGCGAGCGCGGTGGCAGAGCTGCGCTCGCGGCATCAAGGCCAGATCGTCATCGACGCCGTGGTGCCGGACTATTACGCACGGTATCCAAAACCCTGCGTCGGCGGGTGGGGTCGCCGTTCGCTCAACGTGACGCCCGCAGGCAAGGTGCTGCCCTGCCATGCCGCTGAATCGATTACCGGGCTCGAGTTCTGGAATGTGCGCGATAGCTCGCTCGCCGATATCTGGGCGAATTCCCCAGCTTTCAATGCCTTCCGCGGCACAGGATGGATGAGGGAGCCATGCGCAAGCTGCCCACGTCGTGAGCTCGACTTCGGCGGCTGCCGCTGCCAGGCCTTTGCGCTCACGGGTGATGCGAGCGCAACCGATCCGGTGTGCCACCTCGCTCCCGACCATGCGCGGGTGGCCCGGCTTGCGGCGATCCAGACCGAAGCTGCGTATGACTACCGGCACATGTAATGCCGTCCGGTCACCAGGAGGTGATGGGATCGGCATGCTGCCTGATATGTCGTGCGCGACGCAGCATGTGCTATCGTACCGCTGGGAATAAAACTGCGACAGGAAGTGTTAGGCACAGCAACAGCGCGATCCATTTGGAGGCTGCCATGTCGGGCATCGCGTCCCCCACCCGCCGCGAATTCTTGGCCGGCACCGCCGCGGTTATCGCGCTTGCGCGCGACGTCCATGCGCAGGCCGCGGCTGGCCCATTCAAACTTGAACCGCTTCCCTATCCCAACAACGCGCTCGAGCCGCACATCGATGCGCGCACGATGGAGATCCATCACGATCGCCATCATGCCGCCTATGTGATGAACCTCAACAATGCGGTCAAGGATTACCCGGCCGTCGCATCCATGCCGCTGCAGGATATTGTTGCCAAGCTCGCTGAAATGCCCGAGGCGATCCGCACCGCGCTGCGCAACAACGGCGGCGGGCATGCCAATCACACGATGTTCTGGCAGGTCATGGGTCCCGCCGGCGATCAGCCGCAGGGCGATCTCGGCGCGGCCATCAGCCGCGATCTCGGCGGCTTGCAGAAGCTGCAGGACGACTTCAACGCCGCGGGGCTGCGCGTGTTCGGCTCGGGCTGGGCATTCGTGACGGTCGCACGCGACGGCAAGCTCGCGCTTGAGACCAAGCCCAACCAGGATACTCCGCTGACGGACGGCAAGCACGTGCTGTTCGGCAACGACGTGTGGGAGCACGCCTATTACCTTATGTACCAGAACCGGCGCGCCGACTACCTCAAGGCGTGGTGGAACGTGGTGAATTGGACGAAGGTCGGTGAGCGCTACGCCGCGGCAAAGGCCGGCACGCTGACGATTTAGATCGGCCGCAATCGAAAGGAGGCTCGTTCGACACCCTATGAAAATAAAGCGATAAAGCACCACAAACGATCAGTTCAGGGAGGATGATCATGACCCAGTTGTCGCGCCGGTGCGCTCTTATGCTCGCCGGCACTCTCGGTGCAATCCTTGTAACCACACCGCCGGCGGCCGCGCAGCAGCAAGCTCCGCTGCCGCCCGGTTCTCCGTTGATCGGACGACCGGATACCGACGCGGCAAAGAGGCTCGCGCCCGTCGCGCCGCCGCCTATCCCGACCACGGCCGACAAGCTTCCGGTGGACAAGCTCAAGACGCCGAAGGGATTTACGATAGAGGTCTATGCGAGCGGCGTTGATAACGCGCGTACGCTTCGGCTCGGCGAAAAGGGCACGGTGTTCGTCTCGAGCCGCCTTAAGGACAAGATCCACGCCATCGTGGACAAGGGCGGGACGCGCGAGGTCAAGGTCGTCGCCTCCGGGCTTTATCGCCCCAACGGCATCGTCCTGCACAAGGGCACGCTCTACATCGCGGAGCTGTCCCAGATCTCGAAAATCGACAACATCGAAGACAAGCTCGACAACCCGCCGAAGCCGACCGTCATCTTCAGCGATCTGCCGAAGGATGAGGCGCACGGCTGGAAATATCTCACGATCGGTCCCGACGAAAAACTCTACTTCCAGGTCGGCGCACCCTGCAACATCTGCATGCCGCCCGAGCGGAATGCCAAGATCTACCGCCTCAATTTGGACGGCAGCGGGCTCGAAGTCGTTGCGACCGGCATTCGCCAGATCGTCGGCATGGACTGGCATCCGGTGCTAAAGCAGCTCTACTTCACCGAAAACCAGCGGGATTGGCTGTCGGAAGACATACCGGAAGACAAGCTCAATCGAGTGACACAGCCGGGCAAGGACAACTTCGGATTCCCCTACTGCCACCAGGGCAACATTCCGGACCAGGAATTCGGATGGGGCCATTCCTGCGAGGAGTTCACCAAGCCCATCGCGCTGCTGGGCCCGCACGCGGCGGCTTTGGGGATGCGCTTCTACACCGGCAGCATGTTCCCGGCCGCCTACCGCAACCAGATTATCATCGCGCGGCACGGCTCGTGGAACCGCAGCACCAAGATCGGGGGTGATCTTGTCGTGGTAAAGCTCAAGCCGGACGGCACCTTCAGGTCGATGGAGCCATTCGTCACCGGCTTCATCCAGAACAACAATTATGTCGGACGGCCGGCCGACGTGATGGTCATGAAGGACGGCTCGTTGTTGGTATCCGACGACTACAACGGCGCGGTCTACCGGGTGAGCTACGGTCCGCAGCGAACCGCTCGTCGCTGACGTCGCCTGAATTCGAGGGCGCCACGCCGCCCTCGACGCTTCTTGCGGGGTTTGCCCGGTTTCCGGAGCTGACATGCGCAGCCTCGCCATTGGCGCGATTGTCGCCGGTTTGGCTGCGCCGCCGCTCTCGGCGCAGCCCCTCGAGGAGCGGCTGCCGACCTGCCTCGGCTGCCATGGCGAAACCGGCACCTCGCAAGAGCCCGAAACACCCTCCCTCGGCGCCCAGCGTGCGTTCTACGCGACCGTGCAGCTGTTCATGTTCCGCGACAAGCTGCGCGTCAGCGAACGGATGAACGAAACGACCGAGGGGCTCACCGATACGGAGCTGCAGAGGGCCGCCGATCTGATCTCGAAATTGCCGCCGCCGCAGCCGATCTCCGACAGCCCCGATGCTGCCCGTATGGAAAGAGGGCGCGCCTTGGGCGAAAAGTATCGCTGCAATTTCTGTCACCAACCCAATTATGCCGGAGAAGAGAACGTTCCCAGAATCGCCGGCCAGCGCGAGGATTACCTGCTCAAGTCGTTGCGTACTTACAAGGACAATTCGCGGCACGGCTACGACGCGCAAATGTCCGAGGTCGTCTACCCGATGAAGGACGAGGACTTCGTCGATCTCGCCTACTTCCTTGCGCGGCTGAAGTGACTCTTGGTTCGCTATTCCAGCAGGGGCCGCGACAGCGAGGAGAGTCGCAATCCAAGACGCCAGGCGGTCGTTAGATCGCGGGGCTCGAGGGCACTCGGCCGAGCCCCAGAATGGGGGCATTAGAATTTTATTCGTGTGGGATATCAGAACCCATCCCGTCACTGCGCGCCGCTGCGTCGTCTCAAGTTGATGTGGATGTTCTTCTCGCGCGTGAAGCTCAACAGTTCCTCGATGCCCTCCTCACGCCCGACGCCGGATTGCTTGTAGCCGCCGAACGGCGCGCCGAGGAAATGCTTCGACACCTCGTTGATCCACACGAAACCCGCCTCGACCGCCGCCGCCGCGCGATGCGCGGTGGCGAGATCGTTGGTCCAGATCGAGCAGGTGAGCCCATACTCCACCTGATTCACCTGTGCCAACGTCTTCTCCTCGTCGCTCCACTTGAGAATGGAGAGGATTGGACCGAAGATCTCTTCCTTGGCGATGCGCATGTCCATGGTCACATCGGCGAACACCGTTGGCTCGACATAGAAGCCCTTGGCAAGATGCGGATCGCTTGGCCGTTTGCCGCCGGTGAGAAGCCGGGCGCCGTCCTCCTTGCCGGCATCGATGTACGCGAGCACGCGATCGTATTGCACCTTGCTCACGATCGAACCCATGGTCGTCGAAGGATCGGTTGGGATGCCGGGCCTGTAGCGCTTGACTGAATTCTTCACCCGTTCCAGCACGGCGTCGTAGATTTTCTCGTGCACGAAAGCACGGCTAGTCGAGCCGCAGGATTGGCCGCACCAGGTGAAATTCATGCCGTCGACGACGGCCGCCGAGACAGCGTCGAGATCGGCGTCGGGGAAAGCGATCAGTGCGTTCTTCCCGCCGAGCTCGAGAGTCACCGGCTTGAGAGTATCGGCGGCCGCCTTCATCACCGCGCGTCCGGTTGGCACGCTGCCGATGAGCGCCACTTTGGCGACGTCGGGGTGGCTCGCTAGCACTTGGCCGACCTCCTTGCCGCCCGGCACCAGATTCCAAACGCCCGGCGGCGGGATGCCGTCGATTAACTCGGCGAGCCGGAGCGAGGACAGCGGCGCCTGCTCAGGCGGCTTGACCACGACGGTGTTCCCGGCGGCTAGCGGAGCGGCCGATTTTCCCGCAACGAACATGAAAGGATGATTGAACGGGATGATCCGTGCGACCACTCCGAAGGGCTCGCGCACCGAGAAATTGACCGCCTCCGGGCCCATCGGGATCGACGCGCCTTTCATCTCGGTGACGAGGCCGGCGTAGAAGTCGAGCTGGGCCGCCCCCATCTGGGCGTCACGTACCATCTCGGCATAGGGATTGCCGCAATCGGCGGCGTCGATCATGGCAAGCTCGTCGCCGTTCTTGCGCAGCACGTCGGCGATCGCGCGCAGCATCTTTGCCCGTTCGAGCGGCGGCACGCGTCGCCACTCGCGAAACGCCGCCTTGGCTGCGGCGATGGCGGCCTCCGCATCGGCCGCCGAACCGTCGATCACCTTGCCCAGCGGCTCGCCGGTTCCCGGGCTGATGGTCTCGACATAACGCGGCGATTTGGGCTTCTGCCACTGGCCGGCGTAGTATGGATCACGGTGCGACGGCAGATTGAGAGGGAGCGGCTGAGCTCTCGCCGCGGATGCAACTGCGACCATTGGGCACCTCTAAGGCAAGGAGTAAAGCACTCAGGAAGCTTTGATGTCGTCGAGACCGCCGAGTCGGCCGATCAGCGCGTTGGCACCGATTGCGATCACGAACAGGATGATCAGCAGCGCGTACATCTGCGGCATGTTGAAGATGCTGTAGGCCTGAATCACCAAAAATCCGATGCCGCGGTTGGAGAGCTTCGTCTCGGCGAGCAGGGTGCCGATCAGCGCCACGCCGAGGCCGAGGCGCGCACCGTTGATCACCGGGTGGCGCATGGCAGGAAGGTAGATCTTGGTGACCATCTGCCAGCTGTTGGCGCGAAAGCTCTTCCCGACGCGGATGAGGACCTTGTCAATCTCGCGCATACCCCCGGCGATGTTGAGCGCGACCGGAAAGAAGCAGGAGATCGCGCCCATCGCCACCTTGGATCCGGGCCCAACGCCGAACCACATGATCATGATTGGAAAGAAGATGATCTTAGGACAAGGACCGAGGTAGTAAAGATAGGCTTCGTAGGCGCGCGACAGCAATCGGTTGGCGCCCAGCAGGAGCCCAACCGCAAGACCGCTCAAGCCGCCGATCACCATCGCGATGGCGATTTCGTATCCAGTCGTGCCCAGGTGGAAGTAGAACGTCGGATCGCTCAGCGTCGCAAACAGCGCGCTGCCGATGGTGAGGAGCGAAGGTACGACGTCGCGGTAGAGCCATCCCGAGGCCGAAACAGCTTGCCAAATCGCTACCACTCCCAGGATGATCGCGACGCGTAGCGCGGTCACTGGGCGCAGCGGCAGCGCCCATGTTCTCACCACCGGCAGGCTCAATCCACGGGTCTCAACCATCGCTCGAGCCTCTCCGTGAGGACGAACACGGCAATACTGACCAGGATCACGAAGCAGATCGCGGCATAGGTTCCGGCGAGATCGTACCGCTCGGCAAGCTCGTTGATAAGCTGCCCAAGACCGCCGAAATTGATCAGAAATTCGACGCCGACGATATTGATGAGCGCGAAGATCAAACCGAGCCGCAGTCCGACGAAGATGGTCGGCAGCGCGGCGGGAAACAGAATCTTCCAGAATTGCTGGGAGGGGCTCAGATTGAAGCTCTTGCCGACGTTGATCAGCACGCGCCGCGTGGCCAGAAGGCCTTCCAGTGTCTTGAGGATGACAGGCGCAATTCCGGCGGTGAAGCCCATCATCACAATAGTCAGGGCGCTCCGGCCGAAGATCACCAGATAGAGCGGATACATCAGAACGAGCGGCGCTGACGCGATGGCCGCGACCCAGGTCTCGGTCGCGAGCCGCAGCAAATGATACCGGTGGAGCACCACCCCGCCCGCGACACCGACAATGGCCACCAGGATGCTGGCCGAAAAAGCCTCGCCTGCGGTGAGCAGGAAGCGCTGAAGCACGTGCTCCTCGACAACAACGCGCGGAAACGCCGCAATGATGTCGGAAGGCATCGGCACGATAAAGCGATTGATGATGGCGACCCGAATGAGCAGTTCGAGCAATGCCACGAAAACGAGCAACGAGCCGATGCCGAGCGCGGCCGGAAAATATCTGCGCTTGGCAAGACTCGCGGTCATCGTCCCTCGCCTTCGCGCAGCTTACCCATCTCCTCCTCACTGAGCCCGCGGCTTGCCTCTTCGCGCAGATCACTCCAGATCTGGGCCACGTATCGCCCAAACGCCTCGCTCGAGACGATCTCGGAGCTGCGCGGGCGCGGCAGTGCGATTTCCACCACTCGCTTCACCTGGCCCGGACGATAGGTCATCACCACGACACGGTCGGATAGCTGTACCGCCTCGGTGATGTTGTGGGTAATGAGAAGGGTGGTTTGCCTCAGCTGCTGCTGGATCTGCAGCACCTTATCGCCCAGGAGCAGCCGGGTCTGCTCGTCGAGCGCGGCGAACGGTTCGTCCATCAGCAGGATCTTTGGCTGCGCCGCCAGCGTGCGCGCCATCGAGACCCGCTGCCGCATACCGCCCGACAGCTCGGCGGGATACCGCCGCTCGAAGCCGTCGAGCCCGACGAGCTTGACGAACTGCCGCGCCCGCTCGTAGCGCTCGGCTCTCGGCAAGCCGGCGATTTCCAACGGGAACGCGACGTTGTCGATCACGTTGCGCCAGGGGAAGGTGGATTCCTCCTGGAATATCATGCCGATCGCGGGATGCGGGCCGCGCACCCGTTCGCCCGCAACCGTAACCGTGCCGTCGTAGCCGTCGAGCAAGCCGCCGATGACGTTGAATAAGGTCGATTTCCCGCAACCAGAGGGACCGATCACGCCGACGAACTCGCCCGGCGCGATGCTGAGCGAAACGTGATCGACCGCGATGAGGACGCCGTCCGGGGTTTCGAAACGCTTGACGATATCCTCGACGACCAGCATGGGATCGGCGGCCGCGATTTTCGGCTCACCTGCGTAAACGCGCTCAGACTGCACGGCAGCCATTTCCTCTTCGGCCCTCCAT
>WNFP01002676.1_pt1 | contig 20594 bp, 9 predicted proteins | sample 5400201 | NCBI WGS metagenome assembly WNFP01 (sample SAMN13153355, study PRJNA577476) | soil metagenome | isolation source: 115 cm saprolite under Madrone tree | place: USA:California | collected 2016-06-14
CCTCGCTGCACCGACCGCCGTGATCTCGGGGGAGCTGACCCTGCCGCGTCGTGCCTCTGGCCGGGTGCCCGCCGTTGTCCTGGTTCATGGATCGAGCGGAGTGGGAGGCAACATGCCCGGGTGGAGCGCGGAACTCACGAGCATTGGTGTGGCGACCTTCATCGTGGACAGCTTCACCGGGCGGGGCGTCAGGGAGACGGCGACCGATCAATCGCGGCTTGCCACCGCGGCGATGATCGTCGACGCGTACCGCGCCCTCGGGCTGCTCGCCACTCATCCCGCCATCGATCGCGATCGCATCGCCGTCATGGGGTTCTCGAAGGGGGGTGCCGTCGCGCTGTATTCGAGCCTCACGCGCTTTCAGCGTGACTGGGCACCGGAGGGGCTGCGTTTCGCCGCGCACCTGCCCTTCTATCCACCCTGCTCTAGCCAGCTCATCGACGAAGAGAAGGTCTCGGCGCCCATCCGGATCTTCCACGGGACCGCGGACGACTGGACACCCATCGGTCCCTGCCGGGAGTATGTGGAGCGGCTCTCCCGCGCGGGCGTCGATGCGAAGCTTTACGAGTTCCCCGGCGCCTATCACGGTTTTGACGTTCCGACCCTGCCCCCATCGCTCTATCTGCCGCGGGTGCAGAACGGAGGTCAATGTCGCATCCTGGAAAAGTCTCCGGGCGAATTCGTGGACCCCCGAACGGGGCAACCAGCGTCGGAGAGTCGGGGATGCGTCACCCTCGGCGCCACCGTAGGCTACGACGGGCGTGCAGAGCGGGCAGCGTCGGCCGCGGTGAAGGAGTTTCTCTCCGCGACCTTCAATCTTTCCGCGCGGTAACCCGTCGGCGCCGGCCCCTTTACCGAGGGGAAGGGCCAGCCGGCGATTCCACCTTGCCCGCGGGGGCGCCTTCGCCTAACCTGTCGTCGGTCGCGGCGCGGTCGCCACGTCTGAGAGCCAAGGAGAGGTCGATGCGTCGGGGTGCAAAGCGCGCGAAGACGAGCGTCAAAGCCAAGCGGCCCGCCGCCCGCAAATCGGGCAAGAGCGACACCTCCGGGCGACGGCTGGAGAAGCTCCTGGCGGAGGCGCAGGAGCAGCAGACGGCGACGAGCGAAATCCTCAAGGTGATCAGCCGCTCGACCTTTGATCTTCAGCCCGTTCTGAAAACGCTCGTAGAGACCGCGGCGCGACTATGCCGCGCCGATCGGGGGCTCGTCTGGAGGTTCGACGGCGAGGTCTTTCGCGCGGCGGCCCACTACATGATCCCCGCCGACGAGAAGGAGCTGCTGGAGCTGCGCCCCCTCCGCCCTGGTCGCGGCTCCGGTGCGGGGAGGGCCGCGAGCGAGCGCCGGACGGTCCATATGGCCGACGTGCTCGAGGACCCTGAATTCGAAGGGGTCGTGGAGGCGAGGTCATTCGGCTTCCGCTCCCTCTTGGCGGTTCCCATGATCAGAGAGGGCAGCCTGCTCGGAGTCTTCTCGCTGCAGAGGCTCAAGGTCGAGCCGTTCACCGAGAAGCAGATCGAGCTGGTCACGACGTTCGCCGACCAGGCGGTGATCGCCATCGAGAACGTGCGGCTCTTCACCGAGCTTCAGGCCCGCAACGGGGATCTCACGGTGACGCTCGACCAGCAGATGGCGACGAGTGAGATCCTGCGGGCCATCAGCAGCTCGCAGACGGATGTACAGCCCGTCTTCGATTCGATCGTCCGGAGCGCGGTCAGACTGTGTGGTGCGGACAACAGTGTCGCCGCCCGGTTCGACGGGGAGCTACTGCACCCGCTCGCGTACCACGGCTTCTCTCCCGAGGCGTTGGAGTTCGCCGCGCGTAGCTTCCCGATGCGGCCGACCATGGAAAATATGCTGGGCCGGGCCGCCTTGACCCGGGCCGTCGATAATCTGCCCGATATGCTGGCCGACCCGGAGTATTCGCGCGACTACGCGATAGCGGGAGGCTGGCGAAGTGGGCTGGCGGTTCCGATGCTCCGTGACGGGCAGCTCATTGGGGCCATCTCCGTCTCCCGCGCCGAGCCCGGAGCGTTCGCCGACCAGCACGTCGAGCTGCTTAAGACCTTCGCCGACCAGGCCGTGATCGCCATCGAGAACGTGCGGCTCTTTACGGAGCTGCAGCAGAAGAACGGGGCGCTCACCCAGGCGCACGCTCAAGTCAGCGAGGCCCTCGAGCAGCAGACGGCAACGAGCGACATTCTCCGCGTGATCAGCAGCTCGCCGACGGACGTTCAGCCGACCTTCGATGCGATTGCCGCGAGTGCCACGCAACTCTGTGGGGCAGTCAATGGTCTCGTCATTCAGTTTGACGGGCGTCTCATGCACCTCGTGGCGCACCACAACCTCAGCCCAGAGAGATTGGAAGCGCTGGGGCGGACATATCCGAGGCCTCCCAGCCGGGGGAGCGTGAGCGGCCGAGCGATATTGGCCCGCAGCGTCGTCCAGGTACCAGACGTCCTTCAGGATCCCGAATATACGCTTCCGATCGCAACCACGACCGGCTATCGAACCGCTCTCGCCGTCCCGATGCTACGCGACGACCTCCCCATCGGAACTATCCTCGTTGCCCGGGATCGCGTGGCACCGTTCTCGGACAAGCAGATCGGCTTGCTGAAGACCTTCGCCGACCAGGCGGTGATTGCTGTCGAGAACGTGCGTCTGTTCAAGGAACTGGAACTGCGCAACAGGGACCTGACCGTCGCCCTCGAGCAGCAGACGGCCACTAGCGAGATTCTCCGGGTGATCAGCAGCTCCACCTCCGACCTGCAGCCCGTGTTCGACACGATGGCCGAGAACGCCGTCAGGCTGTGTGAAGCCGAGAGGGCGCTCATCTTCCGGTTTGACGGCGAACTCCTCCGGGCGGCGGCGTCCTACAACGTGGGCCCCGAGGTCAGGGAGTTCGTAGATCGGAACCCGATCGCCCCGGGACGACACAGCGTCTCGGCACGCGCTGCCCTCGAGCGGCGAACGGTGCACATCCCTGACATTCAGGCTGATCCCGATTATGCGTACGCCATGCGGGATGTGGAGCCGATCCGGACGCTGCTCGCGGTCCCGATGCTCAAGGGCGACGACCTGGTGGGAACTATCACCATCTACCGACTAGAGGTCAAACCGTTCACCGCCAAGCAGGTCGCGCTCGTGGAGACCTTCGCCGATCAGGCCGTGATCGCCATCGAGAACGTGCGGCTGTTCACTGAGCTCCAGGAAAAGAACGGTGCCCTCACCGTTGCTCACGCGCAGGTGACCGAGGCCCTCGAGCAGCAGACGGCGACGGCGGAGATCCTGCGCGTCATCAGCCGGTCGCCGACCGACGTGCAGCCGGTCTTCGACACGATCGTGAGAAGCGCCGTGCGCTTGTGCGACGGGCTCTTCAGCTCGCTCTATCAGTTCGACGGCGAGGTGCACTATCTTGTCGCGCAGCACAACTACACGCCCGAAGCCCTCGCGGAGGTAAACCGCATCTTCCCGGCGCGCCCCACGAGGGATCTCTTCACCGGACGGGCGATCCTCGATCGCGCGTTGATTCACATCCCCGATGTCGAGCTCGATCAGGAGTTCCAGCATCACTCGCTGTCCCGCGCCATCGGCTTTCGCAGCGGGCTCTTCGTCCCCATGCTGCGTGAAGGCGCGCCCATCGGCGTCATCATCGTGGCGCGTGCCGAGCCCGGGCCATTCTCGGACAACGAGATCGAGCTGCTGAAGACCTTCGCCGATCAGGCGGTCATCGCTGTCGAGAACGTCCGCCTGTTCAAGGAGTTGGACGCGCGCAATCGCGACCTCACCGAGGCCCTCGAGCAGCAGACGGCGACGGCGGAGATCCTGCGCGTCATCAGCCGGTCGCAGACCGACGTCCAGCCGGTCTTCGACACGATAGCGGAGAGCGTCGTCAGGCTTTGCGATGGGGTCTTGAGCGGTGTGTATAGGTTTGACGGTAGTCTGATCCACTTCGTCGCTCATCACAATTGGACGGACGAGGGTCTGGACCTGGTTCGCCGCGTGTACCCGAGGGCTCCAAGCCGGGAAACCCAGATCGCCGCTGCGATCTTGGATCGTTCCGTCGTCGAGGTACGTGACTTTGAGAACGATCCGGGAGTTCCCGCTCCATCCCTCCCTCTCGCCAGAGCCTTGGGCTATCGAAGCATTCTGGCGGTCCCGATGCTGCGCGAAGGGGACCCTATTGGGGCGATCGCCGTCGCGCGCGCCGTGGCCGGGCGGTTCTCCGACAGCGAGATCGAGCTGCTGAAGACCTTCGCCGACCAAGCGGTCATCGCCGTCGAGAACGTCCGCCTCTTCAAGGAGCTGGAGGCGCGCAATCGCGACCTCACCGAGGCCCTGGAGCAGCAGACCGCAACGGCGGAAATCTTGCGCGTCATCAGCCACTCCCAGACCGCCGTGCAGCCGGTCTTCGACACGATCGTCAGAAGCGCCGTGCGGTTGTGCGACGGACTCTTCAGCGCGCTCTTTCAGTTCGACGGCGTGTTGATCCGTCAGGTCGCCGAGCACAACATCACCCCCGAAGGCCTCGAGGAGGTGCATCGCACATTTCCGGCGCGCCCAACCCGGGCGCTGATGACAGGACGGGCGATCCTGGAGCGCGCGGTTATCCACATACCCGATATCGAGCTCGATCCAGAGTTCCAGTATCACGGAATGACCCGCGCGATCGGAGCGCGAAGCGGCCTCTGGGTACCAATGCTGCGGGAAGGCGCTCCCATCGGCGTCATCTTTGTGGCGCGTGCCAAGCCCGGGCCGTTCTCCAACAACGAGATCGAGCTGCTCAAGACCTTCGCCGACCAGGCCGTCATTGCCGTCGAGAACGTGCGCCTGTTCAAGGAACTGCAGGCGCGGACGGGCGAGCTGACCCAGTCGGTCGAGCAGTTGACGGCCCTGGGCGAAGTCAGCCGGGCGGTGAGCTCGACGCTCGACGTCGAGACGGTGCTCGACACCATCGTCTCCCGCGCGAGCCAGCTGGCCGGAGCCGACGGCTGCTCGATCTTCGAGTATGACGCCGCCGCCCAGCAGTTCGAGCTGCGCGCGACCCACAACGCCGACACGGCGTTCGTCGAGGCTCTCCGGGTGGTGCCCCTCCGGAAGGGCGAAGGGCTCATGGGACGCGCGGCCGAGATGCGCGAGCCCATCCAGATCCCCGACATCACCCAGCCCGGGGCCTATGAGAGCAGCGTCCGGGACACCCTCATCCGCTTCGGCTACCGGGCGCTTCTCGCCGTGCCCCTGCTCCGCGAGGACCAGATCATCGGCAGCCTGTCCTTCAACCGCAAGGCGCCCGGCGAATTTCCGCCGGAGGTCGTGGACGTCCTCGAGACCTTCGCCACCCAGTCGGCCTTGGCGATCCAGAACGCCCGGCTCTTCCGGGAGATCGCCGACAAGAGCGCCCAGCTCGAGGCGGCGAGCCGGCACAAGTCGGAGTTCCTCGCCAACATGTCGCACGAGCTGCGCACGCCGCTCAACGCGATCATCGGGTTCTCGGAGATCCTCGCCGAGAAGATGTTCGGCGACATCAACGAGAAGCAGACCGAGTACCTCCAGGACATCCTGGAGTCGGGGCGGCATCTCCTGTCCCTCATCAATGACATCCTCGATCTCTCGAAGATCGAGGCGGGGCGGATGGAGCTGGAGGTGTCGGAGTTCGACCTGCCGCAGGCAATCGACAACGCCCTGATCCTGGTGCGGGAGCGGGCGAGCCGGCGCGGGATCCGGCTGGGCAGCACCGTCGACCCGCGGCTCGGGATGATCGGGGGCGACGAGCGGAAGGTGAAGCAGGTGCTCTTGAACCTCCTCTCCAATGCCTTGAAGTTCACTCCCGAAGGGCGACGCATCGACGTGGGCGCCCGTGTGCACGACGGTGCGGCGGAGGTGTCAGTGGCAGACACCGGCATCGGCATCGCACCGGAGGATCAGGACGCGGTGTTCGAGGAGTTCCGCCAGGTCGGCACCGCGGACAAGAAGGCGGAAGGCACCGGGCTCGGGCTGGCCCTGTCCCGGAAGTTCATCGAGCTCCACGGCGGCCGGATTTGGGTGAGGAGCGAGCTCGGCGCCGGCTCGACGTTCACCTTCACCCTGCCGCGGTCACGGTGAGAGCCAGCGGCGCGCCACGGTCAAGGTGCGTGCCGGCTCGCCGCATGTTCGAGGAACTGCCCCCGGGCCAGCGTGCTACATAGCGGGCGCGATGGACATCCTAGCCGGTCACGCCGCGCGTCATCCCGCCAAGCCCGCGCTGATCGAGGGCGAGCGCGTGTGGTCGTGGGCCGAGCTCGTGGAGCGTCGCAACCGCCTAGGCCACGCCCTCGTCGGCCTGGGCCTCCAGCCCGGTGAGCACGTGATCGTCTACGCCGCCAATTCCATCGAGCATCTGCTGGCCGGTACGGGCGCCCGGGCGGCCGGCCTCATTCCCGTGCCCACGAATCACCGGCTGGTGGCCGAGGAGGTGGCGTACATCCTCGACCACTCGGACGCGGCGGCCGTGTTCGTGAGCGATCAGTTCCTGCCCGTGGTCGAGGCGGTCCGGGCCGAGGCGCGCAAGGTGCGCCACTGGATCCTGGTGGGCGAGGCGCGCCGGGAGTGGGCGGTGCACCTGGATGACCTGCTCGCGCGCGGCCGCCCCGAGCCCGTCGAGCTGCCCGCGGGCGCAGCCTTCGGCGCGTCCATCATCTACACGGGCGGCCGCAGGGCCTGATGGAGACGCTGCGCGCCATGGATGTGCTGGACCCGAACCACGTGCACCTCGTGGCCGGGCCCATGTATCACTCGGCGCCGAGCGGCTTCGCCCTCTACGCCCATATCGTCGGGGCCACCGTGGTGATCATGCCCAAGTTCGATCCGGAGCGCGCTCTCGCGGAGATCCAGCGCCACCGGTGCAGCAGCACCTTCATGGCGCCCACCCTGCTCAAGCGCATCAAGGATTTGCCCGCATCCGTCCGGGCCCGCTACGACGTATCGTCCATGAGGGCCATCATCATGGCGGCCGCGCCGTGTCCCATGAGCGTGAAGGAGGCGGTGGTGGGCTACTTCGGCCCGGCGCTCTACGAGTTCTACGGCTCGACCGAGCTGGGGGTGAACACGATCCTCCAGCCGCGAGACGTCCTGCGCAAGCCGGGCTCGTGCGGCCAGGCCGCGCCGGGCCGGGAGATTACCCTGCTGGACGACGACGGCAGGCCCGTGCCGGTGGGCGAGCCGGGCGAGCTCTATGTCCGGCGGTTCTCCGGCATCCTCGACGAGTACTACAAGGACCCGACGGCGACGGCGGGCATGCGGCGGGGCGAATGGTACTCTGTGGGCGATGTCGCGTACCGGGACGCCGACGGCTTCTATTACATCTGCGACCGCAAGCGCGACATGATCATCTCGGCCGGCGTCAATATCTACCCGGCCGAGATCGAAGACGCGCTGCACCGTCACCCCGACATTCAGGACGTGGCCGTTTTCGGCGTGCCCGACGACGAATGGGGCGAGCGCGTGCATGCCGCCGTCCAGCCGCGCCCGGGCGCGCCCCTCACCGCCGACAGCGTGACGGCCTTCGCCCGCCAGCACCTGGCCGGCTACAAGGTGCCGCGCGAGGTGACCTTCCACGATGATTTCCCGCGTGACGCCGCGGGCAAGCTCCTCAAGCGCGTGCTGCGCGAGCCGTACTGGGCCGGCCGCGCGAGCCGGATCTGAGCGTGCGCGCGCCCCTGGCCGTCAAGATCACCGTCCTCATCGTGGTGGTGCTCATCGTGGGCTTCGGGGTCTCGACCGTGCTGACCATTCAGCGCGAGTCGGAGCTGCTCGTGGAGCAGAGCAAGCAGGCGGCGCGCAAGCTCACGGCCACCCTCACCGCCAGCATCGAGGCGGCCATGCTCCAGGAGCGGCCCGACATCGCCCGCATGCAAATCGTGGAGATGCAGAAGAATACGCCCGTGGAGGGGCTGACCGTGTACCGGCGCAATGGCGTGGAGGCCTTCACGGACACCGCCACGCTGATGCAAGTGATGAAGGAAGCGGAGCTGCCCGGCGGCGTGATGGACAGCATCAAGAAGATGGCGCACCCGGCAGGGCCCCCCATGACGGGGCCGCTGTTCCAGCGGGCCGTCGACACCCTGCAGACGCAGGAGTCCATCGAGAAGGTGAACGGGCAGATGCTCTTTACCATGGCCCAGCCCATCGCCAACCAGGAGCGTTGCCAGGGCTGCCACGGCACCGACCACAAGGTGCGCGCGGTCGTGCGCGTGGCCACGTCCATGGAGCCGGTGCTGGCGGCGGTGGCCGCGCAGCGCAACCGGCAGATGTTCGTGGCGCTCCTGACCATCGTGGCCGCGGCCGGCGTGCTGGGGTTGGCCATGCGCCGCGTGGTGGTGCGCCCCATCCAGGACCTCGCCCGGGTGGCCCACCGGATCGGCGAGGGTGATTTTCAGGCGCGCGCTCGGACCAACTCCGGCGACGAGCTGGCCAGGCTGGGCTCGGCCTTCAACGACATGACCGAGCGCCTGTCCACGGCGCAGGAGCATCTCGAATCGCGCAACCGCGAGCTGGCCACCACGCTGGAGGAGCTGCAGGCCTCGCGCCAAAGGCTAGAAGTCCTGGAGCAGCTCAAAGGGGAGCTCTCCAAGTTCGTGCCCGACGCGGTCAAGGAGCTGCTCGAGCGCGATCCCTCCGCGACCCAGCTCGAGAAGCGCCAGGAGGAAGTGTCCGTGCTCTTCCTGGACATTGCCGGGTACACACGGCTGTCCGAACAGGTGGAGGCCAAGAAGCTCAACCAGCTCGTGCAGACCTACTTCTCCGCCTTCCTCGAGATCATCCGCAAGCACCAGGGCGACGTGAACGAGACGGCGGGCGACGGGCTCATGGTGATCTTCCAGAGTAAGAGCCGCGAGCCAGGGCGCGGCCCCGTGGACCACGCGCTGAACGCGGCGCGTGCCGCCCTGGCCATTCGCCAGCGGACCATGGAGCTGAACGAGGAGCACCGCGACGTGTTCCCGTCGGTGGCCCTCCACATGGGCATCAATTCAGGCGAGGCCTGGGTGGGCGCGACCAAGATCGGCGGCGCGGGCGCGCAGCGCTGGACCTTTACCGCCACCGGCCCCACCACCAACCTGGCCGCGCGCTTCGCGGGCTCTGCCCAGGGCGACGAGATCGTGGTGGGCCCCGCCACCGCCGAACGCATCCTGGGCTTCTTCGTGCTGGAGAACCTGGGGGAGAAGAGCTTCAAGAACGTGTCGCAGCCGCTGCGCGTGTACCGCATCATCCCGCCTGGGGTGTACGACAAGATCAGCTGACGACGGCCCGGTGGCTGCGCGGCCGGTACACGAACGGTGGCGAGCCCCCTTGCGCCATCTTCATCCATCGGCGACCGAGCCTGTCCGTCGAACAAGCTCGTCCTCGGGCGATGTCTCGAAGACGTGCACCATCCATTCCGGAACAGAAAGAACGGCGCTACCACGGAGCGTCCTGTCAATCGATAGAGACATAGCTGTATCTAAGATTCCACGTTGACCGTCACTCCTTCCCCGCTTACGTTGCGCGCATGAAGTCCAAGACGGTGTGCCAGAACCGACGATCGAGGAAGAGCTCGAACCATGAGTGCGGGAGGACTGGTCGGCGGAATGGTGTCCTTGGCCACTACCGACGGATATGTGGAGGACCGGTAGATCCCGAGAGACACGACGGCGTAGCTGTGCCGTCCGCGGATCATGAGTCTGCATCAGACGGGCCTCCTGTTTGAGGGGAGCAACGTTGGTGCGTTCTCCCCTTCGACCGCACCGAGGGCCTTTCTGCTTCAGGCTCGCGACGCTACCCATCTGTTTTTGGACTGGGGGTAGCTGCACGTATTGACGGCATCTCCATGCCGTCGAGCGACGATCGCCAGCCTATCAAGATTCTGGCTCGCCGAAGCGGAGGATGCATGCGCCGGATCTGTGTCCCGAAGGCGACCCGTGTCCGCTTCCTGTTCCTGGCGTCGTTCTTGATCGTGTGCAGGCTTGCGTGTTCCCCCGCGTCGGCCCATGCGCAAGGCATCTCATATCATTACGATGAACTCGGCCGGCTGATCGCTCTCGTCAGTCCTGGGATCGGCACGGCCGTCTATACGTACGATGTGGTTGGCAACCTGCTGTCCATCACCCGCTACGCCGCCACGGCCGTACTGATCGTCGACTTCACTCCGAAGCAGGGCCCCGTCGGCACCACGGTCACGATCGTCGGCGTGGGATTCAGCGCTACACCAGGCCAGAACGCGGTGCGATTCAACGGCACGCAGGCCACTGTGAGTGCGGCATCCACCACGCAGCTCACGGTCACCGTGCCCGCCGGCGCGACCACGGGCACGATCAGCGTGACGGCCCCGGGCGGTTCGTCCACGAGCGCCACGTCGTTCACGATCACGGGCACGAGTGGAACGCCGACGATCTCCGGCTTCACGCCGGCGATTGGCACGCCAGGGACGGCCGTCACGGTGAACGGCACGAACTTCGAGCCGCACCCGACCGACAATCGGCTCCTCTTCAATCTGAAGCAGGCGCCGATCGTCACCGCCACCACGACCGTGCTATCGCCGACGGTGCCGGGCGGCGGGACGTCCGGTCGGCTCACGGTGTCGACGCCGAACGGGCAGGCCCAGAGCACCGCCGACTTCTTCATTCCGCCGCCGCTCTACACGACGGCGCAAGTCGCCTTCACGGGGCGGCTCGTGCTGGGTGGCGCGACGTTGACCACGAACTTCGCGGGCGGGCAAATCGCGCTCGTTGTCTTCGACGGCACCAGCGGTCAGCAGGTGAGCCTCGGCATCGGCGGCGGCGGCGTCGTGGGGACCTCGACGACGATCTACAACCCCACCGGCACGGTCCTCCGCTCGGTCGGCACGGACTTCTACGGGGGATCCCTCCAGGTCTCGTCGCTGCCGGTGACCGGGACCTACACGATCATGGTCCTCCCTGGCCCATACGCGGGCACGGCTCCCTTGACGCTGTCGCAAGATCTCAACCTAGGCGCGATCCAAATCAACGGCGCCGCAGTCAACGTCACCATGGCACGCCAGGGGCAACGGGTGCGGCTGACCTTCAGTGGCACCACGGGCCAGCGCCTGACGATCGGCACGGTGAACGCCACGCGCCAGGCCACGTACGCGGTGTTGAACCCGGATGGCAGCCAGCTCGTGTCGCAAATCCTGTCCAGCGGCTCGTTGACGGTGCCACCGCTGCCCACGACCGGGACGTACACGATCCTCATGGACCCCGACCACGGCAGCCCGATGAGCGTGACGCTCGCGCTCTCCTCGGAGATCAGCGGTCCCATCGTCATCGGGGGCGCGGCCGTGCCGGTCACCATCGTCGAGCCGTGGCAGCGCGCGCGGCTGACCTTCAATGCCACGGCCGGCCAGCGGCTGGATCTCGGCGTGACCGGCAGTACGCTGCCCAGCTGGCGGACGACGTTCCTGGCACCCGACGGCAGCACAGTCATGATCGGGTCCGGCGGCAACGGGAACACGGCGTTGCATACGCCGCCGCTCACGCAGACCGGGACCCACACGCTGCTCCTCGAGCCCCTGGATCCCTCGACGGGCACCCTCACGTATACGCTGTCGGCCGAGGTGAGTGGCACCATCACGCCGGGCGGCGCGGCGGTGCCGGTCAGCCTGACGAGGGTGGGCCAGCGGGCGCGCCTGACCTTCTCTGGCACGGTCAATCAACGCGTCAGCCTGAGCGGCACGGGCGTCACGACTCCGTCGGCGATCGTGTCGTTGCTGCGGGCGGACGGCTCCGGCTTCGCCACGTTCTTTACGGCCTTCGCGGGCCAGACCGGCTTCGGCGGACCGGTGACCCTGCCGGCCTCCGAGACGTACGGGATTCTCGTGGATCCCGCGTCACCCGGGGATCTCACACTGACGCTCTACGATGTGCCGCCGGACATCACGGGCTCGATCTCGATCAATGCCAGCCCCCAGACGGTGACGTTCGCCGCCCCCGGCCAGCGAGCCTTCCTCACCTTCCCGGGCACGGTCGGCCTCAGTGTGACGGTCCGCGGCAGCAACAGCACCGTCGGATGCTTCAACAACGTTGCCCTGACCTCCTCGGGAGGCGGTCCGTCGTGGTCGCCCGTGTGTGGTGCGTCCTTCACGCTGGGACCTGCGACGCTCGGGGCAACCACGACGTACACGCTGTTGCTCGACCCTGACAAAGCCAACATTGGCAGCATTGACATCCAGGTGACCAATCCATGAAAATGCGGCTCGCGCCCTCCTACGTTCTGCTCTTCCTGGTGACGCTCGCGCTGCTGCCGAGCGCCTCGCGCCCCTTGAGTGCGGACCCCGCACTCCCGACGGTGCCGGGGCAGTCCCGGACGCTCTTGCCCGATGGGCGCTGGTTGCTCGTCGGCGGGCAGGGGGTGCAAGGCCCGCTTGCCACTGCGGCGATCTTTGATCCCCAAACCAACAGCCTGATCCCAATCGCGCAGCCCTTGCTCCAACCGCGCGCCTGGCACACGGCCACTGTGCTCACCGACGGCAGTGTGCTCATCGCGGGCGGCGTGGGTCCGGGGGGCCAGGTGTCCGTCGTTCTTGAGCATTTCGATCCGACGATGCAGGCCTTCCATCTGGTGCCGGCCACTGGTCTCGTGCCCCGGGCCGACCAGACCGCCACGCTTCTCACTGACGGTCGCGTCCTCTTCGCCGGTGGTGTCTCATCCCAAGGCCAAGTGCTGGGGGATGCCCAACTCTTCAATCCGCAGACCTATGCGGTGGAGGCCGCGCAGCCGCTCTCGACGGCACGGCGCGGGGCGATCGCCACGCTCCTGCCCGACGGGAGCGTGCTGCTCTGGGGCGGCGCCGATGCCACGGGCGCGGCGCTCACCTCGGGCGATGTCTTCGATCCGCAGCAGCGCGGGTTCAGCCTCGTCACCGTGCGCCCCACGATCCCTGATCCGAGCGACAGCCCGCAGCTCATGGCCTCGGTCCCCGTGGTCGGCAGCGTGGGCGTCCCCACGGATAGTCTGCTGGCCCTTCGCTTCTCGAAGCCGCTTCGCGTGGATCCGTCGACGGCCGCCACCGTCACGCTCAGCGGGCCGTCGGGCCCCGAGGCCGCCACGGTGGTCACCGCCGAGGGAGGCGGCCTCGTCTTTGTCACGCCGCGTATCCCGCTAACGCCCGGGGCAATCTATAGCGTGACGGTCAACGGGGCTGTGGACGCCACCGGACGCCTCGTACCGTTTACGAGCGTGTCCTTTCAGACGGCGAGTCCGCCGACCGTCATGGGTGGCGGCGTGCGGGTGGTGGCAGCGGCACCGGCCCCTCCGACGGCCCACTTCCACCCCGCCGGAGCCATCCGGCCCGGCACGCCTGGCGAGACCGATGGGGACTGGAGTGGGAACCTCTGCGACGGCAAGCCCTGCTCCCGGTGGCAGTGTCTGCCACCCCTCAAGGCGCCGAGCGGGGTCACCGCGCTCGCCGGACAAATGCTCCGCTTGAACGGCGAGCCGCTGGCGCAGGCGACGCTCACGATCGGTACCCGCAGCGTCCGGACTGATTCAACCGGACGCTTCTTGCTGACCGGTATAGCCAGCGGGGATCAGGTGCTCGTCATGGATGGCTCGACGGCCAATCGCCCGGGCCGGAGCTATGGCATCTTCGAGTACTACGTCGATATCGAGGACGGCCAGACGACGGTTCTTCCCTTCACGATCTGGATGCCGCTCCTCGATACGAGGAATGCCACCGTGATCCCGGTGCCCACACCAGGGCCGATGGTGGGGACCACCCCGAAGATCCCGGGCCTCGAGGTGCGCATTCCCGGCAACGTGATCCTCCAGACCTCAGGCGGGCCGCTCACCTCGATGCCGCTCACGCGTATTCCCATCGACCGACCGCCCTTCCCGTTGCCCAAGGGGGCGACGTTTTTCTTCACACCGCAAGCCCATGGCGCGCTGGTCCAGCGACCGGATGGCGCACCGAATCCGACCGGCGTCCGCTTTATCCTGCCCAACCCCGACGGACTTCCGCCCGGCACGCGCGTGGCGCTCCAGAGCTACGAGCCGGGCAAACAGTGGTTTACCTACGGCCAGGGGTTGGTGAGCGCGGACGGCACGCAGATCGTGCCCGAGGCCGGGGTGGAGTTCCATCGCGTGACCTGTGCCCTCACGCTGGGGAGTCCCGTCGCCTTTCTAGCCGCGATCCTTGGGGGGCTTCGAGTCGCTGACCCCGTGGACATTGCGACAGGGATCTTCACGATGGAGAAGACTGATCTGGTCTTGCCCGACGTCATCCCTATCGTGATCAAGCGGGAGTATCGGCAGAACGACAACGTTATCCGCAATGGCGAGTATGGCGTCAGCCAGAGCTTCTTCTACCAGATGATGCTGGTCGGAGACAATACGACCTACACCTTCGCTGAGCTGGTGCTGGGGAATGGTACCAGGGTGTACTATCAGCGGACCTCGCCCGGCACCGATAGGGAATCGGCGGTGATGGCCCACACCGGCACCGCCCAGCACCCGGCGTCGCCCACGGGCTTCTACGGCTCCGTGCTCAGCTGGAATGCTACGCGCCCTGGCTGGGACATCACATTCAAGGATGGGACGATCTATCAGTTCCCGGAGTTCGGCCATCTGGGCAATCCGCTCACGGCCATCCTGGACCGGCTGGGCAATCAGCTCACGGTGAGTCGCTCCGGTTTGCATGGGGAATTCATCGACCGGATCACGTCCCCCAATGGGCGTTGGGTCGAGTTCACCAATGATACGACTAACGGCATGGTGATGCAGATCCGCGATAACCTGGGGCGCACGGTCAGCTACACGTATAATGAGGACCGCCGCCTCTGGAAGGTGACGGATGCCGGCGGCGGCGTCACAATCTACACCTATAACGCGCAGGCCACGCCGTACGCCCTGATCCAAACGATCACGGACGCACGTCAGATCGTCTATCTGACCAATGTCTGGGACCTGACAAAGCGGCGGGTCACACGGCAGACGTTGGCCGACGGCGGCGCCTATCAGTTCGCCTACACGGAGGACGGCACAGGGCTGATCACGCAGACGGATGTGACGGACCCACGCGGCTATGTTCGTCGAGTGACCTTCAATGCCTCGGGCTATCCGCTGACGGACACGCAAGCCCTCGGGACGCCCGAGGCGCAGCAGACGACGTACGAGCGGAACGTCCCGAACTTGCCCTACAGCAACCTGGTGAGCCGGGCCACCGATGCCCTGAATCGCAATACCGATCTGACCTACGACACGCTGGCCAATGTGCTGACCGTCACGCGTTATCTGGGCGCGGCGCCCATCACGACCGCCTATACCTACGAACCCACGTACAACCGGGTGGCCACGATCCAGGACCCGTTGACTCACACGACCACGTTCACGTATGAAGCATCGGGAGCGCGCAATCTCCAGAGCATCAGCGACCCCCTCGCGCACCAGACCAGCTTCACCTATGATCCCCAAGGACAGCTGCTGACCATCACCACGCCGGCGGGGACGACGCAACTGGGCTACACGCTGAGCGACCTGACGACCATTACCGATCCCCTGGGCAAGACCACCACCCGCTTCACCGACCCGGGCGGGCGCCTCATCAGCGTCACAAGCCCGCTCGGCCACCGGACGCGCTACGAGTGGGACCCGCTGAACCAGCTCACGAAGACCATCGACCCGCTCAACGGCGCCACCCAGCTCACCTATGATGCCAACGGCAATCTCACCGGATTGCGCGATGCCAAGAGCAACCTGATTCAGTTCGTCTCCGACAGCATGGACCGGCCGCTGAGTCGCACCGATGCCCTCGGGCACACGGCCAACGTGCTGCTCTACGACGAGAACGGCAACCCCCGGCAGGTGCGCGACCGCAAGGGGCAGGTGACGCAGACCGTCTTCGATCCCCTCAATCGCCCCAAAGTAATCACCTGGGCCGACGCCTCCACGACGACCTTCACTTGGGACGCGGGCAACCGCCTCGTCCAGGTGGTGGACTCGATCTCCGGCACCATCACGCGGAGCTGGGATGAGCTGGATCGGCTGAACTACGAACAGACGCCGCAGGGTCGCATCGACTACACCTGGGACAATGCGAACCGCCGCCAGACCTCGACCGTCCTCGGCCAGCCCAGCGTGGTCTATAGCTGGGACAATGCCGATCGTCTCTTGAGCCTGACCCAGGCATCAGCGGCGGTGCTCTTCGGCTACGACGATGCCAACCGCCGGACCAGCGTCACCTTTCCCAACGGGATCCTGGCCACCTCTGCCTACAATCCTCGGGACCTGACCGGCATCACCTTCACTCAGGGATCGAAAACGCTCGGCACCCTGACCTATACCGCGGATGCCGACGGCCACCGCACCCTGGTGGGCGGCACCTGGGCCCGGGTGACCCGCCCTGGCGCGATCACCACCGCCACGTACAACGCCAACAACCAGCAGACGAAGGTCGGCACCAAGACCCTCACCTACGATCTCAACGGTAATCTGACCAAGGACGGCAACGTCACCTACACTTGGGATGCGCGTAACCGCCTCATCGCCACCAGCGCCGGTCACGGCACCTTCCAATATGATCCCTTCGGGCGGCGCACCAAGAAGGTCATCAGCAACGCGACCACCCGCTTCCACTACGACGGGGTGAACCCGGTGCAGGAGCTGGACGGGGCCGGGAACATCGTGGCCAATCTCCTCACGGGCCTCGGCATCGACGAGATCTTCATCCGCGCCAACAGTGCTGGCGCTCGGGCGCTCCTGGGTGACGGGCTCGGTTCTACCCTCGCCCTCGCCGACAACGCCGGCATCCTGCAGACCACCTACACCTACGAGCCTTTTGGGGAGGTGACCGTGGCGGGCCAGACGAACACTAACCCTTACCAGTACACGGGCCGCGAGAGCGACGGCACGGGGTTGGATTACTACCGCGCGCGGTACTACAGCCCTTCCCGGCAGCGGTTCATCAGCGAGGATCCGATTGGGTTCCTCGGCGGCGATGTTGACCTATATGTATACGTGGGGAATAATCCGCTCACTCTCATCGATCCCCTTGGTCTGGACGTCACGATCGCATACTACCCGACGGTTGCGACGCACGTGGGCATTGCCGTTAACGACCATGCGAGCGTCGGTTTCTATCCGGCCAGCAGCCTCTACGGCATCGTCTCTCTTTTTGGTCTTAGTGTCCCCGGCGTAGTAAAAGCAGATACAGGAGGCCCCGCCAAGGTTCTCAAGATCAAGACTACACCCAAACAAGACCGCCTCATTCAGGACCTGATCAACGCGAGAGCGGCTGATCCAGGACACTACAACCTGTACGGCCGCAATTGCTCCCTCTTCGTGTCCGACGTCCTTCGGGCCGCTGGCGTGCCCGTGCAGCGTGCGTGGCTGCCCGAAATTATGGTGAATCAGGCGCCCCATGAGCTCGGGGCACAGTCGCGATGAGGCGGATAATCATTACGAGTCTCATTCTTGGATGCGCTATCCCTTTCGCCTTGCTAATCGCTCAGCAGGCTCTTCTTCGTGTCGACCCTGAGGGCGTATCCCAGTTCCGAGCTTGGTGGTACTACGTCTGGCCAACGGCTGTGTTCCTCATGGCTGCCGCTAGTGCCGCACCATCAGCCGCGCTCTTGATCCTTGGCGTGGCCATCATCGGAAACATCCTTGCTTATGGGATCGTGGGCACAATCGTCGCGCTCTGCTGGAGACTTTTTAGAGGATCTCGGGCCGTAGACTAACGCGCGGCAATGACAACGCCAACCACCGCCCAAGCGTAACCCTTCCCAAGGGCATCCCGGTCACCTATGGCTACAATTGGCTACAATGCGGGATCTATCCGAAATCGCTTTCAGCCTAGCCGAGCGCCCGCTCGCCGGCGTAGTCGCGCCGGCCCAGCCCCTAATGGTCATCGTGCCGCGGGACTATCCGCTCGACGTCGACGCGTAGCTCGAGAACAAGGACATTTACGCACCATCCCCGGCAAGGGTCTCGTCGTCTCGTGCGACGCCGTCTAGGTAGACAAGTATGTCCAGACTCGAAATGGTGTTGACACGTTGATCGTCCCAAAGCGGTCCGTGGTCTTAGGCCTTGGCGGCGTCCCAGAACTGGGCGGCTGAGGTCTGGACGCGGAGGCGGTAGCCGTGATGAGGGCGCCCATGGTTGTAGAAACGCAGGATTGCATCGAGGCTTCGCTACAGAGCCGCCCGACTGGTGAAGTAGCGCCGACGGAAGGCCACGCGCCAGTGCTCCTGCAGGATCGAGCCCTGCAACCACTCCACGAAGCCATTGGTCCAGGCATGGCGAGGTTTCGTGCGTGTGTGGCGCAGACCGAGTTGGTCGCATGCCGCATCGAAGGCGCCATGGAATTCGGGCCCCCCGTCGGTGAGCAGGAGGATCGTCCGCAGGAACTGGGCGGCCGCCTCGGCCGTATGCGCCGGCAGCAGCCAAGCCACCCCGTAGGAGCAGGCCGCATCGCACGCCGTGATCTGCCGCCCCTTGCCCACGCCCTTGAGGTGGCCAATGTAGAAGGTATCCAAGCACACCAGTTCGCCTGGCTCGTGGGCCTCGACGTGGCGCGTGCGCCCGTACCGGATCCGCCAGAGCTGTTGTCGCGTGCGTTCCGTCAACAGACCCGCCGTCTGCAGGGCGTGGTGTTCGAGGACTGTCAGGCGTTGCCGTCGGGTAGCCAGGCCGGCCCGGCGCTGCGCTCGCTGCACCATACTGGGGGCCACGCGCACCTGCCAGCGCTGACCCACATAGGCAGCAATCCGGCCGGCGCCCCACGTCGCGGCGCTCACGGCCACGCTCAGTAGCAGGCGTTCCGTTTCCGGGGGCCAGTGCCACCGGGCGGCCGGAATGCGCTCGATGTCGGCGGGGATGGACGCCGTCCAGGCCATAGCGTTCCACTCAGTGTTGCCAGCGGTAGAACCGCGCGCGAGAGATCCCCGCCTCCCGGCACGCCTGACTGACATTGCCCAGTGCCTGGGCGCGCCGGATGACATGCAGGCGTCATCGGTCGATCCTCCCAAAGCGGTCCCTTGCAGCGGGTTGTCACTCTGGGAACGATAGGCCAGATGGCCCTCACTGTTTCTCGTCACAAGTGTCAACACTATTCCGACTCAGTACAGACAAATAGGGCTCGTGTGTGCGGCGCGAACGAGCCTTGCAATCGGCGATTTCCGTTGATGGCGAGCCGGTGGCCCTACTCGCCCGCATGTCGGTCAGCGTGGAGATCAAGATTGGTCGAGTTCTTCCTGAGTCCGTTCTTTCGTCACGCCCGCGAGAGCCTCTGCGAGCTATAGTCCACCGCTTTCTCTTCGCAGTGTGCGTCCATCGAAAGCGCGGTGCGGTTCGTGTACTCACCGCTCGTTCAATGAGAGAGAGAGAGAGAGAGAGAGAGAGAGAGCTATGCCCGTGCGGGCGTGCGTAGAGACTGAAGAGCGATCGTGAGGTCGCGGACTTATGGGCCTGTCATGACTTAGCGGCCTGCCTCAGCGCCTTCAAGCCGATAGTGGGCGTCCAGCTACTGTCCGTTCCCCGCGGCGTCCCAGCTCACCACGCTCACGCGATAGCCTGGTCCCGTCTTCTCCAGCGGGACTTCGAAGTAGGTGCGCGAGAAGCCGCCCACGTAGCCGGGGGCGAGGGCGGTGCCCGTGTCGATCACCTGGCCCTGGGCGTCGAGGGTCTGCGCCTGCATGCGGATGTTCGCCACGCCGCCGCCGCGCGTGTTGGTGACGTAGCCGGCGATCAGCGGCTTGCCGTCTTTGGTCTGGGCCGTGCCCCACTCGACCTGGAAGCGGCCGTCCGTGAAGGAGGCGGACATGCCCGGACTCTGAGAGAGGACGACGGGGCCGCTGCAGGCCTCCAGCACTAGGGCCAGGAGCAGGGCGGCGAGCGGCCTACTGACCTCCCCCACACTTTCCCCAGGAGGCAATGCTGACGCGGTAGGCGGGGCCGGGGGCGCGAATAGGCTCCTCGAAGTACACATTGTCGAAGCCGCCCACGTAGCCGGGAATGAAGCCCATGTTCTCTGCCGTCACTTGCCCCTGGGCATCGAGCGTTTCCACGAGCAGGCGCGGGGTGCAGTAGCCGGACATGCCGCCGTAGGTGATCATGTGGCCCACGATGAGGGGGCGGCCCTTGCTGTCTTGCGTCGCCTGCCAGTCGAGGGTGATGGTGCCCGAGTTGCCCACGATGGTGGTGCGGTCGGCATGCGCGGGGCCCGCGCCCAGCCAGAGGCAGGAAGCCAGCAGTGCCGCCGCCGTCGCCATGCCGCGCTTCATCACGAGCCTACTGGCCACCGGCACACTTGTCCCACGACGCGATGGTCACGCGGTAGGCCGGACCGGGCGCGCGAATGGGCTCTTCGAAGTAGACCTTGTCGTAGGGGCCCACGGTGCCGGGAATGAAGCCCATGCGCTCCGCCGTCACCTGGCCTTGCGCATCGAGCGTCTCCACGAGCAGGCGCGGGATGCAGTAGCTGGCCTTGCCGCCCTTGGTGATGACGTGGCCCACGATGAGAGGCCGGCCCGCGCTGTCCTGCGTCGCCTGCCAGTCGAGGGTGATGGTGCCCGCATTGCCGACCTGCGTGCTCGTCTCGGCATGCGCCGGAGCGGTCCACGGCATGCAGGCCA
>WNFP01003062.1_pt1 | contig 20584 bp, 17 predicted proteins | sample 5400201 | NCBI WGS metagenome assembly WNFP01 (sample SAMN13153355, study PRJNA577476) | soil metagenome | isolation source: 115 cm saprolite under Madrone tree | place: USA:California | collected 2016-06-14
GGCGGTCGAAATTGCTTGTTCCAAACAGCATTTGGCCCTGATGGTCGATCAGCGCCACGACGCAATTGTCCGGAGTCAAGAGTCCCTTCTCACTCAGTTTTGGACGATTGCCGTTTGATGATTGTTGAGCCATACGATTTCAGATTCCCCTTTCAATTGACAGCCTCGAAGCTGTCCCCGCGAGGGAAAGCAACTCTATGTCCAACGCCGGACATTTGCGTGAGGGTGGGTATCCGCTTTGTTTTCAACAGAAACGGGCACGCGCGGAGCTAGGTCCAGAATCGAGGGATTCCTCTCGCACCGATTTCATGCCAGGGATCTGACGATAACGTCGAGGTTGTGACTGAGTTCCGAGCTCTTGCACGCCGTGCGGATGTAGCAAGCCCGCGCAGACCGTCGCGTAATCTCTGGCGGTATGGCTGATCACACAGCGTTTCCGACTTCTTTCTGCAACGAACTCGTTAAGCTTTCGATTCTACGGTGCAGGGAAAGGAGCGCTTGGAATCGATCTGCGGTTGCTGGTTGTGGTTCCGATCCCACGTAAGTACTGACAGCGCGTTCGAGACGCGCAAGCGACTCTTCGAAGAGTTCTGCCTGCGATGGCCGTCCTTCGATTCGATCTGCGATCGCTTCCAGCGCTCGCGCCAGTTCGTCATCGAAGGCTCGCTGAGCCGCGCCTACGGTGTGCGGTAACTCAAAGCCTGGAAGTCGGGCGCGGTACTTCCACAGTGCAATTTCAGTTATGAAAAGGAGCCGCAGCTGCGGTTGCCACTGTCTGAACCTACTGCGCCAAGCGAGGTCTTGCAGGCGAGAAGGTCCGAATTCAAAGAGAACGCCGTCTGCGGAGGCTCGCACGCCGTCGAAATTGCTGTTGAGCGCCTCACGGAGGGAGTAACTGCGTTCCGCGGCAACGTTGTAGTCCCTCGAGATCGGCTCTCGTGCAAATTGAGCCAGCAATCGAACAGCCGAAAGGAACGCCCTCTTCATGTCTGAGACGGCGGATGCTCCCCCTAGTTGATCGAAGACGAGCCACATCATGATCAATCCCAGTAAGATGCCGACGACACGATCCCTGGCTATCGAGAGCGAAGGCTCGATTGCGAATGAATTGAGATGGATGAGGTAAAAAGCAACGGCGATCTGCACGCCAAAGTATGACAAGCGCGGGCTGGAAGTCATGAACCAGGAAGCGAAGGCGGTGACAACGGCAAAAAGAATGGTGAATCCCGCAATCGAATCTAGATAAGGCAAGATGAACACCTGTGAGCCCATTCCAATAAGGAAGCCACCCACCAGGGCTCCGGAGATGCGCAGCACCTGCTTTTGTCGAGACGAGCCGACGGTAGAAAGCGCGGTGAGGAAACAGGTCGTGACCGCGGTGCTGATTCCCGGCCAGGCCAGCCCGTTGTAAATGATGTAGCACAAGCTGGCCGTCAAACAGCCTTTCACGGCGAATTGGATGTGCGCAATGTTGGTAAGCGCATCGCGAACGAAAAATGTCGGGGGTGGACCGCCGCTTGAGGGCTGTGGTGCAAAAACACTGAGCGGTTGAGCGCCCGTAAGAGCCGCCTTCATGAGCTGGACCGTTTTCTCCATCTCGGCCACGAACGGAATGTCGCGTGGAACATTCCCTTGAGTCACATGGACTGCATTCAAATGTGGAGCTCCTTCCGCTAGCAAAGCCGAACGAACGCTGCCGACGTTGTCGGCCAGAAGACGAATTTGTTCGCGATCATCACCAGACAGGTGGGTGGGACTTCTCAGATTGGCGGCGAGATCGACAAGGCGTCCCGTAAGAGCGATCACTGCTCCCATTTGTTCGACATAATCCGGCGCGTAGGCAGACCGTCTTAAGGTGCGCCGCAACATGGACGTTCCCACCATAGTCAGGCGCACTACATTTGCTTGCGTCGCTCGGGCGATAGAATAGTTGTTCGCAAAACACAATAACAAGTTTTCTACGGCGATAAGGCGGTCCGCGACGCCCGCAACGATGTCCTCTCCGGGCTTGATACGCGAAAACAACACTTCCACTGCCACTGTAACTACGACTCCTATCGCGGACGCCAGACAGAGCCATAGCGTATCTTCGACATTCGTTTCGGCTGAGAGATGGCGATCCCAGAGAGGCACTCCAACGCAAATCATGATCGCGAAGGTGGAACTGGCACCGAAGTTATTCAAGGTGCTGATCGCGTAAAATCCCAGAAAAAATGAAGCTATGACCCAGAGAAGATGCATGGTCGGTATGCTGATGACGAACCAGGCCGAAGCTAAAAGATACGCCGCACCGATTCCGGTTAATGCGAGGATCGACGCAGCGGACTTGAACGTGGCTTGAGAGCTCTCTCGAGAAACTATGAGCGCGTAAATCGCTCCTTGGAACGCGTAAGGGATGCGGAATACCATGCAGATCATCATGACGAGAGTCGCGGCAATAACCATGCGTGCGACAAGCGCCGTTCTGCCCGGGTACGGAGATAGTTCGTGCTTAAGAAACTCTTCTAACCAAGACAATGACGAAGGCATGGTAGAGATGCTTTGTGCGGCGGTCGCCATGCTCAATTTCCACGAATCGTCACAACCGCAGACTCGCCAACTCGAAAGAGCTCTGGTGTTGGATTTTCCACACGCACACGAACCGGATAGCGGGATGCCAAGTGCACCCAGTTGAGGGTCCGCTGCACGTCCGGTTTGATGTGCGACAGTTGTCCTTCGCGAAAGTTGCCGATTGCCCACCACGTACGTGCATCAATTAGCGTGAAGACGTCTTGGCCCACGTGGGCATAAGCGCCTTCCGAAATCGTCAGATTTGTCACCAAGGCGTCAAAAGGCGCATACACCTGGCAGTTGTTGAGGTTGTAGCGGGCGTCCTTCACGGCTGATTCACGCGCACCTCGCTGGTTGACCAGAGGCTCGAGTGTGGTGACCGCGTTATGTGCTTGTTCGTGTTGCGCCTTGCTCTGTTCGAGAGCCGCCTTAGACCGCTCGTATTGCGCTTGCGCGGATTGGAGGCCTGCTTGAGAAAGCCTCAATTGCGAATCCGATTGCTTCAGTGCTTCCGACTGCCCGATTTCAGAGGTCCTTGCACGGTCCACCTGATCGACGGTGACGAACTGCTTTGCCAGTAGCGGCTCGAGTCGGTGCAGGTTGTTGCTGGCGTAAGTCCACTCTGCTTTTGCCCGGCTTACCCCTTGCTCCGCATTGGCTACATCCGCCCGCGCTTGCTCGACGGCCGCCGCCCAGCGTGCCACGTCGGCCTCGGAACTCGAAACATTCGCTTTGGCAACGGAGACGCCGCTCACCAGCGCATTGATTCTTCGCCGCTCGTCAGCGATTTGTCCTTCGAGGGTGGCCTGTTCCGAAAGAGCCCTTTCGAGCGCGTATTGATACGGTCGCTCATCAATCTCGTATAGCAGTTCGCCCTTCTTGACGAACTGGTTGTCTCGCACGTTCAGGCGGACAATGGGGCCCTCGACTCGCGGAGCGATCCCGATAAAGTTGGCGAATACTTCGGCATCGTCGGTTCGCGGAGAGTGGTTAATGTGGTAGAGCACAGCGAGGCCCACGACGATTGCCCCTAGTAGAATGCCGATGGTCACCCAACGGCTAAGTTGCTTTGTGGTTGTCGCGGTGGAATCGAGTTCCATGGTCTTTGCGCCTCGCTGCTGAGAATTGCGGTTTGAGAAATTCAATAAGAGTCGTTAGTAAAAAAAGATGAGCCACAGCAGGAAGGTGAAGAGTGCAGCCATGCTGGGGTAAACCAGCAACGGTAATGCTGCTTTCACCCGCAAGCGCAACAATGCCAACCGGACGAGGGCCGTCAGCACAATCGCCACAATGAAGCACACTAACCATGCCGGGAAAAACGAACCTAGTACCTCCACGGACGGTGCCCGCGAGCAACTCGATGGTAGCGGGGCCACCAGCAAGAGGGGCAGAAGTCTTACGAGGCGGGAATCTCGAAGTACGGTCATGGTCTCGGTCTCATTGCGTTCGATTGAATTGAGTCTCCCGCTCTGAAAGCCAAAGCGGCCAGAGTCGTAAGGACCTGCGTGCGGGCGAGGACGTCGGTCGAGCGAGCCTGCGCAAGAGTTCTCTGTGCTGCGGTCACGTCCAGTAGATTGCGAAGCCCGTAGTTATAGGATTCAAGGGCGGCATCGTAGGAACGGCCAGTGGCCTCGAGCAGTGCAGTCGCAGCCTCGCGCTGGCGCAAGGCAGTATTCAAATCGGAGTAAGCGGCCCAAACTTCGTTCGCGATTTGATCGCGCGAGACTTGGACTTGTGCTTCCGCCTCATGGAGGTTGGCTTCCGCTTGTGCGAGCTTATTTTTTCGTGCCCTCCCGTCGAACACGGTCCAATTCAAGCTAAAGGCCATGCCGCCCGCCAGGCCTGCCGTTTGTCCCCAAGCAAGCTGCTGTTGCATACCGTATAGCGACTGCGCGGTTGGGCTGGCGGTGAAATTCAATGAGGGATAGTAGGCTGCACGCGCTTCCTTGACCCTGGCTTTCGCCGCTTGGATGTCGGCAACCTTCTGAAGGAGGTCAGGGCGCTGCGCCAGTGCGCGATCAATCGCAGAGTTGACAGTGTCGTCGATGGTGCTCGGAATCGTCAGCTCTCGCAGTGGTTGAGCGTGTATGGCAATTGGTGGAGTCGTTCCGAGAGCCGTTGCCAGGTTTCCATGAGCGATTTCCTCGGCTCCCAGCACCGCCTGCAGTTCGTATTCTGCCTGCGCGGTTGCGCTGCGTGCTTCGAGTACGTCTGGGAGAGTCGCTAAGCCATGGTTCAGACGCTCTTCGGCCGCTTGCTGCACCACTTGCGCGTTGGAGAGATTGGCTCGGGCGGCTTCTTCTTGGCCTGAGGCATTCAGGAGCTGGTAGTAGGCCTGCTCAACTCGGTAAATCACGCTGCGGTGTGTGTCATTGAACGCGAAATTCGCTGCCAGGGCCTCGACTTTGGCAGCGTTGATTCGGCCGGCCCGCGCGCCGAAGTCAAAGATCGTGTAATTCAGATTCAACACGACCTGAAAACCGCCGATTGTTTGACGGAAGAAACGGTCCGCGAGGTAAGCTTGGTCGCGGTCAACGCCAGCGAGCGCAGCTGCCGCTATTGTCGGATAGAGCTCGCTGCGCGCGACGCCCCAAGCGGCGGCTTGCGCGCGGGCGCGCTCCCACGCGACGCGCGTCTCTGGATTGTGCGATTCGGCGAGATCGATGAGCTCTGGCAAGGAGTAGGTCTTCTCCGGATCGAAGTTGATTTTGGCTTCGGTGAGATTTCTCGCGTCCGCTTCGATCCTCGCTTCCCCAAGTCCATGCCAAGGATGGTCTGGTGACGCAGGCGCATTTTGGGCGAGAGCACGGCTCACGGGCTGCAAAAGAACAAGTACAATCGCGGCACGAGCCATTCTCAATCGGGATTGAAATACCACGTCGTATCAACTCGATTCAGCGGCCCGTGACGCGAATCAGCATTTCCTGCCCGCTGCCAAGCGTGATCTTCTGGTGTCCATGGAATGCAGTAGTGCCAAGGCCGCCGACGCCTCCGATGATCGATCCAATCCCGGCCCCTTTGCTCCCGCCGAAAATTCCGCCCAGCAAGGCACCGGCGCCGGCTCCGATCGCTGTGTGCTCGATGGTTTTGCGGCCACGGCCTCCTGACTCGATCGCACCCTCGACATCGACCTTCTCACCTGAAGGTGCGTGGTAGAGCTCGACAACTTCTGCGTGAATCGGAGCGCGACGGCCATCAGACATAACCAGGCGGTCGAAGCGAAGCACCATGCTGGTATGGCCTTTGACCCTGCCAGAAATATCAATCGTCGCAATATGACCGTACACTCGCGCATTCTGGTATTCCCCCTGCTCAACGACGGTTGCGCTGAACGGATCGCCCACTTTCGAATCAGTGCTCGTCAGCGTGTCGTCCAGGCGAATCCGGAATGCGGTGTCGTTCGGAACGACGAAATTCTCAGTGGACGCAAGCAACAGGGTGCTTGCCATCAGGACCCCTGCTAAGAGGAGACCTGCCGTGAGAAGCAACCGAGTCGGGAACTGCTTAGAATGAGCATTCATCGAGATCCTCCGATCATTCTTTCCTAATTTGGGTAGGGCACGCGCAGGAGGGTCCCGGCGCTTGACGGCAATACGTACCGGAAGCCTGTGTAAACCATGCTGAGATGCGCATTCTTGGGGTTACCGGGAGCCACAGACCAGGGATCGCGAGTCAAATAGGAATACTGAACATAAGTCTGCAGGGCTCCGTACTGGGGGTTCTTCCAGAAAGTTTGCAGCCAATCGAATGTGGCCTGCTGAATGGCGCGGTTGTCGGTATTCGGAGAGCCAGGACCGCCATACCCGATGATCGTTCCGGGGTGCGCCGCATTCGTCGTGTCGGGAAAGAAGTTCCGTCCGTAATAATCTGCTCCGTAGTAAATCGCGAACGCTTGCTTCGGCGTCGCTCTCCATTCGAGACCAGCGGAGCCGGCTCCGGCATGCAGCATCGAGAGGCTGACGTCAGTACCGGCAGCGTTGGGGCGAACTACCAGTTCCGGCTCTGTTGCTACGAGGTAATGAGCGCCGCCGTCACTCCAAAAAACGTTGGCCAGGAGCACGAGTTTGTCGCGCAGCAATTCGTAGTTGGCGGCGATCTGACCTCCACCGCCGACAGTCGTGTGCGTTTTGAAGGAAGTTGATCCCAGGGGCATTGCCGAAGCGTGTGCGCCTGTGAATAGGCCCGTAACTTCGGCGTGAAAGTGTCTGCCCGCGAACTCATTGTCGTAGGTAACCTTGGATAGAACGTCTGGGAAGGCGTTTGCCGCACCGATCTGCGCGCCATTGTCAAACTGCGAACCAATGGAAGTGAACGCTGCAGGGAGTGCGACGAAACCGCCGATAAATTGATTAGGGTCCTCGATGCCTGCTCCAAAAGCCCAATGTTTGTTTGGGTGATAGGCCACTCGGAACTCGGCAGCCCGTGTATAAGGAACTCCGACGCCAAGGTTCTGATCCTCGTTGTAGGTAATGGCCAGATCGGAAGGTATGGGTCCGATGCCCTCATGGTTAGGGGTCAGCCAGCTCCAGGTTTGTCCGCCCAGAATTTCCCACTTACCGCACCTTAGGTCCATGAAGTAAAGGCGCAGCCGATTGGTGTGGGGATTTACGCTCTGGTATACGCCGGACGCATTGTTGCCGCTGAAGTCGCCCTCCACGAAGCCCAGAACATCGTTGCCGGCAAAATGGTCTTGGATCTTAAAACTCAGGCGGGAGAACTGCGCTGTGGTGCGGAATTCGCTGACGCGTCCTTGTGGCGTGTTGTTGTATGGGAAGCCGCCGAAATTGGTGGCGATGTTGCTCTGAGTGTTAGTCGTCCGAAAAATATTCTCGACATCGACGAATCCCCCCAGTTCCAGAACCGCGTCGCCCAATCTGAAAGAACCCAGCGGCACCTGTTCTGGTTTGCCGCTCGGACTCGCTGGCTCGTCTGTAGCGGTCCGCGTCGCTCCGTCCTTGGATCGCGCTTTCAACGTTTCAATTTCCCGCTGCTGCGCAGCCATCTGCTTCTGCGTTTGCAAAAGAGCTTCGCGAAGGGCCTTGACCTCTGTGGCCAAATTGGTGTCGCGCTGCGAGGAGTCAGGATTTGCACTACTGGTCTGTGCCTTTACCACACCCGGTAGAACAGAGCACGCCAATAGGATGTAGACCGGCTTCATATTCTAGACAGCCTCTGCACTCTTCCGCGCGTGGCCGGTTTCGCGGAGAAACAGACTGAGCAGGATGGCGAGAACAATCGCCGCGCTCCAGAAGATGCCGCTGGCACGAAAGTGGGCGACATGGTTTTGCGTGGTAGCGAAACCCTTGCCGATTAGATCGGCGAAAAAGGGTCCAATCAGTGCCGTCACTCCGAACGTGAGAAAGTTGATTCCACCTGTCGCGCTTCCTTTGACCTCGTCCGGATTCACTTCCTTGACGATGGTGTATGGAATCATCGCGGCGCCCGAGGCGATGCCGAATATGAAGCAGCCTATTGCCGTAGCCGTGTGGCCTGTGTTGAAGGTGATTCCCACTGCGGACAACAACATGGCTACGGCGCCCCCGATAAGCACGGGCTTGCGGCGGCCCACGAAATCCGCGAGCCAGCCGAGTAGCGGACAACCAATCACCCAGCCCAACGGAACCAAAGACCCCGTTAGCACGGCATCGTGAAAGCTGAACATCAGGTCTCGCTGAAAAAAAGCCACGCCCCAAGTCATGTCACCAATGGTGGTGGGCACAAAAAGAAGTCCAGCCACAAGGCCGCACAGATACGATTGCGGGTTGCGAAATACAATCAAGTAAGGACGCAACACGGACGCCCAGCCCGAACGCCCCGTTTGCGAATGGGTTTCGGAAGGAGTAATCACGAAAAGGAGTACGCCGACTACGACGCTGGCGATTCCGAGCCAATGCCAGATGCTCTGCCATCCGATGCCGTGCTCGAGCCAAGGGCCCACGACGAATTGGCCCGCTGACCCGCCAAGCATGCCGAGACATTGCGTTACGCCGATTGCTGTGGCCAGCCATCGTGCGGAAAAGCCACGGGTGGCCAGATAAACCGCGCCAGTGAAAGCAAAAGCTGAACCGGCGCCCTGAAGGAGCCTTCCGGCGTAGCCTGCTCCCGCGGTCGGAATGGCAAACAGCAGGCAGCCAATGGCCAAAATGAAAATGCCAACGGGCACAACTTTCTTCGCGCCGACGCGGTCCAGCGCAGCACCGGCGATAAGGCTGGTGGTTGAGTAAGTGTAGTAATACGTTCCGAGGATCGCGCTGACGCCGATGGCGCTGGTGCCAAATGCGGTTGCGAGATGCTCGATCATGACCGCCGGCGCTGATCTGGAGGCGTACTCGAGAAAGTAGAAGCAAAGGGCGAGTCCCCAGGCGATTTGGTAGGCGTGAATTCGCCATCCACTGGTTGCGTCGGCTGTAAGAAGTGCTGCGATGGGCTTTGTCGTCATTTGAGGGTTCGGTTTCCAGGTTCGCTTAGCGAAACAGGTTGACCTTGGCGAGGTCGATGATTTCATCGCCGCGCCCGTTGAGAACCGCTTTCATCATGAACAGGCTGAAGCCCTTCGCTTGTTCCAGAGTGATCGTCGGTGGCATCGCGAGTTCCTGACGAGCGACGAACACCTCCACCACGGCTGGTCCGTCGTGCTTCAGAGCTTGCGCAATCATCGGCTCTACCTGGTCCGGCGTCCTCACCGTCAGTCCTAAAACCCCTGCCCCTTCCGCGATCTTCGCGAAATCTGGGCTCTGCAGGTCGGTTGCAAACTCGAGAAAGCCGGACGCCTTCTGTTCTAGTTCCACAAACGCTAGTGATTCGTTCTTGAAGATAATCACCTTCACCGGCAATTTCTCTTGTTTCAGCGTGATGACATCCCCCATGAGCATCGAGAAACCGCCATCGCCCGAGAACGAGATGACCTGGCGACCGGGATAGGCAGCCTGCGCCCCAATTGCCTGAGGCATTGCGTTGGCCATCGAGCCATGATTGAAAGAGCCGAGAAGACGTCGTTTCCCGTTCATCGTGAGATAGCGTGCGGACCAAATGACGGGTGTACCTACGTCGCAAGTAAAAACCGCATCGTCGGCTGCCAGTTTATCTACCACCCGGGCAACGTATTGAGGATGAATAGGCCCTTTGTTGGAATTAGCAGTTGCCAGGTCATCCAGGCCTTTACGTGTTTTCCGATAGTGTTCCAGCGAATCTTTCAGGTGCTGTTGGTACGGGTTGTCTTTTAGCTTCGGCAGAAGGGCTCGGAGCGTAGTCTTCGTGTCTCCAATGAAGCCGAAGTCTAGCTTGCTGCGGCGTCCCAGATGCTCACCGCGAAGGTCAATCTGCACGATGGTCGCGTCTTTGGGGTAGAAATCCCGGTACGGAAAGTCCGTGCCGAGCATCAGCAAGACTTCGCAATTCATCATGGCGTGATAGCCGGAAGAGAATCCGAGCAGTCCGGTCATGCCCACGTCAAAGGGGTTGTCGTACTCGATGTACTCTTTGCCACGAAATGCATGCACGATGGGCGCCTGGAGCTTGCCGGCAACCTCGATGAGTTCTGCATGGGCTCCGGCACAACCCGCGCCGCCGAGAATGGTGATCTTCTCCGATCGGTTCAAAAGCTCAGCGAGGGTGTTGAGTTCTTCATCCGATGGACAAACGCTGGATTTTGGTTCGTGAAAACGTACACGGGGTCCATGGACGGCGTCTTTCAGTGCTACGTCCCCGGGCAACACAATCACGGAGACTCCACGCTTCGAAATGGCCGCCTGAATTGCGGTTTCCAGGATGCGAGGCATCTGTTCGGGCTCGGAGACGAACTCGCAGTAGTGGCTGCATTGCGCGAAGATATGTTTCGGGTCAGTCTCCTGAAAGTATCCGCTACCAATCTCCCGACTCGGAATATGTGCCGCGATAGCAAGTACTGGAACACCGTTGCGTTGACAATCGTAAAGGCCATTGATCAAATGCATGTTCCCGGGCCCGCAGCTGCCGGCGCAGACCGCCAATTTCCCGGTGAGATGTGCCTCGGCTCCCGCAGCAAACGCTGCCACCTCTTCATGCCTCACGTGCACCCAATCAAGATTGTTCTTTACGCGTATTGAGTCCGTGATGCCGTTCAGGGAGTCGCCAACCACGCCGTAGATTCTCCGAACTCCCGCCTCAGCGAGAACGTCCACCAACAGATCCGCAACTTTTTTTGTCATGTCGCTACCTTTCGTTGGCTCTTGCCCATATCTTGCGGAATGGGACAGTGCAATTCGTTTTCCACCAAAGAGGGCGGCAAGACCTTCTAGATGCACAACATAAGACGGAGCATCGAGTAAGCTCGCCAAGCGTCTAACGTTTTCGTCAAGCCGTTGGCAGAACAAAGCGTGCTCACATAGGCAAGACTTCCAGACAGGATCACGATCAGGAACACGCACACGAACTTCCCCTTCCGGGCAACTAAACGCATTCTTGTCTCCTAGCCTACAGCCCGCTCTTCGTGAGCCCAGAATCGTTCTCGAAGAATCCTTTTGAGGATCTTGCCGGAACCGCTTTTCGGTAGTTCGGTTTCTGAAAATTCGACGCGCCGGGGGATTTTGTAGTTCGCTAAGAATTGCCTGCAATGTTTGGTCAGGTCGTTCGCGCTCAGAGTCACTCCGGGCTTCAGCACGACGCAAGCCATCACCAGTTCGCCCCACTGAGCGTCAGGAATGCCAAAGACCGCCACTTCAAGAACTGCCGGGTGCTTGTAGATGACCGCTTCGACCTCGCCGGAATAAACATTTTCGCCACCTGTGACGATCATGTCTTTCAAGCGGTCGAGGACGTAGAAATAGCCGTCCGAATCCTGATAACCAATATCTCCCGTACGAAACATTCCATTTCGAAATGCGAGAGCCGTGTCTTGCGGATCGTTCCAGTATCCCTGCATGACGTTCGCGCCGCGCGCGACCAATTCGCCGTGCTCCCCGACTTCCACTTCTTTTCCCGTTTCGTCCTCGACTCGGAGCTCAATTCCCGGACAGGGCCGCCCACAGGATAGGAGCTTGCCCTCGACATGCTCTTGATCTCCGAGACCTGTGAGGAAGCCGGTCTCGCTGAGTCCATAGCACTGGAGAAGTTTCACGTTCGGCAGAAGCTTTCTGGTGCGATGGACAAGTTCCGGCGCCATTGGAGAACCGCCATAAGCCAGAACCTCGAGGCTGCTCAAGTCATACGGCTTTGCTTCCGGCATCTGCGTCAGCAGGTTCAACATAGTCGGCACCAGGACTGTGTGAGTTACGCGTTCGCGTTGGACCAACTCACAGAAACCTTGCGGGCTGAACTTTGGAATCGTGACTTGGCGCGCACCGAAAGCTGGTGCTGCGAACATGGCGGGAAAATCGGCAATATGAAAAATCGGTGCCGCATGCAGATAGACACCGCCTTCTCGGTATCCCATCCAATAGCTGAAGTGGTCGACGTTCGCCAGGATGTTGGCGTGACTCACCATGACGCCCTTCGGCCGGCCCGTCGTGCCACTGGTATAGATGAGTGCCAGAATCGCTTCCGGGTCATAAACAGGATCTGGACAGGACTCATTCCGGACGTCGAAGGGCTTTTCATCGAGCACGATTTGCCACTCAAGCTGCACGGTAGGTCTTGGGAGTGAGGAATGCCGCAGCAGCCCGCGCGGCTTTGCATCAAGCAGAACTCGATCGATTTCGGCTGCGGAGAGCCGTGCGTTTATCGGGACTGCAGTAACGCCGAGCCAGCTGCAGGCGTAGACCAACTCGATGTACTCAAAAGAATTCGGCAACAGAAGCGCGAGGCGGTCGCCCGCCGCAAAGCCCCCGGCGGCGAGCGCGGCCACAATGTTCTGGACGCGCTCGTGGAGCATCTTGAAAGATACTGCGGCGCCGTCGATAACCAGCGCTGTGTTTTGTGCGTAATACCGGAATGCCCGGCCGAGCGAATGAACGTAAATCATCGTGTGCTGTCCAATTAAGGAGCTCTGGAGCCGCGAAGCGCCAACCAGAGCACTTCACTGATGGAAATTAGTCGCCGTGCCCTCCGGCAATTGCGGCTTGCGCCACCTCTTCACCCTTTGCCCGGGTAGCGAGAAGTTCCAGCAGCATGCTGTCGCGCTCACGTTCGAGTTCCTGAATCGAGCGGCCATTCGCCTCGTTGGTCACACCCTCGATGATGGTTTGCTTCACGGTGGGGCTGAACTCCGTGATCGTCCCGAGATCTTTCCACCATGTAGTCAATGGCCCGGTGAACTGCTCCATGAAATGCTGAATTCCGGCTGGACCGCCGCCCAGATGGAACAGGAGATTTGGACCCATCAAGCCCCAACGCAGTCCCGGTCCCCAGCACACTGCAACATCCGAATCGGCGACATCCAATACACCCTGCTCGATGAGATAGACGACCTCACGGTACAGCGCCGCTTGGAGGCGGTTCGCGACGTGCCCGACGACCTCTTTGCGAACATGAATCGGTTTCTTGCCCACCGATTCGTAAAAAGAGATCGCCCGCTGGACAGTTTCCGCCGATGTTTTTTCGCCTGCCACTACTTCAACGAGCGGCACCACATGGGGAGGGTTGAAAGGATGGCCGATGACGCAACGTTCAGGGTGCTTGCACCCAGACTGCATCACACTCATGGTCAGCCCTGACGAACTCGACGCAATGATCGCATCAGGCCGAGTCGCCGCGTCCATGTCCGCAAACAGCTTGATCTTGAAATCCTTGCGCTCAGGTCCGTTCTCCTGGACCAAGTCGGCATCTGCCAGCGCCTGCTTCATGTCCGTTGTGAACTTCAGGTGATCGCGCGACGCGTTGGGTGAGAGCCCGATCACCGTCAGATCCTTCCACGCCGCATCCACGTATTTCCGCAAGTTCGCTTCTGCATTCGGCGCCGGGTCGGTGGCCACGACATTCAATCCACGTGCGAGGTACAGCGCCGCCCAACTCGCACCAATGACTCCCGTTCCAACGATAGCTACGTTACGAATCTCCTTGTTCTTTGCCATGCAATCCTCCTTAGAGTGTTTCAATTTTCAACTAAAATCGTTTGTGTGATTCAGACCGTCTACCTGCCTGCAAGTGCCGGTTTGCTGGCTGCGTCCGCTGCAGGTTTCGCAAGCTCCGCTCTGTCGTGATTCACAATTAGCCGGTCACCCCTCTGCCCTGTTACATAAGTCCACACCCATTGCAGAAAAACGGTCAAACGGAGGCTCGACGTCGCGAGGAATTGGAGGTGCACCGCCGCCCAGGTGAGCCATGCGCCAAACCCGCTTATTTGGACTTTGCCGCTTTGCAGCACGGCGAAACCCTTGCCGACCACGGCCATGGTGCCCTTGTCAAAGTAGCTAAACGGCCGCGGTGCGGGATTGCCAACGATGCGGTTGTGAATCAGCTTTCCGGCATAGCGCCCTTGCTGCATCGCCACCTGAGCGACCCCGGAAAGCGGTTTGCCATCTTGATCGAGGGATGCCGTATCGCCCACTACAAAGATCTCGGGATGTTCGAAAACGGTGAGATCTTTCTGCACGCGTACGCGACCCGCGCGATCCGTCTCGGCGTTCAGCCACTTGCCCGCAGGTGAGGGCGCAACGCCGGCGGTCCAGATTACGGTTTTGCTTGCAATGCGCTCGCCCGCGACCACGATGCCCTCTGCGTCAATCTGATCAACGCTATGTCCGAGCCGGACTTCGACGCCTAACTTCTCCAGCCGTTGCTTCGCAGCTTTGGAAAGACTCTCCGAGAACGGTCCCAAAACACGGGGAGCCATATCGACGAGCACTATTCTGGCTGAGGCTGGATTGATCCTGCGGAAGTCAGATTTCAGCGTGCTTCGTACGAAAATCGCTAGTGCGCCGGCCATTTCCACACCGGTGGGACCAGCACCAACCAGGACAAAAGTCAGCAGGTCGCGATGGCGGCTCGGATCCTCCTCGGCTTCTGCCAGTTCGAACGCCTGCAGGATCCTGTTTCGTGCCGCCTCGGCGTCCCCGAGACTCTTCAAACCCGGCGCATACTCCGCAAATTCGTTATGACCAAAATAACTATGACTGGCGCCTGTCGCAAGAATCAGATAGTCATAGGTGATCGGCACTTTCTGCCGGTCGGCATCACTAACGAAGACGCACTTCCGATCTTTATCGACCCCTGTTACTTCCCCCATGATCACTATGGTGTTCTTCTGATTCCGAAAAATGCCGCGAATTGGCGTCGCAATCTGACTGGGCGTAAGCACCGACGTCGCCACCTGGTAAAGCAACGGTTGAAACACGTGGTGGTTTGTACGGTCAATCAGGACTACTTCTGCCTGTGTTTTCTTCAACGCTTTGGCCGCGGCCAATCCTCCAAAGCCCGCGCCAACGATGATGATCCTAGGTTGCGGCATGCTTACCTCGATTTATTTCCCTTTTGTCCAACTCTGCTCGGAGCTTTTCGATACAAAGCTCCGAATCACGCGGCCGTCACCGATTCTTTTTTCCGGGTAAAGTCCGGTTTGCGTTTCTCGAAGAACGCCGTAATCGCTTCCTTTGCATCGGCAGAGCGAAGTCGCGTTGCGAACTCCTCGTTCTCCGACCTCGCCGCTTTCTCGAGCTCAGACCGTACGGGCTCCCTCATAAGCCTCTTGCAGGTCTGCAGCGCACCGGCGGGCTTCTCTGCCAGTTTCTGCGCCGTCTCCGTTGCGGTTGAAAATAGCGTTTGGTCCGGCACAACACGAGTAACAAGCCCGAGTTCCGCTGCTCGCTTCGCGTCGAAAGCCTGTCCTAACTGAATCAACTCGGCTGCTCGGAGATACCCGATGCGCGCGGGAATCGAATAACTGGTTCCGAATTCCGGTACCAAGGCCAGATTGATGAACGGCATCTGGAACTTCGCGCTCTCGCCCGCGTAGACAAAGTCGCAGTGCGTCAACATAGTGGTTCCGCCGCCGATGGCGGCGCCCTGCACGGCCACGACAATAGGCTTATCGAAATTGATGAACGCATTGATCAAGCGGGATTGCGGGCTGTCGCCCGGTCCCATGGGATTCTTGAGAAAATCCTCCAGGTCATTGCCCGCGCAGAAGGAATCTCCCGCACCGTGCCAGAGCACCACTCGCACGCCCTCATCTTTTGCTGCGGTGTCGAGGAGATCCGCCATCGCGATGTACATGGCGAACGTCATCGCATTCTTCTTTGCCGGTCGATTGAACTGAATTCGCAGAATACTTCCAGAGCGCTCGCTAATAATATCGGTCATTGTGTTCCTCCAATACCTGCTGATACTTACGCCATATTGCTCTTCGATTTGCTTCAGTCCGCCGCGACTGAATTCCCTCGCACCGCCGGGATGGCCCCGCTTGCACGAAGGCCAACGATATCGGCAGTATTGAAGCCCAGCTCCTTCAGCACCTCGTCGTTATGCTCGCCGATTCCCGGGGCGCGCCTGGCTGTTACTTTGGTAACTCCGCGCACTTGAATAGGACTGCTGATGGTCGAGGTCAGCTTCTCGCCGGCTCCTTCGAGCGGAACGACGATGTCATTCGCTCGCAATTGCGGATCATTAATGACTTCCTGCGGCTCACGCACGGCGCCGAAGGGGACGTGAACGCCGTTGAAGACCTCATACCAATGCGACATCGGCTGCGAACCAAAAATCTTATCGAGCATTGCCGTCAATTGCGGCCGGTTCTCTGCCAGCTTGGCGGGATCCGAGAATCGCGGATCCGTTAGGATATCCTCGCGTCCCATCGCTTTCAGGACCGCGGGTACCTTGTCCGGAGTGGCTACGAGGACGAACCAGGTGCCATCGGAAGAGCGATACGTGTTCAACGCTGCATTTGCCGGATGCGTTCGATCGTGCAACCCGTAGAAACTCGCACCACATAGAGCGGCCTGGATAAAGACGCTGGCCGACCAGACACCCGCTGCAAGGAGCGAAGTGGTGACGTAGGATCCTTTACCGGTACGTTCGCGCCGATAAAGCGCGGTCGTAATCGCGGCGTAGATGCAGACCGCAGTTGCATTGTCCCCGCTCCCTGCCACTGGCCAGGTCGGCGGCTCTCCGGCATCGCGCGTCATGAATAACAAGCCGCTTCGTGCCCAGAAGGCCGTGAGATCGAACCCTGGAAGACCAGCGTCCGGGCCTTTCTCGCCAAAGCCGGTGAGATCGGCATAGATCAGGCGCGGATTCCATTGCGCAACATCGTCATACTCGAGCTTCAGTTTCTTGCGCGCGGAATGCGGTGTGTTGACGATAAATACGTCGGCCCACTTGGCCAACCGCTCGAGAACCTGCTGCGCGTTTGCAGATTTCAGATTGAGCGTGACTCCGCGCTTGTTTCGATTCGCTAATTGGAAGGGATAAGCTTCTTCGGAATGCGGCTGAGGCGGGATCTTCTGCCCCTTTCTCCATAGCTCTCCCTCCGGTGGTTCAACCTTGATGACGTCGGCGCCGAAATCGGACAGAATCGTCGCCGCGCCGGGACCCGCGATGAAGCTGGCCAGTTCTACCACTCTCAAACCAGAAAAGATGTTTTCCTCTGCCATAAAATCTCCTTGTCGTAAAATCGAGTCAGGGTGCAATTCGACGTTCACGCTCGATTGCACTGTTTCCGGCGCGCTAGCGCCCCTGGAACTTTGGGGCACGCTTTGCAAGAAAGGCGGATGTTCCTTCCTTCTTGTCTTCGGTCCCCGCGCAAATCGCGAACAGCAAAGCTTCAAGGAGCAGGCCCTCCGCGAGGCTCGCATCCAACCCCTTGTTTACCGCCTCAATCGAGTACTTCACGCTGACTGGTGCGTTGGAGATGAACTGGTTGAGTATCGCTTCTGCTCTTGAGAGCAGACTGGCAGCTGGGACGACCTCGTTCACCAGGCCAATGCGATAGGCTTCTTGCGCGCTGATGATTTCGCCGGACAGGATGAGTTGCAATGCGCGGCCTTTCCCGACCAACCTCGGAAGACGTTGCGTTCCGCCATATCCCGGCATTACGCCGATCTTCACTTCGGGCTGACCGAACCTCGCAGTTTCCGCGGCGATTCGAATCGTGCTGGCCATCGACAGTTCGCAGCCACCGCCGAGCGCAAAACCATTCACAGCAGCGATGACCGGCTTTCCGAGGTTTTCAATGAGGTCCGTGAGCGCCTGGCCGGATCGCGTTTTCTGTTCCGCCGTGAGCGGGGTGTCGTTGGCCATTTCGCTGATGTCCGCGCCGGCCGCAAACGACTTGTCCCCCGCTCCCGTGAAAACGACTCCACGCACCTCGGAATCATCGCGGGCGTCTTCGAACGCGGATCGCAATTCGGAAATGGTTTTCGCATTCAGAGCGTTCAGTACTTTGGGCCGGCTGATGGTCACATAGGCAATCGAGCCCTTCTTCTCGTACAAAACGTTTTCAAGTTTCAAAGCGGAAGCCGGTGAACTCATGATTCTCTCCTCGTGATGGTCAGACTGATGGAAGCGAGACTACGAACGCGCGGGAATCTCCGCGTATGCGATTCCAGACAAATTTCCTTCGGCGAAGACGATATTTCTTTTATTCGATCCGTCGAGATTGGCGGTGTAAACGGATCCGCCCAAATCGGTCAGGAACATGCGCTTGTTTTCGAGATCCAACGAAAGCCCGATGCCTTCCATTAGGTGATTGAACACAATTTCCGGCTCTTGGCGCTTGCCAGCGGGCGCGTCCATCGGCGCTCGATTCACCGTGTTTCCGCGGGGCGGATCGCCGCGGTCGGTCCAGTAGATCACCCGGTTGCCGAGGTCGAGGTCAAGATCGATTGGCTCGGGCAGGTTGTCGTAAAGAACTTCGATATCCTTGCGGTTTGCCGGAGTCTGCCCTTTGGGGATTTCAAGGCTTGCGCGGAAAATGCGTCCTTCACCCGCGTTGTCATTTCCTTTTTGTGTCCAGTAGAGTTTGCCGCCGTTCATATCGACGGCGATACCCACGCACCAATTTCTCGCGTCGAGTCGGTCGGCATCCCCGTGTCCCGTTTCGACGAGCGTTTCGATATTGGAGCCATCGAGATTCGAGCGCATGACCCGCATGCCTTCGCGGTCCGACCAGTAGAGTTTCCGGTTCTTCGCATCGAGTTGAAGTTGCTTGGGAGTCCAAGTTGCGCCGGACGGAACAATGTTCTTGACGTTCTTGCCGTCGAGGTCCGCACGATCAATCGTGCCGTCGTTAGTCTTGGGATTCCCCATATTGGTCCAGTAAATGTGGCCGCCTGCGACGTCGATCACGATTCCGTCGGGAAGTTTTCGGCCTTCGTTGACGATGGTTTTCAAGTCGGAGCCATCGGGTTTCGATGAAAGAACGCGACCAGCGGCGAGATCCAAAAAATACAAACGGCCCACAGTTTTTGCGGCCGACTTCACTGTTTCGGACTTGGAAGCTTTAGAAGACAGCATTGAATCCTCAATTCCTTTCTTTGTTGCTTTCATTTATCGAGCGTCGTTTCGACGGAAGTGTTCTCAGTTGGCTAGATGAAGGCACTGAGACCGGTAACGGCCTTGCCCACAATTAGGTTTTGCATTTGGAACGTGCCTTCGTAAGAGTAGAGCGCTTCCGCATCCACAAAGAATCGTCCGACGTTGTACTCAGCGGCGATGCCGTTGCCTCCGAGCAGTTCTCGCGCCCACGCGACCGTCTCGCGGCACTTGGCTGTCGTGAAGGCTTTGGCAAGGGATGCATGCGCGTCCGTCATCTTGCCTTCGGCCTGCAACTGGGACATGCGCACCAAGAGGCACTGCGAAGCGGTGATGTTGGCGAGCATCTTGGCCAGGAGGTCTTGCACCATCTGGAATGAGCCGATCGGCTTGCCGAACTGCAACCGCTCCTGGCAGTACTTGAGCGCATTTTCGTAAGCGCCCATGGCGCATCCCGTCGCCTCCCAGCCGACCATGAATCGTGTCATTTTCAGGACGCGGGCGGTGTCGCGGAACGATTGATCGGCTTGCAGGCGGTTTTCCTCCGGAACGCGGCAGTTCTCCAATGTGATCAAGCCGTTCTGCACGACCTTGAGGGCGATTTTGTTCAGGATTTTTTCGACCTTGAAGCCGGGTGTGGTCTTGTTCTCGACGATAAACGCCTTGACTTGGTTGTCGGCGAGATCGCGCGCCCAGATGATCGAGATGTCGCACCACGGAGAATTGCCGATCCATTTCTTCTGGCCGTTGAGAATCCATGTATCCCCGTCACGCTTGGCCGTAGTTGTAAGGCCGCCAGCGGTTCCCGAGCCGACGAGAGGTTCGGTCAATCCGAAGCAGCCAATTTTTTCCCAGCGCGCCATTGGCGGGAGCCATTTGTGCTTTTGTTCCTCTGAACCGCCCAGATAAATGGATCCCATGGCCAAGCCGTTGTGCACGCCGAAGAATGTGGCGATTGAGGAATCAAAGCGCGCCATCTCCATGGCGATCAGGCCGAATAGCTGCGCACTTCCGCCTCGACAGCCATAGCCGTTCATGGCAACGCCGCCGATATTGAGTTGCTTAATCGCGGGCAACAATTCAAACGGGAAAGAATCTTCGACCCAATACTTCGTGATAATGGGTGCGACCTTGGTTTCCATGAACGCGCGCACCTGCTTCACGACCGCCAGCTCATCGGCGGGCAAAGTCTCTATGAGTTGGTAGAAGTCAGAATTGGGCTGAGGAAGTGCTTTTTTGATTTCTTTTGTTGGAGTCGCCATGAAGTTTCCTGTTGCTCCGTTCGCCTTGCGTGTTTGTGAATGCACTACGACTAAAAGCATCCTGTCGGCCAAAGATGTTGGTGGCTTAGGTTGCTGAAAAGAGGCGCGTTACTTTTTCCGAGATGATTCGGGCTGCAGAACCGCTGTCAACACATTCACGGAATTGCCTAGGCTTTGACGGACGCGGAGAATTCACACTCAATCAAAAGGCGCGAGGGGATTTCTATATGTTCTTGAATCACAGACACAAAAATGTTGATGACTGTGGGAAAGTCAGACCTGTGCGCGTGGCCAATGCGGACGGAGTTCCCTAAGAGCGCAGTCTCAGACTCCGCTCAAGACGTGCCCGAGCTTGTTTCGTTTTGTCGTCAAATAGCGCAGTGTCGAAGGTG
>WNFP01001450.1_pt1 | contig 20571 bp, 15 predicted proteins | sample 5400201 | NCBI WGS metagenome assembly WNFP01 (sample SAMN13153355, study PRJNA577476) | soil metagenome | isolation source: 115 cm saprolite under Madrone tree | place: USA:California | collected 2016-06-14
CGGGATGCCGCTCAACCACAAACGAGTAGCACGGATCATGCGCGAGGACAATCTGTTGGCGGTCAGACGCAGGCAGTTCGTGAGCACCACGGATTCCAGAATCAACCAGCTCTGGGTGTCTGACATCACGTACATCCGGCTGCAGACCGAGTTTGTCTACCTGGCGGTCATCCTGGACAGCTTTTCGCGCAAGGTGGTGGGCTGGAAGCTGGACCGCACGCTGGCCAGCCGTCTGGCAGCGGATGCTCTGGAATTGGCGATTGCAACACGGAGGCCGTTGCCAGGACTGGTGCATCACTCCGACCGGGGTATTCAGTACGCCTCCGGAGAGTAAGTGGCGATCCTGCGAAAGCACGAGATGGTCCCGAGCATGAGCCGTCCGGCCAACCCGTACGATAACGCGAGTTGCGAGAGCTTCATCAAGACGCTGAAGCGCGAAGAGATTAAGAGATTTACGCGAACGAGTACCAGGACCTCGATCACTTGCGGAGCAACATCGAGGAATTCATCGAGCGCTATTACAACCAGAAGCGTTTGCACTCTGCTTTGGGTTATCGTTCACCAGAAGAATTTGAAGAACAGGCTGGGCGAGAAAATTCATTGACAACAACAGGTGCTACAGTAAGATTTTTCTCGCCAACAGGAGAAAAGGCTTCTACGATGCTGCTGGGAGAAGGGACTCAAACGCCGTTCCTTCCCCAGACCCCTGATGGTGCATTTGGGCTTCAGCTTACCACTATTCTTCGAGAACCATTGGAACGACGGCACTCGGAGTGACTTTGTCAATTAAAATCGAGAAGTTGCTGGAAACCATTGGCTTTAACTGCTCGGTTCTCAAAAGCTCCCTATATGGCCTATGTCGTACAACACTTTATCGCACTTTTCTATTCCTCTTTTGACTTCCTGAATTTGCTGGTCGTGGCCTGGTTCCCTGCTCTCCCACCCCGAGATGAGTCGCTTGGCAAGTGGCTCGATGTCAGGATGGTGTTCACCGTTTGCGCGGGATTTGGCATCTTTGAATACCTCCATCACATTTTGCCTATTGTCACGACAATTCTTGCCAACATACAATCGATCACTGACCATCTTTGTGGAATTACTGACTTCCTTTTCCAAATCTTCCTGGGTCCGCTTTAGCTCGTAGAGTTGATCGTCTATTTTCTTGATTTGTTCTTCAATTTCGCGTTTCTGCTCGTCCGTTGCAGACGACTTTTTTGATTCGAGCTGCTCCTTGTCCGCCTTGAGCCTGTCTCGATCTGTCTTTAAACGTTCAATCTTTTCTTGTGTTTTCTTCGGGTCAACGTCTTCGCAGTTCCAAGGGCCGCTATCTTTGCACAGTTTGTTGACCTCATTTTGCTTTCGCTCACATGAGTCTTGTAAATCAGAGTAGGGAATGCTGCGACAACCCTGTTCATCCTGCAGATAATTGATCGCATTCTCGAAGAGTTTGACTTTCTCCTGGATGTCGTCTGCTTTCGACACAACAGGCAGTGACAGCACTAAGGAGATGACACTGACGGAGCCGAACAGTATGGTGCGATGGCGGCTGCATATGGGATTGTTTTCCATGAAGGTAACCTCAGTGAATTGCCACATTCTACACCGCGTACACTGTAAGTGCAATTTACTTTCTTCCAAAAAGTGAAGTGAGCATATCTTTAATTGTTCCCTAAAATCCTGCAGAAATGCATCATTGGATTTTCTTATTTCTTTAACCCCAAAAGCAGGAGTGTCTGTTTCTCTTTAGGTGGGGGGCTTGGATTCCATCTCTGAAAAACGTTCTTTGCACTCCTCTACAGTAGCGGTGCCGTATGGTCAAATAATCCGAACGGATTGAAAAGATATGGTTTATGGACTGCATGTGGAGTAAAACTTTTCGGGTGTAGGCAAAATTGAGACTGCGAAAGCCTCAGACTTCAATGAAGAACAACAGCCTTCCACGAACGGCTCGCAACAGGTTCAATATCAATCACTTGGAAGCAATCAATTTCAGCAGATTTCAATATGGTTTGGAATCTGGTTCGGGACCAGGGGGTCGGAGGTTCAAATCCTCTCTCCCCGACCAATATTTTCAATAGTTTACATGCGATTTCTGGTTTCCCATCCTCACCGCTGTAGGCGAATTTGAGGCTGCGAAAGCCTCAAAGATATATAAGAGCGATTCTCTCAAAAGGAAATCTCTTTCCTCTTTTACAGCCCAATTCAATGAGGCCGCGACTATTCAGTCGCGGAAATGTGCTGCAAAACAGTCTTACATCGCTTCAATGAGGCCGCGACTATTCAGTCGCGGAAATTCTGCTCGCCGCTACCGCTGCCTTTGCCGACTGCCTGGCTTCAATGAGGCCGCGACTATTCAGTCGCGGAAATCTAGTTCTACGCCAATGCAGCGAGCGAAATTGGTCAGGCTTCAATGAGGCCGCGACTATTCAGTCGCGGAAATGCCAATAGCCGACTATCCAGTAGTAATTACTGGTTCTGCTTCAATGAGGCCGCGACTATTCAGTCGCGGAAATGCAGTGAAACCGCTTAAATCCGCCGTCAAAGGCCGCGCTTCAATGAGGCCGCGACTATTCAGTCGCGGAAATCCGTACACCCGCGCGTCGCCGTACACCAGCGCGTCGCCGCTTCAATGAGGCCGCGACTATTCAGTCGCGGAAATGACAATCGGGCCGCAAAAAGGTAACGAGCAATATAGGCTTCAATGAGGCCGCGACTATTCAGTCGCGGAAATATTGTATAAGGCAGATGAACAGGAAAAGCAAGCAAAGCTTCAATGAGGCCGCGACTATTCAGTCGCGGAAATGTCCTCGGGACATCAATCCTCGCACTCACTCGTTAAATGCTTCAATGAGGCCGCGACTATTCAGTCGCGGAAATGGCACCAGGTTGTCTCGGAGAAGGGAGCGGCAAAACAGCTTCAATGAGGCCGCGACTATTCAGTCGCGGAAATGGTCGAGCGGTATCTGAACTGTCAGGTTCTGATCGAGGCTTCAATGAGGCCGCGACTATTCAGTCGCGGAAATCAGATTTAACCGACTCAGCAGTTCGGATGCCTGCAAGGCTTCAATGAGGCCGCGACTATTCAGTCGCGGAAATAGTAAAACCTCAATATGGAACCCCACTTGATTTTTGCTTCAATGAGGCCGCGACTATTCAGTCGCGGAAATCGGAGCGAGCATTTCATCACCTGTCGAGCCTCTTTTAGCTTCAATGAGGCCGCGACTATTCAGTCGCGGAAATCTGCGGTCAAGAAGCGCAAGATCGTGCTGACGTTCACCTAGCTTCAATGAGGCCGCGACTATTCAGTCGCGGAAATGAAAACAGGTCAACTGGCTTTTTACCCGTTACGGATTGCTTCAATGAGGCCGCGACTATTCAGTCGCGGAAATAAGAGGGCATAGGGCGCGGCGGGTCACTTATCGGGCGCTTCAATGAGGCCGCGACTATTCAGTCGCGGAAATCTAACTTACGGCTGGTAATGGTGGCTGAAATACTTGCTTCAATGAGGCCGCGACTATTCAGTCGCGGAAATCTACCTTTGGTTATTGATCCTTTAATGTATGCTAAGAGCTTCAATGAGGCCGCGACTATTCAGTCGCGGAAATTAGCAGTGTGAATTTCATTTAGTTCTCCTTGTTGAGCCGCTTCAATGAGGCCGCGACTATTCAGTCGCGGAAATACGAACGTATCATCCGCCATTTCTATGGGAATATAGCTTCAATGAGGCCGCGACTATTCAGTCGCGGAAATTACAGCAAAAAGTGTTAAAAATAGAACTGTTGTTAGCTTCAATGAGGCCGCGACTATTCAGTCGCGGAAATCACTGCTGCTCGTTCAGTTTCATCAGCTCAGTGTTGCTTCAATGAGGCCGCGACTATTCAGTCGCGGAAATGCTCTTCGCCTAACTTTCAAAATATTCCGAAGCACTGGCTTCAATGAGGCCGCGACTATTCAGTCGCGGAAATCACGACTTGCGTTTCTCTTCCGCTATTCGGAACTTCAGGCTTCAATGAGGCCGCGACTATTCAGTCGCGGAAATCGCAGGGTGGTGCGAGCACAAGCGTGGTTGTGAATCAGCTTCAATGAGGCCGCGACTATTCAGTCGCGGAAATGCCTGGAAGTTCTCCTCATCAACTTCCGAAATTACCTTGCTTCAATGAGGCCGCGACTATTCAGTCGCGGAAATCGGAGAGGGCGCTTTGTCGTTACTGTGCATGACGAGCTTCAATGAGGCCGCGACTATTCAGTCGCGGAAATGCAGCTGCCCCGTACGAATCAAAGGCTTTTCACCTTTGCTTCAATGAGGCCGCGACTATTCAGTCGCGGAAATAAACGGAGGCACGTTCACCCGGTTGAATTTCCAGTTGCTTCAATGAGGCCGCGACTATTCAGTCGCGGAAATCCCGATAAACGGTATTGCGATCGCACATGCGGACAATGCTTCAATGAGGCCGCGACTATTCAGTCGCGGAAATACGGATGGTTCCCGTGTACATGCGGTCGAAAATCTGGCTTCAATGAGGCCGCGACTATTCAGTCGCGGAAATCATGAGGCAGTTTACAGGACTGCTGCTTTCCCTATGCTTCAATGAGGCCGCGACTATTCAGTCGCGGAAATCCGAAAGATGTAGTTGCATTGGTGATTTCAGCCTCGCTTCAATGAGGCCGCGACTATTCAGTCGCGGAAATGGTGCTGAGAACGATTCCTACATCCGATTTACCGTCGCTTCAATGAGGCCGCGACTATTCAGTCGCGGAAATGTGGTGGTCACGCCCACGTCCGGGCCCATCCCGCCGCCGGCTTCAATGAGGCCGCGACTATTCAGTCGCGGAAATGCAGAACCGAAAAGTTATTTTCCAGAAACAACCACAGCTTCAATGAGGCCGCGACTATTCAGTCGCGGAAATTTGGCAATGAATGCAATAAATTTGCGGAGGGCCAGTGCTTCAATGAGGCCGCGACTATTCAGTCGCGGAAATGCAGGGGCAGGGAGTACGGCTATCGCGTCATGTGCAGGCTTCAATGAGGCCGCGACTATTCAGTCGCGGAAATGAGAGGAAGTTGCTCAGGAGTTTCGTGCATTGCCCAGCTTCAATGAGGCCGCGACTATTCAGTCGCGGAAATGCCTGAGTATGAGCGGGGGGAACTGCAATAGTCGCGGCTTCAATGAGGCCGCGACTATTCAGTCGCGGAAATGGTGTAACCAGCCGCAAGCCTGACAAGTTTGTGTACAGCTTCAATGAGGCCGCGACTATTCAGTCGCGGAAATAACCGGGAATAAAGCGGCGATGGATTTACCCGCAGAGCTTCAATGAGGCCGCGACTATTCAGTCGCGGAAATGATCTTGCGGCGACGCATGCTTTCCGTTGGTCAATTCAGCTTCAATGAGGCCGCGACTATTCAGTCGCGGAAATAACGGTTAACGGAAATCTAAGCGTTGCGGGTACATAGCTTCAATGAGGCCGCGACTATTCAGTCGCGGAAATCGCCGATTGTGTATCTATTTTGTTTTCAATGACCTGCGCGACGCTTCGCGAGTGGTTCTTCACTTGGTTGCGTCTACCTACCTGGAAGGTCGGGATCATCCTACCATAAATGATTGATTCTGCTTGGATAATCCCCTTGCGAGCGGTGCCGGACAATTTGGAATCACTTCGCCGCTCGCGAAGTTCATCGAGTAACAAAGACTGCATAATCGTCCACCTCTCCTTCAATCCACCGTGCCAGCAGCCGCGCCTGTATTTCAAGCAACCGCCGGTAGCTAACACGGTAATCGAACTGCGGATGCGTTACCAGTGTATCCATTCGGGCCTCATATGCGCGATAAAATGCTTTGCGTCCCGAAGGCTTCAGGGCCACACTGCCGCCAGCCGACACAAAATCGGAAGGGGTAATCATACGCGTGTTGATGGCGTTGATTACGGCTGAATCTGCAATTAGAGGACGGAAGGGCTCCATCAGGTCCAGCGCGAGCGCTGGACGTCCGAAGCGAGGTTGGTGATAGAAGCCGATCAGCGGATCGAATCCGACCGCATAGCAAGTTATCGTGAAGTCTTTGGCCAGGATACTATAGGCCAGTGACAGCAGGGCGTTCACGGCGTCTTTCGGTGGTCTCCGATTGCGGCCCTCAAAATCCATACGGAACACTGCTGGCGTTTCGGCGTCGGCTTCAACTTTAATCATGCCGGAGAACCCGCCAAAATACAGACGCGCGCCATTGCCCTCAATTCCCAGCAATTCATCGAGCGAGATTGCAGCTTCGGAGCTTTCCACCATCGCCTTCATCTCTGCGAGAGCGCGTGCATCGGGCTCCACATGATTTCGCAGGAGCATTGTGCGTTGGTTCCGGATCTTTCCTGCCACAAGCTTGCGGGCAAGATTCAGGCAGAACCATTCCTCATCCGCCAGTCGAAATTGTGCGCGCCGGAGGAAGATATTCTTGGTGTTCATCCCGGTGGTAATCCCGTAGAACCATCCCCCCTGAGAGAAATAGCAAATAGGTACTTCGCTCTCGCACAAACTCTGCACGGCCTGAGTGGAGATCTGGATATTCCCCATAAGGTTTAGTTGGGAGATTTCTCCCATTCTGATCTCTTGTTTCAGAGTGTCCTTCTCCTTTACTTGCAGTACCTCGCCTGACTTTCCCACACGCAGACCCTGAGTTTCGAGATAAGCCGGACGCAGATCCGAACGCGGCGTCACCAAACGGCGCACTTCGGATTGAGGAGGCTTCCTGGGCGGCATTACCTCGGAGGAGAACAGCATAAGTTGGCCGTCGGCTTCGGCCGCTGGGAAGAGTAGCGCGTTGGTCTCTCCTGGCAGGCAGATGGAGACCAGGGAACAGCCCGGACACTTGGGTGAATCCACGAGCGGCGCCGGGATTATGCCCTCTTGCGCCGTGCCCCGCGCTTGCTCTGCAAGACGCAGGGTCTCAGTTAGAAGAGCTTCATTGAATTCCACGCGCACCCGCTGACGTGTGGCGGCATAGTAGATGATGCCTTCATTGCACTCGTATCCATTGTCCCGCAGAACGATTCCCTGGACGGCAAGTTGCACGCGATCACTCGGCCATGCTTCCAGCCCTTGTCCTGTGTCAAACGGCTTCCCACGTTTGTAATCGACAGGCGTGACTGTACCTTGCGAGACGTCGATCAGGTCCATTTTGGCGATGAGTCGGTGGCGCTCGCTGGAGAGCGTCACGGAACGCGTCTTCATGTCCTCATTGTCGAGATCTTCTGCCGCAGGCAAACCGGTGCCTTCGCGGTCCACACGCTTGTGCTGGGCGGAGCCCTCCACCGTGTCGGCGCTCTCATGGAACACGCCTTCAACCCATTCATAGAAGAACAGCCTTGGACAATAAGAAAACTCGTTGACCATGCGTGCCGGCAGATAGTCTGGCAGTTTGCGCTGTTCGCGCGCCGGTTTCGGCTGAGGAAGTATGTGAGGTGTAGCCATCCATTAGCCTCCGAATTCAGAAGACCAGATTCAGACAACAATACAGGGTGCGTCCACCGCGACGTAAGGTTTACCCAGTGCGGTGATGACTCGGTCACCTCGTCCTTCGGCTGGGCCAAGATTCACAAACAGCACTTGATCCTGAACGTGGTGGATGATCTCCGCTAACTCGGCCCGCAGCCGTACCAGGTCCGTCGCCGTAAGCTGGCATTCAAAGACCGAATATTGCAGGTGATCGCCATAGCCACGTATGGTCTTAAAGACGCGGCGCAGGCGCTTGTCATCGCAGATGTCGTAACAGACCAGGTAGGAAGTGCGCATTATCTTGTTCCATTCGAAGCATATACCAATTCGGGAGGACGAAAGCTTGCAAGATACTTATTAGGCTTAAACTGAACGCTTCGATAGATTGCCAACAAGCCTCGCCCTTTGGCCTCTTCTGGAGAACTTTCGGGGGCAAGAATCCCCGGCCAGCTTAGAAGACTTTTTAGCTCGGATAAACCAATCGCGCCATCCCAGATAGGCCAGCTAAGCGATAGTTGTTGTTTGTCGCGTTTGAGTCCCCGGGTCGCCAGGCCGCGGGAATAAAAGCATGGAAAAAGTGGAAGGCTTTCAAAGGCCAGCCACACGGCCGCACGCACACCCGTGTTTGCCATTCCCGTAGGGGCCTTGCGCGTAAATGCCCCCATCTTCATTGTCGTGGGGTCCCACCCAAAAGAATGTTGATCATCCGCGTACTTCCATGGCCCGAAGACAGCTTCGTGGAAATAGTCTCGCGACTTCTCGTCATTAATAAATGACGAGCCTAGATTGATCGCGTCGAGTGGAAATTTTTGCCTCGCCACACTCATGTCGAAGGGTGTAGTTCTCAGTTCTCCTTCATCATTCTTTACTAGATCACTGCCAAAAGAAGCGAACCAATCGACTTCTTCGCGGTCGAGTGAAGTGGAGGTGTCCAGAGCTTGTATTGCGTGGCCGGAAAAAGTCTGGACCTTTTCCGCTTTAAGCTGCCCGGCCCATTTGAACACCGCGTAATTAATGGTTTCGCTAACGCTGTTGACAAGAATTCTAACAAGGTCACTGTGGCTAAGATCTTCTTTTATCTGCAGAGCGGCATTTAGCCCTGAGCCGGAATCTACCCAGGCGAGGCGCGGTTCTTGATTATCCAACAAACGGCTGCAAATACGTAATAAACCAAATGCAGCCATCACGCTTATAGGAAGATCGGGGCGAAGCCCTGTAAGGCTAATTTGTTTCATTTCTACTCTTCCGACTCCTCTTTTCTGGATTGAATGCAATCGGCCCGCCGCAGGATCGTTTCCAGATAAGCAAGCCCCCAATATCCATAGCGCCCAACCAGCGTCCAGAACTGTCTTGTCCATCCCGAATCGATGCGTGCAAATCTATAGGGCTGTTCAGCTGAAAGCTCCTCACCATCCGAAAGTTGCTCGCCATCAGCCGGGACGCTTATCTTGCCATCAGTTTCGTCGTGCCAGTACGGAGCAAGTGATCGACCATGGCCGTGATGCGTGCCAATCAGGTGCAATACTAATTTCTGGTCATTTGCTTTCTGCAAAGCTTTGCTCCCGGTTACAAGTGCCACGGAACCGAATTCATGACGAGCGTGGCTTGGGTAATGCGACCTCTCCAGCTTATCCTGGTATTCTGAGGAAACGCGCCGACCCTTACCCTTGGCCAGAAAATCGTCGCCAGTAATCCAGTGGGGATCAAGCATTTGCTGGAACCGTTCATCGCATTTTCCAAGATCGTGCAGCCGGGCGGCTAGCACGAGATCTTCCACAAGAGCGGCATCGAGGCCACATCCTTCAGCGTATTGGCGAGTGTATTCTATTACCCCCTTGGTATGCTCAGTAAGTTTTTTGGGGCGCGTCATGGAGCCCTCGTCGCCATCATCAGACTCATCCGGTTCAGATAGTATTTCTGCATGTGGCAGAGGCGTATCAGTATTTTTGGTACGAATCAGGTTTGAAATCCATAGCCATCCGCCATCAGCCTTGTACTGTCGAAGGCCAGCAGTGTCGAATGTAATCGCTTTCTCCACATGCCCATGAATCCTGCGTGAATCGTCCGTTCTTAGTAGTTCGCCTATACCCTCGGCAGACGCCTCCTCATCCTTGACCGCTTTGAGCAAGTTCTGCAACGTCTCGCGTTCAGAACTATTTTCGGGCTTCTGAAAGAGGACGTTGGGGTGTACCCGAATTCGATACCGTCCCAGGCCCTGTTGGGCGCGCTCATCGGCGCAAAAGTCGCCCACATCCATGACTGGTTCTTCGGACTCCGGATGCCAACCGAATTCGTCGGTTCCCCCTTCACTACTTCTCACAACAATAGTGTCTCCCGGTCGTATGCGGTCATCCTCTTCATTGATCCTGGGACCTCTCCAGATCATGAACAATCTTTGCGAATACTCAGAAGACTGGATACTCTTTTTCTGCTTTTCTTTCTCTTCGTCATTGAGATGTATGCCCTCGGAATCCGTAACTTCCGCTTTCTCCCGAAAGAGCCATTTTCTCGCAACCTCGAGAGGCAACGGCAAGGCTTCCGTAGAAAGGGGAGGTGCATCCGCCACGATACCCCTCCATTCCTCGCGACGGTTCTTGTCCAAGTCTGCCCGCCACACGATTTGCACCTCTACCGAATCCAGCGAGTCTGGGCCGTGCAGAAAAGGGCTTACGTCCGGGTCTGGCTCGGGCTTGGGATTTGTCTGTACCCAACTATCGAGGTGCGCGGGTAATAGCATGGGGCCGGCAGTGCAAGCGCAATTGAGGTCATCTTCGCTGTGTTGTTCAACCATGCTAGACATCTTCCAGGCCCCAAAATCTATTCTGGGCGTGCCATTGTCAGTGACCGCATGTTGATTGAGCCAGGCCCATGTGTTCTCCAACGGTTCGCCATAAATCCAGTTGGAGCTTTTACCGCGTTTGGGTTTCAGCACGACAGCTTGGGTGTGGCCCAGTTCTCCAAGGCGGTCCAGGCGTCCAAACCGCTGCCGTAGTGCATCGAGTGGTGCCACCTCCGTTACCAGTGCGTCAAAATCTAAATCGGCACCCACCTCAATGGTTTGCGTAGCGACTATAAATAACGGCTTGTCGTCTTTTCTATTTCTCCCGGCCTTCATCCGGCAAAGAAATCTCTCCAATAGGCGTTCGCGATCGAATGGACGTATTCTGCCAGTCAGTAGAACCGCATCCCCTGTCCCTTTCCGAAGTTCCTGAAAAATCCTTCTTGCCGCGTTCACCGTATTGACTACTACCGCTATAACGTTTGTTTTTGGGGCTGCGGCCAGCTTTAGCGCCTGATTCGTCGCCTCGGATATAAGGTCTGGCGTCTCAATTAAAGTTGTAAGCTTTTTTGCCTCAAGACGCTTTTTCAGAATGAGGTCTTCGAAATCCGAATCTCCCAGAGTAAATTTATCCTCTAGATCGGAAAGTGTCGCCGACATTTGCACCATCTCAATGGGAAGACCACATTGCGTTGATTGCCATTTTTCCGTCTGAAACATGCAAATAGATTGCACGGTATCGACGAACGGTTGCGAAAGATGAGCTTCGTCAAGGATAAAGAGTGAATCCATGCCGGTGAGTCCCGCATGAACAGGGAGTCTCCCATTCCGCAGGCCATAACCGCGAAATAAAACTCGCGAGCCTAGCTGGTCCACCGTTGTTACGCATATGCACGGCTGGTTCGGTTCATCGGCCCACATATCGCTGCGATACATTCCACCGCGCATGACGCCAACTTCCAGAGGCGACTTAACTCCATAGCTGCATAGCGCAGTTTTTACCTGTTCCAGCAGGGAGTTTGGCTCAGGTGCCACTAGTGCATTACGAATATTCCTGGCATGACGGGCCACATCGTCCACCACTAACCGCCGGTCAATGACAAAAAAAGTCCGAAGACGCGCCGTGCGGGATGACCGCGAGTTTTGGCTTTGCAGCGCTAAAGCAAATACCGCAATATCCAGCACTGATGTTTTTCCTGATGCGGTGGGCAATGACACCAGGTCAGGCCACCTCCCGTTATCCGCAACCTGTTTCGCCAACCGCTCTTGCCACGGGAACGTGGGCTTCTTATGAATTTCCCAGTAGAACTCTCGGAAGTCATTGCTGGTCATGAAGTTCTCTCCCATGCTGGTCCCGGCTTGAACAGGCCCAAGCCAAAGAATCGGCCTGCGCCTACCAACACCGGGCCGAGAATTTCCTGGTCGAATTCGAGTGTCACGTGAACTCCCCAGCGTGGCTTGGCGTCTTTGCGCCGGGTCAGGCAAAACTCATTGACGGGAACTACGCCCGTCAATTTAGAAAATGGGCTGTGCTCTATGGAAACGGGTTCGGGTAATCCGGCCCTTTGGCAACTGGTCCGGAGAATCTCCTCCACGCCTGGACCCTTCTTTTTAGGAAATCGATCCAGCAGTACTGGCGTGACTGTAATCCAGCGTTTTGCCGGTCCAGTCCACGATTTTGGTCGTAGCGTATCGGCCAGAGGCTCTTCATTGAGAATTTCAACCTGCCAGCTTCCAAGAGGCGCAGGCAGGTGAATTTCTTTGAGTTTCCGGCAAGCTTGCAGAATGATCTTGCGGGTTTCGGGGTCAATGGAAGTTGGTAACAACACGGCAAGTCCCATCAGGTGTCCGTCGGCGTGTTGTGAGCCGGTAAACGGCAACGACACGATGGCGCAATGTCCATTTTCTGCATGACCGTGCAGAATCTCGGGAATCTTCCCGAAGTTTCCGGCCTGACTGAGAAGCCCCAGCCTCGTTGCTTCAGTCAGTACCAGCGCAGATTCTATGGGCAACCCTGGTCCTCGCGTCTTTCGAAAAACGATCATCTCGCCGAAAAAGCCCTTCCATGGTCGTTTTGGCGACAGTTCCCTGGAAGGCGCATAGCGTTGCTGGAGCCCAAAGGAGGGCCGCAATCCCGCGTCGAACAAAGACTCAAGCTCCCGCAGACGGCGATGGCTCGCAACTCTCAGGCTGTGTCCTCCCGTTTCTACTGGAAAATAGTTGGGCTCTGGAGTCTCATCGGTGACCCGCATGCGAACGAAAGAGCAGGCTTTTCCCAGATAGCCTGTGCGCTCGGCCAAGCCGTCCAATTCTCCGCGAATTTCGGCGGACGCTTGTGCATGAGGCCAGATGAAATAAACAACCGCTTCAGACGGTCCCTGCGCTGGAAGTTCCCGAGGCTGCTTAGTCCTCAGTACTGGAACTTCCGCCCCAGGATAATTAATGGGAACAAATGTGGTCACCCTCGTTGCTTCCCCAGCTTGACCAGCCCGAATATGTGGCGGACCTTGCCGCTCTAGCCACTCCAAAGCGGCATGCCCCTCGCTTGTAGCGCCAGTTTCGAAATGCGCCGCAACCAAAGCCGAGAATAGTCTTGCAGGATGAGGCGGCCATTCCGAGGCTGCTCGGTCTGAAAAATCCCCAGCAAATACCCGCCCCAAAAGGTATTCCACTTCAAATGCGAGCATGGTTATTCTCCTTCTACTGGCTCCACGGTCTTGTCGCTGTATTCAACCAATTGCACCAGATCGGCACGTGGTTCCAGCGAAATTGTCTTTGCCTGCCAGGTTAAGCCGTGTTTCTCGGCTTCTTTGAGAGTTCTATTAAGGACCTCGATTGCCGTCGCTGGGTCCACTGCAAGTGGTTCGTGCTCACTGGCTGTTCGGCCTAATACTTCAAAAGTCGGACGCTCCACAGGTACAAGCTGGCATCGGGAACGCAATTGAAGGCCTTCTTCCCAGACAAATGTGACAGCGCAAAGGCCTAATGCCGCCAGCACGGCTCGTCCTGCCGCATCCCGCTCTGGCAGGGCAGCGCCGTCCTTGGTTGGAAATCGAAGACGGCGTAGTTGTGTAAATGAAAGTACAACGGTTTGGATCGCTTCCTGGAAGGTCACTCCACCGGGGCCATTTTCGCCAGTGATAGTGGGCATCACGTTTCCATGATTGATCTCCGATGGTTTCATGCCCTTTGCGCCGTCGGATTTCTTCGCCTTCCTGCTGTCCGCTGATTTTGCTTCCACTACTGCCGGTTGGAATTTCCACATCTCTCCCGGCTTTTCACTTGCCGAGATTACATCGCGGACCAGGCGTATGCCCAAAGGATCGATTCGTGAGGATGTTTTTACACCCCTAACAACATCAAGCGCCACAATTTCGGAAACCAGCGACCGAGCAACCTTGGCGCTATTGGTTCCAGAGCCGCTTTGACTGTCCCAGGTGCCGAATAGCAGGGCCGTAGGCGCATATTCATAGAAAGCGGTTGCATTCCAGGCGCGTGATGCTACAAGACGCTTGCCCGCATCCGATTCGCGAAAGGGTTTGCCGTCCAGCAGTGAATCCCTCAGGATAGCGTCATGAATGCGATGCGGCGCGGTCAACGATGTGATCGGTTCATGGTTTGGGATTTTTATTTCGAAAACCGGTAAAGTTACTTTTCCCGAGCGATGGGCTTCAAGCAGCGCCTCTTCCATCCGGTTTGCCTGCGACTGTACGGAGTCAAGAAGAACTGTCTCCACTTCTTTGCCATCAATTTTTCGCTTCTCGAATGCATACACGCTTTCTTTCCCGGCACTGTCTTTGTAAGTTGGGGGCAGCACTTTGTCTCCCTTGCCCCCTGCTGGTTCCAATTTGGTGATCGCACGGATCGCCGTTGTTCCCCCCTGCGCAGACCGCCGCAGGATATCGAGGACTTGATCTGAAGACATGAGTTTTCCTTTCTGATGAATCGTTGTAAGAAATTTGGGTAGCGTCCGGGGAAGAGCGCCGAGTAAAACCCGGCGCTCTCGAGTACACTTCTAGCCGTAGGCTATTCACTGCATTGTTTGCGACGGTCGCATGAGACAGGATTTTTTCTCAGACGCCATTTATTGGAACAGCCAGACAAATACGGCGGCGGAAATTTGCGATTTCGCATAACCCTCCTCTCTTGGTCCGAAGGAGTGATAAAATAATTCTGTAGCGGTACACCGCTCCTACGGTTGCCGATGAGGCTCAAGAGGTTGGTCCCTCTTGAGCCTTTAGACGTTCTGTTCGACGCAGAGGTCGAACACTGGTGGATGTTATACTCATAACAATGCGTGTGTCAAGTGTAAATCTTTGTAACATATAACTATCCATAAAGTTTTCCGCTTTTAGGCGGCCTCATTGAAGCTGGATGGTTATTAGCTATAAAGGTTTTGTCTGTATTATTTCCGCGACTGAAGAGTCGCGGCCTCATTGAAGCGATTCTGCCGTGCCAACCTTCACCCGGCAGCAATGCCGTATAGTTTTCCTCGTGGAAGACTGGGGCAAGCTTTTAGGCGATGCCGCGGCGGTCACCGCTATGCTCGACCGGCTGCTCCACCATGGTCACCTGCTCAAGTGCGGCCCAAGAAGCTGGCGTACGAAAATCGACTTGCCCGAAACACCCTCGGCAGGTAAAAACTGTATACTTTGTCCGAACTGGTCCAGGTGGCCACTGAGGATTTTGAGGCTGTGCTTTTACTGCAATTGTGGGCGACGGGCGAGGCGGCGAACGAAGAGTTGCTGCTGCGGTTGAGCGCAAGTCGATGCCTTAACCGTAATGACGGCTTGCTACGAGGGCGAGCACAACATCAATGTAAAGCACGGAGTCGCTGAGATTGATGCGCTATTCCAAATGGGCCACCAGCGGACCGCTCCCGTAATCGACCTGGACTTCTTCCCCAGGAGCGGTGACGATGATGGGAATGGCCAGAGGCGTCTGCTGTCCGCGCTGCTTGCGCACCCAGCGCTTGACGCTTCCGTACTGGTCGGGAAAGCCGTGCTGGGAAACCAGGTCCTGCCATATGGCCATGGTATTGCGCCCACGCGACAGCCCGGTTTCAATCACCTCGCGATACGGGCTCACACGCACTGATCGCGCAACTACGGGACTCGGGACGAATCGGGATCGTGGACCGGGGAAACAGTTTCTTCTCATAGCTGTCATCCAGGGCCTTCAGCCCGCGAGAGCTCATGAAAATCGTTTCTGGTTACGGCAGAATAGAAAATGCGATGCGCTGGGCGCATGCACAAAGCTGAACGCCGTTTACCGCCGGTTGTTGAAGATGGCGCTGGAGGAGTTGCAACTGATCGAGCAGCAGATCGACAAGCTGGAACAAGAGATGGCCAACTTGCTTCGCCAGCACGAGGATGCAGTAAAACGCCTGGCCGAGGTTCCGGGGCTGGGGGTAGATTCGGCCCAGCAGATCATTGCCGAAGTAGGGGCAGCGGCAGCAACCTTTCCTTCCGCCAAAAACCTGGCCTCATGGGTTGGCGCTTGCCCTGGAGATCAGGAGAGCGCGGAAGTATCCTACAGTCACCGCTCCCCGAAGGGCAGTCGCCACATGCGACGCATTCTTAATCAGGCTGCCCATGCCGCTGTCAAAACGAAAGGCAGTATCTTCCAGCTTGTGTATCGCCGGCTGGCGCCAGGCTGTTGGCTGGCGGACTCGGCGGTTCAACCCGATAGCCAAGTTTCCGTAGATCTCGGATCATCTTGTACGTGCGCATTTGCTTGGACTTTTGGCTCACCGATGGGCCGCGTTCTTCATACTGGACGCCTTTATGAAGAATCAATCAGATCAACCGACACAACCGATGAGCAATAGCTCCGATGGTTTGATTGTGTCCCAGACGGGGCGCCAGCACAGTGATTTTCGACCCTGCGGTTTTTGTTTTTCTGCTGGCGTGCGAGACGCTGTTGGCCCAGGCGAATCCGGTGATAGCTCATACTGGCTCGGTTATGCCGCGTCGGGGTCGGTGGCCCAGTCGACCCAGCGCTAATACTTCCTGCTTCTTTTCGTTGTTCGAGACATTGCTCATACCGCCGGAGATTAGAGTCTCCGGTCGTGTCAACGTCCGAACACGTCCTTCCTGAGTGGCCGGTTTTCAGGTGGCCACAGCTGGCCGCTTTTGGGTGGCCACTGAGGTCAAAATCGCCCACATCGCGGATGCAAACGCACCAGACGTCCGAGGTACGTCCTTGAAAAGTCGCGAGTTGTTGGAATCAACCTCACCTAGATCCACTGGCCAAGCCAGACGCTTTCCAATGTTCTGACGCACTGCACACTGGCTCGCAATCGAATCCGAATACAGCCGTTCAATTTTCAATATTGTCTCGTTATCCCACACGGAGCGAGATCACGCCGCCCGTCGTACTGCTTCCAAGTTTTCTATAAGAGCCTTGACGGCCTGTTTGGTCTTCACGACAGCTTCCAGCTGTTTTCCCGTAAGCAAGGGTTTGCTTTGTTGCAGATGTTCATAAAACTCTTCGGCTCTATCGAGAATCAAACAAACTATTCGGTGCGATCCAAGTGGCTCCTGGACAGATTGAGGGAACTTATATGCCATAGGATAATCCTCTTTGAAACAGTGGCCGTCACTCAAGTAAGAGTCTAAAACTGTGCAAGGAGATGTTCCGGTGATAGCCAAGGATTAAGTCGTATGAACATTAAAGCCGTAATGGAGGCGAAGAAACGACTTCGCAAGGGTTCACCAATAAGTGAGCAAAGTGTGCTTTTACCTACCCCTTTGCTGCGAGCCGTCGAGCTAGAAAACCAATCGGGGTGTGGCCGAGTCTTTCTTAAGCCGGAAAATCTTCAACGAACGGGCTCTTACAAGGTACGTGGAGCTTACTCGATGATGTCATTGCATTCCACAGAGGCCCGAAAAAGAGGGGTAATTACTGCATCAGCAGGAAATCACGCGCAGGGTTTTGCTTATGCCGCAAGTCAATTGGGAATTAAGGGAACGGTCCTGATGCCGGAAGATGCTCCGTTAACAAAGCGTGTAGCAACGGAAGTGTATGGGAAAAACGAAGAGTCTGTTCAACTGGTTACCATCGAAGATCACTTCAAGGATTACGATGAGGCAGCCGCCGAAGCCGAAAAACGATCAAAATACAATAATGGTCCAATCTTAATTCCTGCATTCGACGCACCAGAAATTATTGTTGGACAGGGGACGGTTGCTTATGAAGCGCTGGTGGACTCCGTGCCTGTGGTTCGCAAATGTGACGCGATTATCCTCCCGGTAGGTGGCGGGGGCCTCCTGGGTGGTACTGCCTTGGTGGTCCAAGGGTTTGGTGAGAACATCGATGTGTGGGGTGTCCAATCAGAAGCGAACTCAGCTTTCCACCGCACCCTGACCTCATATCGAGAGAATGGAAGTGTGAATGAGAGCCTTTATCAAAGCGGCACGCAGCCGACAGTTGCCGATGGTATTAAGGTTGGCAGACCCGGACAGACCGCCCTTAATATCGTCAAGGACTTAGCTAATGTGCGCACATTGGTAGTGTCTGAACTTGAAATTATACATGCGATGGTGTTTCTTTTTGAGAGATGCCACCTGCTCGTAGAAGGCGCTGGAGCGGCCGGCGTTGCTGCTCTGCTCTATCGACGAGGCGTGTTTAAGTTCGACAAACAGTCGACCGTTGTAATCATAATAAGCGGCGGCAATGTTGATTTAAACCGTATTCCTCATTTGATCGAACACTCGTTAATTCATCAGAGTCGCTACACTCGCCTCCTCATTGACATAAAGGATCGCCCCGGTTCTTTTCATAAGTTCATTGAGCCGCTTAATACTAGTGCTAGCAAGATAAATATCCTCGGGTTCCGTCGAGTCCAGCCGCTTCGGCCCCAGAGCTCAAATATTTTTCAGAGCCAAGTCGAATTACTGATCGAAACAAAGAATGAAAAAGAAAAGAATTCGGTTATTGAGGAACTTCGCAGCGCTGGAAATCGGGTGGAAGACATAGGTAGATAAAAAAGAGGCTCCTTATAAGGAGCCTTGGAGGTCACGGTCGCCAACTCTTAAAAACTCGTTAATCCCCTCAATCATCCGTGCGAGCGACATTCTAAGTCTCTCGCTGTCGGGGTGATTGCGTCGAATATCTTGTATCTTATCGAGGCACTCTTGGGCTGCGTCTACGAGCGCACAAATGTGCCGATCAATAATTGGATTTCCTTCAAGTTGCATAGTATACACTCTCCTACATTTAAAATATTCCAAGGGGCTAAGGTGTGTACCGTAGCTCCCTTGGAAACAATAACTGACGCACGGAATTTGTCAAGACAGGGGCTCACAATTGGGTTCCGTGAAGGGGACATTCTTCACAGATCTACTTGAAGCAACAATCCGTCATAGACCTTAGAGGTGATCCGTAAAAGCAACGAACACAAATGCAACATCTTTGACGAGATCGCCATTCCAGCGAGATATCTGGCCACGTTGGAAGAAAAAGAACACTCCAGCAGCAAAGAAGAAAAGAGCTGCTATTCGAATCAAAATTAACCCTCGAATCCCTATGCTAGTGTAGTGCGTCAATCAGATTGGAGATTATGCTTAAGCCATGAAGTGCTTATATTTCTGTCACTTAGCCACAAAGTAGCACCAGTAATAATCTGCAATATTTGCGACGCACTACACTAGTGCCTACCTCTGTTGAGAACGCAACCTCTTTTAATATCCATGCGGTGCCAGCGAAACTAAGCGTTGCTGCAGCCCCCTGAAAGCTCATCTCCTTCCCTGAATAGGAAAATATCGGTTTAATCTCGGGTTCTCTTACTGGACTTGAAATTGAGAAGTCCAAGCTCGAGACCAAGGTCAGAAAAATCAGCGACCCGGATATTTGGCGAGAGTGGTGGCAGTACTATGTAGCGCGAATCTGTCTTTTGCTGGGAGGGACACTCTTTGATAACTGCTATGAGCGGCTTGGTCCGATAAATTATTCACGTGTACAACACCGGGAATATGCTTCATTACTGTGGACTGTGGCGATGAAGCATTCGTTTAAAGCCCCCCAGAGAAAAATGAGGAGCCGGTGCGATGACAGACTCCTCGTTTGTGCTTAGCTTGCTTCGAGAACCTTCCTCGCCTCTTCGAGCTTTTGCAGTTGGCGTTTGGCCAGCTTGAGTTCTTCCTCTTTGTCGGCCACGTCCTCGCGCAGGCGGTCGATCTGGTCGAGCACCACATCCACGGGTGTTTTCTTTTTCCATGGCTTGCGTGCAGTGATTCTCGACTGCGCGGCTGTTACCGGAGGCCTGGGTGTTGGAGTTGTGGGTTCTTTCGGTGGGTTCATGCAGACTTCTCCTTTACGGTTGAGGTTTGGGTTGTGAGCCACTCTTCGAGCTTCCGGATAGCTTCGCGCTTCACCGGGAGTTCGACGTGGGTGTAGCTTGCGTGCACATCTTCGCCGCTGGAATGGCCCATCAGTGCTTTGCGTACTTCCTGCATGACGCCTGCCTCCATGAGACGGGTATTGAAGGTGTGGCGCAGATCGTGGAACCTGATATAGCGGATTCCCGCCCTGCGGATGGCAGCCTTCCATGCAGTCTTGATTTGGCGGACGGGTTTTCCCTTGAAGGTGAAAATCAGGCCATCGTTCTCCCGCATCTTCCAAAGAAGACTGAAGAGCCTTTCGGTCAAAGGAATTTCGCGGGCTTCGCCTTCCGGGGTTTTGGAACGGGTGACATAAAGCAGCCTGCGATAAAAATCCACGTCTTCGAAGCGCTGGTGCAGGATCTCGCCCCGGCGCATGCCGGTGTCGAGCGCGGCAATAATAATGTTGCCGAGGTGCGGAGCAGCTTCGCGCAGCAGAAGCACCTCTTCTCCAATATTGAGCACCGGCCTTTTCTTCCGGCGCTCCCGCTCCATGCGAATCCGGGCAATGGGGTTGGCTGCGAGATACCCTTCATCGACCGCCCAGTACAGCAGATGTCTGAGGCATTCAATGTCGCGGTTAACGGTTGTCTGGGTAAGCGCTTTCTGTTCGAGTCGGCGCTGGCGATACTGCCGGACGCTTGCCTTGTTGATCCTGCCAATGGACAGCGGTGCAAAGTAAGGCAAAAGGACCTTGAGCCGGTCGAGATGCCACTCCTTGGCGCAGTTTTCGGCGATGAATTTAGCGGACAGTTCCGCAAAGTTCATTTCCGGTTGCAGGGAGGGGAACTGCGTTTTCTTAAGCAGCAGCTCTTCCTTGTGCTTTTGGTCGATCTGTTCGGCCAGACGGCGATTGCCGGTTTTAGTGCTGCGGGCATGGCGAATGCCTTCCTGGAAAACGTAACTCCAGTAGACGCAGCCCCGCTTG
>WNFP01001164.1_pt1 | contig 20567 bp, 18 predicted proteins | sample 5400201 | NCBI WGS metagenome assembly WNFP01 (sample SAMN13153355, study PRJNA577476) | soil metagenome | isolation source: 115 cm saprolite under Madrone tree | place: USA:California | collected 2016-06-14
AAGAAAATATTTCGCTGCCGGGAATCAATGGCGTCTTCAACATCGTCGAAGGCAAAGGTCTGGTAAACGAGCAGCCGAAGTGAAATCGCTCTTCCATATCGTCTTGTCCGCAGCGACAGTGTTTGCTCTGGCTGGTTTCGCCCTCGCCCAACAGCGGAAGGCCGTCGCCCCGTCGCAATCCAATCCCGCGGCCGAAAAAGCCCTGCAGGAAGCGGGGGCGCTCGTCCAGGGCGGCAAATTCTCCGAGGCTGAGCTGGCGGCAAAGGAAGCCGCGAAACTTGCACCCTTATCCGCCGTTCCTCACAATCTGCTCGGATTCATCTACGAACAGCTGAAGCAGGCTGCTTCCGCCGAAGCGCAATACCGTGAAGCCATCCGCCTCGACCCAAAATTCGCTGCCGCCCATGGCAACCTCGGAAATCTTCTGTTACAGCAACACAAAAGTCCGGCCGCCCGCAAGGAACTCGAACAAGCCATCAAGCTCGATCCGAACAATGCAAGGGCACATTACAACCTGGGCATGGTGCTGGCGCCTTTGAAAGAGTATTCGCTGGCTGCGGATCAATTCGACATCGCGCGGAAACTGCAGGGAAATGATCCCGCGATTACATTCCTGTTCTTGCGCGCGGCGCTGAAGGCCGACCGCATCGATGAGGCGTTAACAGCAGCGGAAGAATTGAGCAAGGCAAATCAACAAGACCCTGCGCTGCTCTCTAATCTTGGACTAACTCTGGCCCAGGAAGGGCAATACGAACGAGCCGCCGATCTCTTCTCCCAGGTCAGCCAGCTTCGTCCCAAGACTCCGGAAGTCCTCTACAATCTGGGCGTTGCGTACCACAACTTGAAACGGTTGGATGATGCCGCCGCGGCCCTCGCGGAAGCCGCAGACTTGAAACCCGAAACTCCCGAGGTTCATTTTCGGTTGGGCCTGATTGCCGTGGAGCGCCTGGATCATGACAATGCTATCCTGGAATTCCAGCACGCGGCGGCACGTGCTCCCGACCGCGGCCAGTATCACTACCTGCTGGGGCGCGAAGAATTCGCGATCGGCAATTGGGAATTGGCCGCCAAGAGTTACCAGCGCGCCGCGGGACTCGATCCTGCGCAGCCGCTTTACAATCTGAGCCTGGGAAACGCCCTCTTCCGCGCCGAAAACTATGCCGCGGCAACATCGGCCTTCGAAAAAACCGCCAGGTTGGACCCGAACACCGAAGACATCGAATACCTGATCGGCTATTGCCACCGCGCTCAGGGTGAACTGGACCAAGCGAAGGAGCACTTTCAGCGCCAATTAAATGCAAATTCCAAGCATGTGCGCGCCCGGGCCGGGATGGGCTTCATTCTGCTGGAGGAAGGTGATCTCGACGGCGCGCAGAAAGAATTGGAGCAGGCAGTCGAACTCGACGGGGAAAACGTCGACGCGCTATTCGATCTGGCACGGACTTATGCCAGAGAGAAACAGGCAGGCAAGGCCATCTCCTATTTCGAACGTGTCCTGCAACTCAGCCCGGATAATATGCAGGCCCACTACCAGCTTTTCCTTTTGTACACGCGATCCACACAGCAGGAGAAAGCACGCGTCGAACTGGAGGTTTTTCAGCGTCTCGAGGAGCTGGAGAAGATGGTTCGCCGTGAAGAGAGTACGCTCGTCCAAGCGCGGAAAGCGAGGGCGGACCAGGCCAACCCGTCTACAGTTGTGCTGCCTCCCGGCCAGAAACAAAGTCCTGAAGATCAGCATTAAGAGCAGCGTTATGGCAGGTTGGAAATCGCATCATTAGAGTCGCGGAAGAAAGCAAGGGGACCTAGGGGAGTTGCCCAGTAAAATTTCCAATAGATTTTGTAATACCCTTGCAATCCCATGAAGGGCACAACTCCTTCAATTTCCCAGGGGTAGCGCAGACTGCTTTATTCAGATTGCACCTGGCTATATTCGCGCAATTGTATTCATAGGCGCACCATTGACACACTGCAAAACGCACCGTAGCATCGCTTTCACCGGCCGCAATTCCCGCTCCCGCGCGCGCCGGAAGAGAGGCCTCTCATGAGCCTTCGCGACTTCATCACCAAGCAGTTTATCGACGTCATCGAATGGGTTGAGCCGGAAGAGGGCATCCTGGCCTACCGCTATCCCATGCAGGATCGCGAGATCCAGAATGGCGGCAAGCTGACCGTCCGCGATTCGCAGGCCGCGGTCTTTGTGAATGAAGGGAAAGTGGCGGACAGTTTTGGCCCGGGACTCTACACGCTGAATACGCAAACGCTGCCTATCCTGACTTATCTGAGGAACTGGGACAAAGCGTTCAAATCGCCCTTCAAGTCCGACGTCTATTTTTTCTCCGCGCGAATTCAGACCGACCAGCATTGGGGCACGCAGAATCCCATTTCCATCCGCGACAAGGAATTCGGCGCCATTCGTCTTCGCGGCTTCGGCATTTATTCGTATCATTTGAGCGATGCCAAATCGTTCTACAGCAAAATCAGCGGCACTCGCGACATTTATCGCGTCGCCGACCTCGAAGGCCAGTTGCGCAACACCATCGTCGCCAAAATGACCGATGCGTTCGCCGCCAGCCAGGTGCCTTTTCTCGATATGGCAGCAAACCAAGGCGCGCTAGCCGAAAAGATCAGCGAAACCCTCAAACCATCGTTCACGGAATATGGGCTCACGCTCGATAGTTTTGTGGTCGAGAATCTTTCGTTGCCGGAGGAGCTGCAAAAAGTGCTCGACCAGCGCATCAGCATGAACGTGCTCGGCGACATGGGCAAATTCACGCAATATCAAGTGGCGCAAGCCATCCCCATCGCCGCCGGGAATGAGGGCGGAGGCGCGGTAGGAATGGGCGCGGGACTCGGTGCCGGCGTGGCCATGGGCCAGGCCATGATGGACGCCGTCAAGAAATCGACTTCGGCGCCTGCCGGTGGGACAGCCCCTGGGACGGCCGGAGCCCCTGCTGCCGAAACGAAATTCTGCGGCGAATGCGGCAAGCCCATCCCGCGTAGCGCCAAATTCTGTCCGGAATGCGGGAAGCCCCAGGTGTAGCGTCACCGCCTGCCATGAGCGGAATCGAGTGGGTGGTCGAAGCTTTCGGATGCTCCTCGCAATCGCTGCGCGACGTTGCTGTCTTACAAAACTTATTTGGCAGCATCATTCGCGAAATGAAACTCCGGCCCGTTGGCGAAACGCAGTGGCATCAGTTTCCCGGCACTGGGGGCATTACCGGCCTTTGCCTTCTTGCGGAGTCGCATCTCGCGTGCCACACGTTTCCAGAACACGGCTCACTGTGCCTCAATCTTTTCTGCTGCGTTCCTCGCGCCGAGTGGGATTTCGAAACAGTTCTGCGCCAACTCTTTGAGGCCAATTCCGTCTCCGTCCGTCGGCTTCAGAGGCCCTACGAATCCCAACGGAAGCAGGCCGCCAGTGACTGAGGCAAAACGTACTGCCGGAAGTCCGGTGAGTCACTCGCGATGACTCAGCCCGTTGCCAACTGTCCGAACTGCGGCGCCAAAATCGTTTTTCGTTGGTCCAGCAGCGTCCAGACCGTCTGCGAGTTTTGCAAGAGTATCCTTGTCCGCACCGACGTGGACCTGAAAAAAGTCGGCCAGGTGGCCGATCTTCCGCCGGACAGCTCACCCATTCAGATCAATACCGAAGGCCATTACGGCAACAAGGCGTTCGTGGTGGTTGGGCGCATCCTTTACGAGTACGATCAAGGCGGCTGGAACGAGTGGCACGTCATGATGAACGACGGCACAAGCGCCTGGCTCTCCGACGCTCAGAGTGAATACGCGCTCTCTTTGTCTTCGAAGGCGCAGAATCTTCCCGCCGCTGCGCAGGTCCATGTCGGCCAGGAATTCACCTGGAACAACCAGCCCTTTACGGTGAGCGTCATCACTCCCGCACATTATCGTGGCGTCGAGGGCGAATTGCCGTTTCCATATTGGGACAAGACGGACGTCACCTTCGTCGATCTGCGCAGCGAGTCCAGGAAATTTGCCACGCTCGATTACAGCGAGCCCGAACCGGCTTTATATCTAGGTGAATTCGTCGAGTTCGACGATCTTAAATTGAAAAATCTGCGCAGTTTCGAGGGTTGGTGATGAGCGCGGGAACTCCACCACTCTCTGGACCTCCCAAACCGCAAGCGAAGGCGCTAAATTGTCCAAAGTGCGGCGCGGCCATTGTTCTCCGCTCGTTCGGCCAGGCCGAAACCGTTGTTTGCGCGAGCTGTCATTGCATCCTCGACGCCAAAGATCCCAACCTGGCCATCCTCCAGCAATTCGAAATTAAGACGAGTGATATCAAGCCGCTCATTCCCTTAGGCACGCGCGGCAAGCTGCGCGGCACGGACTACGAAGTCATTGGGTTCCAGCGCCGCAGCATCCAGGCCGACGGAATCACCTACAGCTGGCACGAATACGTTCTCTTCAATCCTTACAAAGGTATTCGCTACCTCAGCGAATACAACGGCCATTGGAACGACATTAGCATCTGCAAGGTCCTTCCCACGACGGACCACAACATGTTCGGCGGTTCGTCGCTAACGGCCAACTATCTCGGAGAATCCTACAAGCATTTTCAAACTGCCGACGCCAGCACCGATTTCGTCCTGGGCGAATTTCCCTGGCAGGTTCGCGTGGGCGAAAAGGCGGCAGTCACAGACTATGTGCATCCGCCTCGCGTCCTCTCCAGCGAGAAGCTGGACAAGGAAGTCACCTGGTCCATTGGCGAGTACATGTATAGCCGCGAAATCTGGGAGGCTTTCAGGCTGCCCGGCGCTCCGCCCGAAGCGATGGGCGTTTACGAAGACCAGCCTTCGCCCGTCACCACTAATGTCACCGGAATGTGGGTTGCGTTCGCGGCCTTCGCCGTGTTCCTCCTCGTGCTCATGGCCGGTTTCGATATGCGCGCGAAAAAACAGCCGGTCTTTCATGAGACCTATCGATACAACCGCGCCGATTCGAAAGCCGAGGCTTCTTTCGTTACGGATGTTTTCGAACTCACCGGCCACACTTCAACGGTGCAAGTGAAAACCTACGCCCCTGTCAGCAACCATTGGATTTATTTGAACTACGCGCTGATCAATCAGGACACCGGGCAAGCCTGGGACTTCGGACGCGAAGTGAGCTACTACTACGGCTACGACAGCGACGGCTCCTGGACCGAAGGAAAACAGAACGACGAAGTTGTGATTCCAAGTGTACCGCCCGGCCACTACTACCTTCGCGTTGAGCCCGAGGCGGATCCGTCATTGCCCAATATTCCGTATACCGTGGACGTCACCCATGACGTGCCCGTCTTCGGAATCTACGGCATCGCCTTTCTCGCGCTGCTCGTACCGGTAGTCATCATTTCTTTCCGGGCTTACACCTTTGAACGCTCCCGCTGGTCCGAGAGCGATCACCCGCCCATGCAACTATCCAGCAGTTCGGGAGACGACGAATAATGTTCAGAAAACTCTATCTTCTTTACGGCGCTGTGGTTCTGAGCACCGCCGCCTTTGGTCAATATCGCGGCTGGAGCCTCGACACCATCAATCAACTCAAAAACGTTCCGAAGTCCGTCCGCGATAATCCCGGCTCGTACCGCTCTGTTTACGGCGGCTATCACCACTACACAGGAGGCAAATAAGATGAATCTCGTTCCCCTTGGCAACGTCGTCGCTGCACTGGTCTTCGCGTTTGTCGGGATTTTTATCTTCGTTGTCGCCTTCATGGTGATGGACAAGCTCACGCCGTACCATCTCTGGAAGGAAATCGTGCAGGAGCACAACATGGCGCTGGCCATTCTTGTCGGAGCCATGTCTCTCGGCATCTGCATCATCATTGCTGCCGCGATCCACTAGGCCATGGGCATTCTGGTGTTCATTTCCGTGCTGCTGGTCGCAGCGTGCGGCCTTGTCTATGAGCTTGTAGCCAGCACGCTTGCCAGCTATCTCGTCGGTGATAGCGTCTTTCAGTTCTCCACCATCATCGGCACGTATCTGTTCGCGATGGGCATCGGCAGCGCGCTCTCCCGTTATGTGAATCGCGGCCTTGCGAATCGATTCGTGTGGATCGAGCTCCTCCTCGGCGTTGTCGGTGGTTTTTCCTCCGCTCTGCTGATGCTTGCGTTTGCCTTCACACAGGGATTCGAATTGATTTTGTACGCGCTGGTCGTGGTGATGGGTGTCCTCGTCGGCCTGGAAATCCCGTTGCTTATGCGCATCGTCAAGGACCGTTATCAATTCCGCGACGTCATCGCGCACGTCCTCACCTTCGATTATCTTGGTGCCCTCGGAGCATCGCTGCTCTTTCCGATTCTGCTGGTGCCGCGTCTCGGTCTGGTACGCTCCGCGATGTTGTTTGGTTTGATCAATGCCGCCGTCGCGTTCTGGAGCACGTTTTTGTTCGCTAATCAGCTTCCCCGCACACGTGGCTTGCGGATTGCTTGTCTCGTCGTTTTGAGCGCATTAGGCGGGGGAGTCGTTGAAGCGAAGCACATCTCCGCTACCGCCGAGGACAATATTTACGCCGACGAGATTATTTTCGCCCGCGATACCCGCTACCAGCATCTCGTTCTCACGCGCTTTAAGGACGACCTGCGCCTTTTTCTCAACAGCCACCTGCAATTCAGCTCTCGCGACGAATACCGCTACCATGAAGCGCTTGTCCATCCCGGCCTGGCTGGCGTTCCCGCTCCGCGCCGAGCGCTGATTCTCGGCGGTGGCGATGGCCTCGCCGTTCGCGAAATCCTCAAATACCCGCAGGTCGACAGCATCACCCTCGTCGATCTCGATCCCGAAATGACGAGGATTTTTTCCTCGAACCCCATGTTGACCAGGCTGAATGACAAATCGCTGCTTTCTCCGCGCGTGCACGTGATCAACGCCGATGCCTTCCCCTGGGTCGATTCGAATGCCGACAATTTCGATTTCATCGTTGTCGATTTTCCCGATCCCACGAACTATTCGCTCGGCAAGCTTTACACCACGGCGTTCTACCGCGCTGTCGCTCGCCATCTGAGCGCACAAGGCTTCATGGTGGTGCAAAGCACCTCGCCCATGTTCGCCCGCGATTCCTTTTGGTGCATCGCCCAAACGTTGAAACAATCCGGCCTCGAAACCTTTCCTTACCACGTCTATGTCCCTTCGTTCGGGGAATGGGGCTTCGTCCTAGCCGGCAGTCACGATTACGTTCCTCCCAAGTCGCTTCCCGCCGGATTGCGTTTCATCAGCCTTGACGGCCTTTCCGCGCTCTTTCAGTTTCCGCCGGACATGGCGCCGCTCCCCATGCCCGCTAACCAGCTCAATAGCCAGATCCTCGTCCGCACCTACGAAAACGACTGGAAGGACATCAGTCATTGAAGCTGGGCCGCCGCAAGTTTCTCGGTCTTGGCAGCGCGGCGCTGGTCGGTCTTTCCCTCAAAAGTGAAAAAAAGATCGAAGGCTCGTTTGTCAACGATTCCTTCCAGATGGGCCATCTCTTGCGCGACCGCGCCGCATTCCCCGCGGCAAAGCGCATCGAAAAAGTCCCCGTCATCATTGTCGGCGGTGGAATCGCCGGTCTCAGCGCTGCCTGGCGACTTCGCAAGCGCGGCTTCACCGACTTTGTCCTTCTCGAAATGAATCAACAAGCCGGCGGCAACGCCCGCTGGGGCGAAAACGAAATCAGCGCCTATCCCTGGGCCGCGCATTACGTGCCGGTCCCCGGGCCGAAGGCCGTCTACGTCCGCGAGCTTTTCGAGGATCTCGGTGTTTTGAAGAACGGCCAATGGGAAGAGCGCTATCTCGCTTTTTCGCCGCAGGAGCGGCTCTTCCTCTACGGCCGCTGGCAAGAAGGCATCGAGCCCGCCGTCGGTCTTACGCCGAAAGACCGCGAGCAGTTTCAGCGTCTTGAAAATCTCTTCGCTGAGTTTCGCAAGAGCGGCTCTTTCACTGTCCCTCTCGAACTCGGCCGCTCTTCAAAATTTCGAGACCTCGATCGCCTTTCCTTCTTCGATTGGCTTCGTCAGCAAGGCCTTGACTCCCGCCTTCTCCATTGGTACATGAACTACGCTTGCCGCGACGATTACGGCGCTCTCGCAAGCGACACTTCCGCTTGGGCCGGCATCCATTATTTTTCTTCCCGTGAGCCCGAGGAAAGAGGCCCGCTCACCTGGCCCGAAGGCAATGGCTGGATCTCTCGCCGCCTCCTCGAGCGTCTCGGCGCAAACATTCGCACGGGACAAATGGTCCACCGCATCTCCGAGACTCGCCGTGGCGCAAGCGTCTTTGCCGGCGACACCGAATTCCAGTCCGAATTCGTCATCTTCGCCGCGCCCACGTTCCTTGCTCCGTATCTTCTCGAAAAGTTTCCCCGGCTTCACGATTTCGTCTATTCCCCCTGGCTTACCGCCAACCTCACTCTCAATCGCTATCCGGACTCGCGCGGCGCCGAACCCTCCTGGGACACCGTCTTTCTCGATTCCCCCACGCTGGGTTATGTCGACGCCATGCACCAGAGCCTGCGCACCCACATCGACCGCACCGTGTGGACGTTCTACTGGGCCCTCGCCGAAGGCGCTCCCGCGCAAAATCGCCAGCTTCTGCTCGAAAAAGATTGGGCTTACTGGAAGGAAGCCATTCTCCGCGACCTCGAGCGCGTTCACTCCGACATTCGCCAGTGCGTCTCCCGCCTTGACGTCATGCGCATGGGTCACGCCATGATTCGCCCCACGGTCGGCTCAATCTTCTCCGAAGAACGCCGCCGCCTCTCTCGCCTTGATGGACGCATTCTCTTCGCCAACTCCGACCTGAGCGGCATCTCCATCTTCGAGGAAGCGCAATTCCATGGCGTCGAAGCTGCCCAAAAAGTGCTCAAAAAGCTCCACGGTTAGCCTGGGAAGCAAATTCCGTTTCAATGCCGGTAACTTTGCCTGTAACTTTTCTGCAACAAAGGACTCTTACTCGCAAGGGCCAAGAACCAGCCCCCAAAGTTCCAGCATCCAATACCGATATAAGATGATAGTGACGCGGAAATGCCCCAGGAGATCGCGAGGATAGCGATGTTGATTCGCAAGGCCCCAGATTTGACATACGCCGACGTCACGCCCAAGTCCGTCTATCTGGACCGCCGGAAATTCCTCCGCGCCATGGGCATCGTTGGTGCAACTGCAGTCGCCGGAAAGCGCCTGTTTGATTTGGCCTTACCGCCGCAAGACGCGTTTGCCGCGACGAAATTCAGCGGCCTTGCCAAGAGCGCCTTCAGCACTTCCGAAAAACAAAACTCCTACGAGGACGTTACGCACTACAACAATTTTTACGAATTCGGCACCGATAAGACCGATCCCGCTAAGAATGCGAAGAACTTCAACACTTCCAACTGGACGGTTTCCGTCGAAGGCGAAGTGGCGAAGCCCCGCAAGTTCACCATGGACGAAATCCTCAAACTCGCACCGCTCGAGGAGCGCATCTACCGTCACCGCTGCGTGGAAGCGTGGTCCATCGTTGTTCCCTGGATTGGTTTTTCATTCAACACCCTTATCAAGCTCGTGGAGCCCACGCCGAAAGCGCAATTCGTAGCGTTCCAAAGCTACTATGATTCCCGTCAGATGCCTGCGGGACGGTGGGCCGGCATCGAATTCCCCTACGTCGAAGGTCTCCGTTTGGACGAGGCCATGAATCCTCTTACCCTCCTTTGTGTCGGCATGTACGGTGAATCGTTGCCAAATCAAGACGGTGCACCCGTGCGCATGGTCATCCCCTGGAAATACGGGTTCAAGAGCATCAAGTCGCTTGTCAAGATCAAGTTCCAGCAGAAGATACCGCCGACCACCTGGAACCTTGCGGCGTCCCACGAGTACGGCTTTTATTCGAACGTGAATCCCAACGTGGATCACCCGCGCTGGAGCCAGGCCAAGGAACGCCGTCTCGGAGAAATCCTCAAGCGTCCCACACTGATGTTCAATGGCTATGGCGATCAGGTCGCCAGCATGTATAACGGCATGGACCTGAAGAAGAACTACTAGCCCGGAATTCCCGAATGCGTGCTCTTCTCACTAGCAAATGGACCAAGGTCGCCGTTTTCCTGCTTTGCCTGGTTCCTTTTGGCGCGCTGATTTGGCGCGCTCTTCACAATGGCCTCGGTGCAAATCCCGTCGAGTTCATTCAGCTCACCACCGGCCGGTGGACGTTGCGTTTTCTTATCATCACTCTCTGCGTTACGCCCTTTCGCAAGCTCCTCAACCTTCCCGATCTCATCCGCTTTCGCCGCATGCTTGGCCTCTTTGCCTTTTTCTACGTGTGCCTGCACTTCCTCACCTATCTGGGCCCCGACCAATCCTTCGATCTCGCGGCGATAGGGAAAGACGTTGCCAAGCGCCCATTCATCACTGTCGGTTTTCTCGGGTTCCTGCTCCTGGCTCCGCTGGCAATGACTTCGACGGCGGGCTGGATTCGCCGCCTCGGCGGGAAGCGCTGGCAAATGCTGCATCGCGCCATTTATTTCGCGGCGGTTGCCGGGGTGATTCACTACTACTGGAAAGTCAAATCCGATGTGCGCATGCCGCTCTTCTACGGCGCGCTTGTCGCCATCCTGCTCTTGTGGAGGGTGGGGGCCTGGCTTACCCGGCGAAGATCCCTCATGGCTGCGAAGCTTTCCTCAGAGGCTCGCGCCGATGCGGTCCGTTGATTCTTTCTAGTGAACGGTGGTGGAGATTGGCTCCACGCTGAAGTCCACTCCCCAGAAGCGCGGCGCCGGCGTAAGAAACTCGATCCCCACGCGCTGCCCTTTTGCCCCCAGATCGCCCAGATAGACGATGCGGCATTCCAGATCTTCTTGCGTCTCCGGGTTGGTAATCACCAGCATTTCGCCGTTGTTCACCTCATGCTTCAGCAGCAAGAGCCCGCCAAAGCCGTTGACGACCACGGTTTCGCATGTCTCGCGGAACTTCTTGCCGTTGTGGGCGCGGCCCTGCGCTTGTATGCGCATTTTATGAAAGACTCTCGAGCTTCGCCGGGGTGAGGCTGCAGTGACTTCGCTCATGGCCTCCATCTTCGGCTGCCCCCGCTATACCGTCAATCTGTCCCTCCGTACAGGTGTTCCGCAGCCGCAACTCGCCGGAAGATCGCTGGAACGTCCTTATTGGATAGCTCAGCGGGACGGGCTTTGTGTAGTTAGGCCCAACCAAAGCTTGAGCTGTTTGCTGAGCGATTTGAAATCCACAGGCTTGGAGATACAGGCGTCGCATCCTGCCTGGATGACTCGCTCGTGATCTGTCACCATTGCGTGCGCTGTCACGGCAATGACGGGAATGTGGCGCAGAGCCTGCCTCTGTCTAATCCACTTGGCCAGGGATAGACCATCCTCGCGGCCGAGTTGTACATCCAGCAGAACTGCGTTGGGCACGTTATTCTCGATCGCCGCATAGCTTTGTTCCAGATTCTCCGCGTACTCCGCCTCGAAGCCTTCCGATTCCAGCCATTCGCAAAGAAGCTCACGATTCGGTTGGTTGTCCTCAACGACTAGAATTCTAAGCTTCATAACTTCTCCGAAAGCACTGCGGGAAGAGTCCGCCGCAACTGTGCGAGGAGAGTTTCCTGCCACGGCTGCTGCTTTTGGAGCAGCAATCCGGTATGCGCCCGGATGTAATCCTGCTCTTCCGCGGTCAAGTCCTTGCTGGTCAGCACAAATACAGGGAGGTCGGCCGTCCGTGAATTTGTGCGCCATTCGGCGAGCAGTTGAAAACCACTGACCTCCGGCAAAATGAGGTCCAGAATTACGAGTTCCGGCAAGGATGCTGCAACCCGTGAGCGGGCTTCCGCTCCATCAGCGGCTGTCGTTACGGCGTACCCGCGCTTGGAGAGCAATTCGGCGACAAACTCGCGCGTCGGAGCATCGTCTTCGACAACCAGGATGGGCCGCGTTTTTCCGATGCTCTTGCGCTGGTTCACGCATCGTTCCACTGCCGCCAGCAGCGTGGCCTTTTTCACGGGCTTAACGATGTATTCATCGGCCCCGAGTGCGGCTCCCGTCGCCGGCTGGTCAACGATGGTTACTAGAATGACCGGAATCCGCGCCGTCCGCGGGTCACTTTTGAAGGCCGACAGGAGTTCCCAGCCGGTGACGGGCTTCATGATGATGTCCATGGTCACCCCGGCCGGCTGTAGTTCTGCTGCCATTTCCAAGGCGCCTCCCGGCCGATCGCAGAGCACGACGTCGTACCCGGCGGAGGTCAGGTACGATTGAAGAAGCTGTGCTGCCGCGCGATCATCTTCGATCACCAGGATTCGACTAGACTCCGACGTCCAGGTTTCCCGACGGATCGCGGGAATTGCAGGTCTCTCAACGGCCTCGGCACACGGTAAAGTAAAATAGAAACAACTCCCCGATCCCGGCTGACTTTCAAGGCCCAGGCTTCCGCCGTGCAATTCGACGAGCCGCCGGGTGATGGCGAGGCCCAGGCCAGTGCCTTCTATTTGTTTGTCAGACTCCCCCAGCCTGTAAAAGGCCTCAAATATGCGTTGCTGTTCTTCGACGGGAATACCCGGACCTGAGTCACGAACTTCCACGCGAACTACCCCCTCAAGTCTGTGCGCTGACAGGTTGATCTTGCCTCCTTCGGGTGTGAACTTGATCGCGTTTCCAATCAGGTTCATCAAAACTTGTTTGAACCGCGTGGGATCGGCTCGCACGCTTAGGCCAGCGGGAGCCTCCTGCAACAACGCCTGCGACTTCTTGTCGGCAAGGGGGCGCATGGTGTCGGCAACCTCGGCGAACGAAATAGGAACCGGCACGTTCTCAAACGTCAACTGCAGGCGCCCCGCTTCGATCTTGGAGAGGTCCAGGATGTCATTGATCAGACTGAGAAGATGCTTGCCCCCCGTGTGAATGTGTTTGATGTAGCGCTGCTGGCGCTCATTCAGAGGCCCATAGCGTTCCTCGGTTAACAGTTCGGAGAAACCCAGCACCGCGTTCAAAGGAGTCCGCAACTCGTGGCTCATAGTGGATAGGAATTGGTCCTTGAACTTGCTCGCGCGCTCCAATTCCTCTTTTGCGCGAAGGATGGAAAACGAAAACGCTTCTACTTCCTTCTTGGCGTTTTCCAGCTCCGCGGTGCGTTCCTTGACGCGCAGCTCCAAGTCATCGCGCGCCTCTCGCAAAGCCTTCTCATTTTCCTGGATCTGTCCCAGCATCTCGTTGAAAGCATCGATTAAGATAGCCAATTCCTTGCTTCCATCGGTGCGCGGCGCGCGGACGGAATAGTTCTTCTCACGGGAAACGGCCCTGGCGACTTCCGCTAACTGGATGATAGGTTGGGCCACTGCTCTCCGAAATATCGCGGAGACCAGCAACGCCGCCACGAGACATACGGACAAGACCATGGCCGCGATCGCCATGTACCTCTGCAAACGGCTATCCAACTCCTCCAAATCAGACCGGATGAACACCCTCCCGGTCGGCTTCCCTTCGAATACGATGGAACGGACGAGTACGACCTCTTTGTTCTTGAACCAATGAGTTTCTACTTGGCTGGCGGGCAACGAAGGAATTGCAGGGGCGCCGGCACCTGCATCTCGCGAGTACGACGCAAAGAGCCTGCCGTCCGCGGAGTAAATTCCGGCGGACAAAATGTTGTGGGCAGCCTGCAGCGCCGCCAAAGTATTCTCCGCCGATTGCCGGTCGTTAAATAGCAGCGCCGAAACGCTGTTGGAGCCGATAATCTGAGCCTGCGTGGAAAGATTCCGAACCATGCTAGCTCGGAAAGTGAGCATGTCGTAGGCGATGAACGCCGCGCAGGCCAGCAAGAGCGCCGCGCCGCTCACCAGCATATTCATCCACGTGAGTTTGCGGGAGATCGAATGGTCTGGTCGTGTCCGCATCTGGATCAATCTCCCGACCGGCCATTCCGCTTGACGCTGGCTGCCACTTTCAACAGTTCGGAACTCAGGACGAGTCTGGCGCTCTCGGCGCTCGCCAGGTTGATTTCGAAGCGTACCCGGTCTCCCTCCAGAACGAATTGAATCATGCCGCCTCGCCGCGCGAAGCCGGGCATATCGCTCACCGTCAAAACCCCATTTTCATCCAGCGCGGTGAGAATTTCTTTCAGATGCTTTTCTTCCGTCGAACTGATGAACAGGATTCTGCATTCCCCGGCGTCTTGCGGTTTGGAGAGCCGCCGTAACACCACCGGTTTGCCGTCCAATGCTTCACCGGCGAGCGTGGAATCGAGAATCGAGCCAAAAGGATCCTGCCCAAGCACGCAAACCGAGAAGGAGTCGCCCTTTCCGGCAGGAACGGCTTCCGGCCATTTCACGAACCTGCCAAAGTTGTAAAGATACGTCGCTTTGACCTGGTATTCATTGGGCTTGGGCTGCTGCGCAAAGAGACCTGTGGTGACGAACAACGCCAATGCGGCCACCATCGCAAGAGCGCGCGAGCCATATTTGTCCGGGAGGAGGCTACGCCGGATGCCGGTTCGCAAGCTCGAAGTGTCCACTTGATGGCCCATTTGGGTTACTTTCCGTCAATCGCCCAGGTAATTTTTCCGTAGACGTTTCTCTTGATGCCTACAATCGTATTTACGTCAGCCCCGAACTCAGCATGTTGGGGTTGCATCAAGTTTTGTCCCACGAGTGACAATTCCCAGTTTGCTGTGGGCCGCCAGCCAAACCGGACATCGGCTGTCGTGTACGCTCCCACGGCCTGCGCCGGCAGAGCCGAAACGTAACGAATGGTTGAGTCCAATTGCAATTTCTTTGGAAGATTGAAAAGAGATTCGAGTACGAACTGGTGGTGGGGGCTCGAACCGTTGTCGGAAACCGTGTTGAGGTTGTCTGTAAAGCCCGATTTGTCGCGCACCGCCAAGTGCAAGTAGGAATATGAACCCTTCAGATCCCACCAGCTGACAGGTTTCCAGTCAGGCGTGATTTCCACGCCATAGGTGGAGCCTTTTAAAGCATTTGCGAGCGGCAACTGCAGAATCAAGTGCGCCGGCGGGGGCGTACTCTCTAAAAAGGCTACGCCCGGACCATAACCATACAGATCATCATAGTCGTTGTGAAACGCGGCGATATCCAGATATAAGCCTTTTGCGAGCAGTGTGCGGTAACCGAGCTCGGATCCAATCAATTTTTCAGAGACGAACTTCTTGCTGCCGACAACCCGAAGAAAGATGTTTGCCACCAAGAAATCGGTAAGCTGCAAGTCTTGATCGAGACGCGAGGGCGTGCGCACCGCGCGCGAAACCGCCGCCCAGACGGATTGATGTTCCGTGGGTGTCCACAGCAAGCGCGCGTTAGGCTGGAATTCGAATCCGCTGAAATTGTTATGTTCAAACTTCGAACCCAGTATCACCGACAGCCGGTCCGGAACGATAGCGATACGGTCTTGAAGAAACCAACTATAAATACTGTCTGTTTCCGTCTGCGGCTGAAAATCGAGTGTGGCGAAGTTCTGGATAATTTTGTCCGGGCTCCATCGCGCGCCCACCCCCGACAGCAGGTCCTGGTTTCCCTTCAGCTTGAAGTGATAGAGAAAGTCGAGGTCGAAGGTGTTACGAATCTCATCGAGCTGGGGGCTGAAGCGCGATGTTCGGTCGTAGTAGGTCTGCAGTTGAATGTCTGAGTCTCCGTCCAGTTGGCGCCGCCACCGCCCCAGTAAATTCCCACCCCCAACGTCGTGGGGACCGTTGAGCACTTGTACCGCGGGGGGAGAATAGACGGACATTGCGACTCTTTCGCCGTCGCTCCCCTTATACATATCCCCTTGTAACGTGAAGGCGTCGCGGCTGGTCGTGCCCCAATCGGCGCGAAAACCGAGTTGGCCGGTTCTCCAATCGTCGAAATTTGAGCCGTCAGGATGGAACTCATGACCCCGAATGAACCCTTTTCCGTATATCCGATAGTGGAAGCCCTTGCCGTTGTCGCCACCGTACCGAGCCCCGCCAATGCCCTGGTCTAAATTGCCGGATGTGGTTGAGACCAGACCCCCGTGCGTATCCGTGGCGTTCTTGGTGATTATGTTGATGACGCCGTTGACCGCATTCGCGCCCCAGATAGTGCCGCCGGGACCCCGAATGACCTCGATCCTCTCGATGTCTTCAAGCAGCGTGTCCTGCACCTGCCAGTAGACGCCGGCGAAGAGCGGCGTGTAGACGCTGCGCCCGTCAATCAACACCAGGAGGGACTTGGAGAACTGGCCCACGAATCCGCGGACACCTACGGCCCAATGGTCGGAGTCCGTTCGCGCGACCTCGATGCCGGGAGCAAGGCGCAGAACCTCCGGAATGCTGGTTGCTCCAGACCTGCGTATGTCCTCCTGAGTAATGACATAGATGGCTGCGGGAGTCTGCCAGACCCTTTCCGGCTCCTTGGAAACCGTAGTCACTTCCACGTTGCCGAGTTGTTCGAGACTTAGCTGCTTTAGCGGCACCGGACCCGCCTGGCCGCTAGACACGGCCTGAGCCCAGCCATTTTTGAACGGTGCTAGGAGTGCCAGAACCAAGACCAGAGGGATTGCGGCCATGTTGCGCCCAGGAAACCGCACCCCTAAAACTAGGGACAATCTGACCTTTTGGTCGTGGTTGCGGCGGAGAGCCATAGGGCGCCTTCGGTACTCATCAAAAGGCTAGCATTTTGTTTTGCTTATACTTGATCAGGATGTACTGGGAGTAATCAAACGGTTACTATCCGGGGGAGCGCCCTTCAGATGATCGGAATTCGTCTAATAATCCGAACCAGAAGCTACACTAGATCACGCTCGATCATGAGAAGGGAAGATCCAAGTCAGGAAGTCGCGTTCCTTGTGCCAAAATAAATCTTGACGAGAACCCTACTGCTCCACGGGTTCAATCCTCGCGTACATATCCGATGGGTCCGAATTCAGGACCACCTGCTTGGTCGGCGAAATGAGGTAGAGCACCGGGCCATTGGTCAAGGCTAACCTCCCGTTTGGGCTCACCAAGTACGTATAGTTGAAAGCCTGATCCGGTTTTAGACTGGGATTCGATGAGCTCGAGCCAACCAACGCCGTGTCACTGGTTCCTGCAACTGATCCCACGCCGTCGTAAGTGGCTACGCCGGACTCGTGAGTTATGCTCTGGTGCGTCACCGTGATCGAGCCGAAGACGTACGTCCCGTTCGCGGAATGATTCGTGAACGGGCCTCCGGTTTGCAGTTCCGCGAAGCCCGCGTAGACTCCTCCGTCCACCAGCATCACAAACGCCCTGCTCGGGCTCACCAGATAAAGGAGAGGAGGTCGCGCTCCCCCCACTGCGCTCACCCGGCCGTTGGGAGCTACGCTGACAGTCGCCGCATCATTGAACGATGAAATCCCTCCGGCTTTGCTTTCTTCTCCAGTAAAAGAATAACTGCCGGAATTCGAGACTGTGAAAATGCCGGCGATCAGGTCCGAAACTGGCGTCGAACTCGGCCCGCAACTTCCGCAGAGTCCACTCACGTAAAGAACGCTCGGGCCGCTCACCGACGAAATCGAAAATGGCCCTCCGGATTGCTGCAGCGCCGACCCCGTAAACGGAGCGTCGCTCGTCTGCGGGTCAACGCTGATGAACAATACTTCGCTTGCCGAAATCATGTACAAGCTCATGTTGACGGCTTGCGTTCCGACCATGAAATTCATCGTGCCTCGGCCATTCGATGACACCGAATAGCTCCCCGTAAAAGCCAGGCCGCTCGCCGGGTAGTTCAGGCCGCCAGTCTTATTCATGTCGCCGCTATGGTTGGCGTCCAGTTCGCCGCTGGTGATTCCCCCGCTCCCGTCCGCGGCAAACGCACCCACCATGGCGAATCGGTTGCGCATGCTGGTGATAAGCGTACTCGTCACATCTGCGCCGAACGCGTAGTTGCCGCTAATCCGGGACGTCGAGAACGCACTGGAATCCTGCTTTTCGAAGACCCCCGACCCCAGCGTTCCCGTATTATCAAACTCGATGAAGCGGCCCTTGCTGGCCACGCCCGAACTGATCACGCCAAGGGCAAAACGATAGATCGATGTCCCCGCGGAAGTCGTGATGGCCATGCACCCCCGGTTGTCTGCCCCTATCGAATACAAGCTGCTCGCGCTATTAATGGAAACGTTTGTTTGAACTCCGGTGCTGCTGTTGATGTCTTCTACGCCTACTGCCCGCGCGATATGCCCAGCGCCGTCGGCATCGAACATGCCGCCTAGCGTGACCGCCCCGTTCGCATCGAAACCTTGCATGGTGAATGCGTACTGCCCGTTCAGGAGTGATTCGTGGCCAGATCCGCAAGTCATCGCTGGCGCGGAACTGTTTACGGTGATGCTCAGATTCCCCACGGCCGATTGCGCGCCCGCGCTGCTCGAGTCTGTGGCCTTCACCGTGAAACTCGTTGTGCCGCCCGGCCCCGCTGGCGTCCCCGTGATGTGCCCCGATGAATCCATGCTCAACCCTGCCGGCAAGTTTCCGCTGCTGACCTTCAGCGTCACCATCCCGGCGCCCCCGGAGGTCGCCACTGTCTGGCTGTACGCTGTGCCTTGCGTCCCTGCTGGAAGCGAGGTCGTCGTCACGGACGGCGTGGGCGTGACGTTAATGGTTACCGACGCGGACTTTGTGGAATCCGTTACAGACGTGGCCGTCACTGTGGCGGTTCCCGTATTGCCGGAGCTGGGCGCATTGTAAGTAGTGGAGGTTGGCGTTTCCCCGGAAAGGGAGCCTGCACCCCCTAGCTTCCAGGTGACTCCCTGAACAGACGTGCCGCTGGTAGTCGATGCGCTAAGACTTACGCTCTGCCCGAAGTCGATCGCTTGAGCACTACTCGGCGCCAGAATGACTTCAGAAGGTGGACTCGGTGGATCTGCTTTCATTCCAGTGGAGCATCCCCCCAATAGCGCAACCAGGACAGGCAACAGGCACACGCACGATACTTTCACGGACTTCCCCCTCGGCTCTTTCTGGGAGTGATCGCGTTCCTGGGCTGGAGGAGGGCGCAACACGATCCTCAGGCTGGAGTGACTTACAACACTTTCTATGGGATGGATGCAGTTTGGAAAATAGCGAGGACCGTGAAAAAACCGGCTTTTTAAGGTTTCTACCGTCTCAAATTTCAGGTAATCCCAGTAGCGCGGTCTTTCCAGCGGGCACCGATATTAGGCGGCATTTCCGTTTCGTTACGTCGTGGCGGGACTCGGTGCTCTACCGCTCCGTTGCGATCATGTAAAAGGAAGTCAGTTTGGGATGAGAATATCCGTTCGCCCAGGAATCTAGGTACGCTTACGGAATTGCGGCAATGACTTCGTTCGAGTTGGCGCTCTCGCTACCGCTGGAGTCTACGGCCGTGGTCACATAGAAATAGGTCGTGCCGCTCTGTACGGTCGAATCCGTGTACGTGAGAGTCGTAATCAACGATGAGTTGATCTTTGTGTATCCGCTCCCGCTCACGGTGCTGCGGTAAACGTTGTAACCAGCTACGGTTGAGGTGCTGGCATTCCAGGTTAACGAGGCCGAATGCTGCACCGGTGCAGCTCCCGTTCCTGATAGAGAGATCGTGGTGGGCGACCCGGTCGCGTTACTCACCAACGTGATGCTTCCCGGTAGGCTGCCGGTCGTGGTGGGACTGAACTGCACAACCAGCGTGATGTTTTGGGACGGAGTTAGTGTGACAGGTGCACTTCCACCCGTCATCGAATAGCCCGCGCCGGTCAAGTTGATCTGTGAAATTGCTACGTTGGAATTCCCCGTGTTGGTAATCGTGACGTTTTGCGTGGGAGAGGAAGTTCCCGTTGTTACATTTCCGAAGCTCAAGCCGGTCGCCGGACTGACACCAAGGGTGAGGATAGCAGTGATTCCCGAGCCGCTGAGAGCTACAGAAGTCGGCGAAGTGGGTGCGTTGCTCACAATGGAGATGTTGCCGGATGCCGCGCCCGTTGAGGTCGGCAGGAAAGCTACCGTAATTGTGGTTTGCTGGCCTGCGTTCACATTCAAGGGCAACGAATACCCACTGACGGTGAAGAAAGCCGAGCCGGTTTCAGTCACTTGAGTGATGGTCAAGGTAGCCGTGCCCGTATTCTTAATGATCAAGGGCTGGGACAGGTTAGTGCCGACCGGGTCGTTTCCAAAGTTGATCGGACTCACCTGGATTGCCGGGGCAGCAGCCGCGTTCACCGTAAGTGTCGCCGCCGCGCTGGTCACCGTTCCCGCTGAATTGCTCACCACGACCGCGAACGTCGACCCGCTATCCGCTGTTGTCGTCGCCGGCGTCGTGTAACTCGCCGCCGTGGCTCCCGCGATGTTGGCCCCGCTCTTCTGCCACTGATAGCTCAGCGGTGCAGTTCCGCCCGCCACCACGGTGAACGTAGCTGTCTGCCCCGCCGTTACCGTCTGAGTCACGGGTGGCGTCGTGATCGTCGGCGCCGCAGCCGCCCCATTCACGGTCAGCGTCGCCGCGCTGCTCGTCACTGTCCCCGCAGTATTTGTGACTACCACCGCAAACGCGGAGCCGCTATCTGAAGTCGTCGTTGCCGGAGTCGCATAGCTTGCCGAAGTCGCTCCAGCCATGTTCGCCCCGTTTTTCTGCCACTGGTAGTTCAATGGCGCGGTTCCACCCGCCACGACGGTGAAGCTCGCCGTCTGT
>WNFP01002322.1_pt2 | contig 20567 bp, 24 predicted proteins | sample 5400201 | NCBI WGS metagenome assembly WNFP01 (sample SAMN13153355, study PRJNA577476) | soil metagenome | isolation source: 115 cm saprolite under Madrone tree | place: USA:California | collected 2016-06-14
CTCCCCCGCCAGGGCTTCCGCCCCGAGGATTCTGTCACTCGAAAATAGGCGCTTGTGGCTCGCGACTCTGGAAAGCCGACCAGGCCCGTCAATGTTGGCTCGCATCTCGATCGCGCTGCCAAACTTACGAAACGCCTGAGCCGCAGGTTCGTTGCTTGCCTTCCAAACGGACCGGTGAAATAATCCCGCTATGATTATAGGCGACCGCCTGCGCGCACTCCGCGAAGAAAGGAAACTCTCCCAGGGCGACATCGAAAAGCGCACTGGCCTGCTTCGGTGTTATATCTCCCGCGTCGAGAATGGTCACACAGTTCCCGCCATCGAAACGCTGGAGAAGATGGCTAGGGCTCTGGAAATCCCCATGTACCAGCTATTCTACGAAGGTGATGAGCCGCCCAACCTACCGAATCTTCTCAAGCGGAAGTCGTCTGATGTAAACCTGTGGGGTAGCACTGGCAAGGATGCACGCTTTCTGAACAAGCTGCGTCGCGTGTTGAGCAAGACTGACGAGGATGGCCGCAAGCTCGTGCTGTTTATGGTCCAGAAGATGGCCCGTCGCTAGAGGTCCTGAGCAGAAAAAGAATTGATAATCACAGGCCATCGTGGGTCGATCCGTTCCATAATGAAGGCAGCATCTTCGACGGCACGGCCCACACCGCCCTTCGCCATGCTCGGTTTGTCTGGGCCCAAGTGAACGAGCCTCCGCGCCGCAAAAATCGCGGCGGCAACAGGATGGCGATTTTCTTCTTCAGTCATTGGAATCCACGCAGTTTGAAATCGTCGCGGGTAGAGGCGGAATTAGACTCTAACTCTTGCTCCACATTTGGCAAAATTGTTTAACCGTTGCTGGCCCATGTCCCGCGTAGTGGTTATTCGCGTAGGCGAATATCTTGAGGTTTCGTGCTACGAATTTTCGGAAGAGTTCGACCCAGTTCGTCAGGTCCTCGCGGCGGTCAACAATTGCCTTGTCCCATGTTTTTGTCTGCTCTTCGATTTCCTTTCTGTCACCCAGCCAGCGCACATACGTAAAGTCCGCAGTAATCAAGTCGAAACTGTTCTTCATCTCCCACGGCCTCGGCACAAACGACGTGTCAGTCAGTGCCAAGGCGACGTTGCACTCCCGGAGCACGTCCGCGAATTTAGCATCAAGCCAGTCCCTGTTTCGAATCTCGACTGCAAATTTGTGGTCCCGAGGAAGCTTATTCAGGAAGGGTGTCAGCACGACGAGAAAATCATCTTGCTTCAGGAATTTCCAGGGAGCGAAGAACGGGAACTGAAAGACCATAGCACCAAGCTTTGGACCGAGAATATCCATCGCTTTCACGAACTCCCCGAATTCAGAATCGCAATCCACTAGCGCTTTTTCATGGGTGATGACCTGCGGAACTTTGACCGAGAATATGAAGCCTTCGGGAGTTCGGGCGGCCCAGTTGTTGACCGTGCGAGGAGAAGGGCATCCGTAGAAGGTCGAGTCCACCTCGACGGTGGCAAATTGAGTCGCATAGTAAGAGAGAAAATCGCGTGGCTGCATGCCCCGTGGATAGAAAGAACCTTCCCAGCCCGTCGCCGTGAAGGCCGAAGTGCCGAGAAGAATTCCAGGCAGAGAAAAAGGGCGATCAACTGTGAGCGCGTTTGCAAGCTTGCCTGCCTCCTCCAATTTCTCCATCTGGAAGAGTGTCGGGTTGCGAATCGGCTCAACTTTTGGACGCTTTGGGTGCACCGCTCAGAGAGGCTATCATCATTTGTCTTGCCATCGTGCCGGAGCCTACAGAAAACTCGGTCTGCTGGGAAAAGCCGCTACCGGCACAGGGCCGCTCGGTACTTCGAGCTATTCTGTTCGACCCAAAATGCTTTAGAATGAGGATGATGTGGGTTGCGCCCGTAGCTCAGACGGAAGGAACAACGACCCTCTGCGGACCGCAAATTCAATCCAAGTCGTTGTTCCGGTTGCGCTTATGACTTTCGAGCAATCCTTGGCCGGCCCCAACCCTCCCGCGGGCCAGAATTCTCGGGCAATCCCAGTTCTGAGCGGGAGGCGGGGGAGGCTGGGTGAGACCCGACTGAGAAGCTGAATGCGGCGGTTGGCATGGCGAAAGGCCTCTCCGCGCTAGTTGGTGACAGTCGAGTGGTTCACGCTCTCGCACACATGACTGTCACAACACACATTTCGGCAGCGCCACTCGAACGCCTCCAGCGCATGAGCCCGGGATTGTCGCGGCTACCGCCGCTAATAAATATTAGACAAGGAGTCTGCAAGTACCAAAACGCAGACTCAGGGTATCTAAATTTCTACGGGACCTGAAGGTCTGTACATAGAGTTTGAGTCGAGCGGCGCGCCAGGTCATTTCTGCTCTTGCGCGTCTTATCTCGCAGGTTGTCCGGTACCAAGCAAGACGGAGCCAAGCCCGTCTTTATGGATGAGTCTTGAAAGACGAGTGGAAATAATCTCCTTAACTCGTGCGTAAGAAAAATAGGGGAGGTACGAATGAGTTTGAAATACACATTTTCGTATTTCATTCCGTTGCTGCTGTGGCAGCTGACCGCGAGTGGATGCAATCGGGCGAACCCTCAAGCAGCTGGCCCGCAAATGCCGCCCCCTCCACTGGTGACCGTCGCGAAGGCCCAGAAGCAGGACGTGCCCTTGTACTTGGACGAAATCGGGAAAAGCGGCGGCTCCGAGTCCGTGACGGTGACACCGCAGGTCGGTGGGCGAATCACGGAACGACATTTTCAGGACGGAGCAGACTTGACCAAAGGGGCACTCTTGTTTGTCATCGATCCGCGTCCCTATCAGGCTCAGTTGGATTCAGCGAGAGCCAGTCTGGCACAGGCGAAAGCGGCACTCGCACTCGCGAAGGCTCAGTTTGCACGCGACGAGGAGTTGGTGGGATCGAAAGCGATCTCCAAACAAGACTATGACACGAAGAAGAACACCGTTGATGTGGATCTGGCGCAGGTCGAATCGGCCGAAGCCGTACTTGAAACCGCCAAGCTCAATCTGGAGTACTGCTACATTCACTCTCCCATCGAAGGCCGCGCAGGTGCGCGTCTGGTCGATGTGGGGAACGTGGTGCAGGCGAACACGACAGGGTTGTTGTTGATCCAGCGCCTAGACCCGATCTATGCGGATTTCACTGTGACCGAAGGCGATCTTCCAGAGGTGCAGAAGGAAATGTCGCGCGGCAGTTTGAAGACGTTGGTGCGGCTGCCGTCGGATCCGGAGAATCGCGCGCGTAGCGGGAAGCTTACGTTTCTTGACAACGCCGTCCAGAACGGCACAGGCACCGTTAATCTGCGCGCGACGATGTCCAACCCTGACCATCATTTTTGGCCTGGCCAGTTTGTCAATGTGAGACTCGTTTTGGCCACGCAAAAAAACGCGGTGTTGATTCCAAATCAGGCCACGCAAATCAGCCAGAAGGGACCATTCGTTTACGTGGTTAAGCCCGACGGCACCGCAGACTTCCGGCCAGTCACGCTTGGCCAGCGGCAAGGAGACAACGTGGTCATCACCCAGGGAGTGGCGGCAGGCGAAAATGTGATTGTCACCGGGCAAATGACCGTGCCGCCGGGTGGGAAAGTCCGTGTCGATACCGGAGTGGCGCCCGGTCCGGGTGGAGCTCCGGCAGATGCCGGTACCGCAGGCACGAAGTAAGGAAAACGAGGGGACATGAGTCTCTCTGAACCATTCATTCGACGACCCGTAATGACGGCAGTGCTGACTGTCTCCGTCGTTCTGTTCGGCGTGCTGGCGTACTTTGGCTTGCCGGTCAACGATCTGCCGGCCGTGGACTATCCGGTCATCCAAGTGAACGTCGGCTACCCCGGCGCTACGCCCGAGACAATGGCGAACAATGTGGCGACACCCCTGGAACGCCAGTTCATGCAGATACCAGGGCTGCAACTTATTACTTCCAATAACGGCCAGGGACACAGCAGCTTCGTTCTGCAGTTTGATCTTTCCAAGAACGTTGACGCGGCAGCGACTGATGTGCAGGCAGCGATCTCTCGAGCGACGGCGCAATTGCCTGTGGACCTGCCGAGCCCGCCGACGTTTACCAAGACCAACCCAAATGACCAGCCGATCATGTACATCGGATTGACCAGTGACAGTGCGACGCAAGGACAGCTATATGACTACGCTAACACGCAAGTCGGTCAGCGCATCAGCATTCTGCCTGGAGTTAGCCAGGTCGCCGTGTACGGCGCTCAGTCTGCCGTGCGAATCAAGGCACACCCTTCGGCGATGGCGGCTCGCAACCTGACAATCGATGACCTGGCCACGGCACTGAAAAACGGGACGAGTTACACAGGGGCGGGTCAGTTTGACGGCGAACACCACACTTTCCTTCTTCAACCGCAGGGCCAGCTCAGCGAAGCGAGTCAATACGACAACCTGATCGTGAGGCAGGGAAACGGATCCCCGGTGTACTTGAAGGACATCGCGACCGCCGAAAACGGGCTCCAAGACGAGCGCATCAGGATGCGTTTTTGGTTCCGAGGCCATCAAGTGCCCTCGGCAACGGTGGTGGTCGCGGTGTTTCGGCGCGCTGGGTCTAACGCCGTCGACGTTGCCAAGTCGATCCGCGATTTGCTTCCCACGGTTAGGGCGCAGCTTCCCAGTGCGGTGGGAATCATTCCCATTTATGACCGTTCGCAGACGATCGTAAATAGCGTCAAGGACGTGCAGGAGACGCTCTACATTGCGTTCGCATTGGTCGTACTTGTCATCTTTGCTTTTCTCGGCCGCGCCCGCGACACACTGATCCCGGCCGTCGCTTTGCCGCTCTCGCTGCTGCTCACGTTCGTGGTAATGAATATTCTGGGGTACAGTCTCGACAATTTGTCGTTGATGGCTCTGACGCTTGCGATCGGGTTCCTGGTGGACGACGCGATTGTCTTTCTGGAAAACACGGTGCGGCTCATGGAGCATGGGCAAGGAGCACTCGAGGCCTCGCTAAACTCAGCCAAGGAAATAAGCTTCACGATTCTGGCTATGACCGTGTCGCTCGCCGCGGTATTCCTTCCGCTTGTCTTCATGAGTGGACTGGTCGGTCGGATTTTCCGCGAATTCTCAATCACCATCATTGTTTCCATTTTTGCCAGCGGCATCGTTTCGCTTACGCTGACGCCTTTGATGTGTTCTGGCCTGTTGGCGGAGCGCGGTGAATATGCCAAGAAGACCTGGATGGAGCGAGTCATCGGAGGAATTGAGAAGAGAGTGTTGGAGTTTTACGGGCGCTCATTGTGGTTCTTTCTTCGTCATCGCTGGATTTCCCTGGTCACATGGGTTATCTGCCTCGCGGGGACCGGATACCTCTTCTATATCATCCCGAAAGCGTTTCTGCCTGTCGGTGACAGTTCGTTTGCACTGGGAGTTTTTGTAGCACAAGAGGGTACCTCGCCATACGAGATGCATAAGCACCAAGAGGAAGTCGAGAGCGTTCTGCACGCGAATCCCGCAGTGGACATGACCTTCACAATGAGCGGCAATAACACATTCTTTCCGGCGAACCAGGGCCTGGTACTTGCGTTCCTGAAGAGTACCGGCGCGACAGCGAACTTGCAGGGACAGTTTGCTTATGCGATTTCCGGCATCGATCCGAACGAAGTCTATGCGACCGCGGGGAAGCTTATTCAGAAGATGCACGAGTTCCCGGGATTTCTGTTCGTGAATTCTGATCTGTTCAATCACACGCCGAACTTGCAAATCAACATTCTGCGAGACCAGGCAAAACTTTACGGAGTTTCCGAAACGCGCATTCTGAACCTCTTGCACGAAGCATATTCGCAGAACTACATATACTTGATCAAAAAACCGACCGATCAATATCAAGTGATTCTGGAGGTCGCGGACGATCAGCGCTCCGAGCCTCAGGATCTTCACCTGCTCTACATCAAGAGCGACGACGGCTCGCGAATGGTCCCGCTGAACGCTATGGCGACGTGGCATTCCATTCTGGGCCCGCAGTCGGTGAACCATATCAATCAGTTCACAAGCGTCACTTTGTTCTTCAACTTGAAGCCAGGGTACACGATCGGCCAAGCGACGCAGTTTGTAGAGAATTCTGCCAAGCAAATCCTTCCGCCGGGAATGCGCGGCGGGCTGCAGGGCGAGGCGCTTACGTTTCGCGACACCGTGTCCAGCCTCACCATCTTGATGTTCCTGGCCGTGTTCGTCATGTATGTGATCTTGGCAATTCTCTACGAGAGTTATCTGCATCCAATCACGGTTCTTTCGTCCCTGCCAGTCGCCTTGGTCGGCGGACTGCTCACGCTACGGCTCTTTGGCGCCGAAGCTTCGCTGTATGCGTTCATCGGCATGTTCATGTTGATGGGTATCGTCAAAAAGAACGGAATCATGATCGTAGATTTTGCCCAACAGCGCGTGGAGCACGGAATACCCGATGATCATGCCATTCACGAGGCCAGCATGGAGCGTTTCCGGCCCATTATGATGACCACACTCGCAGCATTGATGGGTGCGCTGCCGATCGCGTTCGGCTTTGGAGCCGATGGTGCTTCACGTCGCCCGCTGGGACTGGTGGTCGTCGGTGGATTGATCATCTCGCAATTCATCACGCTCTATGTCACGCCGGCCATTTATCTGTACCTGGAAGAGTTCCAGGAAAAGGTGTTGGATCGCGTGTCATTTTTCCGGGCACGCCACTCACAAGTTCCCAATGCAGGCGGTTCGGTCGCGCCGGAACCAGGCCTCGGAGACTGACTTCGATGACGATAGTTGCTCAACGGGCTCGCGCTGCGTTTTTCTGGTACGCGAGTGTCGGCTTGTTGGTGGCCTGCCTGTCCGGCTGCATGGTCGGCCCAAACTACAAGCGCCCCAAAGTGGACATGCCAACCGCGTATCGCGGTTTGACACTGGAGGAAGCGTCAAAGTCCGAATCCGCCGCGCTCGCGGATGAAAAATGGTGGGAAGTCTTTCAAGACAAGGAGCTTCAGAGCCTGATTCGGACGGCTCTCAGTAACAACTTTGACGTGCGCATCGCCGCCTCGCGCGTTCTTCAGGCTCGGGCGCAACTTGGGATCGCGCGCGCCGACCAATATCCCTCCCTGAATGGCGGCGCCAACATTGTAAGCATTCGCAATCCTGAAGTCGGTCCGATACCGACGTATTCGCTGACGAATGGGGAGTTGACCGCCTCCGCGACATGGAATCTTGATTTCTGGGGTAGGTATCGGCGGGCCACCGAGGAAGCCCGGGCAAACCTCCTGACCAGTGATTGGGCGCGCCACCAAGTGGTCGCCACGCTGGTGGCCGGTGTGGCGACCAGCTATTTCCAACTGCGTGAGCTCGATCTTGCGCTCGAGATCTCCAAGAACGCGCTGGCCTCACGAAAGGAATCACTGGATCTGACCACACAGTTAACTGAACACGGAATTGACACCATGCTGGACCAGCGCCAGGCGGAAGAACTCGTCTACACTGCTGCGGCGCAGATTCCTGATCTCGAACGGCAAATTGCGCAGCAAGAAAACGCCATCAGCTTGCTGCTGGGCAATAATCCAGGTCCAGTGCCGCGAGGTCTGAAGCTAACGGAGCAACCCCATGCCCCGGAGGTTCCGGCCGGTTTACCTTCCACCATGCTCGAACGCCGCCCCGACATTCGCCAAGCCGAGGAAAACTTAGTGGCGGCCAATGCGCACATCGGCGTCACAAGAGCAGCTTACTTTCCGCAGATTACGCTCACCGGATCGGCTGGATTTCAGAGCTCGGCGTTGGTCAATCTGTTCAGCGGTCCGACTGGATTGTGGAATCTGAGCGGGGGTCTAACCCAGCCAATCTTCGAGCGCGGGCGTTTGAAGAACAACGTGCGCTTGGCGGAGGCCCAGCAGCAGGAAGCGCTTTTGACGTATCAGCAGACAATCAAGGGTGCCTTCCGCGACGTTTCGAACGCGCTTGTCGCCTATCACAAGAACTGGGAATTCCTCATCGAGCAAGAACGACTGACCGCCTCGGCCCAGGACGCTGCTCGTTTGTCCGAGATGCGCTTCAAGGCTGGAGCTACCGACTACTTGGAAGTCCTCACCAACGAGACGAACTACTTTTCTGACGAACTGGCGCTTGCCCAAGCGCAGTTCAACAAGGTGCAAGCGCTCGTTCAACTCTATCAGGCGCTTGGCGGCGGCTGGCAGCAGTAGCGCCCTACGCAACATTCCGTGCGCCATCCACGGCTTCCTCAGCAACGCAGTCCTGGCACGGACCTGTGGCCTTAGCCGTACTGTAAGCGGCAAGCTTTTCTATACCGGCAGTTGATCGATTGACGAGACTTGGGCGATGTCTTCATCGCCAGTTAGTGCCTTCAGTTATTCTGATGAGTAGCGGATTTGGGGCATCAGCCAACGTCTTGTTAGAATCTGCTCGTAGGTGGTCCGATTGCAGCCCTGATAGGAGACGAATCCAATAGAGCGGGGAACAGCAATCCCATGGAAGTAGTCTCCTTCGGCATAGAGGAGAGGCACTTACCTGGGGCAGGTCGCTAAGGCGCCCGCACTAGCCCGGGGCCGGTAGTTTCCCGATACGCCGGGCGCTATTACCAAAAAACTTATCATTCCTTTCCGCGACGGGTTCAACCTGATCTCACCGCCGAGGATATCTAGTATGCTGCCCCGATAAGCAGTGTGCATTCGCGGCCCTGTGTGTAAAACCAAGCATTGCAGTGCAAATCGGCCTGCATGATATACTTCCCAAAAATCCTGCTGCTTGAAGATTGAGGACTCCTGTCCATGGCCGTTGGCGTTCGCACTCAGGATCTGCGCAAGGTCTATAGCACCGCTCCTCCATTAGGTGCTGCCGGTGTGTTTATTGCGCGCGCCGACGCGAAAGGTGGGAAACAGCCCAAAACCCAAATTCCAGCCCTCGACGGACTTTCGCTTGATATTCTTCCCGGAGAGATTTTCGGCCTTCTTGGCCCAAACGGTGCGGGCAAATCCACCACGATCGGAGTCCTAACCACTCGGGTGCGGCCTACGTCCGGGCAAGCCTGGATTGGCGAGCACGACGTGTGGGAGGAACAGACCCGGGTCAAGCATCTGATTGGTGTTGTGCCCCAGCGCCCCAACCTAGATTTTTCTTTGACTGCCCGCGAGATCCTCATTTTTCATGCGGCTTACTTCGGAATCGCGTCAAAGCAAAGAAATGAGCGCGCCGACGCTTTGCTCGAGAGGTTCAAGCTTACCGAGCGCGCAAACCAGATGGTGCGCGGCTTTTCCGGCGGAATGATGCAGCGGCTTTCTATTGCTCGCGCGATGATGCACGATCCGCAAGTTCTGTTTCTCGACGAGCCGAGCGCCGGGCTCGATCCTCAAACGCGTATTCTCTTGTGGGAGATCATTCGTGAATACCATCAGACGGGAAGGACCGTCCTGCTGACCACGCATAACATGGAAGAGGCCGACACGGTGTGCCAGCGCTTGGCCATCATTGACCATGGCCATGTAATTGCCCTGGGTACACCGGCGCGGTTGAAAGCATCGATCCCCGGAGGATTCCTCCTGCGCCTTCGTTTCGGGAATCAGACGGCGGATCTGCTTCAGCGTTTACAATTGCTGGCGGGAGTCCGCGAGGTGCGCGCTGCGGACACCACAGGTGCCGACGTCTATGCGGATCGCGGCGGTTCTCTCATTCCTGAGATCGCGAGCTTGGCCGCGAATTCAGGCGCAGAATTGTCAGACGTTCACATTTCTGAACCGAGTTTGGAAAACCTCTTCCTGCACCATACCGGAAGGAGCCTGCGCGATTGAACTGGAAAACTTTTGCAGCCATGCTGGCGCGCGACGCCCACGTAGCCCGGCGTAACGCGATTCAACTCTTCCTGCAGACCTTTCTACAGCCGCTGCTCTTTGTTTTCATCTTCGGCCGGGTGATGGTTGGCAGTGGTTATCTGCCTGCCGCGTACAAGAGCTTTCTGCTCCCCGGCATCATCGCGATCAGCATGGTCTTCACCGGAATTTGGGCTGTGGCCATGCCGCTTATCGCTGAGTTTCAGTGGACGCGCGAAATCGAAGACCGCCTGCTCGCCCCGATCGGCGTTGCCTGGATCGCCATCGAGAAAGTCATCGCCGGAATGCTGCAAGCGCTGGTCGCCGGGCTGATCGTGATCCCGCTGGCATGGCTGGTGCTTCGACCCGGAGTTGAAATCAGTATTGGCGCGCCCTGGACCTTCGCTGTGGTCATTGTACTGGTCGCCACCTTCTCCGCGTGCGGAGGACTGGCTTTGGGGTGCAGCATCAATCAGCAGCATATTGGCCTGATGTTCGGCATGGTAATTACTCCCATGATTTTTTTCGGTTGCACTTACTATCCATGGAGCGCTCTGAAAACTTTCCCTATCCTGCAGAAAGCCGTGCTCATCAACCCGCTGGTGTATGCAAGCGAAGGAATGCGCGCCACCTTGGTTCCGCAGTTCCCACATCTGTCAATAAAAGTTGTACTCATTGCGCTGCTTTTGTTCGACCTTCTGCTGCTGGTTGTCGGACTGCGGCAGTTCGAGAAGAAGGCGGTGAGTTAGCCTAGGCCGACAAGCTCTTCCGCCCAGACAATTAGGGAATGAGAGCAAAACCGGTGATCATTCGCAAGGCATCAAATTGGACGTCAGAGCAGCCGCAGAAGTAGCCGCGCTCAGCATTTCTCGTTGAGCCTGACTCGCTAGCTCCCGGATTGTCGTCTTAACTTGGCAACTATCTTGAAATAAACGTTAGAGTTTTATCGGAGGCGCGCACCTTAGGGGGAGGTACGCGTGGGCGGAATGCTCTTGCGCGTTCGATAAAACCATTTGCATTGGACTTATTCGCTTGGGGTTTGCGGCGGACGCGGGCCTTATGCAAGTTCACTGGTGGGAAGGGGCGGTGGGGAGATGCGCCGGGACTGTGCCGCGGAGCGCAACACATGACACCATTTGCGCGGAAGCTGGTTATGCCAAGAAAGTGCTGCGAAGGGAGCTGCTGAGGGAGCTGGAAAAATCCGATTCGAACCTAGCCTGATGGCCTCGTTGCGGGAAGCTGAAGCAAACTACGCCAGGCCGAGAAATTGAGCGACTCCCTGGGCGTCTCGACCAGCGACCTCACTCCGTATTTCAAGTCTTGAAGAAGTGGTCGCATCCGTATGGGATGACATGAAATGTCTTGGAGAAGCGCAAAGAACCGTATGTTCGGCCTTGCTACTCAAGTCAATTTGTTTTGCGGTGCGCTCTGAATTCAGAGCCGTTTCGGTAGATGCGCAGGCCATATACAGCGCCGTTGTCATGCTTCATAAACTCAACCCAGTTGTTTTGCGTCTCGGGGAAGGCAAATCTGGTCCCATGGACGGGAATCAACATTGACTTTTGTTCGCCGGGAATTTCGATCGTCAGTTGTCCGTCCTCAGCCGTGATGAGCACGCTGAACTTGCCCGGCGCGTCGGTTGAGTACACCCCAACATAAGCGAAAGGGTCTCCCCTAGATATGTTCGTTGAGACAAAGGGTTGACTCAAGGATTGAACTGGAGGAGTAGTAGTTATGTTCCGATGTAGCTTATCCGAGGCACTCAATCTGGCCTGTTCCTGAGGTTCAGAAACCTCCGCTGAAGAGTTGGCTTCCGGGGGTATGCGCCTTCCAAGCCATACACGGTCTGCTTCTGGAGTATTCGTTCCAGATTCTATGATGGCTTGCGTGCGTGGTCGCGGGCTCGCTTGTGTGCTCGGGCGCACGATCGCTCGTGTTGGGGACAAATTGGGCGTGCTCGCCGGAAGTTGGTCCTCGGAGTTGGCCGGGGATTCAAAGCTGACCGAAGGCAAATAGACGGAATGGATTCTACCGTGACCAAGAGCGAGAAACACTGAGGAGCACGCAATCCATGTCAGAACTGCTCCCCCAAGCAAGGCGCTTTTTCGAGGCTTGAAATTCTCCAAGGTATAGAAGACGGGAAGACCACCCACACCGGCTGGTACGCTTACAGTCGCTTTTTCTTCCCAATATTCCGAGCGCATGGTCCACTGCCGCAATAGCGAGATGAACGCATCCGCCAGGAGTCCAGCAGCTGCCGCCCTTCCTTCGATATGGTCGAAGATTGACAGCATCTCTTCAGCGAAGCGTTCGCGGAAACGCGCAGGATGGAAACGAAGTGCCCAACAGTAGAGGAGGCGAAGCATTACGCTCTCCTTGGCCTGGCAGGCTGCAAGCGCAACTTACCTTCGCGGACTACGCCTTCAAGGCGCGCCAATTCGGCAGCAAGGACACCACGTCCCCGCGAAGTGAGTCGGTAGTAGCGTCGCCGTGGATCGTCATCATCGGCACGGTGGCCAAGCTCCTGGATAAATCGTTGCTCGATCAACTTCTGCAGATTGTCGTAGAGCGTACCTGGTCCCAACTTGTACAGGCCTTGTGACTGTCGCAATGCTTCCTGCATGATGCCATAGCCATGCAGATCGTCACCCGCAAGCGAGAGCAGAATGTGCAGCGTCGCAGGAGACAATGGTAGAAACGAGCTTAGGTCGTCTTTCATTGGTCGGACTCCGTTATATCGCTTCCCGAGTGATGTGTCAAGTCAGCCTCAACTGAGAACCGCGTCGTGTGGAGAAGCCGAACTAAAGGCACGATCCGCAAAAGACACGCGGATTGCATAGGGCCGATCGAGGGGTCGGCCACGCTCGCAGTACAGTCGCCGTGTAGGCTCTGCCAAACCGTCGGCGACGGGGACGATTACTCGGCAACTCTTCCACCATCCGATAAGGCTAGGCTGGCCCGTGATTTCCCGAAGAGGACCGCCCAGGTAAACTGGAGTGCTGCGGAGGCACCAAGAAATACTCGGATCCTGACCACGCCATCAGCAGTCTTTCGAGCCGCGGTTATTATTCGCCCTATGTCGCGGCCTCTGTTTGCATCGCCGCCAGATCACATCCTGGTTTATCTTGTTCGGCCCGCCGGTTGGTGTATCTTCCTAAAAACTGATGGCTTACAACGCGTTCATCTCTTATAGTCACACAGCCGACGGCACTCTTGCAGCCGCCCTTCAATCGGCCCTGCATTCTTTTGCCAGGCCCTGGTACAAGCTGCGCGCTTTGCACATCTTTAGAGATCAAACCAACCTCGCAGTGAATCCTGCACTTTGGTCTAGTATTCGCGACGCCCTCGATCAATCCCTGTACTTCATTTTATTTGCTTCGCCTGAAGCAGCCGCCTCTCCTTGGGTGGCGAAGGAGGCCGAGTATTGGATCGGCAAAAACGGGACGGCGCGCGTCCTGATTGTCCTTACTGGTGGCACTTTGAAGTGGGATCATCTAGCCAGCTCTTTCAAGTCCGAGAGCACTAACTCTCTGCCCCCAAGCCTTCTACGCTCCTTCCCCGAGGAGCCCCTTTTCCTCGATCTTCATTGGGCACGCGACGGCGTCACTCGCCTTCGGATGCGCGAGCCGCGCTTCCACGAAGCCGTCCTCCAACTCGCTGCTACTTTGCACAACCGGCCCAAAGACGAACTCGACGGTACCGATATTCGCATCCGGCGGCAAAATCGCTTGTTGGCCACCTCAGGCCTCATCGCCATTCTCCTGACTGCGCTCTTCGCACTCCGGCAAGCTCGCCTGAGCCACGAAGAATCGATCCAGAATCTTGCCGCCAGCCTCGCTGCGAACTCTTCCAAAGTCCTCGCCGATAGTCCGGATCGAGCTCACGAGGCAGCGCTTCTCGCTATCGAGTCAAACCGTCTTAACCCTTCGTTCGAAGGAAATCAGGCATTGCGGGCAGCGGTTTCCCTTCTACCGGCAAGCGCGCATGTGTACCCACCCGAAGACTCAGGCCCAACCGAGCGTATTCGCGACATGGCATTCTCGTCCGACGGCAGCGTCCTCGCCGTAGCGCGCGATGACGGTTCCACCCAACTCATTGATGTCGTGAACCACAAACCGCTCGGATTTTTCGAAGCGGACGAGCAGCCCGTGGCTCGCATCGAAATCCCCGGCGACCCGCAAGGCACCTCGCTGGACAACAATTCGGCCGTTTCCGTTGCCTTCAACTCCTCCGACTCGCTGCTTGCGACCGGCACTCGCGATGGCATCGCTCATGTCTGGGGCTTGCCCGGCGAGCGCGAATTGTTGCGCATTGCCCACGGTGCTCCTGTTTCCCAAGTGGCATTCCGCCCCAAGGCCGACCAACTTGTTACCGCTAGTGACGATGGCCATGTCCGTGTTTTCGATGTCGCTCGCGCAGTCCTCGTGGCCGATTTCAAATGTTCGGGCAAAATGGTTTCCGCTTCCTTCAGTCCCGGCGGCGACCTCCTCGCGGGGTTATCTTCAGAAGGTGTGGTCTCGCTTTTTGATCCAGTGCATCGAAAGCTTCTTCGCACATTAATTGGCGGTGAAGCTGCCTTCAACTTGGCATTTAGCACGAGTGGCAAGCGCTTGGCTGCTTCAAGCGGCGATTTTGCTTTTGTTTGGGAAGTAAATACGGGCCGGCAACTATTGAAAGCCACGCATGCGGCTTCGTCAGAAACGCTCACTCCGATGCAATGGATCTACAATGCCGCCATCACCTCCGATGGCAAACTTCTGGCCTATGCGGCGCGCGGTGACAACTTGGCTCATGTATGGAATGTGGAGACTGGCCGCCAGATTCTTGAACTGAAACATGATTCTTCTGTTGCGGCCGTCTCCTTCAATGCAGATGGAACAAAACTTGGCACGGGCTCATACGACGGAACCGCACGCGTCTGGGAACTCCCTTCAGGAAGAGAACTGGAGCGTGGGTCGCTCGGCGGAGGTGCTGAAGTTGTCGCTTTCAGCCCCGCTAGCGGACGCTTCGCCGCTGGCGGTATAGAGGGCTCGGTTTTCGTCTCCGAGACGCGCCGCGCCGACCGCCCTGCCTACTTCGATCTGCCCGCGGACGTCCGCAGCGTTGCATTTGGCCCGGATGGCAGGCGCTTCGCCATCGCCACGAGATCGACAAACTGGTTATCCCTGGTGCGAATTGCCGACATCGATGGCAAAGTTCTGCGTGACATCGAATTCCAAGGTGCTCCCGTCATCGACCAGCTGTTTTTCCCCGATCCAAATGAAGTGATTGCCCAGTGGAGCAACAAGCTATTTCTCATTGTCATTGACCCGTCTTCGGTAATTCCTTTAGCCGAGGTTTCCGGAGAAATGCGGATCGACCCATCGGGTAAGGCGCTTGCTGCCCAACATGACGGCGTTAGCAGACTGTATACCTTACCCGGCCTTCGACAGACCACATCTGTGGATGGCACTTCTTCCGCTTTGCTGCGGACGGCGGACGAAGGCAGGCTGTTGGCCTTCGGAACAACCAAACCGCCAAACGAATTCTCTATCGACATTTGGAGTGTCGCGAGCAAAGCCCGCGTCAGCCGCATCCAACTGCCCGCAGAGTTGACTCGCCTCGCCTTCAACTCAGCTGGTACAATCCTTTTCACTGCGCAAAACGAAAACCTGCAAGCGTGGGATATCCCGTCCGGCAAGCAACGTTTCTCGCTCACTGCCAGTGGCGACATCGACCTAATCGTTTCCGATCCTTCTTCCGCCTCCTTCGCGACGGTTACTCACGGACGTCTGACCGTATGGGATGCCACGACTGGCGCTCGCTTGGCGCAGCTACCCGATGTAGGCTACCTCCACTCAGCCGCTTTCAGTCCCGACGGCCGCTATCTGCTAACCGGGTACGACCAACGCGCCGCAGCGCTTTGGCTCTGGCGTTCGGGCGATTTGCGAGACCAGGCCTGTGCTCGGCTCACTCGCAACTTGTCTCACGATGAATGGAAGCGTTGGTTTCCCAAACAACCCTATCGCCAAATTTGTCCCAACTTGCCTGCCACCAACTGAATCATTCGCGCGCTACGCTGGATGAGCCATTCAATCTGCGCGGCGCTGATGTTGGGCAACGGCATGGTGACCCTCCATTCGTTCAGCACGCTATCACGCATGCGTCCTCGCCGCAGCCTCCCCCTGATGCCCGGAGTATAATCCTCTCCCGAATCAGAACCCACAATGAACCCCTCCCTTGAGCAAACGCTAGTCGAGGTCTGGCGGCAAGTTCACGTCGAGAACGCCGACGCGGCCGAGCTAGGTACAGAGCGTTACCCTGTGCGGCGGACCCCCCAAACGAGGTTTACGGCAGGTGGATTTCGTTTTCGATGGGAACGAGATTCGTGGGCTGGGGCAGAACCCTGATACAAAATCCCGTTGTGCACAAATGGCACGGTCTGGCAAGAAGGTGATGCGCTTTCTAAGCGAGGGCCGCGACGTGGCGAACGTGGTTGATGGGAAGATAACTCTATGCAACAGGCGAGGGGGGTAGGAGTCGATGACTCAGGCAGTGAAGGAAAGTGAGGGGAGATTACAGCCGATTTCAGCTAGGTTCGATGGCTTGGAGATCGCACGGCATTGAGGAAGACACGAAAACGTGGGACAAAGTGAATATTGATCGGAAGAGTGATCTGAAAAAGTGGGTTGATATCCTTAAAGAGATTGTGAACGACAAGAAGATTCGAAAAATGTTTGCCTTGCCTACGCAACAACCACTACGCTGGATCCGCGCCTGCGACGGTGAAACTCTTCTAGTCGCTATGGGACAAGGGGCGATGAAGACGGTATACCGGGGTTATTACGTGCGTTTGGCGCGATGATTCGCCTTCTTGTCCGTTTTCCGCTGCGCCCTGCGTTGCGCCTTCTCGTACTTCTTCATTGCTTTCTGCTGCTTCTTGGCTGCCTTCCTATTCATCTTTTGCTGCTTCTTGTCCGCCTTCCGGGACTGGCGGGCATTTTCTTCGACACTCATGCGTTGAGCTTTAGCCGGTATCGACCATGCAACACCCAAGGCGACCAGCAGTGTCAAAACAGCAATTCGTTTCATTCGGAATTTCCCTTTTGACTTCAAATACGATACCAGTGTATACCCTCCCGCCCGTGAAAGGCTCAAATCTGACCGCCCTAGGACCGTCGACCCCATGATTACATGCGAAATTGAGCCCGCTGATGACAAGAAGAAGCAGAATGTCTTTCCGCTTCTTGTGCACTCCTAATCTGACAAGACAGCATGCACTATCATTCATTTCGCTTGTTGCAAAACTGTCTTTCGCGGAAACTGAGAGAGTCCGACGACACATGCGCTCGATACCTAGGCTGCCTTGCAATGACATCACTTCTCGGATCTGCTCGTGGATGCCATTTCGCCAGCCGCTGCTGCGCTGGCGTCGAGCCTCGATTTTTTGCAAGGCACCTTTGAAAAAATCCACCTCCAGGGTCTTCTCTGCCAAAGGCTGCTTCAAGCGATGGATCTCTTTGCGGTGAGCAGATGCGTGCGTGTTGGGCCGCGACGCTTCTTGTCCTGGCTCAACCTCCAGAAATGCTGGCATGGTGCTTCGGTGGGGCACCGGGCGTGGAAACCCCAACGGGCTGTCTTTGTAGCGGACGATGATCAAGCAATCTGGATTGTGGATAATTTCGAGGCCGTTAGGAACTTCCCTGCCGCACATGTAGTGCTGGCGGGTAAATTCGATTCGGCGAAGAAAACGATTCACGTTGGGAGAATCGCTCCCGCTGCGTCGGACCACGCGAGAGTTTAAGGACCCGAAGAAACAAACGGGGTGGACCAACGTTGAATAGGGAGTACTGGCCGGAGTCCGGTTGGGTATGAATGCCCTGGGTCGCAAGCCCGGATCACGACGTAGAACACTCCTTAGTTTGAGTTCCGCGCGGCGCTCGCGAGGAACGCTCACTAGCTTCGTCCTTTTAGTCGTCCTTCTGGCCATAGCCTGCACTCAGCGTGGATTGCTCGAAAGGCCCAAGGAGAAACGCGGGATCAGCGAAGAAACAGTGCACTTTGCCAGCGGCGGCATAACCCTTGCTGGCACACTGGTCCTTCCGGAGGGCTCTCAGACGCATCCAGCGGCAGTTCTTTTTCATGGCTCTGGTCCGCAGAAGAGGGATCTCTTTACGGCCCGGTGGTTCGCCTCCGAGGGCATCGCGGCGCTGGCGTACGACAAGCGGGGTGTGGGCGAATCCAGCGGAGATTTTCGAAAGGTGCCGTTCATGGAACTTTGCGATGACGGACTTGGAGCGATCAAGTACTTGAAGTCGCGGAAGGAGATTGACGCGAAACGGATTGGGGTGTGGGGCTTGAGCCAAGGAGGGTGGTTGGGACCGCTGGCAGCGTCGCGTTCGGCGGATGTCGCCTTTATTATCGCCGTGTCCGGTCCAGGCGTGTCACCGGGCGAACAGATGATCGTCTACTATGCGAATGAGCTGCGCAAGCAAGGCGTGGACGAAGGCGATGTTCGAGAAGCCAGCACCGTCCGCCGAGACATTTGGAGCTACATGTCGAGCGGACTCGGGTACGACAAGACTAAAGCCGAGCTGGACGTAGCGCGCACGAAACGGTGGTACAGCCAGGCGAGAGTGCAGCAGGACAACTCGTTCGGGCCGCTCCCGACACCCGCCGAGCTGAGCAAACCGGTGAGCCGCAGCGTAATTTGGTTCAAGCAAGAGGCTGTCTATGACCCGGTTCCTGCGCTACGAGCGCTGCGCGTGCCTGCGCTCTTTTTGTTCGGGAACCATGACGAGTTGATACCGGTGGATGAGAGTGTTGCGGCCATCCAGCGAGTCTTGGCTGAAGACAAGCACCGCGATTTTACGATCCGGGTATTTCCGAGCGTTGACCATGAGATGCGGCTGGTAACGAGCGAGGCAACTCGCCCGATCGATCCGGAGTATCTAAACACGATGCGGGACTGGCTGTCTACCCACGTCCTGAATAGACCTTGATGGATTTCCTGAATGGGCCAGGACTCCGATGCCGGAGCGTATCGCCTTCCTGAAGTTGAGATTGTCCACTATCGTCAGCCGATGTTCCGGCCCTCAATTTCTCGGCCTATCTCAGAATCAGGGTCACAGCCACGGCTGCCACGGCTAATTTTACTAGCCATCCGAGAAAATAAGCCGCAGCAATTGAGGAGTGCAGTTTAATAAACAGCGCATTCGCGATGAGCAGTGGCAAAGGTCCTACAAGCCAAATAGCGACTGCCAATTTGAGAGTCGCGCTGTACGAGTGGAGATTCAGACGAGCGCACAAGAGCGTGAAGACCGCGCAAGTGACGAAGGGCAGAGGAGTGTACCAGGCGATAGCTTTCATTTCTCCTTGACCATGGGGGTACCGCCAAATCTCAGGGTATTGGTTATATCGCTTGTAGAGCCAATCGCCCATGAACATCCAATCCGTCAGCGATGCTACTAGACCCCCGGCAAACACCGTCAATGCCAAGTTAATCCAATTCATATAACCTCACTCGCCTTCCACAAGACCACCCAAAACGTTCCACTGTCGAGGCCAAACGTATGGGTGAGGACCGTAATGGTGGCGAGGATAGCACGCTCGGGCGATCATGCTCTCGCATCGCGTTCCGGGATTGCCTTGCCTACGCTGGGACCCAGTAATGCACTAACGGCGGTTGGATTTGACTTCGACCTTCCCCAAAATTCCCAAGAACTAGTTGTTGCACCGGTTGCACCGAACACTAAAGAGGCTAGGTTTGAATAGTCTGCTGTAAGGTATTGATGGAATATTGGATTGCCCCCGGGCGCCCGTGGCTCGCTTTCGATAAACCCTCTTCCCTGCACGCAGAGGGTCAATCCGTCCAAAACAGGGTTCGTTCGGCGAATAACTGGTTTAGAATCAATGAAGCTAGTGTACCCGTAGCTCAGTTGGATAGAGCGTCTGCCCTCTACCAAGGCAATGCAAATCAACTAAGTGCTGCTGCTGGTGTCGCTTACGCGGAAGCGCACGGTGCAATCAACCCCTAGAATTGCACCGAAGTTGAACCGAATTCGCTTCGTTGCCTCCTCCGCACGCCTCTCATACACAGGTTGCTGGTCGGGTAAAGGCGGAGGACCCGAGCCATCACCACACACCGCTTCGGATTGTGGGCGGTTGACGGGGACTCTTCCATAACCGGGTTAGGGAAGGGTGGTCACCCGGAAGGTGGCCAAACCAGTCAATACGAGCGCTTGTCGGTACTAATCCGACGGATGAGCTCATAACTTCCGGGTTGCCCTGATCCGCCCAGAATCGGGGCAAGCGTCAGAGGACCCTTCAACTTCACACAATTGGATTTGCTGGGCCTCTGCTGTTCACTTTGACAAGGCGCAGAGGTTTATTGCGGTTCAGTGATCAAGCAGGGCTGCCCGGACCAAGTTTGACCGCGCTCTCAGGTTTGACCCTCTTCAAGTTTTTCATTCGTGACGTAGCGCGACCTGAGGATCAATCCTGGTCGCTCGCACGGCAGGAATCAAAGTAGCGGCCAGAGCGACCGCCGATAGTAAGGCGCAACCAGCGGTTAGAGTCAGGGGATCGTTAGCGCTGGTCTTGAACAGAAATCGCGAAATGGCACGCGCTGCGCCGAAACTCCCCAGCAGGCCGATGCCGAGTCCCATGGCAGCCAGCAGCGCGCCATTTCCCACCACCATCTTGATCACGTCGTAGCGCTGCGCCCCCCCCGCACATCCGGACTATAATCGCCGGATGGCATCCGCGGCGGATGGCTCCCGACAACCTGCGCCAGCTCTAGACGTTCG
>WNFP01003057.1_pt1 | contig 20565 bp, 19 predicted proteins | sample 5400201 | NCBI WGS metagenome assembly WNFP01 (sample SAMN13153355, study PRJNA577476) | soil metagenome | isolation source: 115 cm saprolite under Madrone tree | place: USA:California | collected 2016-06-14
TCGGTTCAGCTCCGAGGGCGACGGCTCGAGACCCATGAGGCATCCGATGCGCCGATGGAGTGAGAGGCTATTGGGCAGCGTCGCGATCAGGACGCCATCGTCCTTCAGCCAGCCTCGGGCCCTCCGCAGGAACGCCGAGGGCTCCGGCAGGTAGCGGAGCATGTCGCCGGCAATGATGCAGTCGTAGACGCAATCCGGCTCGAACTCCTGGAACAGCGAGTGGAAGACGCGGACGGCAGGTTGGCCGCCGAAGCGAGCACGCGCGTGCTCGACATGGGCCGTCGCCCCCTCCACAACGTCCACCTGGAGCCCGCGAGCCATGAGGACGCCGGTCCACTCGCCGTCCACGTAGCCGAGCTCGAGGGCGCGGGGGCCCTTCAGGTATGGTTCGCACCGTTCGATCACGAAGCGCTTGGTGCGGTTGTCGATGCCCTGCTGCTGCGGCGTATGGTAGTAGTGCTGCGCGGCACGCTCGACCTCAGCGCGGAGCGCCTCAAGGTTCGGATCGCCAGCCATCCACACCTCTCATAAGGGCCATCGTTCAGGCCACACCTTACCGTCTCGTGGGACCGACAAACAAGTATTTCTCGCCGGCCTGGGAACCACCTGGACCCGTCAAAAACGGGTCTCGGCCTCAGCGCCGTCAGGTACACTCGGGCCGATGTGCCGCCCGCGGCAACTCCTGATCGTTGTCTTCGTGGTGCTCTGCGCTGTCGCTTCGGCGTGGATCCTGATCGACCGGAGGCCGCCGGAGTGGGACCACGCCAACCACCTCGAGCGGGCCGTGGATTGCTACCGCCGTCTGCGGATCGTCAGCGACTCGGCCGTGCACGAGATCCTCGAGTCCTCGTCCTTCTATCCGCCGCTCGTCACCTGCGCCGCGGGCGCCCTCTACTTCGCCTTCCCGATCGTCCCCCTCACCGCGCAGGCCGTGATGATGGGCTTCTTGGGCTTGGCGATGGCGTGCCTCTACGGTCTCGGGCGCCGCCTGGCCGACGCGGAGACCGGCCTCTGGGCCGCGTTCTTTCTTGGGACCGCACCGTTCGTTGTCTTCTCGCTCACCAATTTCCAGCTCGACCTGCCACTGGCCGCCATGGTTGCGGTGGCGCTCTACACACTGGTGCGTGCGGAGGACTTCTCCGATGGCGCTCTACACGCTGGTGCGTGCGGAGGACTTCTCCGAACCGCGCTGGTCGCTGGCGCTCGGCGCCGCGCTCGGGTTCGGCATGCTGACCAAGCCGCCTTTCGCGGTCTACATGGCGCCGCCGTTCGCCTGGAGCCTGTGGCGCGCCTGTCGCTCTCCAGGGCGCCGCCGCCGGCTCGGGTGGGCGGCGACCTCCTTGGCTGTCGGCGTCGTGCTGGCCTTGCCGTGGTATGGCCCGCGACTCTTCGGCTTGCCGATGCAGATCCTCAGTCGCTCCTTTAAGCAGGCCGCTGAGCAGCACAACGCCGAGCCGCTGACGGCGGCGGGCCTGCTGTACTATCCGCGGACCTTACCGACCCAGCTCGGGCTGCTTGCGGGCCTCCTGCTTCTCTGGGGACTCTGCGCGCTCAGGAAGAACCGGGCGGCGCGTCCGCTCCTCTGGGTCGCCACCCTCGCGCCCTTCCTCGTCTTCTCCCTGATCCAGAACAAGAACCTTCGCTACACCCTGCCCATACTGCCCGCCGCCGCTCTCGTGGCCGCAGTGGGCCTGCGCTCGCTCCCCGTCACGGCGCGGCGTTGGGCCGGTGGCGCGGCACTCGTCCTTGGCGCCGTGCAGGTCTCCATGGCGCTGTTCCTCGTGCCGGCACCGCAGACCTTGCCCGGGATGATCCTCCCTATGGCGCTAGGCCGGCCGCCGAGCGGCGCCGACTGGAAGCACGACAGTATCCTGGCCGACTTGGGGCGCGAGAGCGGCGGCAGGCCCGTCACGGTGGCGGTGATTCCCAACGACAACTTCTTCTCCGTGTCGAATTTCCGCTATGACGTCGTCAGGCGAGGGCTGCCTTACCGGATGACCCGGGCCTGGTCCGATGCTCCGTTGGGCGTGGACTTCGTGATCCTCAAGAGCAGGGACCAGGGCCCGGCCTACTCAGCAGCCCGTCCGGAGCGCCTGACGCGCGCCTTCGCGGGCGGCGATCCGTACTGGATCTCGGCCTTCCCCGTCGTTGGTGAGTACCCGCTTCCCGACGGCAGCGTGGGAGTGCTTCGCGCGCGACGCATCCCGCCGCTCCGGGAGGCGAACCCGGCCGCCGTCGCCTCTCGTCTCACGCGGGCGCCGGGGCGCCTGTTTGCCGACAACCTGCGAGAGGCATCGAATCTGCGCCTTAACCTCGATTACCGAGGGGAGGAGATCCTCAGGGGCCGGGTCATGCGGGCAGTGCTGACGGCCGACTCGGTGCTCGTCGGCGAGTTCGCCCGCCCGCGCCGCGCGCCACTCCGGGTGCGCAACGTCAGGCTCGAGGTCGACGGTCTTCTCTTGAATTCCCAGCGCTTGATGGGCGAGGACAGGCTCGAGATCCTGAATCTCGAAGCCCTGCGCATCCGCGATCTCACCGTAACAGAAGAGGACCTTGCCGAATTCCTTCGGGGCCAGCCCGTGGGCAGCGGCATGACCGTGGTACTGGGTGACGGCGCGGCAGGGATGCGGGTGACCGGCTTCGGCCCGGCGCTCGACGCCCGCATCCGCTTCGGTCCCCCCGACAAGGATCGCCCCTTCACCCTAGTGGTGGAGCGCCTGACTGTCGGCGGCGTCCGGGTGCCGGGCTTCCTTGTGGACTGGATCATACAGCACTTCGACCCGACCCCAGCGCTGAGACGCCTGCCGGTCGCAGTAACCCTCGCCCCTGCGCGCATCCTGCCTGGACGCATCGAAATCGGCGAAAAATAAGAAGCCCCGGCAATGCCGGGGCTTCTTGAGCCTCAGAGCGGGACACCAGGGCCTATGACGTCAGCTTGACCTTGTCGCCCACGAGGGTCACGAGCCGCGCGGCCGTCAGGACCTTGATCACCACCCACGAAGGATCGAACTCAGACCGCCGCACGCTGAATTTCGGGCTCGAAGGATAGGCGTGGTGGTTGTTGTGCAGGCTCTCGCCCCCGGTGAGCCAGGCGAGCAGGCGGATATTCGTCGCGGAATTGTTCCCGAAGTTCCGCCGCCCCCACCAGTGGCCGAGCCCATTGATCGAGGGCGCCAGCACGAAGACGTACAGCACGAGGTGCACGGCGACCACGAAGATGCCCCACGCGGGCCCGAGGACCAGCATGGCGAGGATGAGCCCGAGGATGCCGCCCAGCGTGCCCTTGGAGAAGATCCGCCGGTCCCACCAGTCTTCCCGGATGTCCTTGGCCCACCGCGCCAGCGTCTCCGCGTTCCGGGCCTCGCGGATGTAGTAGTACACGTTGCCGAGCTGGATCTTCCAGAAGCCGTGGACGAGCGGGCTGTGCGGATCCTTTTCCGTATCGGTGAAGGCGTGGTGCTTGCGGTGAACGGCCACCCACTGGCGGCGGTCCTGGCCGGTGGTGATCCACAGGATGATCCGGAAGAAGAAGTCGGCGAGCGGGTGGAGAGTCAGGGCTCGATGCGCGAGACCGCGGTGCAAATACACCGAGGTCGCGATGACGGCGGCCTGGGTGACGAGGACCGTGATGCTTACTGCGAGCAGCGCTTTCAGCACGTGGAGGTCTCCTTTTTGTGTGGTGCAGCGCCTGCCGCTAGCCCGCCATCTTGGGGTCGAGGAGATCTCGGAGGCCGTCGCCAAGCAAGTTCAACCCTAGCACAGTCAGGGCGATTGCGGTGCCGGGAAAGATAGCGAACCCGGGTGACTTGACCAGGAAAGCCTGGGCCTCTCTGAGCATGAGCCCCCACGAGGGATGCGGCGGCTGGGTGCCGAGACCGAGATACGAGAGGGCGGCCTCGGCGAGGATGGCCACGGGAAAGCTGATGGTCGCCTGCACGATGAGCGGCGCGAGCGTGTTGGGCAGGATGTGGCGGCCGATGAGGGCGCCGTCCCCCGCTCCGAGCGCCCGTGCGGCCAGGACGAACTCGCGGTCGCGCAGCTCGAGGAAGGACGCGCGCGTGAGCCGCGCGAAGACCGGCAGAAAGGCGATCCCGATCGCGATCATCGTGATTCCCAGGCTGGGGGAGAAGACGGCGGCCAGGAGGAGGGCTGAGAGGATGGCCGGGAAGCCCTGCACGGCGTCCATCAACCGCATGAAGGCCTCGTCGAGCCATCCTCCAAAGTAGCCCGACAGGATACCGAGGCTGACCCCGACCCCCATGCCGATGCCGACGGCGATGACGCCGACCAGGATGGCCGTGACCGCGCCGACCATGATCCGCGAGAGGAGGTCGCGGCCGAACTGGTCGGTGCCGAGTGGATGGGCCTCAGACGGTCCCTGGAGCCGGTTCGCCATGGACATCTCGAGCGGGTCGCGCGGCGTGTAGCCGAGGCTCAGGGCAGCCGTGAAAAGCAGCAGCGCCGTGATAGCGAGCCCCATTGTGAAGGTCACGTGTCTGAGCGCGCGCTGCCACTGTCCTCGGACCTCCCTCACAAAGTGGCCTCAGTCATAACGGATCCGGGGGTCGAGGACACCGTACAGCACGTCGACGGCGGCGTTGATCCCGACGATCACCGAGGCGACGAAGAGCACCACGCCCTGGACCACCGGCAGATCGCGCGCGCTGATCGCGCCCAAGGCCAGCCGCCCGAGCCCGGGGAGGTAGAAGACCGATTCCAGAATGATGCTGCCCGCCATGAGCTGGCCGAGCTGGAGGCCCGCCACGGTCAGGATAGGTATCATGGCGTTTCGCAGCGCGTGGCGGAAGAGCACGCCGCGCTCGGCGACGCCCTTGGCGCGCGCCGTCTTGACGTACTCCTCGCGGAGGACCTCCAGCAGCGCGGACCGGGTGGTGCGCGCGAGCACGGCGAACTGGAAGAGGCCGAGCGCCACCGCAGGCAGGAGGAGTGACTTGAGTGCCCCCCCCACGCCCTGCCCCCAGCCGTCGAAGCCTCCGGCCTGGAACCAGCCTAGCTTCACCGAGAAGAGCAGGATGAGCAGGAGCCCTGCCCAGAAGCCCGGGACCGCGATCCCGAGCTGGGAGAGCGTCATGGTGACGTAGTCGCCCCAGCGCCGGTGGTACGTGGCCGCGAATACGCCCAGCGGGACCGCGGCCAGGACCATGAAGCCGGCGGCCATCAGAGTCAGCGGCAGGGTCACCGACAGGCGCGAGAGGACCAGCCCGGCCACGGGAACGTCGTACTGGATCGAGCGGCCGAGGTCGCCCCGCGCCGCCCGGCCGACCCACTGGATGTACTGGACCGGCACGGGGCGGTTGAGGCCGAGCGATTCGCGCAGAGCGGCGACGGCCTGCGGGCTGGCCTCGATGCCGAGCATGACGAGGGCAGGATCGCCGGGCAGCACCCGCACGACGACGAAGACGAGGAGGGACACGAAGAGGAGGGTGACCGCCGTGCTGGCCACCCTCCTCAGGACGTAGCGGCGCAGAAGCCTTCCCCCTCTACCTACTCAGCCCTCGCCTCGCCGCTCGCAGCGAGCGTCTCAGCTCGAACCGCAGCCCTCTCCCCGCGACGACATTACTTCTGCCAGCCGACCTCGGAGAGGTCGAGGGATGGGATCGGCAGGTCTTTCCAGATGCCGGTGACGCCCTTCTTGGTCACGACCAGGCGCGGGTGCATGTACAGCCACACCGCCGGCGCCTCGTCGGCCAGCATCTGCTGCATCCTGACGTACTGCTCCCGGCGCTTCCGGTCGTCCACCGTCACCTCGGACTCCTTGAACAGCTTCTGGAAGTCGGCGTTGTCCCACCGGAAGTAATACTTGGGGTTGGCGAAGTTGCCGATGTCCCAGGCCTCCGCGTGGCCGATGATGGACATGTCGTAGTCGGGATTCTCACAGGGCTTGAGACAGAAGACCTGCGCCAACCACTGGCCCCACTCGACCTGCTGGATCCTGGCCCGGATGCCCACCTTGGCGAGCTGGTTGACGATGATTTCGGCGCTCCGCACCGTGTAGTAGTACTGCGGCGCGACCTTGAAAGTGGCCTCGAAGCCGTTCGGGTAGCCGGCGTCGGCGAGGAGCTTCTTGGCTTTGACCGGATCGTACGGCTCCCGCTTGGACACGTCCACGTAGTACGGGTTGAGCGGGTCCACGTTGGAGCCGAGAATCTTGCCGTAGCCGAACATGGCCCCCTTGAGCACCTCCTCCTTGTCGATCGCGTGCGTGATGGCGAGCCGCACGCGCTTGTCGGAGTAGGGCTTCTTGGAGTTGTTCATGCTGAGCGTGACGTCGTTGGTGGTGTCGCCGAGGATGACCTGGAACCGCCCATCCTTCTTGAGGTCGTCCACGTTCTCCGGGCCCAGCCCGAAGGCGGAGACGTCGATGTCGCCCGACTTGAGCGCAGCGAGCGCCGAGTTGGGGTCGGGGATGAAGCGGTACGTCACCTTGTCCAGGCGCGGCAGCCCCTTCTGCCAGTAGTCCTTGTTCTTCACGAGCACGATCCGGTCACCGCGTACCCAGTCGGCGACGGTGAAAGGACCGGTCCCGATCGGCTGGGTCTTGAGGGTATCAAGCGCTTCTCTCGGATAAATGACCGAGCCCTGCCGGGCCACGGTCCAAAGAAAGTTGGCCTCGACCCGCTTGAGGGTCACGCTGATCGTGTAGTCGTCCTTGACGATGACGTCCTGGATGTTCTCGTACTGGACGCGGTAGGGGTGCTTGGTCTCAGGGTTGACGGCGCGGTCGAGGGCGAACTTGACGTCCGCCGCCCGCAGCTCGCGGCCGTTGTGGAAGCGGACGCCCTGGCGGAGGAAGAAGGTGTAGTTCTTGCTGTCGGTCGTGTACCAGCGCTCAGCGAGCCACGGCACGAGCTTGCCGTGCTTGTCCACCTTCACGAGCCCTTCCTGGACGTTGTAGAAGACCACGCCGGCGATCGCCGACGAGGGGTTGGTCGTGAGGTCCAGGCCGGGCGGCTCGGTCGACACCTGGACCGTCAGGGCGCCCTGGGCCGCCGCCGGCGCCGCCGCGAGCAGGAGCGCGAGCAGGGTCGATGCGAAGTCGCGCAGCAGCGTCATCGCGTCGCCCCCGTAGGTCCCCCTGTGAAGTAGTCAACCGTCCGGCGCAGCCCCTCGTCGAAGGGCACCACGGGCTCGTAGCCCATGTCGCGCTTGGCCGCGCTGATGTCGGCGAGGGTGTGCGGCACGTCGCCCACCCGCGTGGGCTGGTGCTTCGCCCTCAGCGTGCACCCGAGAAGACCCTCGAGCGAGGCGATGATCTCGAGCAGGCTCGTCCGGCTGCCGCAGCCGACGTTGTAGGACTTGCCCGAGACGGCCGCCGCCGGCGCGGCGGCCGCCAGGAGGTTCGCCGAGACAACATTGTCGATGTACGTGAAGTCGCGCGACTGCGTTCCGTCGCCGTGCACCTGCAGCGGTTTGCCCTGCCTGCCCCAGAGGATGAAGCGCGGGATGACCGCCGCGTACTCGCTCTTCGGATCCTGCCGGGGGCCGAAGACGTTGAAGTAGCGCAGGCCCACCGTCTCGACGCCGAAGAGGCGGCTCCAGACGGACGCGTAGAGCTCCCCCGCGACCTTGGAGGCGGCGTAGGGCGAGATGGGTGCGGTCGGCTGGTCCTCCCTCTTGGGCAGGTCGGGCCTCTCCCCATACACGGAAGATGACGACGCGTAGACGACGCGCGGCCTCTTTGTCTGGCGCGACGCCGCGACCAGGACGTGGAGAGTGCCGGTGACGTTCGACGCGTTGGCGCCGAGCGGGTCGGCGACGGATCGCGGCACCGACCGCATCGCCGCCTGGTGGAAGACAGCAGCGACGCCGCGCACGGCCCGCTCCACGGTGGCGAGGCTGGTGAGTTCCCCGCGGATGACCTCGAGGCGGCCGTTCCCCTTCGCAAAGCCGAGGTTGGCCCGGCTGCCCGTCGAGAAGTTGTCGAGCACGCGAACGCGGTGCCCCTGCGAGAGCAGGCGCTCGGCCACGTGCGAGCCGATGAAGCCTGCTCCACCGGTGACGAGGTAGATAGATGATGGGGCCATGACAAGCGCTCGATTATGGTGGTCGCCCGGGGACCTTGTCAACTTGTCCGGCCTTCGCCGGTGCGTGTGACCGTTTATGTGCCGCCTCGCAACTGGCCCCCTCGCATCTGGCCCCCTCTCAACGCCCGGCGGTTGCAGCAGTTGCTACTTGTAACCGGACCCTGCTTTCCTGTATTCCTCTCTGGGTGGCGAGAAGATGTCGAGGACCACGGCCCGCTTGTCCGGCAACGCGCGCCCGCCGTGCGGCACGTTCGGCGGCGTCTGCCAGAAGTCACCGGCCCTGACGTGATGCTCGACGCCGTCCTGGATCCGGACCCACTCGCCCTCGAGGCAGACGCCCCACTGCTCATTGGGGTGCGCGTGCACGGGGGAGACGGAGCCCGCCGTGATCTCGACCACGGAGAGCATCAGGTGCTCGCCAGGGAAGACGCGGGCCGAGAGCCCTTCGGCCAGCTGGCGCGGAATGCCGCCCCGCTTGAGGTTGTGAAAGTGCCCGTCGTCGGCCATGGCGCGCTCCTTGTCCGGTAGGATGCCGCTTCAGAGGAAGCCCCAGAGGAGCCCAGTGTACAGGAGAGCGCGGTGAGACTGTTCCTGGCCATGCTGTCCCACGAGACGAACACATTCAGCAATATCCCCACCGACCGCGGACAGTTCGAGGCCCGCAACCTCCACTACGGCGGCGAGATCATCGAGGCGTACCGCGGCACCGGCACGTGCCTGGGCGGCATGATCGAGGCGGCCGCCCGCCTCGGGGCGACGCTGCTTCCCTCGGTCGCCGCCGCCGCGTCCCCCGCCGGCCTCGTCACGAAGGACATCTACGGCCACGTCAAGGAGCGGATGCTCCGCGACCTCAAGGCGGCCGGCGCGGTGGACGGCGTCCTGCTCGACCTTCACGGCGCCATGGTGCCGGAGGGCCTGGACGACGGCGAGGGCGACCTCATCGAAGCCGTGCGCGCCGTCGTCGGTCCCGCCGTGCCGATCGCCGTCACCCTCGATTTCCACGGCAACCTCTCGGACGCCATGGTGCGGGGCGCCGACCTGCTCAACGGGTACAAGACATATCCGCACGTGGACATGGGCGAGCGCGGGGTCGAGGCGACCGAGCAGCTGGTCGCCATCATCGGCAGGCGCCTGACGCCCACGGCCGCGCTGCGCAAGCCGCCGCTCCTGCCGCCGCTCGGCAACCAGGGCACCGCGCGCGGGCCGATGCGGCGGCTCTACGACCTGGCCGCCGATATGGAAAAGGACCCGAAGGTCATCTCGATCTCCATCTTCGCCGGCTTTCCACTCGCGGATATTCCCGACGCGGGCTTCGGCGTCTACGTGGTCACCGACAACGACCAGGCGCTGGCCGAGCGGCTCGCCGACGAGATCGCCGAGACGGCCTGGAAGCACCGTCACGAGTTCATCCACACGGCGCTGCCCGTCCGCGAGGCCGTGGCCAAGGCCCTCGCCGCTCCCGGCAAGCCGATCGTGCTTGCCGACATGGCCGACAATACGGGAGGCGGTGCGGCCGGCGACGGCACGGAGATCTTGAGGGAGCTCGTACGGGTCGGCGCTCGCTCGGCGGTCGTCGCCTGCCTGTGGGACCCGAAGGCCGCTGCCCTCTGCGCCCAGGCGGGCGTCGGCGCCTCGGTGACACTCGACGTCGGCGGCAAGGTGGACGACCGGCACGGCGCGCCGCTCCGCGTGACGGGCGTGGTCCGCACGCTCTCCGATGGCCGCTTCGTCCACAGAGGACCCATGGCGCGCGGGCTGCCCGGGAGGCTGGGCACGACCGCGGTCCTCGATATCAACGACGTCAAGGTCATCCTGATCTCGTACCGCTGGCAGACGCTCGACCCCGAGATGATCCGGTTCGTCGGGATCGATCCGCTCGACCACAAGATCCTCGTCGTCAAGTCGACGATCCACTACCGCGCCGCCTTCGAGCCCATTGCCAGCGAGATCATCGAGGTGGACGCCCCGGGGCTGTCCTCTTCCAACCTCGCCCGCTTCGACTTCAAGCGGATCCGGCGGCCGATCTTCCCGCTCGATCCGGACACGACCTACCCCTGAGGAGGCCCCCCGCATGGCGTTCCCAGGTTTCAGCCCAGCCGACTTCAAGGTCTTCGACATCGAGGGCTTCCAGCCGCGCATGGCGGCCATCAAGACGCGCATCCGTCCCAAGCTCGAGGCGATCGGCCGCGATCTGTTGCCCGAGGTCGCGCGCATTGCGGGCGGCGCGGCCTTCGCCCACGTCGCGCGCCACGCGCGCCGGACCGTCAACCCTCCAGATGACACGTGGGTCGCCTTCGCGCTCGACAAGCGCGGCTACAAGAAGCATTGCCACTTCAAGGTCGCGGTCTCTCGCGGCGCCGTCCGCTTCCTCTTCGAGGCGGGCCCCGAGCATGCCGGCAAGAAGCGCTGGGCCTCGGCGTGGAAGCGCCAGGGACCCAAGCTCGCGCCCGTGCTGAGGCGGGCGAACGGTCTCGCCTGGTTCAAGAACGAGCACGACGAGGCACCGTCGGCCATCCTGGCCGATCTCCCGCCCGAGCATGTCGCGCGGCTGGGCGACGATCTCACGCGCACGCGCGACGGCCAGGTCGTGCTGGGGCGCGCCGTGCCGGCTCAGGAAGCTTCCAGGTGGAAGCCCCGCGACTACGCCCGCGCCGCGCGCGAGACGTTCCAATTGCTGGCCCCGCTCTACCGGCTCCAGTGACCGACGCCGTCATTTTCGACATGGACGGAGTCCTGATCGACTCGGGCGCACACCACCGGGCGGCCTGGCGGGCGCTGCTCGCTGAGCTCGGCGAGGAGCCGGCGCACCCGGAGTACTGGCGTCTCACCATCGGGCGGCCCAGCGAGGAGGCATTGCCGCTGCTCCTCGGCCGCCGCGTGTCGGAACATGAGTCCTGGCGCCTGGTGCGGCGCAAGCGTGATCTCTACGTGGATTTCGCGCGCGCGGGCATGGTCTCGGTGCCCGGCGTGCGCGAATTCGTCGTGGCGCTCGCGCGGCTCGGCATCCCGCGGGGGGTCGGCACGTCGGCGTCGCGCTTCGACGTGGACCGGATGCTCGTGGAGGTGGGTCTCCGACGCCACTTCGACGTGATCGTCACGGCCGACGACGTGACGCTGGGGAAGCCGGACCCGGAGGTCTACGAGCTGGCCGCGGCAAGGCTCGGGATACCCGCCGAGGCCTGCATCGTCTTCGAGGACTCGGAGGTCGGCGTCCTCGCCGCGCGGCGAGCCGGCATGCGCGCGATCGGCGTCACCACCGCGCACAGCGAAGCGGAGCTCCTCCAAGCCGGAGCCGAAAGTGTCATCGCCGATTTCGAGGACATCGAGTGGCAGAGCCTCGCAAGCCGGTAAGCGCGCCCGCGTTCTGGGAAGGACTCTACGCCGAGCGGCAGGACGGGTGGGAGCTCGGCGAGCCCGCGCCCTCGCTGCAGGCCTGGCTGGCCTCGGGCGGCACCTTCCCTCCTGGCGCGCGAGTGGCCGTCCCCGGGTGCGGACGGGGTCATGACGCGAGGCTCCTCGCGCGTCATGGCTTCGCGGTCACGGGCTTCGACTTCGCCGAGGCTGCGGTGACCGAAGCGCGGCAGCTGGCCGCGCGCGAGCAGCTCCCCGTCGTCTTCGAGCGGCGCGACGTCTTCACGCTCGCCTCCGACCGCGGCGGCGCCTTCGACGCGGCCTGGGAGTACACCTGCTTCTGCGCCATCGACCCCGACCGCCGGTCGGAGTATGCGCGCGTGCTGCACGACATCCTCAAGCCGGACGGCACCTTCCTCGGCTGCTTCTATCCCTTGAAGGACGGCACCGACGGCCCGCCCTTCCCCGTCTCCCGCCGGGACATCGAGGCCGCCCTCGAGCCCTTCTTCGGCATCGTCGAGGCGGGCCCGCCCCCGGCCTCGCCCGAGCGACGCCGCGGGCTCGAGTGGTTCGTCCGCGCCGAGCGCCGCGCCGGTTGATTCACCCGGGCGGCCGTGCTACGGTGCCGCTCGCATGCACACGGCCAAAGGAGGCACGAGTATGAAGATGTTCCGTATTGCTCTCGTTCTGCTCTTGGTCTCCGGCGTCGGGGTCGGCTTGGCATCCCGCGATCTGGCCGACGCCCAGGCGCAGACCATCAAGATCGGCCTGCTCTACGACCAGACCGGCCCCTTCGCGGCCGGCGGCTCACTGAACTGCCTGATCGGGGCGAAGATGCTGATCGACCTGATCAATGAAAAGGGCGGCGTGCTCGGCAAGTACAAGATCGTCCCCGTGGTCGGCGACGGCCAGTCCAAGGTCGAGGTTGCCATCAACGAGGCCGAGAAGATGCTGAACGTCGACAAGGTGGACATCCTGGCCGGCATTTACTCGAGCGCTCACGCCGTCCCCATCGCCGAGCGCGTCGACAAGCAGAAGAAGTTCCTCTGGATCACCACGGCCATCTCCTCCAAGGTCTTCGACGGGCGCAACCTCCAGTACACCTTCCGCCCCCAGCCCACCGGCGACCAGTTCGGGGCGCTCTCGGTCCAGTACATCAACGAATTCTCGCAGGAGAAATTCAAGAAGCCCGCCAAGGAGCTGCGGCTCGCCATTATTCACGAGGACGGCGCCTACGGCACCGACGTGGCCCTCGGCAACGAGCTCAAGGCGAAGGAGCTCGGGCTCAACGTGGTGCTGAAGGAAGGCTACTCGATCAGCGCGCCCGATCTCTCCGCGCTGGTGACCAAGCTCCGCTCGGTGCGGCCCGACGTGCTGTTCCACACGGGCTACAACCCCGACATCGCGCTCTTCGTGCGGCAGGCCACGGAGCAGGGGCTCCGCCTGCGCGCGTACATCGGCCACGGCGCGGGCCACAGCCAGATCGACAAGCTCAAGGAGGCCTTCGGCGCGAAGGAGATCAACGGCTTCCACACCCTCGACCCCATCGCCGCCCAGCTCCTCGACCCCAAGAAGCTCAAGCCGGGCGTCGGCGACATGACGGCCGAGATGGTCAGGCGCTACAAGGCGATGCCGGACAAGAAGGACATACCGGACCGCGCCATCGCGCCGCACGTGTCGATGGGCTTCAACAACATGTGGATCCTGCTCAACGACGTCGTGCCACGGGCGATCACCAAGTACGGCGGCTTCGGTCCCGACGCGCTGGCCAAGGCGGCCCGTGACACGGACATCCCCGAGGGCGGCACCATGCAGGGCTACGGCGTGAAGTTCAATCCGCCCGGCCACCGCTTCGCCGGGCAGAACGAGCGCGCCTTCCCGGCGGTATTCGAGATCATCGAGGACAAGTTCGAGCTGGTCTTCCCCAAGACCGTGGCGACCGCCCAGCCCCTCCTGCCGCTGCCGGCGTCCTCGCCGCTTGCCGTTCGCTGATCTGACGCTCAGCGCGGGCCGGGGAATGGACAGCCGCTCCCCGGCCCGCACGTTGCCCGCCTCGTGCTGACCGTCACCGGCGTCACCAAGCGCTTCGGTGGATTCACGGCCCTCGACCAGGTGTCCTTCGAGGTCCGCGAGGGCGAGATCCTCGGGCTCATCGGACCCAACGGCTCCGGCAAGACCACGCTGTTCAATTGCGTGTCGGGCGCGCTGCCGCCGACGGCTGGCTCCATCCGCTTCCGGGGAGACGAGATCGGCGGACTCACCCCCGACAGGATCTGCCACCTGGGGGTAGCCCGGACGTTCCAGATCCCTCGTCCGTTCCGCAAGCTCTCCATCCTCGACAACGTGGCGGTGGCCGCCCACTACGGAAGCAACCAGCCGAACACCGAAGCCCAGGCCAGGGTGCGGGCACGCGAGATGCTGGAGCTGGTGGGGCTGCCCACGGACCCCATGTCCGGCACCACCCTGCTCGGCGCGGGCGGGCTCAAGAAGCTCGAGCTGGCGCGGGCGCTCGCCACCGGCCCCACGCTCCTCCTGGCCGACGAGAGCCTGGGCGGTCTCGACCCATCGGAGATGCACGACGCGGCGGAGATGCTCAAGCGCATCCGCCGCGAGCTCGGGATCACGATCGTCTGGGTCGAGCACATCATGGCGACCCTGATGCGCGTCGTGGACCGCATCGTCGTGCTGGACCACGGCGAGAAGATCGCGGACGGGCCCCCGCTCGAGATCGCGGAGCATCCGCAGGTGATCGAGGCCTACCTCGGCGAGAAAATCGTGCTCGCCTGACATGCTGGAGCTGAGTCAGGTTACTGCGGGATACGGTCATTTCACCGCGCTCTGGGACGTCAGCCTGCGCGTGGCGGAGGGCGAGGCCGTGGCCGTGGTGGGACCCAACGGCGCGGGGAAGACGACTCTCCTCCGGGTCATCTCGGGCCTGATCGCCCCGCGCTCGGGCCGCATCGCCTTCGAAGGCGCCGAGCTGGCGGGTCACCCGCCACACGACATCGTGGCCCATGGCATCGCGCACGTGCCCGAGGGACGCCGCCTGTTCCCCGGCCTCACGGTGGCGGACAACCTCAAGATGGGCGCCTGTGATGGTGCTCCGCGTCTTCGATCTGATCCGCCGGGTGCGCGAGGAGGGCTACACCATTCTCGTCGTCGAGCAGAACGTGCGCCAGGTGCTCAAGCTGGTGGACCGCGCGTACCTGCTGGAAGTCGGCCGCATCAAGATGGAGGGCAGGGCCGCCGAGCTCGCCGAGCAGGACTTCGTCCGCAAGGCGTACATGGGCGTCTAGCCCCCGCCCATGGATCCGATCTTCCTCGTCGAGGCGGCGATCAACGGCATCTTGCTGGGCGGCGTGCTCGCCCTGCTCGCGCTGGGCCTCAATCTGATCTTCGGAGTGCTCGACATCGTCTGGATCGCCTACGTCGACCTCGTCATGCTCTGCATGTACGCCATCTACTTCTTCAACGTCTCGTTCGGCTGGCCCATCTGGGCGGCGGGTCTCGTCTCCCTCGTGCTCGGGGCGCTGCTCGGCATCGCCGTGCACCTCCTCATCATCTCGCCCATCCTCACCAGCGCGCCGATCAACCAGCTCCTGGCCACGGGAGGACTCCTCTTCTTCCTCCAGTCGGCCGCCACCTTCCTGTGGACCACCGACCACCGAACCGTGCGCTTGAGCCTGCCGAGCTATGAGATCGCCGGAATCTTCCTGCCCGCCACGCGGATCATCCCGTTCGCCATCTCGATCCTGGCCGTGATCGCGCTCTACTTCTTCCTCACGCGCACCTATATCGGCACGGCCATCCGCGCGGTGTCCCAGGACCGGGAGGCCATGTCCTTGATGGGCGCCAGCCCCCAGCGCGTCTATCTCGTCACCTCGGCCGTGGGCGGCCTCATGGCCGGGCTGGCCGGGGCTCTCCTCATCTTCCAGTACTCCGTCCATCCCTTCTTCGGCGGGCAGTTCGGACCCCTCACGTTCATGATCTGCGTGCTGGGCGGCCTGGGCAACATGGTGGGCGCCTTCATCGCGTCCTTCATCATGAGCGAGATCATCGCCATCGGCGGGGTGGTGATTTCGACCGAGATGGGGTACGTGATCGCCTTCGTCATCTTCATCGTCATGATGTTCGTCCGCCCCGGCGGCATCCTCGCGAAGCGCGAATGACGCGCGGCCGCCTTCTCGCGCTGGCCGTCCTCGCCTTCCTCCTCGTCGCCCCCTTCCTCCCCATGGGCGGCATGCAGCAGTACGTGCTCCACGTGGCCATCCAGATCTTCATCTGGTCCTTCATCGGCCAGGCATGGTCCCTCATGGGGCGCTTCGGGCTCGTCTCCCTCGGCCACGGCGCCTTCCTCGGCGTGGGGGCATACACCACGACCCTTCTCTGGAACTTCTACTCGCTCACGCCCTGGATCGGCGCCCTGCTCGCGGTGGCGGCGGCGGTCGGGATCGCCGTCGTGCTCGGCATCCCCTGCTTCCGGTTTCGCGTCATCGGTCACTACTTCGCCCTCGTCACGCTGGCCGTGGGCGAGGTCATCCGCCTCCTCATCGTCGCCGAGCGCGACTGGACGGGGGGCTCGCTCGGCGCGAGTCTCAAGACCGCGGGCACGGCCTCGGGACTGTGGACGCTGCAGTTCGCGGACAAGCGCGTGTTCTACTATGCCTCGCTGGTGCTTTTCCTCGCCGGCCTCTCGGTGTGGGATCGCGTGGACCGGAGCATGGCGCGGCCGGCGCTCGAGGCTATCGGCGAAGACGAGACGGCGGCGGCCTCGGTGGGGATCCGCGTCACCCGCTTCAAGCTCGGCATCACGGTGGTCTCCGCAGGCCTCACCGCGCTGGGCGGCGTCCTCTACGCCCAGTACATGTCCTACGTCAACCCTGACACGCTGTCGGGCATCGGCGTGTCGCTGAAGATCGTCTTCGCCGTGGTCCTCGGCGGCATGTACTCGCTGATGGGCCCGCTGGTGGGCACCGCGCTGACGACGGCGCTCGCCGAGGCTCTCCGCATCGGCTTCGGCCTCAGGTTCCTCGGGATGGCCGACACCATCTACGGCCTGCTGCTCATTGTCTTCATCATCTTCCTGCCCGCCGGGATCTACGGCTCCATCCGCGAGGCCATCCGCCGGAGGGCCGCGGGCGCCAAGCCGAGACCGGCCTGACCGGAACGGCGTGCGCGGCCGGCGCTCGAATTGCGAAATGTGGCCTCGAATATGGTATCGTCTGTTTCGTCATTGCACCCATGAATAGACTATGAACATCCTGGCCGTCCATCCGCTCTACCCGGGCAACAAGGAGATAGTCTATCTCCCGCTGGGCCTGGGCTACATCACCGCCGTCGCCGAGCGCGAAGGCCACGACGTCACCGTCTTCGACATGCACAACCTCCGGCTTTCCTACGGTGCCCTCGAGAGCGCGCTGGCGCGGCGGGAGTACCAGGCATGCTTCATGGGGGGCTTCGCCATGCAGGTCAAGGGCATGGCGAAGGTGACGGAGTTGATCAAGAAGGTGCAGCCGGACTGCAAGGTCATCCTGGGCGGGGTCGGCGTCAGCGACATCCCCGAGATCGCCCTGCACTACACCCGCGCGGACGCGGTATCAAACGGCGAAGCCGAGAACGTCCTCCCCGCGCTGCTCCAAGCGATCGAAGACCGCCGTCCCCACGAGGACAATCCGGGGTTCGTCTATCGCCGGGACGAGGAGATCATCAAGCGGGCGCGCGCGGCGGCGCCCGAGAATCTCGACGCGCTGCCGTATCCCGCCTACCACCTCTTCGACGTCGACCACATCAGCCGGCTCTCGTACAACGGGCGAGGCGCACGTTCCATCCACATCATGACGTCCCGCGGCTGCCCATTCAAATGCAACTTCTGCATCAATTCGGTGCTCAACAACCGGACGCTCCTGAAGGAGATCCATGGCGAGGTCGAAGAGGACCCGTCGAAGTCTCAGCGCTTCCGCTCGGTGGGAAGCCTCGTCAAGGAGATCGAGTACCTGCGCTCCCGATACGGCATCACGGACTTCCACTTTGCCGACGAGGAATTCATCACTCACCGGAGGCGGCTGGAGGAAGTGTGCCGGGCCGTCGAGCCTCTCGGCATCACCTGGTCGACCTCGGGCCGCGCCGACTGGGCGACCGAGGACAAGCTGACGCGGATGAAGAAGGCAGGTTGCACCTACGTTCTCTTCGGCGTGGAGAGCGGTAGCCAGACGTTGCTGGACCTGATGGACAAGAACGCCAAGAAGCCCGCGGTGTCGCAGGGCCTCACGGGCGCGCGGCGCGTCGGGATGGACTTCATCGCCAACTTCATGGTCGGGCACCCGGGAGAGACCGAGACAACCATCCGGGAAACGGTGGAATTCTGCAAGGAGCACAAGCTGGTCTTCCTGCCCGCGTTCGTGACGCTGTTCCCGAACTCGAAGATGTTCCACGACTTTTCGAGGAACATCACGGACTGGGACTGGTACTTCAATACGCTGTCGACGATCAATTTCGACCGCCAACTGTTCGTGAACCTGACCAAGATGCCGACGAAGAAGCTGATCGGGCTCAGGAACTGGGCGGTGGCCGAGACGTTCAGCGCCCTGATCGCCCCCAGGCTCACGGGCGTGCTGCACCGGTCTCTGACCCGCCTCTTGACCGTGGCGGTCGCGATCTCCAACCACTGCCCGAACACCCTGCGGCGGTGGATCATCCGGAACGTCATTCGCAACATCTTCGATCTCGCTCGCTCGAAGCACGCCAAGCCGGGCGAGGACGGTGTCACGGCGCGACAGGTCCCGCCCAGCGAGTATGGCCAGCCGGAGCTGCCGGACGCCTACGAAGAGTCCCTCAAGGAATTGACCGCGCGCCCCAGCAAGTAGTGCCCCCGTCGGACATCTTGCTGGTATCGGCTGGCGGGCGGCGGACGGCTCGGGCATAATCCCGCCATGGCGAACTGGTCGGTGTACCTGGATGGCGACGCGCCGAAGGCGGTGACCGCGCTCGCCGAGCAGATCGAAAAGGATGGCGGGCACGCGCTGGCCCTCTACCGCGAGCCCGTCGGAGATCACTGGCACATCTTCTGCCTGTTGCCGATGGCGAGGGTCGAAGCCACGCCATACCAGCGCGATCTCTCACCGACCCACGTCAAGCGCCTCCAGGAAGTGGTCAAGAAGATCGACCGCTTCGTGGACCCCATCGTCGTGATGTCGCCCAAGGCGGGTCTCTACTGGACGCCCAACGGCAACCATCGGCGCACGGTCCTCGAGAAGCTGAAGGCGAAGATGGTCCCCGCCATTCTCGTCCCCGAGCACGAGGTCGCCTTCCAGATCCTGGCCCTCAACACCGAGAAGGCCCACAACCTCAAGGAGAAGTCGCTCGAGGTCATCCGCATGTACCGCGGTCTCGTAGCCGAGGAGCCCTCGAGCGGGGAGGAAGACTACGCCTTCCAGTTCGAGTCGCCACACTTCATCACGCTGGGGCTCCTCTACGAGAAGAACAAGCGCTTCGCGGGCGGCGCCTTCGCGCCGATCCTGCGCCGCGTGGACAAGTTCCTCAAGGGACGCTTCCCCAAGACGCTCGAGGAGCGGGAAGAGCGCGCGGAGCTGGTCCGCGCCGCCGACGAGGCGCTGGTGGACGTGGTCGCCAAGATCAAGAAGCGCGGCATCAACCACCCGTACGTGAAGAACTTCGTCCTCGCGCGCACCACGCCGCTCACGCGAGAGCGCAAGACCCTGCCGTCCTTCGACCAGACCTTCAAGAAGCTCGTCGACAACATCGAGAGCTTCGACGTCGCCAAGGTCCGGTACGAGGACATCCAGCGCTCGGCCATCATGGGCGCGCCGGCCGCCGGCTGAGTCGCCGCGCGTGGCCCCTCCGGCCAGGCTCACCGACGCCGACATCGCGGCGCGGCTCAAGGCGCTGCCCGGCTGGAGTCTCCAGGCCGGCAAGCTCCACAAAGCCTTCGCGTTCAAGGACTTCGTCGAGGCCTGGGGTTTCATGAGCGCCGTCGCCCTCGTCGCGGAGAGCATGGGGCATCACCCCGAGTGGTCCAACGTCTGGAGCCGGGTCACGGTGGATCTCACGACCCACGACGCGGGCGGCGTCAGCGCGCTCGACTTCGACCTCGCGGCGCGGATGGAAGGCCTCGCGGGCAAGCGCCCGTGACTGGACGCGTCGCCGTCGTCACCGGAGGCACGGGCGCCCTCGGCCAGTCGGTCGTGCTCCGCTTCCTTCGTGACGGCGCCACCGTGGAGGTGCCCTGGATCGTGCCCGAGGAATGGGAGGCGCTCCGGTCCCGCGCCGGCAACGGCGCCGCGCGCCTGCGCGGCGCGCGGGTGGACGGTACCGACGAGAGCGCGTTCGCGGGCTTCGTCGCCGACCTCCTCGCCCGCCACCAGCGGCTCGACGTGCTCGTCAACACGGTGGGCGGCTTCGCGGGCGGCGACCTCGCTTCCACCTCGCTCGCCGAGTGGCGCCGCATGTTCGACCTCAACCTGACCTCGGCCGTCATCGGGTGCCGCGCCGTCCTGCCCGCGATGCGGGCCGCGCGCCGCGGCCGCATCGTCAACGTCGCGTCGCGCGCCGTCGTGCCGCCCCTGGGCGGCTTCATCGCCTACACCGTGTCGAAGAGCGCCGTCATCGCGCTCACCCAGGCGCTGGCGCAGGAAGAGCGGCCGCACGGCATCGCGGTCAACGCGGTGCTGCCGAGCACGATGGACACCCCCGCCAATCGCGGGGCCATGCCCGACGCCGACCGCTCCGGCTGGGTCAGCACCGACGCGGTCGCCGATGTCATCGCGTACCTCTCCTCGGACGGCGCGGCCGCCGTGTCGGGCGCGTGCGTGGCCGTGTGAGCGCCTGTGCTAGAATTCGCCGCATGACATTTCGCCGCGCGGGCGCCGCCGCCGTCCTCTTGGCGGCGCTCGTCGTCACGGGCTGCGCCGCGGCAAGCCGGGGCGCGGCGCAGGCGCCGGCGGCGGGCATGTCGGCGGCGGCCGCCCCGGCGCCGGGACTCAGCGTCGAGACGCTGCCGAACGGTCTCACGCTCCTCGTCCAGGATCACCGCGCCGGCGACATCGTGGCCGCCTACCTCTGGGTCGGCACCGGCGTCCGGTACGAGACGCCCGACGGCCTGGGCTACGCCCACTTCCAGGAGCACATGCTCTTCAAGGGAACGGACACGTTC
>WNFP01001165.1_pt1 | contig 20543 bp, 17 predicted proteins | sample 5400201 | NCBI WGS metagenome assembly WNFP01 (sample SAMN13153355, study PRJNA577476) | soil metagenome | isolation source: 115 cm saprolite under Madrone tree | place: USA:California | collected 2016-06-14
TCCTCTCCCTCCTTCTCCAGCGTATCCCCGCGCCTCGGAAGCGACGGCTGAGGCGTTGCTGAAGCGTGGCGTGCGCGTGTCGGTGGTGCGCCTTCCCCAGGTTCACAACACAATCAAGCAGGGTCTCGTTACCTATGCAATCGCGGTGGCTCGCGAGAAGGGTGTGTCAGCGTATCTGGGCGACGGACTCAACCGCTGGGCGGCCGTGCACGTCCTCGACACTGCCCGCCTCTACAGGTTGGCGCTCGAGAAGCATGAAGCAGGGGCCAGGTATCACGCGGTCGACGAAGAGGGAGTGCCGGTTCGGGACATCGCTGAGGCCATCGGCCGCGGCCTGGACGTGCCGGTCGTGCCCAAATCCCCCGAGGAGGCAGCAGCCCATTTTGGCTGGATAGGGATGTTCGTTGGTCGCGACCTTATCGGTTCGAGCGTGCAAACCCAGCGACGACTGGGATGGCGCCCAACCGGGCCCGGACTCATTACTGACCTCGACCGGGCGCACTATTTCGCGGCTGAACAGACAGCATAGCACCTCACCGCTGGACATACAGAACCTCTGGCAGAATATGAGTGCGCCGGAAGAGGAACGTCTATACGAAAGGTGGGCAATAGTCTCCCCGTTAGTAGGTATCTAGCCGTTTTCGACGCGCGCCTTTATATCCGAGTACGCCGTATCGATGATCCTGCTTAGCGCTGCGGCGTTTGTGGCCGTTCCCAGTCTCAGCTTCACAGGTCGGAAGCAAGTGGCCGGCCCAGAAGCAGATCCAGAACAGCCATATCTTTATGAACTCCTTACGATTCCCTCAGGCGTTCTTAACTGCTCAGTGCGTACCATTGCGAACGCTATGTTCAGAGCCACAAGTCCTTTGTTCGCTTTCTCGACGCTCCGGCATGCGGAGGTATAGCGATGGCCGACACAACTATCCTCGTGGTGGACGACGAGCCGCAAATCCGTCGCGTCTTGCGAGCTACTCTTTCGAGCAGCGGCTACGACGTCATCGAGGCCAAGAACGGCCAGGAAGCCGTCGAGATGGTCATTCGCGAGCGGCCTGCTCTGATACTTATGGATGTGAACATGCCCGTCATGAGCGGGCTTGAGGCATGCAGCAAGATTCGATTGTCCTTCCCTGGTCCCATCATCATGGTCACCGTCCGAAATTCGGAACAAGACAAGATTCAGGCGCTCGATTCCGGGGCGGACGATTACGTCGTAAAACCCTTCACCATGGGGGAACTCCTGGCACGTATCCGAGCGGCGTTGCGACGGTCCGGTTCGGAAGGACCGCTTCCGAAGTTCGAAAGCCCGCAATTGAGTGTCGATCTTGAGCGAAGAATAGTCGACGTGCGTGGCCAGCGCGTCCATCTCAGTCCCAAAGAATTCGATGTGCTGCGACTTCTCATCACTCAACAAGGGAAGCCTCTGACGCACCAAAAACTGCTGCAGACTGTCTGGGGACCGGACCACGGCGAGGGAACGGAAAACCTTCGCGTGGTAATAAACCAACTGCGCAAGAAGATCGAGAAGGACCCAACACGCCCGCGTTACATACTGACGGAACCGTGGCTCGGATACCGGTTCCAACTTCCAATCGTTGCCTCCGAAAAACAGCGCCGGCGCAAGCCGTAAAGTTCATCGCAAGGGATGGACAGAATCGAGATCGAGATTCAGTTCCAAAACATTCACGCGCGGTTCGCCAAGGAATCCCAGGTCCCGGCCCTTGGTGTGTTTCTGCACTAGGGTGCGCACGTCCTCTTCTTTCATTCCGCGTTCGCGTGCGATACGCGGTATCTGGAATTCCGCGGCCGCGGGAGAAATTTCAGGGTCCAGACCCGAGCCTGACGCCGTCACCAAGTCCACGGGAATCGGTGCGTTTGGGTTCTCAGCTTGCAGCTTTCCGACATCACCTTTCACACGCTCGAGCAAGTTCTTGTTTGTGGGTCCGAGCTGCGAGCCGCTGCTCGCAGTCGCATCGTATCCGGTGCCAGCATTGGATGGCCGCGAGCGAAAATAACCAGGCTCCGTGAAGGATTGCCCGATGATTCTCGATCCTAAGGTCTTGCCATTTTTCTCGATCAGCTGCCCGTTGGCCCGCGCGGGGAATAACACCTGAGCCAAACCTGTGACGGCGAGCGGGTACAGGATTCCGAACATTAATGTCGTAACCAAGGTGAACCAAAAGGCGATCACAAGATTCTTTTTCATAAGTTCCTCAGACAACCCGCAGGTACGTCAGCAACACGTCGATCAACTTGATTCCGAAAAACGGCGCAATAATTCCACCCACTCCATAGACGAGCAGATTGCGCTGCAGCAAGGCTGCAGCACCCAATGGACGGTACCGCACCCCGCGCAGTGCCAGCGGAATCAGAGCAATGATGATCAAAGCGTTGAAAATTACTGCCGACAGAATCGCCGATTCTGGCGTGCGCAGATGCATCACATTCAGTACATTCAGCACCGGAAATGCGCCCGCGAACATTGCGGGAATAATGGCAAAGTACTTGGCCACGTCGTTCGCCACCGAGAAGGTCGTCAAGGCTCCGCGCGTGATAAGCAGTTGCTTGCCGATTTCGACGATCTCAATCAGCTTCGTCGGATTGGAGTCGAGGTCCACCATGTTGCCGGCTTCCTTGGCGGCCTGCGTGCCGGTGTTCATTGCCACTCCGACGTCCGCCTGAGCGAGGGCAGGAGCGTCGTTGGTGCCGTCGCCGGTCATGGCAACGAGTTTGCCTTTTGCCTGTTCACGTTTGATGAGCGCCATCTTGTCTTCGGGTTTCGCCTCGGCCAGGAAATCGTCCACACCGGCTTGACGCGCGATTGCTGCCGCAGTCAGCGGGTTGTCTCCGGTGATCATCATGGTACGAATGCCCATGGCGCGAAGGTGATCGAATCGTTCTTTCATTCCACCCTTGACGATGTCGGTGAGCGCAATTGCCCCCAGCACACGGCCGTTCTCCGCCACCAGCAGCGGCGTTCCGCCGGCATTTGAAATATCTCGAACACAAATCTGAAGCTCGTGCGGAATGTTGTTGCCGCGGCCGTTGCTGAGGCGGCTGATCGCTTCCAGAGCGCCTTTGCGGATTTCGCGACCGTCAATGTCCACCCCTGACATTCTGGTCTGCGCCGAAAACGGAATGAAATTCGTGCCGTGCGAAGAAAGATCGCGGCCGCGGAGCTGGTAGCGTTCCTTCGCCAGCACCACAATGGAACGTCCCTCCGGCGTTTCGTCAGCCAGCGAGGAAAGTTGCGCGGCATCGGCGAGATAAGCCTCTTCGATACCAGGCGCTGGGAAAAATTGTGTTGCGGCGCGGTTCCCGAGCGTGATCGTTCCCGTTTTGTCGAGCAGAAGCACGTCCACGTCGCCGGATGCTTCCACAGCACGCCCTGACATTGCGATGACGTTTCTTTGGATCATGCGGTCCATACCGGCAATGCCGATCGCGGAGAGCAGCCCACCAATCGTCGTCGGTATCAGACAAACGAGAAGCGAGACCAGCACAAAGATGTTTTGCGGAGCGCCGGAATAGATCGCGAACGGCTGCAACGTCACTACGGCGAGTAGGAAAATGATCGTCAGGCCCGCGAGAAGAATATTCAGCGCAATCTCGTTTGGAGTCTTCTGCCTCGAAGCCCCCTCAACGAGTTTGATCATGCGATCGAGGAAGGTTTCGCCGGGATTGGAGGTAATGCGGACTTTGATCTCGTCCGAAAGTACGCGAGTGCCTCCCGTAACCGCCGACCGATCGCCACCAGATTCGCGGATGACCGGCGCCGACTCGCCGGTAATTGCCGACTCATCCACGGAGGCAACGCCCTCGATGACCTCGCCGTCGCCGGGGACGAATTCGCCTGCCGTCACGACGACGATATCTCCGGAGCGCAGTTTCGAACTGACGACAATCTCTGTACTGCCGTCACTACGCAAGCGATGCGCTTGTGTTTCGGCCCGCGCTTTGCGCAGCGTATCGGCTTGCGCCTTGCCCCGGCCTTCGGCCATGGCTTCGGCAAAGTTGGCAAAGAGAACTGTGAACCAGAGCCAAAGCGTGATTTGCAGTCCGAAACCGAACTGCCCCGCGTGGTGAGACGCGTTCCATGCGAGCTGAATTGTTGTCAAAACAGCACCCACTTCCACAACGAACATCACCGGATTTTTGATCATCGTCCGGGGATTTAGCTTGCGAAATGAATCTAAAATAGCCCGCGAAAGGATGACGCTATCGGCGAGCGACTTTTTTCTAATTTGAGCGACCGGGTCCATAAATACCTCAGAAAGCCTTTCCGGCGTTCATCAGCAGGTGTTCGAGAATCGGCCCGAGACTTAGGGCCGGAAAAAACGTGAGAGCGCCCACGATCAGAATGGTGGAGACCAGCAAACCAGCGAATAGGCCGCCGGTGACGGGGAACGTTCCGGCGGATTCCGGAACGATTTTCTTTTTGGCAAGACTCCCGGCGATGGCGAGCACCGGAATAATCATGAAGAACCGGCCCAGGAGTTGAGCGGTAGCGGTGGTGGTGTTGTACCACATAGTGTTCGCGTTGATTCCACCGAATGCCGAGCCATTGTTGCCGGTGGATGAAACGTATGCGTAGAGAACCTGCGATAATCCGTGAGGTCCAGGGTTGGTAATGCCTGCAGTGCCGTAAGGTTTAACCACTGAAATTGCAGAAAAGATCAGTATTGTGCAGGTCAAAATCAGAACCGCGAGCATGGCCATCTTGACGTCATAGACTTCGATCTTCTTGCCGAGGTACTCCGGCGTTCGCCCAACCATCAGACCGGCAATGAAAACCGCCAGCACGACGAAAACAAAAATGCCGTAGAGCCCTGCACCGACACCACCGAAAACGACCTCGCCCAGCATGATATTGATTAGAGGGACCATTCCACCCAGCGGCGTGAAAGAGTCATGCATGCCATTCACGGCGCCACAACTGGCGTCGGTCGTCACTGTAGCGAAGAGCGCGGAGTTCGCAACGCCGAACCGCACTTCTTTGCCTTCCATGTTTCCGCCGGAGTGCAATTCACCCGCGTGCTGATCGGTGCCGGCCAAAAGCGGATTGCCTCTGGCTTCCGCCCAATAGACCGCCGTCACACCGGCAAAAAACAGGAAAGCCATGGCCGCCCAGACAGCCCAGCCGTGGCGTTGCGATCCGGTCATCCGGCCGAGTGTGTAGGTCAACCCGGACGGAATCGCAAAAATCAGCACCATTTCAAAAAAATTCGAAAGCGGAGTCGGATTTTCAAAAGGGTGAGCGCTGTTGGAGTTGAAAAATCCGCCGCCGTTGGTACCGAATTCCTTGATTACTTCCTGCGAAGCGACCGGACCTTGCGCAATAGTCTGCTGTGTAACGGTTTGCGTGGTGGTCTTGCCATCCGGAGCTGTGACCTGCGCGCTGTATGGCTGAATCAGCTCGACGGTCGTATATGGCTTCAAATTCTGCACGACACCTTCAGACACCAGAATCAGGGAGCCCAGCAGGCACACCGGCAGCAGAATCCAGAGAAGACAACGCGTCGTATCGACCCAGAAGTTTCCGAGCTTGTCTGTTTCTTTGCGAGCGATGCCGCGAATTACCACGATCGCCAGCACGATGCCGACAGCGGCAGAAGCAAAGTTGTGGTAAGCCAGTCCCGCCATCTGCGTGAGATAGCTCATCGTGGACTCGCCGGAATACACCTGCCAATTCGTGTTCGTCGTAAACGACGCCGCTGTGCCGAAGGCCAGCCCGGGCTCAACGTTCGGGAATTTCTGCGGATTGAGCGGAAGCCATTTTTGCGTGCGCTCGATGAAGTAAAGAAGACCCATGGACACGCCGCTGAACAGAAGCATGGCTATAGCGTATTCCGTCCAACGCATTTCACGCTTCTCGTCGACACCCGTCAGCCGGTACACGAGTCTCTCGATCGGTCTTAGTATGGGATCGAGAAATGTTTTCTCGCGGCTGAACACGCGTGTTATGAAAACGCCCAGCGGCTTCGTGATCAGGAAGACGACCAGCAGAAAAAATCCGATTTGAAACCAGCCATTGGCGGTCATCGACTAGAACTCCTCTGCCTTTAAAAGGGCGTATAGCAGATAGCCAAAAAGCAGCGCGCAAATCACCAGCAGTGCCGCATCGCCTGCGTGCATAAGTTCACTCCTTACTTCAAACGTTCGCAGCCGCGAACGTAGAAAACTCCAACCGTAAAAAACAACGCCGTTGCTGCGATAAAAACGATGTCCAACATGTTTCTTGGTCTCCTCAAGTCAAATCATGCTGTAAGTATCGGCTGCCTTTTCTTGATCGCACGTTGGCCGGCATTCAGTAGGAGTTTCGCGTCAAAATTTTACGAGGATCGAGAGATTGATCCGGTTCTCGATTTTCTTCAAATCAGGCGCAAATCCCGGCACGAATGCTCCAGGCGATCCGCAAATATTTTCGACAAGAGGAGCAGTGGGGCAGGACGTCGGTGTGACTCCCCCAGGTCCCGAGAAGTACGGCACATTCGCCGCACGGTGATCGAACTCCCAGCGAAAAGTAATGTATTGGCTGGGCATGTAATCGAACGTTCCCGACGCATCCCAAGCTTTGAATTGGTCCCCTGGATTTTCCGTAAAGTAAGGCGTGCCTGAGGCCGCGGTCGCGCCATTGATCGGCGGCAGCAGCACCAAATAGCGTCCGGGATTGTTGATTTTGCCGCCACCCAAGGTCAACCCATAGCGGTCGTTGTCGAACCAGAAGCGGTTGTACAACATAAATCCAAGAAAACTTTGCTTCGGGCCCTTGGCCGAATTACCATAGCAGCTCACGCCTCCACCGTGTTCGCATCCAATGTCGCCAGTTAGAGAGAAAGCCGCCTTGCTGAGGAAATTCTCTGGCCTGTCGAGGTATTTGATTTCGATGCTGTCGTCGCTGTGGTAACGGACACGGCCCGGGTTACCAAGTGCTTCCTCGCCTAGCGCGTACTGATTACCTAGCACCGAAAGCCATCCAGTTGGCCGCCAAAGAATCTGGAATCCAAGACCGGGCCGGTTATTGAATCGTCCATAAGATTGCCAGCCGTTCGTGAACCACGGCTCAATTTTCAGGTGCTCGGTGGGAAAGATCTGCACACGAACACCGTTGAAAAACCACGGGGTATTCGAAGAAACGTAGGACGGCTGATACGCCCAGTTGTCGAATTGGTAGTAACTGAAAAGCCCGATGTAGGACATGAAGATCCCCGCATCGACATTGATCCCATGCAGTGCGTTGAAGTGGTAGCCGCCGTAAGCCTCCGATATATACCGGTACGCATTGTCGAGCTGCCACTGACCGCGTGCCGGGCTGGCATCGTTGCGCGGCGTTGTCTGCGAGTACATACCGAACTGGGTCATCAGGCGGGCACGCACATTGTCATAGTGAAAGTCGCCGCCTACACCGAGCTGCGTCAGCTGCACTTCGCCGTGCCGGAAGACCTCGCTCGAACCGCCGATCGTGTCATCCTTCGGATGGTTGAAACTGTAGTTGTAATCCACATCGGCGCGAATCTCTGGAGTAAAGAAGCTGGTGGCATATGGCGTGTCTTTGGTGCGTGAGTTGCCGTTCAGCCAGGTAAAGTCCGCAAACGCAAAGGGCTCCGCCTTCCCGGCCTTCGCCGCACCCGATTTACTCTTTTCCGTAGCTTGCGAGGGAACGACCGCGGTGGTGTCCTTCGCAACGAGATCCGTGTTAATCGGGGTTGTGCCGGACGTAGCGCTGGCTATTGCGCCGGACGCCGTGCCCGGGGCGGCCACTCCCGCAGTCGATGCTGCGGGAGTGGTTGAGGCCGGCTGCACCGCGGCCGCGTCCGCACCAGAAGCTGCATTGGTGTTTCCCTTGCCTTCAAGATCGGCAACACGCTTCTCGAGCTGCTCCACTCGGTCCAGCAGCAATCGCTCACGCTCCGTCAGTGGAGCTGGCGCTTCGATCTTTGCGGCTGCAACCGGCTTGGCGGGAGGACTGTCCTTGCCGTCATCGTCCGCAAACGCCCGAATCGCACCTCCACAACACAAAGACAGTCCGACCAACATGGACAGCACAAATCTCTTCCATTCGAAAATACGCATTCTTCTCTCCTAGATTCTCTTGCCTGTCCTAAACGACCTGGCGACTTTCTCGTAAGCAGTCCGTTCGCATTCGTTGCATCCAGGTCCGCAACTCCGCGACCGTCCTCCCATACCCTGGACCCAGCGTGAGCTTCCCGAAAAGCGGTCCTGCTTTTGGATGTTTCTTCTGGGACTAACGATCTGCAAACGTCTCTTCTCCTCGGGCTCACCGGCTGCGTCACCCACTGCGGTGCGAGTTGTCTTACGCTTCGAGTCTCTTGTCCATTGAAAGAGGACGAATAGAAGAAAGACGCACGCAAGAAAACAAATCGCCGCTAATACGATGAGAGTCATGGCCCGAGGGAAACGAAGCGTCCCATTGCGAGCATCAACATAGCGAAATGATCATCAGGAAGTCCTGAGCGATTCATAAAGATTTCGTAAGGATTTGTCTAATCCGACCGAAAGTTACGAACAAATAAAGACATAGTGCGGCGCGACGGCAATCGACTATTCTCCGACGGATTCAAGAAATCGATTTGTCCCATCCGCTCTTCTGCCGCTCCGAGCCCAAGCGCAAAACTCAGAGTCCGCCCTGTATCGCAGCTCTGATACGCGCAAGATCTCTAAGAAGCTGACCAGCTTTTCGGCCAAGGTTGGCGACAGCGGCAAGGTCTTGACGGCGGATAAGGACAGCAAGATTTGGATGGTCAGCAATCCTGAGGCTTTAAGTGGCATCGACGGGAGTCATGTAAAGGTGAAGCGCGTGTGGACGTGGCGCAAAGCCAAATTCGAATTCTCTCCGTTAGCGCAATTGCGGATGAACAAGCAGGCACAAGGCTTCATGACGCCGCCTTCAGGAGGTGATACAATCCGTTAAGACTAGGAAACGACCGCATTAAATCATCAGCGCGCATAGCACTGCCAAATTTTCCGACTGCCTCCCTTCTCCCACGTTCGTGCGTTTACGTTGCGGGACCTCTGTTTGCGGTTTACACTGACGCAATGCGCGTGTCCGAACTTCCCAGGCCGAGTCCCGAACGACTCCTCAAGCAGGTCCAAGCCGAGGAGAGCAAGCGCTGGGGCGCGAAACTCAAGATTTTTCTGGGCTACGCCCCCGGCGTAGGCAAATCCTATCGCATGCTCGACGAAGCCCGGCGTCGGCACGAGCGTGGCGAAGACGTTGTCGTGGGTGCCGTTCAGGGACAGCAGTCCGAGGAAGTGCAAGCAATCTTGCGAAAACTGGAGCCGATTCCTCCACTCCAGACTCCCGAGGACCAAGCCATCGATCTCGACGCGATTCTTCGCCGCGCGCCGCAGGTCTGCGTCATTGATCCTCTGGCCGCTCAAAATCCACCCGGAAGCCGCCACGGTCATCGTTGGCAGGATGTGCAGGAACTTTTGCGTAACGGGATTTCGGTGTTGTCGAGCGTTAACCTGCTTCATGTCGAAGAATATAAAGAGAAGGTTCAAGCGATCACTGGCAAGAACACCACTGAAACCATCCCAAAGTCCTTCTTGCTCGCCGCCGATGACATCGTAATCGTGGACGTTCCACCGGACCTCTGCCTCTGGCGGCAGGGAGAAAAGTTTACTTCGACAGGGATCAGCAATACCCAGGAACGACAACTCTCCGAACTTCGCGAACTCGCCCTGCTCCTGACCGCCGAAGTAGTTGATGCGCAGCTGGAGTCGTACGTCCACGCGCATGGCATCGAACCTGTCTTCGGAACCCACGAACGCTTCCTCGTCTGCATGACGCCGCATTCCAATGCTCCGGCAATGATTGAAAGCGGCGAACGCAATAAAGAGCGTTTTCAAGGTGAACTCTACGCGGTGTACGTGTGCGAGCCCGGCCGGTCCAAACGGGAGAGAGTCACGATTCGAAGGTATTTTGACGCGGCGAAAAAGGCAGGTGCCTCGACCGGAGTGCTGGAAAGCGACGATCCGATATCCGCGATTGTCGATTTCGCCCGTCAGAAACGCATTACACAGATTTTCATCGGGCACAGTGCGCGCAACACTTGGCGGGATCGTTTGTTCGGTGATCCGGTGCTGCGCCTGATTCGCGCGGCGGAAGGTATCGACGTACGAGTCTTTCCTCACTAACTCCGCTTATGCCTGCGTCTGCGGACACTTCACGCGGTAGTCTAAAAGTTTATTTGGGGTACGCGGCGGGCGTCGGAAAAACTTTCCAGATGCTCGCTGACGGTCACGCTGCCGCTGAACGCGGAGTCGATGTCGTCGTTGCCTATTTTCAACCGCACGCGCGCCCCGACACGATCGAGCAAGCCCAGGGTCTCGAGATGGTGCCGCATCGCAAGATCGAATACCGCGGGAAAACATTTGAGGAGATGGATACGGACTCCGTGTTACGACGCAGGCCAAGCATCGCGTTGGTCGATGAACTGGCGCATACCAACATCCCTGGCTCGGCTCGCACTAAGCGTTGGGAAGACGTTCAACTCCTGCTGGACGCTGGCATCGAAGTGTGGACCACGATGAACGTCCAACACATCGAAAGCCTCAATGACCAGATATGGCAGATCACTGGCATCCAGGTGCGCGAAACGGTGCCGGACGGGATTATTCGGCAAGCGGCAGAAATTGTGGCAGTCGATGTCACACCCGACGCGTTGCTCAACCGCCTGAAGCGGGGAGCGATTTACAAGTTAGAAATGGTGGAGAAGGCGCTCAGCGGATTTTTCAAGGGTTCCAATCTAGGCGCGCTCCGCGAGTTGACGCTTCGCCAGGCGGCTCATGAAGTTGACCTCAGGCAGTCTGCATACGATGAAACTAGGGGATTTCAGGTTCCGCGCATCTCCGAGGCGCGTCCCAGCGGAACAACGAATAACCAACCGAAAGAGCGCATTCTCATCCACATTACAGCCGATCCTTCGACCGCCATGCTGATCCGCCGAGGTCGCCGCGTAGCTGACTACCTTCATGCCGATTGCACCGCGCTCTTCGTGCACCAAACTCCCGAATTGTCGCAATTACCGGCCGAGGAACGACAAGCGGTGGAGAAGCATCTTCGCTTTGCGCGAAGCCTGCAGATCGAAACCCGGATCCTCGGCGGCAGCAATATCGCCAAGACTGTCGTGGAATTCGCGCGCCGAAATCAAGTCACACAAATTTTCGTGGCGCACTCACACGTCGATCTCCTGGAGCGGCTGCGCGGCAAGAATTTCACCGAGGATATCGTCCGCTTGGCGCAAGACCTTCAGGTCACAGTTGTCGCCGACCGCAGTCGCAGGCAAGCCTCGCTGTAGCCGCTGTGCCTAGCTGAACTCGATCCGGACTTCCTCGACTCGGACGCAGTCGTTGCAGATACTCTCGACGGAGCACCACTCGGTCCAAACCAGCGCCCATTCAAGATGGTTCTGCCTCCCGACACACGCCCTGCCGGTGGATGAGAATGCTGAAATCCCTGACTGTGATACAGAGTGGAAAGTGAATTACGAGGCTAGCGGATCCTACTCTTACCTGCGACTACCTGCGACGTTCGGTGAGCATTCGGTTCCAAGCCGAATGGTTGGTTGGGCACCAGCAGACTTGATGACAACAAAAACATGCACTTCACTTCACTTCCATTCGCCTCGGCTAATCTCGATTATTCACGCTTCGCCATCTGGCTATTTCTGCGTTGGGCGCCAAATTTCTTCAAAATCTTCGTAACTTATTGAAGCGTGAAGAGTTGGCTCCCCGGGGAGGATTCGAACCTCCAACATTTCGGTTAACAGCCGAACCACCAACTTTCATCAGAACTTGCCGGAGTTGGCCCTAATCGAAGGAAATCAGCAAGTTGCGCCTTGATTGCGCGCGTAAGTTACCGAATTCGTTGTTAAAGATGAAGTCTCCGAAGGCGCATGATGTGGCCTGATCGTAGGACAATAGGACGAACAGGAAAGAGTCCTTGAGAGTTTGGTCAGCCGGAATTGGCTGCCGCCAGCGCAGCATGCTTGAAGGAAGTTTCGCCGACGGCGAGAGCCCTGACGTCAGGGAAAGCTTCCCGAGCAAGGTCACTAAGGACATGGCCTGGAGGCATCTCGAGAAACAGGCGACAGCCCAATTCTTTCAGGACCGTTGTCGCATCGTACCAGCGAACACCGTGCGCAATGTTGTTTGCTAAGTCCTCCGAAATCGCCTTGCCGCTTCGCAAGGCTCTTCCCGTAATGTTGCCGACGTAGACCATCTTCGGCTCCTGCAAATGTATTGCCTGTAAGCTCCTTGTTAAGGTATCCGCCACGGGTTGAAGCAACGGACAGTGTGAGGGTTCGGACACATCGAGGCGCACTGCTCTGCGGGCACCGCTCTTTCGGGCGGCTTCTAATACCTTTTCCATGCCTTCCTTGGAACCAGCGATGACGATCTGGCGAGGGGCGTTGATGTTGCCCACGAATACCGGGTTTTGCTCTGTATATCCTTCTTCGACCAGTGCGGATACCTGTTTCTCCGTCAACCCGACTATGGCGGCAAGACCGTATCCTTCGGGGTAAAGTTCCACCATTCTATCTGCACGCTGCTTGATCAGCCGAACTCCATCGGCAAGGTTCAGAACGCCGGCTACCACTGCGGCGGCAAAGGCTCCCGCCGACATGCCCGCAACTGCTTCCGGCTTGACACTTTCTGCGATGAGAGCGCGTGCCATCGCGACGCCGGAGGCCAGCAACGCCAGTTGGACTGAAACCGTTGACCGAAGAGCCTCCGGCGAGTCAAGCTCCAGGACATTTTCTCCCAGAGCTTCGCTCACCTCATCGAGTGTTTGCGCGATGGACGGATGATCCGGCAAGGTGTGCAGCATGCCTGGAACTTGCGACCCTTGTCCGGGAAACAAAAACGCTACACTCATATCGACCTCGGTCTTGTTATCCCGCGAACTGGTTCCGATGTATGTAGATAGCCGCAGTCGGAGGCGTGTGAAGCGACGCGATACCCGCCATTGCAAGTATTTCTAATGGGCATGCGATGCGGCTTCTTCGATTAGAGCTGCAACCTCTTTCGGCCTGGAGGCGTAGACCGCGTGACTGGCGCCTGAGACTTCGACCTTGTGGCTGTTGGCTCGTGTGGCGTACCACCGTTCAAGCTCGGGGTTGATAGTTCTGTCTGCTCCCGCCACCAACATCCAGCTTGGTTTGCTTCTCCATGCGGCTGTGGTGATAACTGCCTTGAAGTTGTCGGCGAAATTGGGCACCTGCGATCGCGCCATGAAAGCGGCCTGCTCCGCAGGCAAGTCCGCCGCGAAATACTCATGAAACTGCGCAGGGTCGAGGTAAGTGAAACCGTCTGCTGTCTTCTTTATCGCGCCAGACTTGCTGAGGTCACTTGGGAAGCGCTTTCCGTCGTCCGCCTCATTTTCTCCAGCATCGGGCATGTGGGCCGCGATGTACACCAATCCGGCGACGGACGGATCCGTCCCTGCTTCCGTAATTACGGCTCCCCCATAGCTGTGAGCGACAAGAATGCATGGTCCATCCAGCAGAGCAAGTGCGTGCTTCGTGGCAGCCACATCGTCTTTAAACGAAGTTTCCGGCTCTTGGACGATGCTGACGTTGTAGCCATCCTTGACAAGAATGTCGTAAACGCCTTTCCAGCCAGAACCATCCGCCCAGGCACCGTGCACCAGAACAATATTCCGGATGCGGTGCGGTTCGTTCTGGGCTGAGAGACTCCGACAGGTGAACAGCAATAATAGGACACAGAGGAACTGAGACATTCCCGTTGCGACTAGCATAGATTTCATTGGATTATTCATTTAGTTGCTCCTTTTTTGTGAATTGATTTGCACACCGATACGGCGACATTCGTTGTCAGAAGAAGCCCCATACTTTTCTGGCTGCGAGAATTAAGCTTACAGCACCGCAATTCGGATCCGCGCTCATAGCTTCAGCGCCCCATGGATCCCTCGCGAGCATAATTCCACTCAATGTACGCACGAGGATTCCCGCAGGGCTTTGTCTGGCGAACTCCCACAGGGAGAAGCCACATACATGTGTCTCCACGCGAATATCAACGACTGCAGGAAGGTTCATCGCGCGATCGCAGAGGGACTTTGCTTCATCTGCCGTCATGCTTCTTTCCGCATAGATGACAATATCCAGATCGCTTTCCGGCTTTACCACATGGGTGCCGCTCGCAAGCTCGAAGCCAACGCTGCCTCCCGGCCCCCAAGGATGATCGAGATCCATCCAGCGCTCTTTGAGAAGGTTTAAGGCGCGAAGGGCAGATACGGCATCTGATCGTGAAGCCGGAATCGTGCGGGTTAGCAGTTGCGGAGGTGTGAGGATGCTCTTTACCAACTTCGTATGGCAGAACGTGGCCCAGCGCTGATTCCTTTCCATTCCACGCACACCGATCGGAATTTCCCGCCTCGTGGCTGGACCACGCCGAACGACGACAAACGGGCTTTTTGGCAGATCCTCCTCGACCCATTGAGGCGCAGACGTCTGGGACAAGATGAGCTGTCTCGCGTCTATCTCCAACAAATCGTGCGTTTGAACCGAATGACCTTTGCAGTGAAACATGCGCCGTCCTAATGTAATTGGCTGAGAAGAACGATCCATCCAGCCAGTGTGAAGATACTAAGCACAGTGCTCGCAATGAGACTCGAGCTGGCCGTCTCCGTAGCCGCATCGAATCCTTTGCCGAAGAGAACGCCGAAGAAGCCGCTGGGAATCGCGCTGAGCAGGACTGCGAATCTGGTTTGTTCCAGAGGCATACCCAAGAGGAGAGCTACCGCAAGGCAGAGAGACGGCTGGAGCACATTTTTGCCCAAGACAGCCCAGCCCACGCCCCAGTTCAGATTAAAACGCTGCGCAGATGCAATCAGGCCTGTCACAAACAGGGCGGTGCCTTCCGTCGCACCACCGAGAATCGTCAGGCTCTTATCAAGATAAGTTGGCATGTGGAACTTGACGGCGGAGGCGAGAACACCGAGTACGGGAGCCCAGAATACGGGTTTCTTCAGAGCTCTCCACAGAGATAAGCGAATACGAGCCGCAGGAGACAGTGCCCTACCCGCGCTGGTTCCGCTTTCTAGAATCGCCAGGGTGATCGGGGTGATCGTAATCGCCCCGACCGCAAGGCCGACCGCAACGCTAACAGAGGCCTCAGGGCCATAAACAGCCAGGAGGAGAGGAATACCCACTCCGGCATGATTTGGAAATCCAAGCGTCAGCGCTAAAACCGCACTGTTGGCAGCGGTATCTTTGCCGAGATTCCGCGACGCATAGTAGGTCGCAACAAAGACAACTAAAAACACTATGGCAAGCACTACGGCCGCCTCAGCTTGCTCCCACAACAGCTGACGCGGGGTGCGTGCAATGGTGACAAACAGCGAACACGGAAGTGCAAAGGTCATGAGGAAGCTGACGACGCTTTTTACGTCCTTGTTATCGACGATCTTAAATAAGCCTGCCGCATACCCAAACAACAGACCCACAAAGATCGGCACGAGCGAGTTGGCCAGAACCTGGATCATCCTGGATACCCTACTTTTCCAGCCACTGTGCTTCGAGCTTGGTGCGAACCAGAATGGAAGCCTTTCGCATCTCGAGCGCCTCTTTCGATTCAAGTCGATTGCGAAGATCGACGGGACCACTGCGGGCATCCGCGATGGCTGCGACCAGTTCGTTCTGTACGTTCCGAATCTCCTGCTGTGACGGCTTCTCTGGATTTTCGACGTGAAGCAGTTTGTAGAGGAGGCCTAGCTTCGCGTAATCCCGAATGTCATACGACATGGGGACGATTTCCTTCGCGAGCTTCTCCAGTTCGTCCACGGAGCGCCGCGTAACACGCGCCGCTGCTTCCTTGTGCATCGCATGGATCATTACGCCATCGTCGTCGAACGCCAGAATTCGATTGGCCTGGTAGCCATGGGTGAGAAAGGCTCCAGACAGTGCATGGCCAACCACTAATGCAATTACGGGGTGACCCGTGAGTCGCGCCGAGCCGTAAGCGTCTGCGGCAGCGGCAGCGGCAAGAAAGATAGCGGCTGTCTCTTCGCGTCGGCCATAGGCCTGGCTCTTCACATCGACGATAGCGATGATCGGCCGCTTGTTCGTGTTCTTATCGTGTTCGATCACTTCGCGAACGCGTGCAGCGAGGGTAAGAGCCTCTTCCAGTCCTACTTCCCCATGCCGGGCACAAGGAAAGCGCCCGTGGGCATCTGGAACAACGCAGAGGAATCTTGCATGGTCGTTGCCGAGCGGCGCATCCGCGATAAGTACAGATTTAGGTTCTCCGGGCATGGGTGACGCCTGCCCGGTAAGCGCGCGGAACCACACGGTTCCTCGAACGCCGGTATAGTCGCTCATCGTTTTCCTTCCCTAGCGCCATTCGTTGTCCAGAGTGCGCGGAACTCTTTGAGGTCCCACTGCCGCGATGTATCGAGCTTCTCAATGCGGCTGCAATAGAGTGCTACCTGCGAGCTCCGATGTACCGGTGGAACGCCCTTCGAGACGAAACGTCGGATGACATCCCCAATCTGGCGCGCATCGTCGTCGACCAGTGCATCGGCCAAGCCTGTCGCGTATCGCTGCTCGCCACCATGAATTGCCCAGATGAGTGCGCGATCGCTTGAGTCGAATTCTTCGATGCCGTTCTCCTGCTCGATCACCTCAGGACCGTTCATTCCCAGTCGAGCTTCGCGAGTCATAACGATGTAGCTTGCGAGTCCTGCAGCGAGCGACATTCCGCCGAAGCAGCCGACCGTGCCGGCAGTAAGACAGATAACCGGGGCATGTTTTCTCAATGCCAGAATGGAGGCCATAAGCTCGGCGATTGCCGCCAGGCCAAGGTTGGCTTCCTGGAGACGCACACCACCGGTTTCGAGCAGAATCACTGCGCTGGTCGGAATGCCTCTCTCGTTGTCCGCGCAGGCTAGATCAAGAGCGGCCGTCATCTTTTCGCCGGAAACCTCTCCGATGCTGCCACCTTGAAAGGCGCCCTCGAGCGCTACAACCACGGCTGCTTGGCCCGCGATCTTTCCTTTCATTACCACAGAGCCATCGTCTGTCTGCGGTGTCACGCCCTGCATCGCGAGCCAGGGAGATTCAACACGATCGAAGGGGCCAACCAACTCGCGCGATGTTCCCGCATCGAAGAGCGCTTTGGCCCGCTCCCGTGCGTCGAGTTCAATAAAGCTCTGGCGATTGATGAAGTTTGCGCCGTACGTTGTGACGGTCATTGTTCACTCACCTCTGCGGCCTGCTGCAGGCGAAGCTGGACGCTGCCAGGAGTTGCCCCGGCGTCGTTGATCTGAATATGGACGGCCGCTTCGTACTTCGCGAAGAATCGGTCCAGTACAGCTTTCCAAGTGTCACGAAAGCCGTCCACACTCGTCCGAATGAAAACGCGGGTGACTTCGCCATCGGTAGGTTCGAGAAGGACTTCCAGGTCTCCAGAGCCCACTACGCCGACATGTGCTCTCTTGAGAATCTTTCTTTTTGCTGGGTAGGTGAATTCAATCTGTTCCATCATGATTCTCCGATCCGCTTCGGTCTGCTAGCACTTCGTGCTGTTCCCGCTCGACGGCATCGAGGAACAGAGTTGCCGCCAAAAGATCTCCGCTGCCACCCGGGGAAACTCCCAGCTCCAGAAGGTAGTGGTCGAGACGAAGTAATTGCTGCCTGCCGATTGCGGTTCCACTGCCGCCGGCTCTCTCTACGGCGATGGCTCCCTCCTTTGCAGCAACGAGTGCCGTTTCTCCCCCGCGATAGAGCAGGCAAGTGTCGTCCAGACGGGACATGATGCTTAGGAGTGTGTCGAGGCGAGCCACATGCTCCGTCGCGCCGCTCGCGCGCTTTGACCGAAGCATCGGCAGTCCTAGATCTACGACATAGGGGAACCCGCGAAGAGCTTCACCGCGTGCTCCCGCGACACCAAACCTCTTCGCTACGATGTCGCCATGCGAGACCAGTCGCGGTGTCGCGCGGTCCGGAAACGATGCAATCTTCTTCGCAGTTGCAGCAATTCTCGAAGCTGGCACCTTGCTCTCATCTTGCATAGCAGCGGCGGAGATCAGCAGACCAAGGATCCAAATTGCGCCCTTATGAGAGTTGCTCCCGTTCGTTGCCTTGAGCATGGCGCATTCCGCATCACGTCCAAGGACTGCAAGCTGTTCCCGTAATGCTTGGCTGATATGAGTTCTGCTGGAGATAAAGGCCATCTGATAGAGGTACGGTTCAATAGTTAAAGCAGAGCGCCTCATGATGGCGAGCGACAGGTCCGTGTGAGCCCCGGCACCGCGACGATCAACTATGCCTGGTTTCGGGGTCAACTCCGCTTCCGCGATCAAGGCCTGGCGGGCAAGGCCCGCGAGGCGCATCGCCCGTGCCTGATGATTGGAAAGTGGCCAAAGAGTCTTGAGAGCTGTGCTGGATGAGAAGTCTGTCCTCATTACCAGCTCCGAAACCGTGCAGGCGGGTTATAGAGTCCACCGGACCATGCGACCAGATCTTCCATGCTTCTTGCCGCGAGCAGAGAGCGTTTCGCTTCCCGGCGGTGAACGCCGATATCTTCCGGGTATGCGACCACTCCCTTCTTCCGAAGTGCGGCAGTCTCAGAAGCGATTGCCTTCAAACCGATTGGACTGACTCCTGCCACTGCGGCGAGAGCGCGCCGTCGCTCTTCCTGCCCTTCGGCCTTGTACAGATACGCGATGCCCTCTTCGGTTACGACGTGGCTCACGTCATCGCCGTAGATCATGATGGGGGCGATCGGCATCCCTGCCTGCTTGCCAACTTGCACCGCGTCGAGAGTTTCAACGAACGCAGGAACGCCACCTTTCTGAAAAGTCTCTACGGTCTGCACCACGAGCTTTCGACCGCGAACGATTTGCTTGTTCTCCGTAACAAGGTCAAGCCACGCCGGAGTGCAGTGCCGCCGGCCATGCGGGTCGTGTCCCATGTTTGGCGCGCCGCCGAACCCTGCAAGACGACCAGTTGTCACAGTCGAAGAGTTTGCGTCTGCATCCATCTGCAGTGTCGAACCAATAAATCCATCGACTGCATACTGCCCGGCAAGTTGGCACAGAACCCGGTTCGAACGGAGGCTGCCATCCCGCCCGGTGAAGAAGATGTCCGGGCGTGCCGCGACATATTGGTCCATTCCAACTTCGCTGCCGAAACAGTGAATGCTTTTGACCCAGCCGCTTTCGATTGCGGGGATCATTGCCGGGTGCGGGTTCAGCGCCCAGTGTTCGCAGATCTTTCCGCGCAGACCGAGCGACTCGCCATAGGTCGGCAGAAGGAGTTCAATGGCCGCAGTATCGAAACCAATTCCGTGGTTCAAGGAGTGAACTTGATGCCGTTCATAGATGCCGCGGATCACCATCATGCCGATCAGAATTTGCAATTCGTCGATGTGGCGCGGGTCGCGTGTGAATAGCGGTTCTATTGCGAATGGCTTGTCGGCCTCGACGACAACATCGATCCAGGAAGCCGGGATGTCGACACGGGGTAATTTGTCAACGATCTGGTTCACCTGCACGATGACGATCCCATCGTGGAAAGCGGCCGCTTCCACGATGACCGGCGTGTCTTCCGTGTTCGGTCCGGTGTAAAGGTTGCCTTCACGGTCCGCCTGCTCCGCGCAAACCAGGACTACGTTTGGAACTAGATCGACGAGCAGTCGGGCATAGAGTTCGACGTAGGTGTGGATCGCGCCGATGTCGAGCTTGCCATCCTCTAACAGTTGTGACACGCGCAGGCTTTGCGGACCGGCGAAGGCGAAATCCACCTTCTTCGCGATGTCCAACTCAAACAGCGTGAGATGTTCCGGTCGGCTAATGCTCGAAATGATCAGGTGTAGATCGTGAAGCTTCTTCGGATCGGCCTTGACAAGTGAACGTGAGAGGAAATCAGCCTGTTTCTGATTGTCTCCCTCAAGCACAACCCTGTCTCCGCTGACGATAAGTGTTTCAAGAGCCGCGATAATTCTCTCCCTGGGCAGGATCGGCCCCGTCATCCAGGGCCGGATCAGTTGCATGCGTCGTTGTTTCTCATCGCGTCGCGTCGTCCACGAGCGCGGCACCTGCTCCATCGTCTGCTGTGCCACCGGGAAACTCCTTGAGAGAGGGTTAGTCATGGGCATACCTTTGGAAAATACTCAGCAGGAGACTCAGAGCGTCAGATAGAGGATTTGGACCCACTGGTCGGAGTTGATGATGCCTTTGCCCCAGACAGGGTCGAGATCGGCGAACGGCTTTTCCGCGACGGCTTCCTGGGCGGATTTTCCCGCGGACTTCAATTTCTGAACGCGATCGCGCGAAGTGATGAGCATGTCCCGGGACTTTGCTAGGTCCGTTTTGTTGCCGAGCGGGCCGTGCCCCGCAACAATCTTGGTGTGATTGTCGGCGAGCGAGAGAATTTTGTCGCAGGCGGCAATATTGCCGGTGATTGTGCCGCCCGTGCCGGGGTCGATGTAGGGATACATGCCGTTGAAAAACAAGTCGCCCATCGAAATCACGTTGGCCTTTTGAAAATGAACGTAGA
>WNFP01003294.1_pt1 | contig 20543 bp, 18 predicted proteins | sample 5400201 | NCBI WGS metagenome assembly WNFP01 (sample SAMN13153355, study PRJNA577476) | soil metagenome | isolation source: 115 cm saprolite under Madrone tree | place: USA:California | collected 2016-06-14
GTGCCTCGACCATTTCGGAGTCGGCAAACTCCAGCAACCGCGGGCGTTTCTCGATGAGGGTGACGCGGACGCCCAGCGTCGCGAACATGCAAGTGTACTCGACGCCGATCACGCCGCCGCCCACGACAATCATGGATTTGGGAATTTCCGGCATGCCAAGGATCTGATCGCTATTGATGATGGTCTTGTCGTTGAAAGGGACGAGCGGAGAAACCGCAGGTTTCGTGCCCGTAGCGATGACGATATAGTCCGCTTGCAGTTCGGATTGTCCGCGGGAATTCGCTACTTGAATCTGGTGAGGATTGATAAAGCTGGCCGTTCCCGTGAGGACGTCGATGCCATTGCGGGAAAGCTGCGCGCGAGTCACGTCGATTTCCGTCTTGATGACGTTGAGCGCGCGAAAGGAGAGATCGGCCATGGTGATCGGTTCCTTCACGCGATAATTGACGCCGTAGATGCTTTGGTATTGGTAGCCGGAAAGATGCAGGACGGCTTCACGAATGGTCTTGCTGGGAATCGTACCGGTATTGATGGCGGTTCCGCCGATCACCTCGAGTCTTTCAATGAGCGCGGCGCGCTTTCCGAACTTAGCCGCTTGAATCGCGGCGCGCTGGCCTCCGGGCCCGGAACCGACTGCGATGAGATCGTACTTTTCCATGGTTCGCCGCGGGAGTATATCATTGATGGAATCACGCAGTCCTTATTGACGGGCGCCTGGCGCTCTGCCATCATTCTGAAAATTCGTTTTGTTGTGGCTCAGGCCTTCAGGCCTGAGGTTATTGAGATGAGGAGTCAGCGATCGGTTTGCGGGTATCCATCCTGGCGTCGGGCAGCTCGGGCAACATCACTTTGCTCGAGACCGAGCGGACCCGCCTCCTCATTGATGCCGGCCTTGGCAAGAGAGAAACGCTGGCGCGCTTCGCCGCCGTCGAGAAAACCGTCGAACACATTGACGGCATCCTGATTACCCACGAACACGCCGACCACTGCAATGGACTTCCGCAGATGCTGGGCCTCTGGAAAGCGCCGCTCTACGTGACCGAACCGACGATGGAGGCGATGCAGCGCATCCTTCCGCAAACGTTTGGCAAGCGGCTGAAGCGTGTCGAGACGATTCAGCCGGGCCAGCATTTCACCGTCGGCGATATTGACGTTCATGCGTTCGCTATTCCGCACGACGCAGCCGACCCGATTGGGTTCACGTTCCGTTCGAATGGCGCAAAGATGGCTATCGTAACCGACCTTGGCTATATGCCGGAGCTGGTGAAAGTTCATCTACGCGGAGCGGATTGCCTTGTGCTGGAATCGAATCACGATCTCGACATGCTAAAGGTCGGACCATATCCGTGGGTGGTGAAGCAGCGCGTGCTCAGCCGCACCGGGCACCTTTCGAATCACGCGGTCAGCGAATATCTTTGCGACCCCGACGGCTTCGACGCTGCTGCGCGCTATCTGGTGCTGGCCCACGTGTCGCAGGAAAACAACAACCCCGATCTTGTCCGCATCTCCGCCGAAGAAGCGCTGATGCGCCGCCCCGCCGAGTCGGCATTCACAGGCGAACTCCTGGTTGCTTCCCAGCACATGCCACTGAAGCCGCTCGAGCTATAGGCGTGGAATCCATTTTTCGTTTTGCTACTTTTGGGATCTTTTCCGCAAATCGAGAAGTCCTTTGAGTTCCGGGATGACTTCCAAATCACGTTTGCGACCGGCGGCTTTTTTCGCGCGGATGAGTCCGGCGAGTGACAGGACCAGGCAGTCCATATCGAAAATGGCCATGAGATCCGAATTTTTCTTCACTTCCGCATAGTCGCCCACGCCTGCAACTTCTCCGAGAAAATCGATCGCGCCCAAGTCCGTCATCAGTGTGAAATTCAATCCGCGTTTGATGGTGGCGGCGTCGAAACGAAAAGGCAGATTTTCCGGGGCACCTCGGAGTCTCGGGTGGTAGGGTGTCAAGGCCAACGCGAGCCGTTCCAGATTCTTGGCTGAGCGAGAGTAGCAGAAGTCCAGGACTTCGGTAAGATGAGCAGAGCCTAGCAGCTGCATTGCGGCACCGCCGATCAAGACGAACTCGACATTCGCGTCAAATAAGGCGCGAATCGTCTCTTCAAGTTTCACTTTTTCGACCGCTAACGCTCGCCGGCTTGGCGCAGCGATTGCAAGGCCTTCGCTCCGGAGGACAGCTTCCTTGCTCTTTCCGTGGGTGTTAGCAAAAGGTTCTCGAATAATAGCGTAAGGTCCACGCCGAACTTCTTGGCTTTTGCGAGGTCACTCCCTCGCGGAGGCCGAGCGATCAATCGCAGCGCGCGTTTCCTTTGATCCGGGGTCATATGCCACCAGATAAATCGTCTCACACTCACCGGCACGTTCAATTGCATGTGCTTTCCTGGCGGAGGTGCCTCGAGATCCATCGTTTCTTGAATCCGGCTCATTTGAATTTTCGTTGCAGCGACGAGGCATTCTCCTCTAGACTTGTATTGTCTTGGTAGAGGTGCGGAAGCCATCAGTAGGCGGGCCGGCAATTCCGAGCAGCTTCGGAGGCTCGCGCGAAAGGGGCTCTTCTTTCGACCCGGTAAGGTCCGAAGAAGTCATTTGTCGTCCGCCGAAATCGCAGCGGTAGCTGAAACCGCGGTGGTTGGGGAACAGGTCTAAGGCCGGTTCACTGTCATCCGTTCCTGCGGATGAAGCGCTATCGAGAGGCAGCAGCCTCGATTTGTTCCTCGCGGTTCCTTCCTTTCGGTTCGCTCATCCAGAATTGATTGATTCGAATGAATCTTTTCGAATTAACGCGCGCGCTTGTCGACATCGAATCGACGACCGACCACGAGAAAAAAGTGGGCGACTATCTGTTCGAGCATTTGTCCGCGCTGAGTGGACGCTACAACGGACGCATTGAGCGCATCCCCGTCAAACAGGATCGCGACAATATTTTTGCGTCCTGGGGTGAGCCGGTCCTTACGCTGTCCACGCACATGGACACGGTGCCGCCGTTCTTTGGTTCTGGCGAGGACGGCGACTTCATCTGGGGACGCGGTTCGTGCGACGCGAAAGGCATCATCGCGGCGATGATCGCTGCGGCGGAAAAACTGCTGACCGCGGGCACGCGCAATTTTGGACTGCTCTTCGTTGTGGGCGAAGAACGCAACAGCGCGGGAGCAAGAGCCGCTGCCGCAGCTCCGCGCGGCTCGCGATTTCTTGTGAATGGCGAGCCCACGGAAAATCGTCTCGCGCTCGGTTCGAAAGGCGCGCTGCGCTACGAAATCACCGCTCATGGAAAACTCGCGCACTCTGCTTATCCCGAACTCGGCCACTCGGCTATTCACACGCTGCTCGAGGTTCTGCAGGACATCCGGCAAATTCCGATGCCGGCAGACGCCCTGCTTGGGTCCAGCACGCTAAATATAGGCACCATCCGAGGCGGCCGCGCACCAAACGTTGTCGCCGATCTGGCCGAAGCGGAACTCATGTTTCGGACGGTTGGCGATCCGGCAAAGATTCGGGAAGCCGTCTCTTCGGTAGTTGCTGGCCGCGCGGTCGCGAGCGAAGTTTTTTACACGCCAGCCGTGCAATTGGCGAAACTTGATGGTCTTCCTACGACGGTTGTGGCCTTTACGACGGACATTCCCATTTTCGAAGGTACCTGGGGGCAGCCATTCCTCATTGGGCCCGGCAGCATTCATGTGGCGCACACCGCGGAGGAACGCATCGCCAAAAGGGAATTGTCTGATGCAGTGGAAATTTACGCGCGTATGGCCACGCAACTTCTCGCCACCGGCAGGAGCGGAGCATGAGCGTTGGCCTTGCGATTGTCGGTCACGGAAAGATGGGCCGCCTTATCGAGCAACTCGCGCCCGAATACGGCTTCGAGACGCGCGCAAAATTCACACGCGAAAACAATTTACACGATGCCGGAATCAGCCGGGATTTGTTGGGCGGCGTAGATGCCGCAATCGAGTTCAGTACGCCCGATTCCGCGCCGGATAATCTGCGGCGCCTTGCTGCTCTAGGCGTCAATACGGTCTCCGGGACGACAGGCTGGTTCGAGCATCTTCCGGCAGTGCGCGAGGCGATCCTCTCGGCTGGTACGGGTCTCGTTTACAGCGCCAATTTTTCCGTGGGCGTAAACGTGTTTCTGCAAACTGTAGCGCGCGCAGCGGCGTTCTTTGCGAAGTATCCCGAATACGAAGCGTGGGGCTGGGAGATTCACCACTCCGCAAAGAGGGATGCGCCTTCGGGCACGCTGAAAAAACTCGCGGAGGAGATGCGAGCGCAGGGCTTCAGCCGGCCGGTGAGTCTGGCCTCGAATCGCGCCGGCACGCATCCTGGCACACATGAGATTGGCTTCGATTCGGCCACGGACACCATCACGCTGCGGCATACGGCGCGGAGCCGTGATGGTTTTGCGCGTGGGGCCCTCCGAGCGGCGCGTTGGGTCGCAGGCAAGAAAGGCGTTTTCGAATTTCGCGAGATTCTCAGTGAATTGAGCTGAGGAAAAAGAAAGGCAGGCATCATGTTTACAGGCACAGGCACGGCACTTGTCACTCCGTTTGGCGGCGATGGATCGTTGGACGAAGTAACGCTGCGAGCGTTGATCAAGCGGCAGATTGAGGTGGGGATCGACTTTCTCGTGCCCTGCGGCACAACCGGGGAAAGCCCCACGCTGACGCACAAAGAACATCTTCGCGTCGTGCGAATTACGGTGGAGTTGACCAACGGGAAGGTGCCGGTTCTCGCAGGCGCAGGCGGTTATAACACCGCGGAAGTAATAGAGGTGGCGCGCGAATTGGCCGCTCTCGGCGCAGATGGAATTCTTTCCGTCACGCCGTATTACAACAAGCCGACGCAGGAAGGCCTGTTCCAACATTATCGCGCGATCGCGGAGGCAGTTTCGCTCCCGATTATTCTGTATAGCGTGCAGGGACGCACAGGCGTGAACATCGAACCAGCGACTGTGAAGCGGCTCGCGCAGATTGAAAATATCATCGGCATCAAAGAAGCCTCTGGCAACGTGTCGCAAATGGCAGCGATCCTCAATGCCGTGCCGGAAAATTTCATCGTTCTTTCGGGCGATGACGCGATAACGCTCCCCGTCATTTCACTCGGCGGCCGTGGAGTAATCTCTGTCGTGTCCAACGAAATTCCCGCGGAGATGTCTGAATTGACGCGGCTCGCGCTCCATGGGGATTTTTCTGGTGCGCGCGCGATTCACCGGCGCTATCACCCGCTCATGGAAATAAACTTCGTGGAATCGAACCCTATCCCGGTGAAAGCGGCGATGGCAGAGATGGGCTTGCTCAAGCCGGTATGGCGCTTGCCACTCGTGCCGCCAAAAGCGGAGAATCAGGCTCGCATCCGAGCGGTGCTCGAATCACTCGAACTTGTCGAGCAAATTCCCGCGGGACGAGGCGCCGAGAGTGCCCATGCTGCCATCGCAAGTTGAACGATTGTTTCATGAAGCTCCGGCCCATTACGAAGAGGAACATCAAAGGCTTTTCCGGGATTTCAAAGCGGCGCTGAACCGCGGCGAGATTCGCGCTGCGGAACCTGATGCCTCCACGAAATCGGGCTGGCGCGCGAACGCCTGGGTGAAAAAGGGTATCTTGCTTGGCTTTCGAATAGGGGCCATCGCCGACATGTCCATCGACGCAGCGAAGCAGCCTTTCTTCGACAAGTCCACGTACCCAGTGCGTGCGTTTACGGCTTCTGACGGCGTGCGCATCGTGCCGGGCGGCTCCAGCATTCGCGATGGCAGTTACATCGGCCGCGGCGTGATTTGTATGCCGCCAATGTTTGTAAATGTTGGCGCCTATGTTGGCGAAGGCACGATGATCGATTCGCACGCGCTCGTTGGGAGTTGCGCGCAAGTAGGCCGCAATTGCCACATTTCGGCGGGAGCGCAAATCGGTGGAGTCCTTGAGCCGGTCGGCGCGCTGCCGGTAATTATCGAGGATGAAGTCCTGGTCGGGGGGAATTCCGGCGTTTATGAGGGAACGGTCGTGAAACGCCGCGCTGTTTTGGGCACTGGCACGATCCTGAATCGCTCCATCCCGGTTTACGATCTCGTTCGAGACGCGGTTTACACCGCCACTGAGACTGAGCCTCTAATTATTCCGGAAGAAGCAATCGTCGTGCCTGGCTCCCGCGCCGTCTCGCATCCCTCCGGCGCAAAATGGGGACTTTCGCTGCAAGTGGCGGTCATCGTGAAGCATCGCGATGCGAAAACGGACGCGCGTGTGCAACTGGAAGATCTTCTTCGCTAGCGTTTCACTGCGTCAGCACTTTTTCAAAAAACTGCAGCGCGCGCGGATCATTCGATTGGCCCAGCCAGAACATCGCTTGCTTGCGTACTTCCGCGTTGTGGTTTGTCTGCGCGACTTCGATTAGCTTCGGCACGCCTTCATCCTTCGGCAATTGGCTCAGCGCGAAAACCGCGTTTTTCTTCACTTCCGTGTCGGGGTCATTCTCGATCGCTCCGGTGATGGTGCCGACCGCTTTCTTACCCGCTTTTTGCGCCAGCCAAAAGAGTGCCTGCCCCCGCACGTGCGAGCTGGTGTCCTCGTGTGCCATGCGAATCATTTCGTCCAGCGCTCCCGATTCGGGGCTTACGGAAAGAGCGAACGCCACGTGAGCGCGCACGTCCGAACTCGGATCCGTTCTTGCCATGTGCTGCAATGCAGCCAGTCCGGCTTTGCCTCGCGCCGCACCCATCCAGAAGGCGGCTTGCCGGCGCAACCCTTCGCGCTGATCCGCTTTGACAAACGATTCGAGGGCCTGGTCAGCCGATCCATCGGCATGCAAGGCGATCGCTGTTAACGCTCCGTTGCCAATTCCGTGGTCGCCGTGATCTTCAAATTCAGCTGCACGTACATAGGTTGCGAGCAGCGCCACGCTTTCCGAAGCTTTGACTCCCGTTAGCCAAACGAACGGCAACCCGCCAGCGTCCAGAGTGCAATTTTCCGACGCCACTCGAATTTTCACGACCTGCCTGGCTTCCAGGCGATAGAGCACGACGAGTTGGCGCCCGGCTTCCAGTTTAACGTTTGCATCCCTTCGCGTTGAGGTGGTCGTCCCGCCGCTTTCTTTTTCCAGCTGGCAGGTTCCGCAATTGCCGTCATTCCAATTGCTGTTGCAGCAGGCTTCACGATTTCCGGCTACCTGGTCGACGCGGTAGCCGACCCATTCTGATTTCTCCGTGGCGTTTACGATCTCGCGAAGCGTCGCATCGAGACTTGCGCTGACGGTCCGCGTCTCCAGCTTTGCATTTTCAATGCGCGGAACCTCTGCTTGGGCAGTTGTGGGGCTGGTTTGCCGCGACGGGGGCAGAGCACGGCCATTCGCGAGTTGCACGGCCGCACTGGCAATTCCCGCGAGGATCATCACGAGCCCGAGCACTTTACGAAGCGTCGCAACAGTTTGTTCTTCTCGCATAGCTCCCCCTTACTTTTGCAGCAGTTCCATCAGGTAATCGGTGCCTTCCTTGGAATGCATCAGCGACAATTTGGACACGGCGGTCTTCTTGAGTTCCGGATCTTTCTCGCTGCGGGCAATGGCCACGAGCGCTTTGGCGTTGCCCTGCAGAAAATATGCGTTCAGCACTTCTGCTTTGACCTCATGGTCCGTTTCCTTGGCGTAGATCTCTTGCAACGCTTTGCTCGAATCGTCCGAGTGGATCAGCCCAAGGTTTCGAATCGCTGCCCGGCGCAACTCCGCGTCTTTTTCTCCTTGTGCAGCCTGCACGAGTCTTCCCGAATCGCCCGCAAGAAAAAATGCCTGCAGGATTTCTCGCCGAACGTCCGGCGAAGATTCTGTCTTGTACAACTGCTCCAACTCACTCGTGCCATGAACCAGACCGAGTTGCCGAATAGCCTCGCGGCGCAGAGACTCATCTTTCTCGCCCTTGGCCGCAGCAAACAGGTTCTGGCGGTCTCCCGATATCATGTAACTCCGCAGCACGGCGCGCTTCACGGACGCGTCGCCACTTGTGGCGTAAACCTCAGCCAAAACTTGCTTTGCACTGCCCCTGTTCCGATTGGGTCCGGTAACGCCACCCTTGATGCCGCCCTCCACTCCGCCTTCCACGCCGCCGCTAACTCCACCAAAAATTCCCAGGTACTCCACGGCCTTCCGTTGAAGCTCGGGATTGCTCTGCCCCAGGGCCACTTTTGCCAGCAATGCCTGCGCCTGCGGGGATCCGCTCTGAGCAACCATGAAGAGCACCTTGGCCTTGTCCTTTGGAGAACCCGGGCCGTTCAGCAGTTTTTCCACCAATGGCATGGCTCTCTCGGGATCGCTATTCAGGAGGGCTTGCAGCGCTAGGATTTTCAGTTCGGCGTCGGTTTGCGCTTCCGGTTGAGGCTTTTGACCTGTAGTCTGCCTTACTTCCAGCTCCAACGCCCCCGCATCTTTCAACCAACGGCTCTGCGGAAAGCGCCGCTTCATGTCCGCAATCGTGGCCAGTGCCGCGTCCCGCTTGCCCAGTTTGTTTTCCGCGTAGGCCTTCCAATAAAGCGCCGCATCCGTTTGCGGGCCGTTCATTTCAGCCAGTTCCTGGAATTTTGCCGTTGCCTGGTCGTAGCGGTCCTCATCCAGATCCTCGCGCCCATCGTCGTACAATTCTTGCAGCCGTTCGATCTTTTCCTGAGCTTGCTCGCGCGCTTCCTGTTCCCGCTCGCGTTTCTCTTGTTCTCTTTCTCTCGCTTCTTGTTCGCGCTCTCGTTTTTCCTGTTCTTTATCCTGCGCGTCCTGTGGGTCTTGCCGAGAGTCCACAGACTCCATGGCAATCGCCTTGAGTCCGCGCGCGCGCGTGATCGCGGGCGTCAACGCCAGCGCGGCGATTGCGATCCAGGCCACGACTGACTTCCCAAGTATTTTGCCGATGGTCATGCTTTGTTCCTCTCTCTTTCCGCAGATTGGTTCTGTGCCGGCGCAGGCTTCGCAGCCTCCTGCCGTTGTTGCAATTCCTTGTTGACCACACGAACTTTGAACAGAATTCCGCGCGCCTCGATCTTTTTCTGAATCGCTTCGAGTTGTGCCGGCGTTACCTCGCCCGAGCTGTGGGCTACGTCCAGGAGGACGCGCTCCAGTTCGTCCAACACGCTGGCAAGTCCCGCATCTCCCTCTTGCAGTGCGGTCTGCCGGTACAAGCGGTTGTCTTGCAGCAAGTCTTCAGCGCGCCGCTGTTCGGCCGAGATATCCACTTCTTTCTGTTTGGGGTCGTTCGGCGCCTCGTTTGAAAGCTCGATCAACATCCTCTCGGAGTGGCCCAGATGTTCGCCCACGGCAACGACCAAAATGCGCTCACGCACCAGCTCTTTGTTTTCGACGTTCTCACCCGTGTTGCCCCGCTTGGTAAACCGGCCGACGACAAACGCCGTGATAATCAGCGCAAGAATCCCGCCGGCAGCGGCGAGCCGCCGCGGTTCCATCCACACCTGCCACCACCGCCCCGGTCTCTCCGCCAACCGCGGCGCAATTTCCTTCCACACCTCGCGTCCATAATCCGCTCCCGGATCTGGCACCGGCAGGCTATCCAGCGCTGCGAGCACCGCTTCGAGTCGCGCCAATTCGCCACGGCACTCAACACAAGCCGCGAGGTGCTCCGAAATCGCCGCCCGCTGCTCGGCGACTCCTTCCCGGTACGCAATCAACTCTTCTTCCGTCATGTGTTTCATGATTCCGTTCCCATCGCGGTTGCCTGCGATCTTGTCCCCACAAAGGGTTGCAATGTCTTGCGCAGCTTTTGCACCGCGCGAAAAACCGTGTTCTTCGTGGCGTTCGAACTGGACTTCAAGACTTCCGCGATTTCTTCGATCCCGCAGCCTTCCCAATGCCGCATCACGAAAGCGGTTCTCTCCGCCTCCGAAAGTGCGGCAAGCGCTTGTTCCATCTGTTTTCGCAGCTCGATGCTCTGAGTCAATCGTTCCGGCGTTGGCGCCTTGTCATGGACATGATTCAATGGATCGTCTCCCATTTCGTCCCCGTGTTCCGCTCTTGGAGCTTCGCGCCGCGCTTCTTCCTTGTGGCGCTGGCGCATGCGGTCAATCGCATAGTTGGCCGCGATTCGATAGACCCACGTCCCGAAATTCGCTCGCGCCGCAAACTGTCCGAGCTTTTGATACCCGCGCAAGAATGCCTCCTGGACTACCTCTTCGGCATCGTGGCGGTTCCCGGTCATGCGGTAGGCCAGCCGGAAAATGTTGTGGCTGTGCCGCTCAACAAGAACGCGATAGGCATCACGATCGCCCGCGAGCGTGCGCTCCACGGCGACGGCGTCGCTGTCGGCGATGGCCTGGGTGCTATCGACGCTCTGTTGCATCCGAATCATTAGACAGGATTCGACAGTTGCGGTTAGTTGAGATCTAGCCCCTTATTTGTCAATAGGATAGCCCTTGCGTGGCCGATTCATGGAATTCACGGAAGAAGGTCTTAATATGCGTGGCAGGGCGGTCGTTCGCGAATCGCTTATCCCTGACGGCCACCCTCAGTTCGCTCCGTGCTTCTCAGTTGCCCGCTTCCGCGATTGGTCATCCCAATTTCGGACTCGCCGCCTAGGCTTCGCTGTCAAGCGATCCATTCTCCATGTGCGGTATCATGGAAGGAGGAACCAGACAAAGTTCTCCATTTTTTTCGTTCCACGCTTAGGAGAGGCAATTGATTTCACGTTACACACGCGAGGAGATGGGTCACGTTTGGAGCGATGCCAACAAGTTCGCAAAGTGGCTGGAAGTCGAGTTGGCAGCCACCGAGACTCTCGCCGAAGCGGGCCAGGTTCCTAAGGACGCCGCCGCCGCGATTCGCGCTCGCGCCAAAATCGATGTCGCGCAAATCCATCAGATCGAAGCCCGCGTAAAGCACGATGTCATTGCTTTCACTATGGCCGTGGGCGAATCGATCGGCGATCCTACGGCCGCACGCTGGCTGCACTACGGCATGACCTCGAATGACGTCGTGGATACCGCCCAGGCCCTTCAGGTCCGCGACGCTTCAAAGCTAATTGAACGCGGCTTAGTGATGTTTGGTGAAATCCTCGATCTTCGAGCGCACGAGTTCCGCCACACCCCGCAAATCGGACGCACTCATGGCGTTCATGCCGAGCCCATCACCTTCGGTCTGAAGATCGCGAATTGGTTCGCGGAAAATCAACGCAACATCGCGCGTTTTCGCGATGCCGCCGCGCAAATGGCGGTCGGAAAAATCTCCGGTGCCGTCGGCAACGCTTCGCATCTCGGCCCGGAAATGGAAGAGCGCATCTGCAAACGCCTGGGGCTCAGTGTTGCTCCCGTCGCTTCCCAAGTGATTCAGCGCGACCGACACGCGCAGTATCTCAGCGCCCTCGCGCTTATCGCCGCCACGCTCGAAAAAATCGCGCTCGAAATTCGCCATCTCCAGCGCACCGAAGTCCGCGAAGCCGAAGAGCCGTTCAGCGGCGAGCAGCGCGGCAGCTCCGCCATGCCTCACAAGCGCAATCCTGTCGCCTCCGAACAAATCTGCGGCCTAGCGCGCCTCGTGCGTTCGAACATGCTCGCCGCCTTTGAAAACGTCGCCTTGTGGCACGAGCGCGACATCTCCCACAGTTCCGTCGAAAGAATCATTCTTCCCGATTCCACCATTCTCGTTGATTACATGCTTTCCAAAATGACCATGATCCTCGGCCAAATGCGGGTCTTCCCCGAACGCATGATGCGAAACCTCGAATCCACTCGCGGCCTTGTTTACTCGGGACAGTTGCTGCAGGATTTGGTGGAAAAAGGCATGCCGCGAGATGATGCTTACAAGGCGGTGCAGGAAAACGCCATGGCGGCATGGGAGTCCGACGGCAGCTTCCAGGACCGGGTTTCCCGTGACGAACGCATCACCAAGTACCTCGATGCGAAGGCACTGGCCCACACCTTTGATCTCCAGCGCCAGCTTCGTTACGTGGATGCCATCTTTGCCCGCGTGTTTGGCGCGCATCCACCGGGAGAGTCCGCTGCGGGGGCGTCAGGAACGGACTAGTCTAATTTAGTATTCTAATTTAGAATAGTCGTGGCCAGTCAAAAACAACGGCGCCCCGGTCTGCACCGGGACGCCGTTTTGCCTCTTCTAATTCCGGCTTGCGCTGAAATTAGCTGCGAAGGCGGAAATTCACTCCGTTCATCTTCTACCAGACTGCAGGCAAAAGCAAAGAACTGGAATCACTCGACGCGCTGCACGTAACGCGCTTCCGATGTGTCCACTTTAATGCGGTCGCCCTCATTCACAAATGGCGGCACTTGAACGACCAGGCCGGTCTCCAGCGTAGCGGGCTTCATGACCGCGCTGGCGGTGGCTTTCTGCAGCGTAGGCTCGGTCTGGATCACTTTCATGTCCATGGTGTCGGGCAAGTCGACGCCGATGGCTTTTTCCTCGAAGAATTCCACCTTGACGATGGTGCTGGGAATCAAATAGTAGACGGATTCGCCCAGCTCGTCGCGGCTCATTTGCATCTGCTCGTAGTTCTCCGTGTTCATGAAGTGAAAATCGTCCCCCTCGTTATAGAGGTATTCGAATTCGACTTCATCGAGAATGGCGCGTTCCACGAATTCTTCGGCGCGAAACCGATAATCAATGATCGCGCCCGTTCGGAGGTTTCTCATGCGCGTCTGCATCGAGCCGCGCTTGTTGCCAGGAGTACGGTGATCAACGCTGAAAATGGTATAGAGCTGGCCCTCGTGCCGGATGACCATGCCGGGGCGGAGTTGTGTCGCTTTGACGCTGCTCATTTTTTTTGCGGCCGCAAAGCGGCCGACTGCTCCCTAAAGCGATCGCGAATTTCGGAAATTCAGGCGGGCCAGGAACTCGGCCGCATCCGGAATGACTCGAGGCACGTTGGAATAACACGCCTCCAACGCGAAACAACAGTATAAAGGGCCTCATTCGAACCGGTCAACCGCCGACTTTCCCCGAAGGAATCCTAGGGAAGGAAGCCCAGATCCTGCGAAGTCGCAGGGAAATTTACCAGGTTCGGGAAAATGCCGAGGATATCGGCGCTGGCGAGCCCGAACCACTTGGCTACCGTGGCCCCATATTGATCTACGGAAGTAGATGGGATCCATCGGCCGTTGGTGGTCGCGTCGTCTGGCCCGTTCAGTGTGAGATCGGGGAACGTGCCGTACAACCCAGTCCCCCCGTTAACCGTCGCGCCGCCTTTTACGGCGCCGCCCATAATCATCTGGTGGCTGCCCCAGGCATGGTCGCTTCCAGCGTTCGAGGCGGGTTGCAAGGTGCGGCTGAAATCCGAGAGTGTAAACGTGGTCACATTGTTCGGTACTCCCAACTCGTTCGTGGCATCGAAAAAAGCTTTCATGGAAGCGCTGAGTTGGGCGCTCTGTGGGGTGTCTTTGCCGAGCAACCCCTGCTGAATATTGATCTGATCGCTGTGTGTGTCAAAACCGCCCAGCGAGCAGAAAAAGACCTGACGATTCACGCCAAGCTGGCTTTGCACGGAGATAATTTGTGCGACTTGCTTGAGCTGCTTTCCGATGCCCGTGGTTGGGAATGGGGTTGCAAACGTTGTACGTGCGCCCTGCAATGCTCCAGCCAGCACTTTGCTCTGCGCGATGGTAAGCGTCGTGACGTTGCTCGCGGGCTGGACCAGAGAGATCCCGGAGTCCATTGTTAAGATTTGCTGAAGGGCCAAGAGGCGCGCCTGCCCCTGCGCAGAAGTGTCCCCGAAGTCGAACAGCCCCGGAGGGGCGCCGGGAATCATGGCGAAGGGCTGCGTCTGGCTTCCAGTGCAGAAAATCGTCTGGCCGGCTACGGAGAGGATCGGCGGAAACGATGAGTTGTAACAGCCGCTCGCGCTCCCCGCAGCCTTAATAACATCCGCCATGCGGCCGGCCCAGCCGGTGGATGGAACGCCGCTCAACTGCACCGTCTGCCACTGATCCTGCTGGTCGGAATGCGAGAAGAGATTGTCGGGAGCCTGAACAATTCTGTTGATGTAATCGGTCTTGCTGGCGAAGGGTTTGATCAACGTGCCGACGTTAGCCAGGAGCGCCAGATTATTGGAATTGTAAAGACCGGCGAGTTCCGGTGCGGCGGGGTGCATGCCATACATCGGGCTAGTCTGGGAAGCCGAGTTCAGCGGCACAAGCGTACTCTGCGCGAGGGCAAGGCCGCCCATCGCCTGATTCGCGCCACGGGCGGTCTGGTAATTTGTATACCGGTTGTCCGTCGGCACGATGAGGTTGTTCGAGTCATTTCCGCCAAACAGGAAGATACAAACGAGCGCCCTGTAATCGGTGCACGTTGGTCCAGCTGCAAGAGCGGACATCATCCCGAAGCGGCCGAGGCCGGCGAGCGTGCTCAACGTCGCCGCTGAGCAACAGCTCAAACGGATGAAATCGCGTCTTGTGTGTGGCATGGCTCTCTCTCCTTCGCTGGCGCGGGCCCTGTTTACCTCTGTATCTGGTATTGCGATGACGAAACGATCAAGTAGGCGGCTGTTCGGGCCCTGTCCATCGGATCGCTGCCGGGCACGGCGCTCACCGCGGTGAGTATTGCGGCCCGCATTGATGGAATCATGGTTCCGTGCAAGAGTTGCAAGTTCATGGCATCCACCATGGTTCCCAAATTATTGTCGTTGCCGGCGATGGACGCGTAGGCACTGAGATCGATTTGCGTATTGCCAGAGAAGGTCTGGGAAAAGATCATGCCTTCAACATCATTCACGCGCGTGAGGCTGCTCGCGGAGGTGAAGATTTGGAATTCCGGTCCAGAAAGCGGGGACGCCGGTGGAGCAGTAAAGTCCGCCGCGGGAATATTGTAGAGCGGCGAGAAGAAATTGAAGACGCTTCCTGAGTTAAACAGGAATTCGCCCCCCATATCCAAAGCTAAATAGACGAGGGTGTTGTTGGGGTCCGTGGTGCCGTGGAAGGCGCGAAGGACATTTGTGATATACAAGACGGGCTCGCGCAAGTGGCCGTCCACGGGATTTTTTGTGGCTGGATCATCTCCCCGCCGCGCTTCCGGATCGAGCAGCACCGCCGCAATGAGCGCCTGCATGTTGCCGCGTGTGCCGTCGCCAAACGACATGCCGCTAGAGGGAGAGGTAAACCTTCCAGTAGCGAATGCATTGGCTACGTTCGTGACATACGTTGGGCTGGGATTGCTCGTAACGAGGTGCTGGATCATTCGCCGCGCTACAAAGGGCGGCAGGTTCGCGTGCGCGAAGATCGTATCCAGCGCACTTTTCAGATCCTGCTGTGCAGTCTGTCCTGCGGGTAGCGTCTTGCCCAAGATCGTTTTCGCGTTCATGTCGTGGTTGGCATCGCAGGCGACCATAGGGCTGCCGCCGTTGCCATAAGGCCCGTTGTACTGGCAGGGCGTTCCATTGGGATATGTCCATCCGGTGAAGGCGAGGGCGACCTGCTGGATATCCGTCTGCGTGTAGGTGGCAACGAAGGCGCCATTCTGCAGCACCGGCGTGCCGTCCGGATTCAGCAAGTTGGGACCGATGGTAAATAGCTGCATAAACTCGCGCGCGTAGTTCTCGTTGGCATGCGCGCCTGGAGCAGGCTTGACGTTGTTAGCCATGTCCAAATAGTTCCCCATGGCTGGATTGAGCGTCACGTCTTCCATAAGCTTGCGGTAGTTGCCGAACGCGTCACTCCCAAGGACGCGTAGGTACGGTACATAAAAATCTGGTTGCCCAACTTTGTTGCCGGACACCACCCAAATCTGGTTCAGGGCAAAAACCATGCGCTGCCGCAGCTGGTCCGAGCCAGCATTTGCGTCCAAAGCGTTTTGGAAAAATACCGGGAACAGCACATGAACGTCGTTCATTCCCAGCGGGGGAATCGTGTAATTGACATCCGACGTGGGTGCCTGAAACTGCGCCAAAAGAAAATTCTCGATCCCTCCCGTTTCCACGGCGGCAAGCTGTGCATCGCTGGGACCAAACGTGCTCTGTTCGAGGAAGCGTACTGCCGCTCGCTGGTTGACCACTGTGACGGGCACTCCCACGGCAGCGGACGGCGTGCCATCGGGCATGGGGTTCACGACCGTCAGATTGAGAACAGCGAGTGTTGCCGGTGCGGTTCCCGTTGCCGTTAGGTGAGAAGAATCCGCAAACGTGGTTGTGAGCTGCGCGGTACCGAGCAGCACTTGGGCGCCACTGACAAATTTGCTGCCAATAATGCTGATGCTGATTGGTGCATTGGCAGCCAGCGTGGGCGGATAGATAAAACTGACGAGCGCAATCGGATTTGCCAGAGTGACGTTGGCAGACTGACTCGCACTGGAGTCGGCGGCGCTTGTGGCGGTAACAAGTATTTTGTTTTGCGCCGGAACCTGAACCGGGGGTGTATAGAGTCCATTGGGAGAGATAGTGCCGTTCGTGGTGTCTCCACCAACCGTCCCATTCACCGACCAAGTCACGGACTGGTTCGTCGTGCCATTCACAGTGGCGATAAACTGTTGGGTATCGCCGGTGCGTACCGTGGCCGTGGCAGGCGTTACGTTGACAGTGATTTGTTGTGGAGGCGGGCCTGAGCTGCTGCATCCGCATAACAACACGACCAAGGCAAGAGGAAATGACGACCAGCGACTCGACATGAGTCACCCCTTTTTTGGTGCATCCGGGGACCAAGACGGTTAATCCATCGCGTTCGGCGATGCCTTCGAGGGAAGCGTTCCCGTCGGATTATACAACCCACAGCGTCAAATTAGTTGCGCTCGTTATCAGTTTCGATCGTCGGTACCGAGTCGGCCTCGGATCGCACGACGCACCCATGCTTGCGCTCATGGGCCATGAGCTCGTACAGGATATGGATAGCATGTCCTAGCGCGTCCTCGCGCTGATTCTTGGCCCGTCGCGCCCGGCTGCGCTCAACGGAAACTACCTCTCGATCCAGCGCACTCTCAACCGCGTGTTTCTTCTGCAAAGCATCTTGATAGGCCTGCTGCAAGCGTTCGCGCTCCTGGCACGGGAACTTCTCCACTCGATATGTCTTAGTTTTGCGTGTAATTTTGTGCCTCATTGTCTGACTATTTCCTTCTTAGAAGCCCTGGCGCTCTGTGGTTACTGGCATTCCGGAATAGTGGACGTGGACCAGGCGCCAGCGATCTTGTATTTTCTGATAGAGCTGCGTTTCCCTGCCGTGGGTTGCGAGGGGAGGACCATCTTTTCTGAACTTCGCGGCGAAATCCCAATAGAACTCAGTCCAGGCTGAATTCCCGTAAGTATGAATGGAAACGTCGTGGACGCTTAGTTTGCGTTCCGAAAAAGTCTCGCCCATCAAGTGCTGGTAGACATTTTGCTTTATTTGCTCGAAACCATGCTCGTGGCCCAACGGGTGGATAAAGGAGACGTCCGGAGAATCCAACCACACTTCAGCAGCGAGAGTCGTATCCGCGGCGTCAATCGACTTTGCGTATTTGTCAATCAAGCTGCGAATATCCGCGACATCAGCCGGCGATTCGGGAGGAGAAACATGTCCGGGGGTTTCGCCTTTTTCTCCTTTTGCGTGCGCCGATGCAGCTTCCGCCATGATCTTTTCAATTTCGTTCGGGTCGCGCGGAAGGCGTTCGCTAAGCAGCTTGTAACCGGATTCGGTAATAAGGATGTCGTCTTCGATCCGAACCCCGAGATTCTCTTCGGGAATGTAAATCCCGGGTTCGATGGTGACGACCATGCCGGGTTGAAAAGGGGCGCAGTGGTTGCCGGCGTCGTGGACGTTCAAGCCAATGTGATGGCCGAGGCCGTGGATGAAATAGGGGCCGAGCGAATTGCCGTGAAGATCTTTTCCATGGGAGGTGATGTAGTTGCGGGCGATCTTGTCGACGTTCCTGTCGCCTTTGCTGCAAAAGTCCATGCCGGGCCTGAGCGCGGCGATAGCGGCGTTTTGCGCGCCAAGAACGATGTCGTAGATTTCGTGCTGGCGCGGAGTGTATTTGCCGTTGGCAGGAAGGGTGCGCGTGATGTCTGCCGAGTAGCCCGCGAATTGGGCAGCGACATCCAGCACGACGATGTCGCCGTCTTCAATTTTGCGAGAAAGTTTGTCGTAATGCAGCGCAGTCGAATTTGGGCCGGCGCCAACGATCGGGGCGTACCCTTCCGCTTCCGAGCCGCCCCAGGCATGGACTTCGACCATTTTTGCTGAGATTTGATACTCGTAAAGCCCGGGGCGCATTAACTTCATGGCTTCGAGATGGGCGTCCAGGGAAAGGCCAATCGCTTCTCTTAGGAAGGCAAGTTCGCCCGCGGACTTGATCTGGCGGATGGCGCCGATTTGGGCGCGAATATCTTTCAGCTTGGCCTGCGGCGCCGCGAGCTGCAGCCATTCAACAACGGCTTTTTCGTGCGGATAACCGCCAAGTTCCTTTGGATAAGGAAGAATTGTGTAGAAGTTCAGAGATGTCTTTGCAAGATTTTCGATCGCCATGCGGAAATCGCTGTCAAATGATTTTACGGCCGCAAATCCGGTGCGCGCTTCGATGCCGGGATCCGCGGGTGACATGCGCACGCCATTCCATTTTTCTTTCTGTGGATTCTTTGCCGGAAGGAAAAGAGTTTCGCGTGGTCCGTTTGTTGCTTCACCGTTCTTCAGCGCGGGAAGAATCAGCAGGCCGGCGCCTTCCTCATTGTGGCCGGTGAGGTAGTAGAAATTCTCTTCCTGCGCAAAAATGTACGTCTGCGAGACTTCTTCGCGGCCTGTGAAGCCCCAAAGCACGATTGGCCCATCGGCCTGTGCCGCCAACTTGGCGCGGCGTTCCGCGTAGACGCTGTTGGGTTCGCGCTCGCGGCGCTCCTGGGCCCGCATGCTGGTGGCGAGGCAAGCCAGGCAGAGCAATCCCCAGAAAATCGCTGTTGCCGAGTTTAGCAGACCATTCGACCGCACTGACCACAGGCGACCACTCATTCGCGCACCTCGGAACCACCATTTTGTTGCACCGCCCACAGGGCGTGTGGGTTTGCAGTGTGCCACTCACAGCCGGGCGATTGTAACTGAAAGAGGCGGGCTGCCGAAATGCTGCCTTATCACATTGGAAGGCAGCAGATACCAATATATCGACTCGACGAATCTAATTTAGTATGAGAATACGAGGAATCGTCGCCTTTGCCAGTGTCATCCAGTCCATATTGTTCTTGACGCACTTTTTCATTTACAAGACCTGGACGTTTGCGGTGCCAGAGAATGAGGCCACCGCCCTGTGGCTAAAGGTGACCGTGGGGGCGCTGTCGGTCAGCTTCCTGGCTACGACGCTGCTGGCGTTTCGCTACAACAATCCGATAATACGAACTCTCTATCGCATCGCCGCGGTATGGCTTGGTATTGTCAGCTTCCTGTTTTTCGCGGCGGGAGCGTCATGGCTAGTTTTTGGCGTCACTCGGCTTGCCGGTGCGAGCGTAAACTTCCACGAGATCGTAAAGGTCGCGTTCGCCGTTGCCGTGTTAAGCGGAGTTGCCGGTATCCTAAACGCCGGTTGGACGCGTATCCGGCGAATCACAGTGCGGCTTGAGAATTTGCCGGAAACGTGGCGGGGGCGGACGGCGGCGCTGGTTAGCGACTTGCACCTGGGGCACGTTCGCAACGGCAGCTTTTTGCGGCGAATCGTCGCGAAGGTGATGAGGGAAAATCCTGACGCCGTATTTCTTGCCGGCGATTTGTATGATGGGACGGCGATTGATGCGGCGAAGGCTGCGGAGCCTTTACGCGACCTGCGCGCGCCGCAGGGTACATATTTTGTTGCAGGCAACCATGAGCAGTTCGGGGACGATTCGCGATACCTGCAAGCGGTCAGCAACGCGGGAGTGCGCGTGCTGCACAATGAGAAAGTAGACGCAGATCAGCTGCAGATCGTTGGCGTGCCTTACAACCATGCCTCGCGAGACGAACACTTCCAGAAAGTGCTGCGACAGATCGGCGTGGACCGGAATCGCGCCAGCATCCTGCTGACGCATGCGCCGGACCGCCCACACATTGCGGAGAGGGAAGGGATCTCGTTGCAGGTTTCAGGGCACACGCACGTAGGACAGTTTTATCCCTGGACGTGGATGGCGCAGCGGATTTACCGCCAGTTTGTGTACGGGCTCAACCGGATTGGAAAGATGCTCGTCTATACCAGCAGCGGGGCGGGAACCTGGGGACCTCCGCTGCGGCTAGGATCCAGCCCGGAAATTGTGTTCCTTCAGTTTGAGTGAGATGAACGATCGCACCCGGGCGAACAACAACGGAACCGCGATTAGCTGCGGAAGAAATCAATCAACAATTCGGAGACACGAACGGGCTCTTCGTGCTGAAGCCAATGCGTGGCGCTGGCGAAAGTGAAGAGTTCAGCGTTCGTGCAGTAACGCAAACTTTCGTGCGCCATTTCGGCCAGGAGGAAGGCATCGCGTTCGCCCCAGAGGATGCGCGTTGGTACGCGTACGTTCTTGTCTGGAAATTTGGCGCGAGTTCGGAAAAGCGCGCGGTACCAATTGACCATGCCGGTTAGCGAGCCAGGTTGTGACCAAGCCGATCGATATTGGGCGAGATCTTCAGGTGTGAAGGTTCCTGGGCGGCTGGAGCGGAGAAGAGCAC
>WNFP01001677.1_pt1 | contig 20531 bp, 21 predicted proteins | sample 5400201 | NCBI WGS metagenome assembly WNFP01 (sample SAMN13153355, study PRJNA577476) | soil metagenome | isolation source: 115 cm saprolite under Madrone tree | place: USA:California | collected 2016-06-14
GAGGCGGGGCGAGTACGCGTAGAGCGAGCCGTAGTACGCGTGGGCGTTCCAGAGCCCGAGCCGGTCGACGCGGCCGTCTGCCGGGCAGAGCTGGAGCCGGTCCACGAGGCAGGGCTCTCCGCTCACGCAGACCTCGACCCCGACGAAGAGCTGCTCGAAGGCGAAGCGCTCGCCTCGGGCGACGCGGCCGGCCGCGAGCAGGTCGGTCAGGATGAGCGTCGCGTTCGGGTCCAGATCGATCCGGGTGCTCCGGTAGAAGCGAGAGCCTGAGAATGGAATCGTCTGGTCCGGCAGGCACTCGAGCACCGCGTCCCCGTGGAGCGTGTAGTGGTTGACCTCCTCGGCGTACGCCTCGTCCATCCGATAGACCTTGGTCGCCGACTGCGTGCTGATCACGGCTCGCGCTCCCGGCGCGAGGGTGATAGCAGTGTGGAGGCGGTCGCCCTGCACGATCCCGCCGGTCGGATTCAGGAGGTAGACGAACGCCTCGTCGTCGCCGTCCTGGTAGGACGGCGGCAAGCCCTGGAGAGGGATGCGCCAGTACTGGTCGGCGATCACGGTCCGGCCCCGGCGCGGCGCGAGCGTGAGTCGCAGCACGCCCCACTTGCCGACCTCGTCGGTCAGGGGTCCCAAGGCCTCGAACGCCGCGGGCAGGCTCACGCCGGGCTCACGAGATGCAGAGGCGCGAGTAGAGCCGCGCGTGGCGCAGCGCCGCGATGTCCTGGGCGACCGCGGAGGCGGACAGCTCGGATTCGCGAGCCGATTCGGCGCGGAGGGCGGCACCGCGGACGGCCGGCCCTAGCTCGCGCAGGCACCGCTGCGCGGCGATCCCGCCGAGGGGTACGATCCGCGTCGCCACCGCTGTCAGCGAGGAGGCGACGCTCCAGAGAAAGGCCAGCACCGACACCGACGCCTCGATCTTAAGGTCGGCGGCGACGCAGGCGAACACGGCGGCCGCGTTGCCGGGGGCCCGCCGATCATCCATCAGTCCCCCGTAGTTTTCCAGCGCTGGGCCGGGGAAGATCTCGCGCGCGGCCCGGAGCGTGGCCCGGCCGGTGGCGCGGCTCGCGGCCCGGACCTCCGGGGCGAGCTTGAGGGCCGTGAGCAGGCGGTCGATCCGCAGCACGGCGTCCCAGTCGCCCGCGGTCACCGCCCGCCCCACCAGGGCGATGCCGGCCCCGTCGGTGGGCCCGGCCGAGTGGGCGAGATGCACGTCGAGCCACTCGCCGAAGGTGACGACGTCGCGCACCAGCCCGCTCTGCACGAACGTCTCGAGTCCGTAGGAGTGGGCGAAGGCCCCGGTGGGGAAGCCTCCGCTCGTGAGCTGGAGAAGCGCGACGAGCGCGCCGTCATCACGCATGGGCGCGAGACCGCGTTCTGGTCACCGGAGGAAGTACCGCTGCGCCAGCGGCAGCACCCGGGCCGGCCGGCACGTCGCGCGCTCGCCGTTCACGAACACCTTGTAAGTCTCGGGGTCGACGCGGATCTCCGGGCACAGGCTGTTGCGCACCATATGCGCCTTGCCGAGCGTGCGGGTGCCACGGACCGGCACCAGGCGCACGTTGCCGTGAATGCGGCGGCCCAGGTCCGCGTCGAGGGCCGCCTGGGTGACGAACGTCACGCAGGTTGCGCGTATGTTGGCGCCGTAGGCGCCGTACTGCGGCCGGTAGAGGATCGGCTGGCAGGTCATGAGGGAGGCGTTGGCGTCGCCCATCGCGGACCAGGCGATGAACCCGCCTTTCAGGATCACCTCGGGCTTGGCCCCGAAGAAGCCCGGCCGCCAGAGCACCGCGTCGGCGAGGGTGCCCGGCCGGAACGAGCCGACATGGCGCTCGATCCCGAACGCGATCGCGGGGTTCAAGGTGTACTTGGCGAGATAGCGGAGGACCCGCTGGTTGTCGTTGTCGCCCGTCTCCTCGGCCAGCCGCCCGCGCTGGGCCTTCATGGACGCGGCGAGCTGCCACACCCGCGTCACCGTCTCGCCGATCCGCCCCATGCCCTGCGAGTCCGAGCCGAGCATGCTGATGGCGCCCAGGTCGTGGAGCACGTCCTCCGCGGCGATCGTCTCGGCGCGGATGCGCGACTCGGCGAACGCGACATCCTCGGGAACGAGCGGGTTCAGGTGGTGGCAGGTCATGATCATGTCGAGGTGCTCATCGACGGTGTTCACGGTGAACGGGTTGGTCGGGTTCGTGGAGGACGGCAGGCAGTTCGGTTCGCCCGCCACCCGGATGATATCCGGGGCATGCCCGCCCCCGGCGCCCTCCGTGTGATACGTGTGGATGGTCCGCCCCCCGATCGCCTCCAGCGTCCGCTCGAGGAAACCGGCCTCGTTCAGGGTGTCCGTGTGGATCTGCACCTGGAAGTCGTACTCGTCCGCGACCTTGAGGCACGTGTCGATGGTCGCGGGTGTCGTGCCCCAGTCCTCGTGGAGCTTGAGCCCGATGGCGCCGCCCAGAGCCTGCTCGACGAGCACCTTGGGCTTGCTGCTGTTGCCCTTGCCGAGCTGCCCCATGTTGACGGGGATACCCGCGAACGCGTCGATCATCCGCTGGAGGTTGAAGGCGCCGGGGGCGTCGATGCCGACGGTCTTGGGCCCGGTGCCGCCGCCGATCATGGTGGTGATGCCGTTGGACAGCGCTTCCCAGGCGAGCTGGGCGCAGTCGAAGTGCACGTGCACGTCGATGCCGCCCGGCGTGACGATCAAGCCCTCCACCGAGAGGATGTCGGTGTTGGCGCTCACCACGAGTCCCGGGGTCACGTCCATCACGTCGGGATTGCCGGCCTTGCCGACGCCGACGAACCGGCCGTCCTTGATCCCGATGTCCCCCTTCACGATGCCCAGCTCGGGATCCATGACGACGGCGTTGGTGATCACGAAGTCGAGGGCGCCCTCCTCCGCGGTCACGCCCGGCGCCTGGCCCATGCCGTCGCGCAGGGTCTTGCCGCCCCCGAACACCGCCTCGTCGCCGTACGTGTTCCAGTCGCGCTCGATCTCGATGACGAGCCCGGTATCGGCCAGGTGCACGCGGTCGCCGGTGGTGGGGCCGTAGAGGTCGGCGTATTCCCGGCGCGTCAGCCGTCGTCCCATGTCCTCAGCGCCCCGTCTCGAACAGGAAGCCCGCCGCCCGAGCGCGCCCGACCGCGGCGGTCCTGACCGCGTCGCTGCGGACGCTGCCGTTGGTCAGGCTGTTGAAGCCGTACACCGCCTGTTTGCCCGCGTACTCGGTGAGGCCCACCTTCCGCTCCTCGCCGGGCTCGAAACGGGCCGCCGTCCCCGAGGGAATATCGAGATGCATGCCGAAGGCGCGCGAGCGGTCGAATGCGAGAGCGCTGTTGGCCTCGAAGAAGTGGAAGTGGGAGCCCACCTGGATCGGGCGGTCGCCGGTGTTCTCCACCGTCAGCTCGACCGTCCGCCGGCCCGCATTGATCTCGACATCGCCGGCGGCGAAGTCGATCCGTCCGATGTCGGGCCCGCCCACGACGATGCCGTCCGCCGGCCCTCGATTCTCATCATCGGTCTCCACGCTGTGGCCCGGGCGACTAGCGGATCGGCTGGTGGACGGTCACGAGCTTGGTGCCGTCGGGGAACAGCGCCTCCACCTGGAGCTCGGTCAGGAGGGCGCCGACCCCCTCCATGACATCGTCCACGGTGAGCAGGCCGGCGCCGTACTGGATCAGCTCGGCGACCAGGGCACGGCCCTCGCGGGCCTTCTCCTGGATCTCGTCGCTGATGTAGGCGACTGCCTCGGGATAGTTGAGCCGGATGCCCTTGGCTTTGCGGCGACGCGCCATCTCCGCCGCGGTGAAGATGAGGAGCCGCTCCTGTTCCTTCGGGGTCAGATGCACGCGTCCACCTCGATCAGAACAGCGCCAGGTAGTGATCGATCTCCCACTGGGAGACCGTGTTGTGGTAGCGGACCCATTCCTGCCGCTTAACGCTCAGGAACTCGGCGGCCAGCGCCGGGCCGAGGGCGCCGCGGATCACCGGATCCGCCTCGAAGGCGTCGAGCGCCTCCGGCAGCGACTGGGGCACGAGACCCGGGCCGCCGCCCTTCACCTCGTCGAGCGAGAGGGCGTACATGTTCTTCCCGGCGCTCGGGGGGCCGGGGTCGAGCTTGCGCCGGATGCCGTCGAGGCCGGCGGCGATCACGCCGGCCATGCCGAGGTAGGGGTTGACGGCGCCCGAGACGATCCGGCACTCGAAGCGGCCCGCCTCGGGGACGCGGAACATGTGGGTGCGGTTGTTGTCCCCGTAGCTGATGAAGGCGGGTGTCCACGTGAACCCCGACGTGCTGCCGGTGAGGAACTCGCCGACCGACAGGCGCTTGTAGTCGTTCACGGTCGGCGCCACGAGCGCGGCGAGGGCGCGGGCGTGCTCCATCATGCCCGCCAGGAACTGGTAGGCGAGCGCGGACAGCCCGAGACCCCGTGCGTCCCCTTCGTCGAGGAAGAGGTTGCGGCGCCCCGCGACGTCCCAGAGCGAGACGTGGAAGTGGCAGCCCGAGCCGGTGAGCTTCGAGAACGGCTTCGGCATGTGGGTGGCGATCGCCCCGAAGCGCTTGGCGACCTGGCTGGTCAGCATCTTGTAAAACGTGTGGCGGTCGGCGCTGGTGACGGCGTCGGCGTACTTCCAGTTGATCTCGTACTGGGCGTTGGCGTCTTCGTGGTCGGACGCGTAGGGTTCCCAGCCGAGGGCGTCCAGATAGCCGAGGACGGCGCGCAGGTAGCCCATGGACCCGGCGAGGCTCTTGAAGTCGTAGCAGGCCTTGGCCATCGTATCCACGCCGTCGGGATCGAAGGGCGCGATGGTGCCGTCGGGCCGGCGGGTCACGAGGAAGTGCTCCGCTTCGACGCCGACCATCAGCAGGTAGCCCTCGCGCGCGAGCTCCTCGGCGGCGCGGCGGAGGATCGTCCGGGGGCAGCAGGCCCACGGCTGCCCGTCGACGGTGATGTCGCAAGCGAGCCGCGCGACGCCAGTCTCCCAGGGCACCGGGGTGTAGGAGTCGAGGTCGGGCACGGCGATCAAGTCGTGGTCGTGCGGCCCCTGGCCCATGCCCCACACGGCGCCCCCGGCGAACCCCGCCGAGCCGTCGAGGAGCTGGTCGAAGGCGCGGACGGGCACTCCCTTGCAGCGCGGGGTGCCGTGGACGTCGACGTATTGGGCGAGGATGTAGTCGACTCCATCCTCGGTGAGTCGCCGGCGGATGTCCTCGCGCGTCGCCGCCATCAGTCCCGCTCCCGGCCCGGCACCCAGCGCGTCCCGACCAGCGGAAGCCCGGTGATCGCCGCCGCCTCGATGGTCAGCGGACGGAGATCCTCGGGCTCGAGGTCGTGCACGTCGGCCTTGCCGCAGGCGCGCGCGAGCATCTGGATCTCGAGCGTCATCGCCTGGAGGAAGTTGGCGACGCGATCCGCCGCCTCGTCGATGGGCAGGCGCTTCATCAGCTCGGGGTCCTGCGTGGTGATGCCAACCGGACACCGGCCGGTGTGGCAGTGATGACAGGCATAGGGCTCGGTGCCGAGGGCGTGGTAGTCGTCCACGTAGAGCGGCTTGTTGCAGTTGAGCGCGATCAGGGCGGCGGTGCCGATGTACACCGCGTCGGCGCCCAGGGCGAGCGCCTTGGCCGCGTCCACGCCCGACCGGATGCCGCCGGCGATGACGAGCTGCACGCGCCCGTACAGACTCAGCTCCTCCAGCGCCTGGCGCGCCTCGCAGACCGCGGCCAGCGTCGGGATGCCGGTGTGGTCCTGCAGGATCTCGGGCGACGCCGCAGTCCCGCCCTCCATGCCGTCCACCACGACGACGTCGGCGCCAGCCTTGGCGGCGAGCTTTACGTCGTCGTAGACGCGGGTGGCCCCCAGCTTGACGAAGATCGGCACCTCCCACTCCGTCGCCTCGCGCAGCTCCTCGATCTTGATGATCATGTCGTCGGGGCCGAGGAAGTCCGGGTGGCGCGCCGGGCTGCGCTGGTCCACGCCGGCCGGCAGCTCGCGCGCGGCGGCGATCTCGGCGGAGAGCTTCGCGCCGAGCAGCAGCCCACCGGTTCCCGGCTTCGCCCCCTGGCCGATCGTCAGCTCGATGGCGTCCGCGGCTCGGAGATGATGCACGTCGAGCCCGTAACGGCTCGGCAGCACCTCGTAGATCAGCTTGCGGGCGTGCGTGCGCTCCGCGGCCAGCATTCCCCCATCGCCGGTGGTGGTCGAGCTGCCGACGCGCCGGGCCCCTTCGGCGAGCGCGACCTTGGCGTTGTATGACAGAGCTCCCCAGCTCATCCCGGTGATCATGACCGGGATGTCCAGCTCGACCGGGCGCCGGGCGTACCGCGCGCCGAGCACGGTCTTCGTGCGGCAGCGCTCGCGGTAGCCTTCGAGCGGGATGCGGGTCAGGGAGCACGGGAGAAACGTGAGGTCGTCGAAGGACGGGAGCGGGCGCGGGCGGAGCGTCCCGAAGCCGCGGAAGCGGTAGCGTCCCAGCTCGGCCTTGACGTGGATGTCGTCCATTACGTCCGGCCGGTACACCGGGCTCGCGCGGCGCGGCCTCGGAACGCCGTCCGGCGCGTCTTCCACCGGCCTCAGAGCGCGGTCTTCCACAGCTCGCGCTCGGTCTTGTCGTAGTTCCAGAGCTTCCGGCCCGAGACGATCTTTCGGAAAGTGTCGGGACCCTTCAACCCGTACCTGGTCAGCGTGGCGCCGATCTCGGCCCGCTCCTCCGCGCTTGCTTCGGACAGGACGGTGTCGCTGCCGGGATCGGCGATCGCGCCGCCCACGTAGACGACACCCTCGTACATCGAATCGGCGACGCCCTCGGCCGCGTCCCCGCAGACCACGATGGTCCCGCGCTGCATCATGAAGCCCGTCATGTAACCCGCGCTGCCGGCGATCACCAGGAGCCCTCCCTTCATCGCGATCCCGGCGCGCGCTGCCGCGTCGCCGCGCACGACCACTTCGCCCCCGCGAATCGAGGCCGCCGCCGCGTTGCCGGCATGGCCGGCAACGACCACCGTGCCCGACAGGAGACCCTCGGCGACACCCCATCCGGCCGAGCCGTGGATCTCGATCTGGGCTCCGTCGCTCATCCCGCCGCAGTAGTAGCCGACCGGACCATCGATGCTGATGCTGACGTTGCTCAGGATCGCGACGGCCAGGTTGTGCCTCGCGGCCGGGTGGCGCACCTCGATCTCGCGCTCTCCTGCGCCGATGAGGCGGCGGAGGTCCTGGTTGATCTGGCGGACCGTGAGGCCGGCGCCGTCGACGACGACGCTCATCGCAGCCATGGCACCGGCGCCGCCGGCCACTCCGCGCTCGCGCCGATCTTCCAGACCGTCACCGCTCCGGCCCCGGCCTCCCGCGCGGTGTACGGGCTCGACAGCGCGGCGTGGAGCGCGAGCTCCTCGTTCGCAATGGCGATGGCGTCGACGTCCTCACCGACGAGCAGCGGCTTGAGACAGAACGGATCCTTGGCGAAGCCGAAGGCGTCGGCAGTCGCCGCGAGGTAGCTGAAGCTCCCGTCCAGCTCCTTCACCGAGGCCTCCATGGCTTCCTCGAGTGGCGCGCCTTCGCCGAGCTTTTTGGCGAGGTAGATCCCGATGATCTCGGAGTCGTTGTCGGTGTAGAAGCGCGTGCCGTCCTGCTCGTACATCCGGCGCAGGCGGTGGTAGTTGGTGATATGGCCGTTGTGCACCACCGCGAGGTCTGGTGTCCCTTGCGCCCAGAACGGCTGGGAGTGGGACAGGTCGATCCGGCTCTCCGTCGAGAGCCGGGTGTGCCCGAGCCCGTGAGTGCCGAAGAACCTGGAGACGCCGAAGGCCGCCTCGAGATCCTCCGGCCGCCCGACCTGCTTCACGATCTCGAGCCGCCGGCCCATGCTGACCAGCTCGGCGCCGGGCTCCCTCGCCTCGATCTGGCAGGCCAGCTCCCCCGGATCACCACTCGCCGCCTCGAAGCCGACGAGGCCCGCGGCCGTCTTCACGCGCACCTTCAGCCCGGCGACCGCCGATCCCCAGACGGCGACGCCCGCTGAATCGGGCCCGCGGAGCGAGAGCGCCCCGAGCATGGCGAGCAACCGCCCGCCGACGGCGCAGGGCGCGCCAGTCTTCCCGAGGTAGCCGACAATGCCGCACATGAGCGACGCGCGTCCCGTTCTCCGGCGAAGGCCTCGGAGGGGCCCGGGAGGACCCCTCCGACCGGATCAGGCGTGCGTGAGATCCTTGCTGTTCGGGATGCCGGGGACCGGGCACTCCTCGGTGCCGACCGTCGACCGGGTGAGGGCCTCGACCATCTTCTTGGTGCCCTCGGGATCGTTGATCCACTTCGTGTAGAAGTCGTAGGGGCAGGCGGCCACGCCCTCGTTGCCTTCGCGCGAATTGATCAGGCCCGTGTAGCCGCGATGGAGCAGCTTGAACAGGTGGTTCTCCGACTGGAGGTTTTTCCGCGCGTCCCTGATGAGTCCCTTCGAGAGCGCCGCGTACTGGATGCCGTAATCCTCCTCCCCGCACTCGCCGAGCGTCCGGCCGTCGAACCCGATGATCGCGGAGTGGCCGAAGTAGGAGTAGACGCCGTCGAAGCCCGCGGCGTTGGCCACGGCCACGTAGACGTTGTTCGACCAAGCCATCGCCTTGGCCATGATGATCTGTTGCTCCTTGGCCGGGTACATGTACCCCTGGCAGCGCACGATCAGCTCTGCCCCCTTCATCGCGCAGTCACGCCAGATCTCGGGATAGTTGCCGTCGTCGCAGATGATCAGGCTCACCTTCAGGCCCTTGGGGCCCTCGGAGACATAGGTGCAGGTGCCCGGGTACCAGCCCTCGATGGGCACCCAGGGCATGATCTTCCGGTACTTCTGCACGATTTCGCCCTCGTTATTCATGAGGATGAGGGTGTTGTAGGGCGCCTTGTGCGGATGCTCTTCGTGGCGCTCGCCCGTCAGCGAGAACACGCCCCACACGTTGGCGTTGCGGCAGGCCTGCGCGAAGATCTCCGTCTCTTCGCCCGGGACGGCGGAGGCGGTCTCGTACATCTCCTTGGCGTCGTACATGATCCCGTGCGTGCTGTACTCGGGGAAGATGACGAGATCCATGCCGGGCAGGCCGACCTTCATGCCCTCGACCATCTCGCCGATCTTCCGCGCGTTCTCGAGGACCTCCCTCTTGGTGTGCATGCGCGGCATCTTGTAGTTCACGACGGCAACGCCGACGGTGTCGAAGCTGCTCGAGATGTCTCCGTGCATCATGGTGGACGCTCCTTTCGTCAGACGGTCAGATGGGCGTGGATCTTCGCGGTGTCGACCTCGGCCTTCAGCCCTTCGTACGCGAACTCTCCCTTGTCCAGGATCAGGAAGCGGTCGGCGACCTCGATGGCGAAGCTCAGCACCTGCTCGGAGAGCATCATCGCGAAGCCGTGCTCGCTCCGGAGCGCGTTCAGGGTCCGGGCGATCTCCTTGATGATCGAGGGCTGGACTCCCTCGGTGGGCTCGTCGAGCAGGAGGACGGCCGGGCGCGCCACGAGCGCTCGCGCGATGGCGAGCTGTTGCTGCTGCCCGCCCGAGAGATTGCCGGCGAGGCGCCGGCGCATCTCCCGCAGCACCGGGAACGTCTCGTAGATGTGGCCGGGGACCGTGCGGTCCGGCACCGTCTCGAGCCCGGTGAGGAGGTTCTCCTCGACGGTCAGGTAGGGAAAAACCATCCGACCCTGCGGCACGTAGGCAAGCCCGGCGGCGACGCGCTCGTAGCTCTTGGCCCGGGTGATGTCCTTGCCCCTGAGCGTGATCCGGCCGCTGCCCACGGGGAGGAGGCCGATGAGCGCCTTGAAGAGCGTGGTCTTGCCCATGCCGTTCCGGCCCATCACCGCGATCGTCTCGCGCTCTTCCAGCCGGAAGCTGACGTCGCGGACGACGTGGCTCTCGCCGTAGTAGACGTTCAGGTTCTCGACCGCGAGGACGGGCTCAGTCACCGAGGTAGACCTCGATCACGCGGGGATCGGCCTGGATCTCGTCCATCGGGCCCTCGGCCAGCACTTTGCCCTGGTGCATCACCGTGACCTTGTGGGCGATCATCTGCACGAAGGCCATGTCGTGCTCGATCACGATGGTGGAGCGGCCCGCGCTGATGCCGTTCAGCATCTCGGCGGTCTGTTCGCGCTCGCGCGGGCTCATGCCCGCCACCGGCTCGTCGAGCAGCAGCAGCTCGGGGTCCTGCATGAGGAGCATGCCGATCTCGAGCCACTGCTTCTGTCCGTGCGAGAGGCTTCCAGCCTTCACGTGGAGCTGGTCCCGCAGGTAGATCCGGCGGGCGACCTCGTCGATCTTCTCCCGGAGGGCGGCATCGCGCTTGAAGAACAGCGAGCCGACCACTCCGCGCTTCTTCGGGTAGGAAATCTCGAGGTTCTCGAGCACCGTCAGGTCCTCGTACGTGGAGGGCGTCTGGAACTTGCGGCCGACACCAACGCGCGTCACCTCGTACTCGATCATGTCGGTCAGCTCGTACTCCTTGAATCGGATGGAGCCCTGCGTCGGCTTGGTCTTGCCGCAGATCATGTCGAGCAGCGTGGTCTTGCCGGCGCCGTTGGGACCGATCACGCAGCGCAACTCGTCCTCTTCGACCGACAGGGTCAGGCCGTCGACGGCGCAGAAGCCGTCGAAGGAGACGGTGAGATCTTCGACGGCGAGAATCATGCCGACCGGCTGCTCCGAACTTCGACGGGCGCGTCCACTTCGGCGCGTGACGCCCGCACGGCGGCGAGCGCCGGCGCGGAGACATCGACCGGGCGGGAGCGTGGCCGCCAGCGCAGGCGCTCCACGAGACCGGCCAGACCCGTCGGCAGGAACATGACGACCAGGATGAACAGCGCCCCGAGGAGGTAGAGCCAGATCTCGGGGAAATGCTCTGAGAAGAAGGTCTTGGCCGTGAAGACCAGGAGCGTTCCATAGACGGTGCCGATCAGGGAGAGACGGCCGCCCACGGCGGCGTAGATGACCATTTCGATCGAGGGCACGATGCCGATGAGCGAGGGGGAGGCGAGCCCCTCCTGCAGGGCGAAGAGCGCTCCGCCGAGGGAGGCCAGGAGCGCGGCCACCGCGAACACGAAGGCCTTGAAGGTCGCGGGATTGTAGCCCGAGAAGCGGACCCGGTCCTCGCGGTCTCTGATCGCGACCAGGATCTTGCCGGTCCGGCTCGCGAGGAGGCCGCGACCGGCCAGGACGGACGCGAGCAGCACGCCGAGCGTGACGAAATAGAGGACGCGCTTGACGCTGTTGCTCAGGATGTCGACGCCGAGGAAGGTCTTGAAATCCGTGATGCCGTTGACCCCGCCGGTGTAGCCCTGCTGGCCGATGATGACGATGGAGGCGATGGCGGCCAGGGCGAGCGTGATGATAGAGAAGTACACGCCGCCCACCCGCTTCCGGAAGTTGGCATAGGCGAGCAGGAACGCGAAGACCGGCGGGATCACCAGGATCACGGCGACCGTAAAGATGAGCGAGTGGAACGGGCGCCACCACCACGGAAGGCTCTCGACGCTGTTCCAGACCATGAAGTCGGGCAGGCTCGACCCGTAGAACTGCGACAGGGCCGAGCCGGTGTTGGTCTGCGCCGCCGCCTCCAGCTTCAGGAACATGGCCATGAAGTAGCTGCCCATGCCGAAATACAGGCCCTGCCCGAGGCTCAGGATCCCGCCGTATCCCCAGAGGAGGACCAGGCCCACCGCCGGGAAAGCGAAGCAGAGGTACTTGGCGGCAAGCTGCTGGCGGAAGTCGTCGAGCAGGAAGGGCAGGGGCACGAGGAGCGTGACCAGCACGAGCAGTCCCGCCGCTTCACGCGCCCGGTCAACTCCCACGCGTTCGCCGGTCACGGTCACCGCCTGACCTTGAGCGCGAAGAGCCCGGAGGGGCGGAAGTACAGGGCGACGATCACGCAGAGGAGGATGGACGCCTTGGCCATGGAGCCGGTGAGCGTGAACTCGAGCCACGATTGCATCTGGCCGATCATGAACGCCGAGAGGAAGGTTCCCAACAGGCTGTCCACGCCGCCGAATACCACCACGATGAAGGTGTCCACGATGTACTGCTGGCCGGTGACGGGCCCGGTGGACGCGAGCATCGTGAACGCACTCCCCGCGATGCCGGCCAGGCCGGAGCCGATCGCGAAGGTAATCGCATCAACCCGGGCCGTGTCGATTCCCACCGCACCGCTGATCGCACGGTTTTGCGTCACCGCGCGAATGCGCAGCCCCCAACGAGTGTGGTATAGGAGCCGGTAGAGCCCGACACCGACCAGCACGGTGAGCCCGATGATGAAGAGCCGTGAGAGCGGGATCGAGAGGCCCGCGGTTGGCTGCCACGCGCCGGACAGCCACTGCGGCGAGGGCACCCCGACCTCACGCGGGCCAAAGAGGTTGCGGAAGGTCTGCTGCAGGATCAACGAGAGCCCCCAGGTGGCCAGCATCGTGTCGAGGGGGCGGTCGTAGAAGAACCGGATGAAGCCGCGCTCGAGCGCGAGCCCGAACGCAAAGGTCACGCCGAAGGCGAGCACGATGGCGACGAGCAGGTACACGCCGAGCCATCCCGGCATGAAGCGCTCGAAGATGACCGCGGTCAGGTACGTCGTGTAGGCGCCCATGGCCATGAGCTCGCCATGGGCCATGTTGATCACGCCCATGAGGCCGAACACGATGGCGAGCCCCAGCGCCATCAGGGCAAGCACCGTGAACAGGCTCAGCCCGTTGAAGGCCTGCATGACCACGATGTCGAGGCTCATGACCGGGCGCCGCGCCTCAGATCTTCGGAAACGGGTTGGGCTCGATCAGCGGCGACTCGTAGATCATTTCGATCTGACCGTCCTTCTTGAAGGCCCCGATGCGCGCGTGCTTCCACAGATGATGATTGGTTTTGTGGAACTTGACCTTGCCCTCTGGCGCGTCGATCTCGAGATCGGCCGAGGCCGCCACGACCGCGGGCACCTCGAAGCTCTTGGCCTTCTCGGCCGCCATCTTCCAGAGATACACGGAGATGTAGCCGCACTCGAGGGTGTCGCCCACCACCCGATTCGCCCCGTACTTGGCCTTGAAGGCCTTCACGAACTTGTCGTTGGGAGCGCCCTTGAGGCTCTGGAAGTAGCCCATGCAGGAGAGGAAGCCCTCGAGGTTCTCCACGCCGATGCCCGAGGCCTCTTCTTCGGACACGGCGAGGGCGAGAAGCGCCTGGTTCTTGCCGTTGAGGCCGGCCGCCTGGAGCTGCTTGTAGAACGCCACGTTGCTCCCGCCGACCACGGTGGACAGGATCACTTCCGGCTTCTGCGCCTTGATCTTGTTGATCACCGAGGCGAACTCGATATTGCCCAGCGGGATGTAGTCCTCGCCGAGCACCTTGCCGCCAGCCTTCTCAATGGTCGGCTTGGCGATCTTGTTGGTCGTGCGGGGCCAGATGTAGTCGGAGCCGATCAGATAGAAGGACTTGCCCTTGTTTTGGGCAAGCCAGTTCACGGCGGCGATCACGGACTGGGTCGCCTCCTGCGCCGTGTACATGATGTTGGGCGACATCTCGAGGCCTTCGTAGTAGGTCGGGTAGTAGAGCAGGCCCTTGCTCCGCTCCACGACCGGCAGCGTGGCCTTGCGCGACGCGGAGGTGTAGCAGCCCATGATGGCCGCGACCTTGTCGCGATCGAGCAGCTTGCGGGCCTTCTCCGCGAAGGTCGGCCAGTCGCTCGCTCCGTCCTCGACGATCACCTCGATCTTGCGGCCATTTACACCGCCGCTCGCATTGATCTCGTCGATGGCGAGCTTCTCGGCGTCCACCACGGAGGCTTCCGCGATGGCGATGGTGCCGGTGAGCGAATGCAGGATGCCGACCTTTACCGTGGTCTGCGCCCAGGCGCCACGCGGCCAGATGTAGGGAGCCGCGATCGAGGTCGCGGCGGCAGCACCGCTTTTCTTTAGGAACGTCCGTCGAGTGAACCGCATGTGGCACCCCCGGTTTGCGAAGTGTTTGGGCACCGCCCTGTTCGTGTTTGTCGCACGATTTGCAAGAACGGGTCCAGCGGTCCGGGGGAACGGAGACGGCCTTGAATCTAGCCGCTCGGCGTGAGCGAAACGCATGATCATGAAGGGACACCCACGGCGAGCGAGGGCGTGATGAAAGGAGCGGCAGCCTACGCTTTGATCTTTTCGGTGCCGCCCTGTTGCTCGTTCGAGCGGCAGTGCAGCTTCGTCCTTGAGCATATGATTCGCGAATGTCATCTACTTCTCTCCCCTGCTGCGCAGTCGATCTTCGGACCGGCTGAGTCCACTCAAGTCGCTCCCGACAGAGCGCGCGCGTCTCAACACCCTTGACAGGCTGAGCCAAAAGCCCTATAAGCGTCGGCACACACCGCCGTGGCAGGTTCCCGAGAAGTCCGACTCGACCGAGTGGAGGTGCATCCCATGGAAATCACACGTCGCGAATTGCTCGCGGGAGCGGCAGCGGTCGGCCTGGCCGGCGCGCTGCCGCAGGTGCTACCGAGCACGGCGCAGGCCCAGACCACGCAGAAGAAAGAGCTCGTCACCGCCCAGGGGGGCGACATCGCGAAATTCGACCCGCACTTCAGCACGGCGTCCCAGGACATCCGCGTCTCGTTCAACCTCTTCGACAACCTGACGAGCCGGCATCCGGACGGCAAGCTCTACCCGGGGCTCGCAACCGAGTGGAAGCTCGAGGGGCAGACGACCTGGAGGTTCAAGCTCCGCCAAGGCGTCAAGTTCCACAACGGCGATCCCTTCACGTCGGCCGACGCCAAGTTCAGCCTCGACCGGACCTATGACCCGGGCGTCAAGACCATGGTCGCGACCGTGTTCACGACGATCGACCGGATCGAGGCGCCCGACCCCTCCACGCTCCTGATCCACACGAAGAAGCCCGATCCCCTGCTGCCCGCGCGGCTCGCCTTCTACGGCGGCCAGATGCTGCCGAAGAAGTACCTGGAGTCCGTGGGCAATGACACTTTTAACGCCAAGCCCGTCGGCACCGGGCCCATCAGCTTCAGCTCGTGGGTCAAGGACGACAAGGCCGTCTTCGAGGCCAACGGAGGCTACTGGGGCGGGAAGATCGACATGGACCGCTGGATCATGCGCTCCATCCCAGAGACGTCGCCCCGGATCGCGTCCCTGCTCAAGGGCGAGGTGGACATCATCACCCAGCTGCCGCCGGATCAGGAGGACCGCGTCAAGGCCAACGCCGCCACGAAGGTGGAGGGCGCCCTCTACGCGGGGCTCTACGTTCTGGGCGTCAACAGCAAGCGGCCTCCGCTCGACAACCCGCTCGTCAAGCAGGCGCTGTCGCTGGCCATCGACCGCGACCTGATCGTCAAGGAGCTCTGGAAGGGGCGTGGCATCGTCCCCAGCCAGCCCATCGCCAAGGGCGACAACCACTTCGATCCGATACTGCCGCCGCTCACCTACAACCCGAAGGAGGCGAAGGAGCGGCTGAAGAAGGCCGGGTACAAGGGCGAGGAGATCTTCATCGAGACCACCGTCGGCTATCTCGCCCAGGACAAGCCCATGTCCGAGGCGGTCGCGGCCATGTGGAAGGACGTCGGGGTCAATGTCAAAGTCGAGGTGTTCGAGTACTCGGTGCGGGCCCAGAAGAGCCGGGAGAAGAGCTTCAAGGGCCTGTGGTGGGGCGACCCGACGTCCACGCTCGGCGATCCCGACGGCATGATGTGGCGGCTGCTCAGCCCGGGCGGCATCTACGACTACTGGCGTGATCCGAAGTTCGACGAGCTGGGCGCCGCCGCCCGCTTCTCGGTAGACGAGAAGTTCCGCGCCGAGGCCTATCGGGAGATGACCAAGGTGTTCCTGGAGAACCTCCCGTGGCTGCCGGTCATCCAGCCGTACGAGGACTACGGCCTCCAGAAGTACGTCGAGTGGACCCCGAACCCGAACCAGCAGTTCGAGCTGCGGCGCTTCAACTTCAAGTTCCGCCGCGCCTAGGCATCGCGTGCCTCCGACAGCGCAGCCGAGCCCGCTCCAGCTGCCGCGGGGAGGCTGCTGAAGCAACACGACGACCCGTAACCCGAAGGACGCTGGTACAAATCCAGCCCGCGCAATTACGAGGGAGTGCTGTGCTTCCATCCTGATCTCGGAGAAAGGCCGGAGTGCGCCTGACTCTGATAGACTCCCGCCCAGCCTTTGTGGGAGACGCCTTGATGTCGACAGGTCGTGAGCGTGGGTTCCGGCGGATTGTCATCGCGCTATCCGTCCTCGTGCTTGGGCTTGGGATCGCGCTCGATGTGACGTCCATCACTCTTCACGCGACCGTTCAAGTCCTTCTCAGCGACGGACGCAAGTTCACGGTCGAGCGCCAAGGGACGAAAGGGTATCTGACGGACCGCGAGTTATTGGCGTATGCGCTGAGGAGGGGAGAGGGCACGTACAAGGGGAGCCTCAAGAGTCCAGCAACGACCTTCACGCCCACCGACAAGACGGGCCGACCCTCTGGGCCGCCGATCTCGTACCCATCAGCGTGGGTTTCCGCTGAGGATGCGGCCAACATCGTTACCGTGGAGTATGTTCACGGGCCGAAGTATTGGTGGTGGACTGACAGTGATTTCGTGAAAGTCGCTGCCGGTCTGGCTCTGTTCTTCTGGATTGTGTTCTACACGATAGTGTGGATCGCACGCGGATCCGCTCGACCAGATACAGTGGACCCACACGGACCGAAGGAAAGGTAAGGCAGAACATCATTGTCCTCTCGCTGTCTCACCGGGCTGTCTTTGGTGGTGGGATTCGTTGCGGCGTTGCTGCTCGCCTTCCTCCCCCCACAACCGTGGCGACAAGCCACGATGGGGGACGCGAACGTCTTCACGTGGACCGGGGAGGTTCACGCGGATGGGGAAGGTGTGGTGGGCGCTGTCCTCCTCGGGGCCGTTGCTGCTCGCGGTCGCGTTCGCGCTCCAGTTCATCGTCTGGCGGCGGGGGTAGACCCATCTGAGGCGGCCATGACTCTCAGGTGTCTGCGCTGGAGGTACATGCCGTAACTGCCAATGGCTGCACCGCCGGTTTAAATCACGGGCTCGCAACCACTTGCATGCAAACAGGGCCGTTGACTTCCACTTCGAGATCCGCCTGTAAGCCGATTGGTACCGCAAGCCCGCACATAGACTGACGAGGGAGTTTCCGGTACCCCGCCCTGTCCCGACGACGTCACCATCCCTCTTTTACCAGTTCGATTCAGTGGAATTTTGAAGGTGGCCTAACATTGCTACCCTTGATGTTCGCTCTTTCTCCCCAGCAGCACGCTTGAGCTGCCGTTTGAGGACGCTCGACCGCTCCGTTCCTTCTCGATCTCCATCAGCACGGCATGCCACCGCCGGAGCGAGTCGTCGTACTGGCGGAGGACAGCGGCGCGCCGCGCGTCCAACCGCATTCGCTCGACTTCGTCGTGACCATGACCTCGCCCTTCACTCAACCTGGTGGATTTTGATCGTGCCGGCCTGAACAGCGAGGCGTCGTTACGGCCCGGCGCTTTCATCCGGGAATAGTAGCAGGAGGGGATCCCACTTGAACGTTGCTGTCGTGATCGGCTCTCCTCTCCGCCGCACTCGAAACGCCTCGACCCGCGCGCGAGCCTGCGGATCTCGCGCCCGCTCTGCAACGCGGTCGGCAACATCTAAGCACTGACTCACGGCCTCGCGGTCGCCAAGCACCGCGAATGCTTCGGCGGTACGAAGCACCCCATCCTGCGAGCCCAGCTGGCGGGCCCGGGAGAGGGCAGTCAGATAGAGTCGGCGGCCCGTCGCCTTGGGGGCTTGGCGCTCATTCGCGACCTCGCCGATTCTGAGATAGGCCTCGCCGACCTCGATCAGGCCGTCCCAGCGTTGCCGCGACCCGAGCGCGGCTCGATGAGCATCGTGCCACGCCTCCTCGGCGGCCCTGACATTCCTGCTGGCCAGAGCTGTATCCACGCGCTGAAGGGGGACCGCCCACGGCGGCGTCGCTGAGCCAGTGAGGCTCTCCCCGCACGTGGAGGCTGCGCCGATGAGCGCCGCCGCGACTGCCACCCCGAGGACTTGCTGTCTGGGTATCCGGGCACTCATGGCGAGCACCTTTTTAGTCACCGACGTTCACCGTGCGATGGCCTGCCTCGATCACGGCGTTGTCTGCTCTCCGGTCCCGTCGGAGGGGTACGTCATGGCCTGTCGCTCGGTCAGCATCCGAGACTGATGCCACTCGCGAATCGTGTCGTTGTAGCGATCCAGCACGGCGGTGCGGCGCTGGTCGAACCACATGCGCTCCGTGATCATGCCGCAGGCGAAGGCCATGCCGAGCAGGTACAGCGACACGCCTGCCACCACGACTATCCGGGCTCGTGTCATGGCCGAGTGCCTCCCATGATCCGGTGGGCCGTCCACTGCAGGGGCTTCACGGGCGTGCCCAGAGCGCGATGAGCCAGGGAATCAGCGTGGGGGCCATGAGCGCGGTCAGGACGGCGTTGAGGGAGAAGGCCACCCCCGACATGGCGCCCTGGACCTCGCCCTCCTGGAGCATGACGGCCGTGCCGATGGCATGCGCCGTGGTGCCGACGGCCAGGCCGCGGGCGACCGGGTCGTGGACGCGCACAAGCGAGAGAAAGCCGGGGCCCACGATGGCCCCGGTCATGCCGGTGGTCACCACGAGGATCGCCGTCACCGACGGGTCGCCGCCCAAGATGCGCGCGACCTCGAGGGCGATCGGGGCCGTCACCCCTTTGAGGCTCAACGAGAGCGTGAGCATGGGATCGATCGCGAGCCAGTGCGCCAGGGCCACGACCGCGATGATGCCGGCCACGGACCCGCTGGCGACGCCCAGCGCTGCGGGCGTGAGCCGGGAGAGCAGGGCGAGACGGTTGCGGTAGAGGGGGACGGCGAGGGCCACCGTGGCCGGCCCGAGGAACGCGGTCACGGCCTGCCGGCAGGCTCCGTAGGCGGGCAGGCCCCGCCCGGACGCCAGGAGCGCGGCGATGACCACGCCGCTGCCAATCAGGACGGGGTTGGCCATCACGCTGCCGGTCTTTCGCTGGAGCCACCGGCCCAGCGCATAGCCGGCCAGCGTCAAGGCCAGCATCAGGAGGAAGGTCTCGGCAGCTTTCATGACTTGGCCTCCGCTGGCCGGGGGCCCGCGGCCACCTGGGTCTGTGGGCGGGTGAGGCGCTGCACCACGCGGCCGGTAACCACGAGACCAACCAGCGAGCTGCCCACCAGCGCGATGAGCAGCCGGGGCCCGGAGGCCACCAGCAGTCCCGCCCTGTCGATGAGCCCAACCAGAATGGGGATGAAGAAAAAGGAGAAATGCCGCGTGAGAAATCCCGCGCCGTCGGCCACCCAGGCCTCCTGGACAACGCCCGAGTAAAGGAGACCGAAGAGGATGAGCATGCCGAGCACGTTGCCGGGCATCGGCAGATGCAGGACGTCGACGAGCACGGTGGCGGCGCGGAAGATGGCGGCCAAGCCGGCGATCTGCACGCCGATGCGGAGCCAGCGCATCTCAGCGCTCCGGCGTGCCCAATCCGTGGGCCGCCCCCGAGACACGGGTCGACTGATCGACCACAGCGCGCACACGGGCTTCGGCCTCCGGATCTGTGCCGGCCAGATCGCGCGCGATCCGGAGCGCCTGCTCCACGACCTCCCGGTCGCCGAGGCGCGCAAAAGCCTCCGCGGTCCGAACGACCCCGTCAACCGATCTCTGGCCCCGCGCCCGCACGAGCGCGGTCAAGTAGGCCTGACGCGCCCTCGGTGCAGCGAGCCTGCGGGACTTAACGTCGGCGCCGATCCGCAGCGCGGCATCCCCAGCCTCGACCATGCCCTCCCAGCGACGGCTCCCGAGCGCCTGCTGGTAGCCTTGGAGCCAAGCCCGCTCCGCGAGACTGATGTCCTGCGCGACCAGGGCCGCATCCATCCGCTCGAGGTGGGATGTCCAGGCGCGGGTGCTTGACCCGTCTGGGCGCCGTAGGACGAACGACGCCATCGCGGTCCCAGTCAGAAAGAGACTTCCCAGCGTCCCAAGCAGCACTCTCGCGGTGATCAGTCGCATGCTCATGCCTTCGCCTCCCAGAGCCGGTGAGGAGATGTGCCCTTACACTTCACCGCGGCAATGAGGCGAAGACCATTTCATGCCGAGAGGACGTCGCCGGCTGCTCGTTACTTCATCAGTAACCTCCGCGCCCATCGGAACCTCGGCGTGTCACGCGCGCTAACGCATCTCTCGGCTGTTCGTGCCCTGCGCTTATTGCGCGCTACCTCACCGCAAACGACACCGATGCCGAAGACCTGGTGCAGGAACCCTATAGCTGCGCGCTCGCGACGATTCCAACCGGTGGCGATCGGGTCTATCAGTGCCATGTGCTCTGCTGGGGCAAGAGCAACTACAGTGCCACTCGCCGTGCGCCTGCTTACGTCCTGATCAATCGACGCGATCTTGGCCAGTTAGCGAGTCGCGGGCGATTGATCGCGCGCCCGGCCGCTGCGGAAGCTGACTACCGAGGAATCAGGCCGCCGAAGCGATGCCCACGGCTCGGGCGGATCCAGGGA
>WNFP01003971.1_pt1 | contig 20504 bp, 20 predicted proteins | sample 5400201 | NCBI WGS metagenome assembly WNFP01 (sample SAMN13153355, study PRJNA577476) | soil metagenome | isolation source: 115 cm saprolite under Madrone tree | place: USA:California | collected 2016-06-14
GTTGCCGATGAAGAGGGCGTGCGGTCGTTCGCGGATGAAGTCAGTAATAGGCATGGGCGCGTTACCCTGCTGATCAATAATGCGGGCGTGGCGCTGCATGGCGATTTTGAAGAAGTTTCACTGGATGATTTTCGCTTGCTGATGAATATCAATTTCTGGGGCACGGTGTACGGCGTAAAATTGTTTTTGCCGGTATTGAAGCGGGAGAAGCGCGCGCAGATTGTGAACATTTCGAGCGTTTTCGGAATGATCGCCCCGGCGGGACAGTGCGCTTACGCGGCGAGCAAGTTTGCGGTGCGCGGATTCACGGAGGCGCTGCGCCACGAACTTGAGGGCAGCAACGTGGGCGTCTCTTGCGTGCACCCCGGCGGGATTCGAACGCAGATTGCGCGCCGCGCGCGCATCGGGGCCGGTGTTACAAGAACGGGACATCACGAGAAGGCCGCCCAGTTTGAGAAACTTCTTCGTACTTCTCCTGAGGTAGCTGCGGCAAGAATTCTGCGCGGCGTGCAACGCCGCGAGCCGCGGATCCTGATCGGCGCGGATGCGTATCAGGTCGATATTCTCCAGCGTCTCCGGCCCGCAACGTATTGGAAGACCCTTTCGCGGAGACTCGAAAAGCTCTCGGCGGAATCGAGATGAAGCAGGTCCGTTTGCCTCGTATCTGAGAGAGTTTTTGACTCCCAGGGGAGCGGTGACTATACTCGGCCTAACTAAGGAAGGACCTGTCAATGGGCGTACTTGATCAACGGTTCGAAAAGAACTTCATGATTACGTCGGTGGACTACGTGTTCAACTGGGCGCGCAAGAGCGCGATCTGGCCGCTGACGTTTGGGCTGGCGTGCTGCGCCATCGAGATGATCGCTTCGACGACTTCGCGCTTCGATATGGCCAGGTTCGGAGCGGAAGTGTTCCGGCCGTCGCCGCGCCAGGCCGACCTGATGATCGTGGCGGGCACTGTGACGCTGAAGATGGGGCCGGTGCTGAAGCGCGTGTGGGAACAGATGCCGGACCCCAAGTGGTGCATTTCGATGGGAGCGTGCTCCAGCGTGGGTGGCCCCTTTAATGCTTATTCGGTTTTGCAAGGCGTGGATCGCATCGTACCAGTAGATGTGTACGTTGTAGGATGCCCACCGCGGCCGGAAGGCCTCTTCTTCGCGCTGTTGAAGCTGCAGGACAAGATCGACCAGATGACGCTGGCGAAGCGGCCCACGGAAGTGCGCCTGAAGCCGCAGATGGTGGAAGAGTTCAAACGCGGGGTGATGGTGGCGCAATCGCCGGAGCCCAGATAAGAAGCAATGAGGTGAAGGAAGCACAGGATGTAAAGGAAAAGAGATTCGTCCGAGAGCCGGATCGGGCGGAAGTCTGAAGAGGGACGAAGTACGACCCATAGCGCAGGAGAGTGAAAACCAAATGGCGTTTGCGCGAGCAGCGAAAACGAATGAAATCACCCCGGGAACGATCCGAGAGTTTCAGGTGGAGGGCAAAGCGATTGCGCTGGCAAATGTGGGCGGCAAGTTTTACGCCATCAACAATACCTGCCTGCATCGGGGCGGGCCGCTCGGCCAAGGAGTTATGGACGGCAACAAAGTGACTTGCCCGTGGCATGGCTGGCAATATGACGTGACCACCGGCAAGATTAGCCAGAATCCAACAGTGGGCGTGGATTGCTACGCCATTGAGGTTCGCGGAGAAGATATTTTCGTTGATGCTGGCTAACCTGGTATAAGTAATTAAAAATAAAGCAGTTATATTGATTATGACGAAATATGGCCACCTGAGCCTAGCCTCACCGGCAAGACCATGCTTCCCCTAACCCTCATATTTTGTTTCGCTTTTTGAATGCCAGTGTGTATATTGCAGACTCGAAGCCTCGATGGCGACAACGACTGCTCAACGACACTACTGGATTTTCAGCGCCGATCCGCACCACTATCACTGGGACACCTTATTCGTAAAAGGCAAGGAGATGTGGCACGGTGCCGGGGCGAAGCCTGACGCGATTCGCGCGTTGAAACAGGTGCGCAAGGGTGACAGGGTCCTGTGCTATCACTCGGCCCCGGAGCGAACGCTCTATTCGATCGCTGAAATCACGCGAGACCCCTACCCTGATCCGCACGACCCCAATGGAAAAAACCTCGTCGCGGACCTGCGGGCCTTCGAAAAGCTGCCCCGGCAGGTGACGCTGGCGGAGTTGCGCGCGAATCCCGCGCTGAAGAAAATGAAACTGCTGAAGAATGTGCGGTTGATCATTTCGCTGCTCACCGACCTGCAGTATCAGGAAATTCTGCGCATGGCCGGGATCGTCGCGACGCCGGGAATTCCGCTGCCCTGATGCCACGCGCGCGTACAGTGGCTGCTCCACAAGTGAACCCGGAGGCTTGAGCGGGCCGACTGGCGCAAAGTGAACTGAGGTGAGGGATGGCTGCCTTCGGCCGCTCCGGCCTATTCGTCGTTTGCATTGCTCTACTTTCTATGCTCCTCCCGCAGAACGCTCGCCATGACTCGATGCTTGATGGTGTTCCCTCCGGCAAGACGCGGGTGCTGGACTTGAGTTACGCGATTAGCGACAAGCTGGTGCCGTGGCCCGGGGATGAGAAGTTCTTCGAAGCGAAGGTCAACGCGAGCGTTGAGAAAAACGGCTACTTCACGCGGAGCTTTTGGATGCTGGAGCACTATGGGACGCATCTGGATGCCCCGGCGCATTTTCCGCCGGGGAAGACTACGGTTGACCAAATCCCCGTGAAGCAACTGTTCGGGCCGGCCGTGGTGATCGACGTCCGCGCCGAGGGTGGCAAGGATGCGGATTATCAGCTTGGCGCCGCGCGCGTCGAAGAATGGGAGAAGCGGCACGGGCGGATTCCCGAAGGCTCGATTGTGCTGCTGCGGACGGGATGGTCGTCGCGGTGGCCGGATGCGCAGAAGTACCGGAATCAGGATGCGAAAGGGAAGATGCATTTTCCGGGGTTCTCGGCGGAGGCGGCGAAGCTGCTGATTGAGCGGAAGGTAAGCGGGCTTGGGTGCGATACGCTCAGTATCGACCACGGTGCGTCGAGTGATTATGCGGTGCATCATTTGGTGCTGGGAGCGGGTCTGTACCAACTCGAAAACCTGGCTGCCATGAGCGAATTACCGGAAACGGGTGCGTTCTTGATCGTGGCGCCGATCAAGCTGGAAGGCGGCTCGGGCGGACCGGTGCGGGTGTTCGCGCTCCTGCCGTAAAGGGCTTGATTCCCTGCAAACATTTTTCCTGCTTCATACATCGACGATTATTGCCTCTTCGCTTTCTGATTTTCTCTCAAGACCCCCGCGAACAAATCGCTAAACCAGGTGAGATCTCTTCGTTGTGCGAGGAGAATTGGTTGCTGGGGTGTGATATTTTGATCGTGCACTCTTCTTATGCCCGAACTTCCCGAAGTCGAAACGGTAGCGCGAGGATTGCGGCAAGCGATTCTCGGGCGGCGGATCATATCCGTCACGCTCGGGAAGACAGATTTCATCGATGACCCCGTGGCGCTGGAGCAGCACCTGCCCGGACGAAGGATCGAAGCTGTTGAGCGCTACGGTAAATTCATGCTGCTGCGGCTGTCGGCCCTGAACCGAGAAAGGGGCGTTACCACAAATGGAGATGCGGCGCCGGCGTCGCTGCTCGTGCATCTGGGAATGACCGGCCAGATCGCGCCGAGTCCGGCGGGGCAGCCTCTGGAAAAGCACACACACGTGTGCATGCTTCTGGATGATGGGCGCGAACTGCGCTATACGGATGCGCGGCGTTTCGGACGCATCGCCTACCTGACGAAAGCATCGCTTGCCGAAGAGCTGACCGGATTCGGCGCCGACCCGCTGGAAGTGAGCAAGGAGGAATTCGCGGACAGGATTTGCGGGCGCCGCGCGCGGATCAAGGCGCTGCTGCTGGACCAGAGCGTTCTCCGCGGCGTTGGCAATATCTATGCGGATGAGAGCCTGTGGAAAGCGAAGATTCATCCGGCGCGGCTGGGAGCCAATCTGAGCAGAAAACAAGCGCACACATTGCGCCGCGTGCTGCAAAACATTCTGCGGAAAGCGATTGTGTTGCGCGGGTCCTCGATTTCCGATTTTCTTGACGCTGAAGGGGAGCCCGGAGAATATCAGCGCCACCATCGCGCGTATGGACGCGAGGGCAAAGGATGTTATCGGTGTAAGACGCCGGTCCGGCGCGCGATTGTAGCGGGGCGAAGCAGCTATTTTTGCCCAAGGTGCCAGCCCTCACCGCGCGGGTTCGCGGCATTGCCGTTAGCTGGGAAAAACGGAAGAAAGACTAAACGCAAAGACGCAGAGGACGCTGAGAAATCACGGAGAAGAAATGGGAAATCACGGTGAGAGCCCAAAGTCGCTGAAAAATGACGAAACGAAGAGTGAGGCTCGGCACGTCTAAAGGAACAAGTCCGGAGAGCGGGCCGCACGGCCGTGGCGGGAACTGAGTGCAATTGGCTGCGTGGGGATGATGAATCTCTTTCAGTGAAATCTTGTTAAAGACTTCGAGGGAAATCGGATGAACTTACGGCGAGTGTTTACATTTATGTTTGCAGCGGTACTCGTGTTGACCGTAGTCCGGGCAGGATCGGCGCAGACGGCGGGGGATGAAGCGAGCGCGTTTGCGGCGGAGGATGCCCAGATCTTGAGCGAAATCCGCGATCACAGTCACGTGATGGAGAACCTCGAGTACCTGTCCGACGAGATCGGGCCGCGGCTGACGGGTTCGCCGCAACTGAAGCAGGCGAATGATTGGACCGCCGCCAAGTTCCGAGAGTACGGCCTGACCAACGTACACCTGGAGCCGTGGACGATTGCGCATTCCTGGACGCGCGGGACGGCGCAGGCGCGCATCGTGAGTCCAGCCGGGCATCCGCTGACGATCGCATCGGCGGGATGGTCGCCCGGCACCAACGGAGTGCTGCGCGGACCGGTCGTGTACTTTGAAGCGAAAACGAAAGGGGATTTCGAGAAGTTTCGCGGAAAATTGAAGGGCGCGATCGTCATCTACCAGGAGCCGGAGAGTCTCTCTCCGCCCAAGCCGGAGAATTTGAATGGAGGGCTGATTCGTCCGATGCAGCAGCCGCCACCGGTGAAGGGGCAGCCGCCGGCACCGTCGCCGTTTGCGACGCTTCAAGAAGCGGCGCGCGCGAGAAACGAATTTTTCAAGCAGGAAGGCGTTGCGGCAGTGCTGCGCGATTCGAACAAGCCGCACGGCCTGTTCAACATGACCGGCATCGGCGGGGAGAAGTTCGATATCGGCGTGATCCCGACGGCGTTCGTTACCGGTGAAGGATACCGGATGCTTTTCCGCATGCTAAAGCACGGGAAGGTGGAAGTCGAAATCGAAATGACGAACTCGTTCGGCGACAAGCCCATGGATGTCTACAACACCGTCGCGGAGATTCGCGGAAGCGAGCGGCCGGACGAGGTGGTGATCCTCGGCGCGCATCTGGATTCGTGGGACCTGGGGACCGGATCAACGGATAACGGCACGGGCTCGATGGCGGTGCTGGAAGCGGCGAGAACACTGGCGAAATTGAACTTGAAGCCGAAGCGGACGATCCGTTTTGTGTTGTTCACCGGAGAAGAAGAAGGGCTTGTAGGCTCCGCGAAGTATGCGGACGCCCACAGGGATGAGTTGGAGAAGATCTCGGGCGTTTTGGTTCACGATACCGGCACGGGCCGCGTGCTGACGCTGGGATTGCACGACAATTATCAGGATCGCGAAATTGTGGACCAAGTGCTGGCGCCGCTGAAAGAGCTGAAGCTGCTTGAGCCGACCATGCGGAGGACATTCGGAACGGACCACGCCTCGTTTGACGACGTCGGTGTGCCGGGGTTCTTTGTAGTTCAAGACAGTGCCGAATACAACCAGACGCATCACAGCCAGTCGGATACATTCGACAAAGTGTGGAAGGACGATCTCAATCAAGGAGTGCAGGTGTTGGCGGCGTGGGCGTACAACACGGCGCAACTGCCCGCGATGTTGCCGCGGCGCCCGCTGCCCTACCGGCCGTCCACTGACGCGGCGAAGGCGGAAGCGCCCAAGCCGGATCCCATCACGGAAATGGACACGAAGATTCTGGAACAGGTGAAGTACGACCAAAGCGATTTGAAAGCGAATCTGCAATATCTGGCGGACCACATCGGCCCTCGGCTTACCGGATCGCTGCAACTCGATCAGGCGAGTCATTGGACGATGGAACGCTTCAAAGAACTTGGACTTGCCAATGCGAAGCTGGAGCCGTGGACCATCGCAAATGGCTGGACGCGCGGCCCGGCGACAGGACAGATCATTTCTCCAACGCACCACGTCCTGACGCTGGAGACGGCGGGTTGGTCTGCCGGCACGAAGGGTGCTCTTCGCGGTCCGGTAATCGGTATTGCGGCGGAAAAACCGGAGGACTTGCAGCAGTACAAAGGCAAGTTGAAAGGAGCTATCGTCGTAGTCGGGCGTGCAACGGAGACGATATCGCCAGGGAATCCCCTCTTGACGCCGTGGGGCGAAGAGACGATTCCCGTGGCGAGGCCGAAGAGCGACGATCGCAAGCCGTTTGACTATGACGCTTACCGTAAATTGCGGAAGGCACAAACGAAATTCTTCGCAGAAGAGAAGGTGGCTGCGGTACTGCTCGGCTCAGAAAAGTGGCACGGCTTGCTGAACATGAGCGTCAGCGGGAGAGACTACCAGCCCGGGGTGGTACCAACAGCGTATGTGACGCGTGAGAATTACACCCTGCTGTGGAGATTGCTGGAGGCGGGAGCAGTGGAAGCCGAAGTGAACATTGAAAGCAGTTTCAGCGGGAAACCGGTCGAGGTGTACAACACGGTCGCGGAGATTGCGGGCACTGAGAAACCGGATGAGGTCGTGATCGTCGGCGGGCATCTCGATTCTTGGGATTTGGGAACCGGCGCGACGGACAATGGCACGGGCTCGATGGCTGTACTGGAAGCCGCGCGGGCGCTGCAAAAGCTGGGCGTGAAGCCGAAGCGGACGATTCGATTCGTGCTGTTCACCGGCGAAGAGCAGGGCTTGAACGGCTCGAAGGCTTACGTGAAAGCACACCAGAACGAACTGGGCAAAGTTTCCGGCGTGCTCGTGCACGATAGCGGCACCGGCAAGGTTCTGACGATCGGGCTCATGGCGAATTACGACGTGCGAGAGACGATCGACCGCGCGCTATATCCATTGGCGAAAGGCGTGGGTTTCGCGGAGCCGACTTTGCGAACGGAGGGCGGGAGCGATCACGTGCCGTTCGACGGAGCGGGCGTGCCGGGATTCTGGTGCGTGCAGGAGGGCGTGGACTACGACAAGACGCACCACTCCCAAGCTGACACGCTGGACCGCGTGCGCTGGGATGACTTGACGGAAGGGGCGCAAGTGCTGGCGGTGTTTGCCTACAACGTCGCGCAACTGCCGGAAATGCTGCCACGAAAACCCGCAAAGCAGAGCGGCAACTAAGCCGGTCGCATGCGAGCGGTTCTCCAGAGAGTCAGCCGCGCAAAAGTAACGGTCAAAGGACGCGTGACAGGCGAGGTTGGCGCCGGGCTGATGATCCTGCTAGGCGTCGGGCGCGAAGATACTTCGGCTGTCGCCGCATCGATGGCGGAAAAATGCGCGAACCTGCGCATCTTCGAAGACGATCAGGGTAAGATGAACCGGTCGCTGCTGGACGTGAGAGGCGGCGCGCTGGTCGTCTCGCAGTTCACGCTTTACGGCGATGCGCGCGGGCAGCGGCGGCCAAGCTTCATCTCCGCTGCGCCGCCGGAACAAGCAAAAGCTCTCTACGAAGAATTCTGCGAAGCGCTTCGCAAGCTTGGCGTGAGCGTCGCAACCGGTATTTTCCAGGCGATGATGTCCGTGGAGCTGATCAATGAAGGCCCGGTCACGATCCTCCTCGATTCCGAAAAAACCTTTTAGGTGGATCGGCATTCAAAAGAACGCTCCGCTGTGGACCAAGACGTCCGTTTTGCGCGAACTGAAAGGGCTAGCGGACCCGAAGGCGCGCGCGAAGATGGCATACTTTGGCGTACATGTGCCGAAGGCCTATGGAATCTCCGCGCCAGTTTTGCATCAATTTGCGAAGCACATCGGCAAGGATCATCGGCTTGCCCGTCAACTGTGGACGACCGGCATTCATGAAGCGCGGATCCTTGCAACGCTGATTGGCGAAGCGGAAAAAGTCACTGCGGCGGAGATGGATCGCTGGGTGCGCGATTTCGACGCCTGGGACGTGGTCGATGCGGCGTGCTGTTATCTCTACGCTTATGCAAAGCCTGCCTGGAATAAAGCGGCGGCGTGGAGCCGGCGCCGCGAAGAGTTCGTAAAGCGCGCCAGCTTTTCCCTGATTGCGTATCTGAGTTACAAAGATGAAGCGGCCCCGGATGCGCTGTTCGTGCGATTCTTGCGCGTGATCGAGCGCGAAGCGCACGATGAGCGAAATTTTGTGAAGAAAGCGGTCAACTGGGCCCTGCGAAACATCGGGAAAAGAAATAAACGGCTCAACCGGGAAGCCGTCCGCGCCGCGGAAAGAATCCGCCGGCAAGGATCGCGCGCCGCCCGCTGGATTGCGGCGGACGCGCTGCGCGAATTGAAGAGTGCCGCCGTGCAAGCACGGCTTCAACGGAAAACGGCCTGAAAAAATGACGCCCATTGGCGAGGACAAAGAGCTGAAGATCCGGCGAGCGAAGGGCGCCGATGCGCCGCGTATCGCCGCGCTCGCCGGCGAGCTAGGGTATCCGGCGACGGCAGCAGAGATGCGCAAGAGGCTGCTGGGAATCAAGCCTGCCTCGCTGCATGCCGTATTCGTGGCAGATGCTCCGGAGGATGGAGTGATCGGCTGGGTGCATGTGAGCAAGCAGCCACTGTTGGAGGTTGAGATCCGCGCGGAAGTGAACGGGTTGGTCGTGGCCGAAGGGCAGCGCAGCCTGGGGGCGGGCGCGCGGCTGCTGGCCGCGGCCGAAGATTGGGCGCGCAAACATGGCTGCAAGGGCATGTCGGTGCGCTCGAATGTAGTTCGCGAGCGCGCGCACAAATTTTATGAGCGCGGCGGCTACGAGCATTACAAGACGCAGAAATCGTTCCGCAAACCGCTGTAACCCTAGATTTTCCTTTAAGCAATTGCTCACACCAAAGTTTCCACGCGATTCGAGAGCGGCGATCACGTCCACTGGTTGCCGAAGAGGGCGCAGCATGCTGCGCCCCTACAAGTGCTTGCGGATATGCGAATTGCGGATGAAGTTGCGCAGGCGCTAAAGTGGAAATATATATCGCATTGCGATATAGTTACTTGGTGGCAAAAGAAATCACCACGGCGGAGTACCAGGCGCTCGCGGAACTCCGTTACCTCATTCGCAAGTTCGTCGGGGAAGGGGACGCCGTGGCGCGCGCTGCGGGCCTCGAGCCGCAGCAGCATCTTCTCTTGCTGGCGCTTCGCGGGCTCCCGGAAGGCACAGAGGCGACGATTCGCACGCTGGCGGACCGGCTGGCGCTGAAGCATCACAGCGCCGTGGAGCTGATCGACAGGCTGGAGGCCCATGGCTACGTGCGCCGGAGCCGCAGCCGGGACGACCGCAGGCGCGTCCTGGTGGCGCTTTTGCCGCGGGGAGAGAAGCTGCTCGAGCAGGTGGCGCGAGAGCGCATCGGCGAGTTGCGCTCGAGCGGCGCGGCGCTGGTGAATGCCATCAGCGCGTTGCTGGAAATTGGCCGCCTGTCGCCAGGCAAGAAGCAAACGCGGGGATCTTCCAAGCAAAGCAAGGAACGCGGTCGTGAGTGATATTCGCAAGACAGAATTGAGCGAAATCCGCGAACTGGCGCAGAAAAACTGGTGGAACTCTCGTTCGCGGCAATGGAATGCATTTTTGTGCGAACGGGAGGAGCAAGTTTTCCTGGTTCTGACGCTGTTCATCGGCGCGCTGGTGGGCGTGGTGGTTGTCGCCTTTATTCTCGTGACATCGCGATTCGGGGCCAGGCTCTATCCTGCCGGCGGAGCGGCGTGGCGAAGGCTGCTGGTTCCCGTGGCCGGCTCAGCCGTTATGGGCTATTTGCTCTTTCGCTTTTTTCCCGATGCCCGGGGGAGCGGAGTACCGCAAACGAAAGCCGCCCTGTACGCGCGGGGCGGCCGAATTTCACTGGGCACGGTCTTCGGGAAGTTCTTCTGCACTTCCGCGACGCTGGCCAGCGGGATTCCGCTCGGCCGCGAAGGTCCGGCGGTACAAGTCGGCGCGGGGATCGCTTCGGTGCTTGGCAGAAGTCTCGGGCTGCGTCCTGAGAAGGTGCAGGCGCTCGTGCCCGTGGGGGCGGCAGCCGCGGTCGCAGCGGCATTCAATACACCGCTCGCAGCAGTGCTGTTCTCGCTTGAGGAAGTGGTCGGAGATTTACACGCGCAGGTGCTCGGCTCGGTGGTGCTGGCCTCGGCAACCTCCTGGGCGATGCTTCGATTGCTCCTGGGAAATGATCCGCTGTTTCAGGTGCCGCAATATCAATTGGTCCATCCGGGGGAATTCGGAATCTATGCGGTACTCGGGGTTGCTGGCGGCTTCGTCTCGGCCGCGTTTACGAAGCTGCTGCTTTGGATGCGAGCGCGCTTTCTGCGTTTCCCGAAAAAGACCTTGTGGTTCCAACCCGTGGCGGGCGGATTGACCGTCGGAGTGATGGGCTGGTTCGTGCCACAGCTCCTCGGCGTGGGCTACAAACACGTGGGTGAAGCTCTCAACGGCAACATGGCGTTGAAGTTGATGATCCTGTTGCTTGTACTGAAGTTCTTCGCCGTAGTCGCCAGTTACGCCTCCGGTAACGCCGGTGGAATCTTCGGACCGAGCCTGTTTCTCGGAGCCATGCTCGGTGGGATTGTCGGAAACGTAGCCAATCACTTTTTGCCAAATTACGTCGGCACGCCCGGCGCTTACGCGCTCGTTGGGATGGGCACGGCATTTGCCGGGATCGTGCGCGCGCCCATGACGTCCGTAGTGATGATCTTCGAAATCACGCGAGATTATGCAGTCGTCGTGCCGCTGATGATTTCCAACCTGGTGAGTTTTTTCATTTCCTCGCGATTCCAAAAGCAGCCGATCTATGAGGTCCTGGCGCACCAAGACGGCATCCACCTGCCGATGGCTGGATCGCGCCAGCAGGAAGGGCAGCGCCAAGTGGCTCATGCGATGCGCGATGCCACGGAAGTATTGAGCGCGGGGATGACCCTTCAGGAGGCTCTGGAGAAATCGAAGTCCAGCGAATTTCAAGCATGGCCCGTCGTCGATGAGCGCGGCGTGATCGGCGTCATCAGCCTGCAAACCCTGCAACGGGCGAACAGCGATGGTTTGGCAAACAAGCGGCTGAGTGAATTCGCAGACGCCGGCCATTTTCCACACGTCCATCCGGACCACCCGCTGCACGCGGCCCTGGAACGCATGGGCGCGAGTCAGTTGGACCTATTGCCGGTGGTAAGCCGCGCCAACGTGCATCAGCTCGAGGGTGTCGTGACGATACAGGACGTTCTGGCGCTTTACGGTGTCGGGCCGAGGGAATCCGAGTAGATCAAAGTTGAAAGTTGAAAGTTGAAAGTTGAAAGTTGAAAGTTGAAAGTTGAAAGTTGAAAGTCCAACCTCCTGGCGGGCGCTGGGGGTAGCCACCCCCCATGTGAATCCGATTTCGACGCCGGAAAAGCGGCAGCAAGCTGCCGCACTCCAAAGGGGTTCCGAGTTAACCATGACAGGACCACCCCCCTATGTTTTTTGTAAGTGTCATTTAGGGCCTGCGGCCCGCGAAACCTCATGAAAATCATTCAGAGGTAAGATCGCAACGGCCCGGAGCGGCGAGGTCGATGCAACAGTGGAAAAGTTGAGACCGTGTAAGTGTCTGATCCGGAGCGTGCGTATTGATTTATGCTGCGCGGTGGTTGCAGCTTCCCTCGTTGGCCCAACTTCGCCGCGGTCACACGTGACCATCATGCTCTTCAAGACGCAAAGCGCTTCGGTGTATGGGATTGACGCCTACCTCGTTGAGTTTGAGGTGGATGTGGGATCCGCGCGCATGCAGGATTTTAATGTCGTGGGACTGCCTGACAACGCGGTCAAGGAGAACCGCGAGCGGATTAAGAGCGCTCTCCGAAACTGCGGGTACGAATTCTCCTATCGCCAAAGTGTGACCATCAATCTGGCGCCGGCCGATGTGCGCAAGGAAGGGTCGGGATTCGATCTCCCGATGGCGCTGGGACTGGTGGGCTGCCAGGGACAGTTTTTCGGCAAACAATTGGACAAGATGATGTTTCTCGGTGAGCTGTCGCTGGATGGGAGTGTGCGCTCGGTGCACGGGGCGCTTTCGGCGGCGCTCGCGGCGCGGGAGTTCGGGTTAAAGGCGCTTGCCGTTCCGGAGGCGAATGCGAAAGAAGCGGCGGTAGTCGAAGGCGTGGACGCGTTTGCATTGAAGTCGCTGCCACAAGCCGTGGACCTGGTGAATTCGCCGGAGTCGTTTACTCCCGTAAAGGTGGATGCGCAGCAGATGCTTGCGATGAATCCCTGCCCGTGCGGCTACTTCGGCGACCCGACGCGGGAGTGCCACTGCACGCCTCCCATGATTCAGCGCTACGTTTCGAAAATCTCGGGGCCGCTGCTGGATCGCATCGATATTCACATCGAGGTGCCCGCCGTGAAATACAAGGAGCTGCGAGCCCCGTCTTCAGCGGAGGATTCTGCTTCCGTCAGGCAGCGCGTGATCGCCGCGCGGGATAGACAGCTCGAAAGGTTTCGAAGCGAGAAAAAGACTTACGCGAATGCCCAGATGATGCCGAAGATGATCCGCAAGCATTGCGCAATCTCGGCTGAAAAGCTGCTGGAAAACGCCATCACTCGGCTCGGGCTTTCCGCGCGGGCCCATGACCGCATCCTGAAGGTAGCCCGTACCGTCGCGGACCTGGACGGTGGGGGAGGAATAGAGCCAAGGCATCTCAGCGAAGCGATCCAGTACAGAACGCTGGACCGCTCCTACTGGGCCTGAGACTCAACCCATCTTCGCATCTCAGATTGTCAGACGGGGTCCATCAGGTTGAGGTTGCCTTTTGGCCGCAAATAGCATCTTAAAAATATGCGGGACGGCAGGTTTGCTCCATTGACTCGCTTTCCTTGGCTATGTTACCCATAAAGCGCTCACTTTAGGGGTTCCCGGGGCAAGAGCAACGCAAAAGATGGCATCAGACGCCAAGCACCTAGAAATTACGCTGGAGACGCAGGTCGAGAGCGTCAATCTCGCCGAGGAGTTGTGTCTTCGCGTGGCGGAAGCGGCGGGGTTCGGAGAGGACGACTGCTATCGCATCGGTATGAGCGTCCGCGAGGGCGTGATCAACGCCTTCCACTATGGGAACGAGGAACGCCCGGACAAGAAAATCCACCTTGCCGTGGACCTCACTGCGGACAAGATGATTATTCACGTACTGGACGAGGGCGCGGGTTTCTTGCTCTCCGATGTTCCTGACCCGCTCGCCGAGGAAAATCTGCTTAGCACCTCCGGTCGCGGGATTTTCCTGATGCGTGCTTTCATGGACGAGTTCGATGTGATTTCCGGCAAAACGGGTGGTGCGGAAATCGTGATGTCAAAGAAACTGCCCGCCCCGGGGAGTGCTTCGCGGAATGGCCAAGGCGGACAAGGCGCCAAGCCCCAACAGGAAGCGTAAGGAAATAGATGTCACTGCATGCGACGCATCGCGATGCCGGGCAAGTTACCGTCGTGGATCTGAGCGGCCGGATCGTCCTCGGAGACGGCAGCGCTTTGCTGCGAAAGACGATTCGGGGGCTGCTAGAGGATCAAAGAAAATTGATTCTGCTGAATCTGGCGGACGTGGACTACATTGACAGTTCCGGAATCGGCGAGCTGGTCAGCGGGTTCACGGCGGTGAAGAATCAGAGCGGGGACCTAAAGTTGCTGCACCTGACGAAGAAAGTCCGCGATCTTCTTCAGATCACCAAGCTGTATACCGTATTTGATGTGTTTACAGACGAGAGCACCGCGCTTCGAAGTTTTAGGTAATTTCACCCGGCCGGTCTCTTCGAGCGCGACATCAGAATTTCCCCTTTAGCTCGCCTGATTCGCTGGACTACGGCACAATCTTCTGGATGATGCCGCTCGCCGATACGTTGTGGGTTGTGGACCAGGCGAAATCTCTGGGTTTCGACCTTTGCGGCGTGGTCCGCGCGGAGCAATTTCCCGAACTGAATCGGATGCGCGAGTGGCTCGCGCGGGGCTACGCCGGCGAAATGAAGTACCTCGCGGATCCCCGGCGATCCGATCCGCAAACCGCCATGCCCGGCATCCGGAGCGCCATCGTCGGTTTGCTCAACTACAACACCGCGCAGCCGCTTTCCATCGATTCTGCGCTGCCTATCGATGCAAGCAACCCGAGTGGGTGGATTTCTCGTTATGCCTGGGGCGACGACTATCACGATGAGTTGCGGGAGAGACTGGACGCGCTCGTTGAATCCCTGCGCGAACGATTTAAAGGCACATTCGAGGCACGCTCCTACGTGGACACGGGGCCGGTCCAGGAGCGAGTGCTCGCAAAATATGCCGGTTTGGGTTGGCTGGGGAAAAACACGCTGCTGCTCAACCAGATGCTCGGCTCCTTCTTTTTTCTCGGCGTCATTCTCACCACTCTCGATCTCGAACCGACGCTCGCGGCGAACGAGCTGCCGCCGCCGGATTTGTGCGGGAGCTGCCGGCGTTGCCTTGATGCCTGCCCGACGCAAGCCTTCGTCGAGCCCTACGTCATGGACGCCAGAAAGTGCATTTCCTATCTGACCATCGAACTGCGGGGCTCCATCCCGGAAGAGTTCCGCGAGTCGATGGGAAATCATGTTTTCGGCTGCGACATCTGCCAGGACGTTTGCCCGTGGAACCGGCGCGCCCCGATTGTGACGATACCGCAGTTCCAGCCAAGAAGTTTTCCCCCGCCGAAGGAAAGCCACACCGAGACGTCTCTCCCGCCGCAAGACGAATCGCTCTACCTCCCAAGACTGGAATGGCTCCTCGGGCTGAGCCAAGCAGACTTTCGCGAGCTCTTTCGCGGAAGCCCCGTCAAACGTACCAAATGGCGCGGCCTGATACGCAACGCCTGCATCGCGCTCGGGAATTCCGGCTTGCGGCCGGGCACGGCGGCTCACGATCGGATCAGCAATATACTGGGGCGGGTCGCGGCTTCGCAGGATCAGGTCCTCGCCGAATCTGCCCGTTGGGCGCTTTCGCGCATCCAATCAGCGCGCAATGGACGCGATGGATAATGTTGCTGGAGGGACAGGCGGAAATAAGCCTCGCCAGCAGGCCGGTGAGTCCTGCGGAATCGCGGTTTTCCTCAGGCCGCATTACCATCTCGCGGCCACTAGCGGTATAATTCCACCCGCAGGTCGACTCGCCCTCCGCGTGCTGAGGTTACTATGAATCGCCGCAACTTTTTGGTGAATACGGGTATCGTCGGCGCAGGATTACTTGGGGCAGGAAATGCTGCACCTGGTCTTTTGCGCGCCGGCACCGCGAACAATTCGGATTCAAATCTTACTCTGGAGGAAAAACCCGTGGCCTTTACGTTGCCCCCGTTGCCGTATTCGTTTGACGCACTCGAGCCTTACATCGACGCCAGGACGATGGAGATCCATCATGACAAACATCATGGCGCCTACGTTACCAACCTGAACAAGGCCCTGGAAGGCCAAGCCACTTTGCAATCCAAGTCGCTCGATGATCTCCTCAAAGGTCTCGATACGGTCCCGGAGAATATCCGCAACGCCGTCCGCAACAATGGTGGCGGCCACTGGAACCACTCGCTCTTCTGGACACTGATGAAGAAGGGGGGTGGCGGAGAGCCTAAGGGGAATCTTGCGGCTGCTATCAACTCCACGTTTGGGTCATTTGCCGGATTTCAGGAAAAACTTGCAGCCGCTGGGATGGGCCGCTTTGGTTCCGGCTGGGCGTGGCTGGTCGTCCGAGATGGGAAACTGGCCATCGACTCCACGCCGAATCAGGACACTCCCTATCTGCTCACGGGTGGCGGCAAGGCTGTTCTCGGGCTGGATGTCTGGGAACATGCGTACTACCTGAAGTATCAAAATGTGCGCGCTGATTACATCAAGGCTTGGTGGAATGTTGTCAATTGGGACAAGGCCGCCGAGCTCTACGATGCGGCGAAGAAGTAGTCTTTTCCCGCGAGCCCAAAAAATGAAAAGGCCCCCGATCGGGGGGCCTTTTCATTTGTCTGCAAAACTGGAAAGGAATGCGAATTAGGCCATCATTTGCCGTTTGGACAATGAAACAACGGCTGCCGACCCCCGCGCCGCGGGATAATTTCTTGTCGCGGGCCCGGGCCCAAAAGCGCGTGCCTCCCGTGTCACCACCGGCACCGACACCGGTATTGGCATTGGCGCGGCTCCGGTGGTTTGCCGCGAAGCTACGCGAACCAACTCCATTCGCCCGCGCACGCGGAACTTTGCGAGCAGCGAGGAGACATGGAATTTTACGGTGCGCTCGGAGAGATTCAGATTGGCGGCGATTTCCTTGTTGGCGAGGCTCTTCATCAGGCCGGAGAGAACTTCTTCCTCGCGGCGCGTCATCTTCACTTGGCTGCAGACCGATTTCCCTGCCTGCAATAGTTTGTCGGCTTTGTCCTTGAGGCCTTCTAGCACATCGTTTTCGGCCTGGACCATCACAATGTAATCGCTCGTTGACTGGCCCCGCACCATGCAGTGCATCGCCAGCAGCCCGGCGGCCTGCTCCACGGGAAACCTGCCGTCTGGTTCAGCGTCGACATGAAAGTGGGCAACTCCAGTACTTTTTTCATAGAAAAAGAAGACTTCGCGGGTAAAAGCTGGGCGGGAATTTGTCAATTGCTCCGGTTGTTCACTTCTGCGAATCGCCTTCACATGCACCCCCTCCGAATGCAGCTTCGTGACGGAACTGAAGCCTATTAAGTTTTATGTTCTTCGCCCCTCGACGAGGCGTACACCCCACGGGGCAGACAGGCAAGCAAGAAGTCAAAAAAACGGCTGACAGCTCCCCCGACCCTTACCCACTGTACTGCAACGACCAGGCGTGTGAAGGAACTCCCTGAAAGTCCACCTGAGATCGTTTCCCCGAACCATTCGTATCTGCACATATTCTACCGAATGGAAGGATGCGCAACTTACTCATAACTTGAGGACTTACGCCCGCTGTCGGACACTTGCGAATTCATTTGACGGTAGGAATTGCACGATACGCGAAATTTTTCCCCTTTTTACCCACGAACGGGCTTAAACGCAGAGGAGTCCGTAATAGCTGGACTAGCACGAGGCCTTGTGGAAAGGCGGCGAGGGTTAGCCCCCCGCAATTGCGAACCTCACAAGGGAACTATTCGCGTTTGCTCCGGGCCAATCAATTCGTACGCCATACCCCGCCAACGAATTTTGCGTGTGATGAGAGAGTTAGCAAAATTGATGGTATAGAAGAACGGGATAAAAGCCGCTAGCAGAATGTAAATCCAGGCTTGTCCCATGAGCTGGGATCGCCCGGCAGGCAGGGCCTCCGTCACGCCGATGAGCCGGATGGAACTCCGGATCGACGAAAGCAGCACGGGAAGAAACGTCAGCGCCGCGATATCTGTTCGAAGGTGTCGCTCAGGATCAGAATCACGCCAAGCAAGAGCGTCATGCAGTACAGAAGATGCGTGAAGGCCGCGGGCGCCCACACTCTATCCGCGTACACGCGCGTGATCAGGATTTGGCGGTTCGTGAATTCCAGCAATCCCTGGAAATCGGTTTCGACGTAAGAAGGCGTCAAGCATTCCGGGATGAAAACAATCGAGCGATTGTTGCGCTCCAGCACACGCGTCAAGGAATAATCGTCGCTGACCGAGTTTCTCCACACGTGCAAGACACCCGATTGCTCGAAGATGCTCCGGCGAATCGCGGTGCCACCGCCCCAGCAGAAATTTCTCCCTTTCTCGCTGAGCATGGTGACCACCGGCGCATTCCACGCGGCCAGGAGCGCGGTCGGCAGATTGCCGCGATGGGGAATCAGCCAGCGCATGGTGGTTGTCGCTCCGATTCCTGGATCACTCAGCGGCGCCACGAGGTGATGCAGCCAGCTCTTACCCGGGCGCCCGTCGGAATCGGTGAAGACCAGTACTTCAAATTCCGGCGGCAGTTGTTCCACGGCAACCCGCAAATTGTTCACCTTCTCGCCGGCGTTGGTCGGACTCCCCGCGATGATCACGTGGCTTTTCACTCTCGAATTCGAAGCTATCCGCTCGACGATGCTGCGCGCCGGGTCTGAGCCGGAGGCGACAATGAAAAAAATGTCGTAATTCTGCCGTTCGAATTCCGTAAGCGCCAGAAGATTGCGCTCGAGGCCCGGCTCGATGCCTTTACAGGGGCAGAGTACGGCCACCCGCGGCGCGTAGAATCCTGGATCCAGGTACAAGCGCCGACGCACGTAGCCAAGCCACTGCATAACCTGCCCGATGAGGTACAACCCAAGGAGGATCTGCAAAAACGCCAGGATATAAAATAGTGTCTCCACTTTCCCTGAGGATAACAGAGGAAGATTGTTCGCAGAGCGCCGTTTGAACGGGTAGAATCGCAGCGGTAAACGCCCCTCCTAAGGAGAACAAAAATGCCACGAGTGGATTTCGGAATGGTGACTTCAGCGCTCGAAATTCCCGGCTATCGGATTGTCAGGAATTTTGGCATCGTGCGCGGAATTATCGTGCGCTCGCGTAGCGTGATCGGAAATCTCGGCGCTGCGCTTCAGACTATCATCGGTGGAAACATCACCATTCTTACGAACCTCTGCGAGAAGACTCGCGAAGATGCATTTGAACTTCTGTTGCAGCACGCCGGCGAACACGGCGCCAATGCCGTCATCGGAATGCGCTATGACGCCACCGAGGTGATGCAAGGTGTCACCGAAGTGCTCGCCTATGGCACCGCCGTCCAGGTTGAGCGTATTCCCTGATTTTCCCCTGTTGTTCAGTGGGGACGTGAATTTGGCGGTGACTGTCCTCGGGCCGCGACAATTTGCGCCGCCAATTCCTCGATCCCCATTAGCGCGCGGCTCGCCGCCAGACGCGCATTTTCCATGAACGACGAATCCAGCAAAAAGGCGCAGCGATCGACGAAGGGATGGTCCGCCGCTTCAAAAGGCTTGCGGCGGCGTCGCGTCTCGGCGGCACGCGCCAGCAGCTCCTCATACATTTGCAGGTCCCGCTGAAAATCGAGCGCATCGCCCGCGGTCCAGCCTTGCTGCCGCGTCAGTGACGCCAGAAATTTTCTGCGGAACAACGTGGCATCTCGCCGCAGCATGGGACGCGGTTTGGATTTGCCCGCGGGCTGCGGCTCGTTGCAAACGATCGCCAGGGTCCGCACGGTCAAAGCCAGCAGCGCCTCTCGCTGCAACAGAGCCAGAAGATCGCGGTAGAGCGAAGCGTGAACCTGCAACGCATGGCGGCCGTTCTCGATGACGTAAGAGTCCACAAATCGCGGCACGACCCGCTCCCGCGCCAGCGCCTCCGTAATGCGCTTGGCAAGTTCCACCGACGCATCTGCTGCATTTTGTTTTTCGTGCGGCATGATCCCAGGAAACATGTTAGCAGGAGTTTGTTTCCGGGCCGCCCAGCGTCGCTTGAAATGAAAAAGGCCCCCGAGTACATCGGAGGCCTGCATTCATTATTTCTATGTAGTGGCGCAGCACCGCTGCGCCCCAGTCGTCCAAGAAATAGCCTGGCTTAGTGAATCGCCCTCGGGCTATCCGGGCCAACGCGCTTTTGTTTTGGCTCAGGCTGCGGCGCGAGCGGCGGCGTCACCGGTTCCTTTTGGAGCGCGTGCTCCAGGACTTCGTCCAGCGTGCGCACGTAGGTGATCTTAATATCGCCGAGAATCTCCGGAGTGAGATCCGCGACGACATTCGGCTCGTTGTCTGCAGGCAGCAGAACTTCGTTGATGCCTGCGCGTTTTGCCCCGAGCACTTTTTCCTTCACGCCGCCGATGGGCAGAACGATTCCCGAGAGCGTCATTTCGCCGGTCATCGCCAGGCGGTCTTTCACCGGACGCCCGCTGAGCAGGCTGACCAGCGCCGTGACCATCGCCGCACCGGCAGACGGGCCGTCCTTCGGCACCGCGCCCGACGGCACATGGATGTGGATATCCTGTTTGCGGAAGAAGTCCGGGTCGATGCCGTAGCGCTCGCCATTGGCTCGCGTCCAGGTCAGCGCCGCGGTCATCGATTCCTGCATGACTTCACCCAGATGCCCGGTCATGGTGAACTGCTTGCCGCCGCGCATGCGGGTCGCTTCGATGAAGATGATGTCGCCTCCCACCGGTGTCCAGACCAGTCCGACGGCAACGCCGGGCCGCTTGACGCGCTCCTCGACTTCCTTCTCCGTGCGGAATTTCGGCACGCCCAGGAATTCGCGAACCACTTCCGGTGTCACGACCATCTTTTCCATCTTGCCTTCGGCGATGCGCCGCGCCTGCTT
>WNFP01005186.1_pt1 | contig 20485 bp, 11 predicted proteins | sample 5400201 | NCBI WGS metagenome assembly WNFP01 (sample SAMN13153355, study PRJNA577476) | soil metagenome | isolation source: 115 cm saprolite under Madrone tree | place: USA:California | collected 2016-06-14
GATGTAAAAGGAGGTGGTCATACGTGAATCTGGCTCGAGGATGAATGTTTGGCCTTCAGCTTGAAGGATGACGGTCTCCTTGCGCGATGCCTGCAGCGTGAGTTGCCGAGGATGAAAGAGACCGAGGACGCCGATACGAACATCCTTGGCGATTGCGCGGGGATTAGAGATCAGCGCGAGGAGCAGGAGAAGAACAACTCTGGCCAGCACTGCTATTCCTCCAAACGGCGGAGCATCTGGCCCGCGGTGAGTGCAGCGGTGGCTCCCGGTACCGAGTGAACGCGGACAAGGAGCAACAGCTCGGGCTGGTTCGCGGGGACCATGGCGACGACGAACCCGTCACCGGGAGCGGCGTGCGAATGGGTGCACGGCGCCGTCCCCGTCTTCACAAGAGCATCCGCATGATTCAGCGCCTCGCCGACTCCCTTCCCGGTACCGTTGCGGGCCGACTGCGCCATTCCGGCAAGTATTTCGCGAACGACGGGCTGATCTCGGCGGTGATACAGCTCGAGGTAGGCGCGAGCCATTCTGATAGGGGCGATGGGCCAGCGATCACCAAGGCCCATCAGAGGCGGTCCGGACAAAGTAGTATCGGGAGGATCGAGTGCAAAGCGGTTTGCTATGGGAATCAATTGTTCGCCCGTCAGATTCTCGGCCAACGCGCGGAAATAGGAATTGCACGAGACCGAAATGGCAGTAACAAGATCTAGTTTTCCGTGTGGTTGCACTTGCCAGCAACCGCTGGCCTCGCCCCGGCAAATATGACTTGGAAACTGATTCTCATGCGTTTCCCCGTAGGCGAGCGCGGTGAATGGTTTGACGAGTGAACCGAGTGGGATGGGCTTGGCGGGGTCGTCCCAACGGGACGACAAGAGTGTGCCGGTGCGGGCATCTAAGAGAAGATACGAGATGTCGCCGCTTGAGAACTCCCGCTCAAGAACAAGAACAGCGGACTGGCTAAAAAGAGACTTCGCCGGTGCGGAGGAATCCTGGGCAGCCGATGACGTCATGTCAGGACGCCCGGAAAGCCCGGATGTCATCGCGAGTCCCGCGATGACCAGAAGTGCAGCAATTCTCAGCGGGACCATTCGTAGGTGACCGTCTGCAAGACTCTGTCCCTCGCCTCACGAATCACAATGGTTTGCGAAGTAACACCCGCGAGCGCAGAGCTGAAGCTCGCGAGATTGTCGGAGAACAACTGCGGATAGGCTTCCGATGCCGCAGTGCCGCCGGGATTTGCGTTCGGGCGGTCCAGGAGCCCAGTGAGCCGGGCGAAGTTTTCGCGTTCTCGTGCGTGATGGAAACCCGCGACCAGCACTGCAGGCTTTTGTGCCGGCTTCTGATTTATGTTTGCAAACATGTTTTTAAGGAGCGAGGAATCATCCGAAACCAGCAGATACTTTCCTCGAACGGCGACGGCAAAACTCCAGAGACCATCGAGCTCTTGATAGCCGGACTTGGACTGCCATTGCAAGCCGAGATTGCCTGTCGTTAAAGAAGGCCGCAAGAAATCGACAAGGGCGGATCGTACGGTATTTTCCGGCCAGTCGGTGGCGGCGATGAACGCGACGCCGGAATGGATGCGGACGAACACACCGTCTTTGTCTCGTTCTGTAGCCTGAACCTGGAGGACAGCACGCACCTGACTTTTTTGGAATAGGTCCTTCAGCGAGCCGGAGGCATCCGAGGAGCCCGGCGTTTTCAACGGAGCTTGATCGATACGCGTTTCGAGGTCGGAGCTGCTGCCTGTATCGCCGGAAGAGAGTTGAACGTCCGGAGCGGTCTGCTGGGCTACGGCCGGGCCTTTGTGAGGCGCAAGAATCTTGGTCTCGAGCACGTTGAGGCAATCCACGGCCGAAGAGGCGGCCCTTACTTCGTAAGTGCCGGTATCGGTGGGGACGAGCCGAACCAGATCAGCAACGGCTGTTGCAGCATCATCAGTGCTTGCATTGCCCGCGGCCGCGGATTTCTTCAGCAAAACACGTTCTTCGCGGTACTCCTTGCCGGAACGGAAAAGATCAGAAACGGCGGCGCTGAATTGTTTCATGTCCGTGATGTTGCGCTGAATCCAGTAGGAACGGAAATAGGGGCTGGGCACGATCTTTTCGAGATTGAGGATCATGCGCAAATCGCCCATAGGGCCTGCAGCGGCCACGGATTGGGACCACCATTGCTCGCCTTCGATGGTGCGGCCCTTGCTACCGGCCATGAGCTGGAGTGCGCCGGCAAGGAGATCCTCTCGCGTGGTGAGAATCAGATAATCGCCGTTGACGGCGAAGGCCACTTCACGCTCGGACTCGGGATCGCGTCGAACGTAAAAGGTGACACCAGCGGCGTTGCGTGTCTCGAATTTCGCGCGCGTCTGCCAAAGCGCGGATTGCATCGAGCCAGCCGAAGGCAGCTTCGTAATGTAGAGAAACTCCAGCTTCCCGATGTCGTAGATCGCCAGGGCGCTCTGCGTACCTGCTACCTGCGTCAGAAAATTCATGTCCGGAGGCAGGCTGGCCGCGGCGGCGAACTGCTCGCCAGCACCCTGCAGGCGCAGGAAAAGGCGAGAGCGGGAATAGACTTCGTAGTTTTTGCTCTTTGTCCAGCTTGCTTTTTGCGGCGACGCATTCCAGTTGCCGACTAGCGCGGAGAAATCGCTGGCCTGCAGATAAAGCAAAGAGCCCGCGGGAACGTAGCGAGAAATAGGAGGCTCATCGGGAGCGAGAGCCCGGAATGCGGCCCAGCTCGCGCCGATGGAAGCGATACTCACAAGCAGAAGAATGGCGGCACGTTTCATGGTTATTCACCTCCCGTTGAACTGGCCTTGGCGGGCGCAGCAGCGCCCGCGACGAGACGCGGGCGAACGACTCGGTCTTGTTCGAGTTCCTGATGGAGAATCGGCTGCCGCGCGAGATTCAGCCGTTCGCGCCGAAGTACTGTTTTTACCTCGGCGAGCTTGACGGCGATTTCTTTCCGGCGCGCGGGTGCCTTTTCCAGCTTTTGGGCGGCCTGCAGATAAGGCGGGGCTTCGCTCCATCGATGCAGCCGGACCAGGGCATTGGCCACAGCCAATGAGATCTGTGCCTGCTCGGCGGGCGATAACTTTGCCGCAGCGTATGCTTGCGCAGGGGTTTCCTGGTCCCCCGCTTCCGTTTCCGTATCGCTAGAGCTCACAATTTCTTCTTCGTTGCTTTCGTCACGCGAAGCGCGTTGCAGCAACTGTTCGCGCAGCAATGACTCGATGGCCAACAGCGCGATCTCATCCGAATGGATGTTCTCCGCCACCTTGAAAAGTGGGATCCGAGCATCGCCACGCGCTGGGGTGTCGGCAAGAGCCTTGCTAAGCGGCCGCAATTTTGCGTGGGCATCGGCGACATTCTCGGCAGACTTCAGCCGGGCGTCGTAGAAGAATGCCTGGTCGGCTGCAGCGGGGGAGATAGAATGCAGCCCACCCGACAGGAGTTTCAATTCTGCGCTCCCAAGCTCCGCGGCCGCCTGGGCGCCGGAAAGCGCGATCGCAGCTTCGACGCGAATGCTGTAGGCAGCCTCCGAACTGGATGCAATTTTAACCAGAGCATCCACAGAAGAATTCGCGTCCTTCGCGGCCAGCCGGGCCTTCGCGAGGCGCAAGAGGTAGGAAGCCTCCCACGGAACGGACTTCACAAGCTGGTCGAGGAATTCGACAGCCTCGGCAGGATGGCCGGTTTTTTCGAGAAGCGCCGCGGCGGGATCGAGATTCTCGTAAGGATTGCCAACGACAACGACCAAGCGCCGCAATAACTCGAGCGCACCCGGAGTATCACCAGCCACGACGCGAATCTCGGCGAGCCCCAGGAAGTTCGTGGCCACGAGTTGGTGATTTTCGATTTCACGAGCAAAGACAAATTCAATGAGCTTGCGAGCGGACTGTTTGTCGCCCGCGTCAAAAAGCTGGCGCGCTGCCGCTCGAAGAATCTCGGGTGAAGGTGCGGAGGAAGAATCGGCGCGGTAGCCAGCGATCTTCGCGTCGAGGGTCCCCAGTTGTGCGGCAGATTGCAATTCGAATGGAACGAGCGAGGCTGCGCGAGCGTGTTGCGTTTCGATGGGGAGCGCGGCCAGGTAATCAGCGGCCTGAGTGAGCTGTTTAGTTTGAATGAGATATTTTACCCAGCGGACTTGCCACGAGCGCAGCTCTTCTTGCGTACTTTCTTTCTGGAACCCTTCGGCGCGGGAGAGAGCGTTCTGTTTGTTTTCCAGGATGCGCTGGTAAATCGGCGCGCGTTGCGTGAGCGGAATCCACGGGGCATCTGCAAGATCAGCAAGAACCTGCGTCGGGTCCGGAGCAACCGAAGCCAAATCAAGCAGCCATGAAGTGGCCGCAGCGGGGTCGCCGGCGGCGAGATAGGTACTTCGGAGTGGAGCATTGGAACGATAGTTTCCGTTGCGGCGGAGATAGGCACGTAGAAGCGCGTCGGCGTCCGCCTTCAATGCTGCGAATTGGCGGCGCGTCTGCAGATGATCGCAAATGTGCGCAAAGTCCGTCCAAAAACTCTCCGGAGCACGGGCAGAATCGATCTGCCGCGTGAGCGAGGACAGTGCGAGTTTCCACTGCGCCAGAGCTTCCGACCGGGAACCCTGCTTGTAATAGGCCAGGGCCAGGCGGTCCAGCACATCGGCGCGGCCGGGCGTAAGTTCGAGTGTATGGCTGTAATCGCTTATTGCAACGCGGGAGTTGCCGCTCTCAAAGTAGTAGTCCGCGAGAGCCAGGTAGCCTGCCGCCGTAGCGGGGCTTTGCTCGAGAAGCGCAGGGAGATAATCCTCCGGAGTACCCTGTTTCATTACGCCGAGATATTCTCCGTATCGCGAACCGTAATAGAACCAAATGTCACCGGCAAGCTGCGCATTACGGTCCACCGGTTTTTCCAGCCGCTCGGCGATTGTGTTGTCCCCCAGCGCCGCGAGAAAGACATTATTTACTTCGGCCGAAGGCTCGGCAAAGTAAAGACCGGTCAATGCGGCGTAGGCTTTGGACCACACGGGCGGACGCAACCGGCCGCGCGCGGCGACCACCGCATGGACAAGCCGCGTGTCACCGTTGGCGACAACAAAGTCGGCAGCCTGTTGGCCCCAAGGAGTCCAATTCGCAGCAATCTGCGCGAGCTGCTCCGGCCTATAGGTCAACAACAGGGAGAACAATCGCTTCTGATTTTCACCACCCAGATAGTCTGGGCCCACGGAAGCCAATACGCGCAGCTCGTTTTCTTCGGCGCCCACAGCGCGATAAGCCTGCGCCGCTGCAATAAACGCCACAGACCGGTTGGCTCCGTTCAAGCGTGAAGAGAAGCGTTCCAACTGTGGACCGAGGTCCGCCAGGGTCAACCTTCGCCGCTGGAGTTCGACGTACGCGTTCATGTCGATGATTAATTGTTGAGGCGTCTTGTTCTCACTCATCAAAAGTTCGTATCGCCAAGCAGCTTCTTTTTCCGCAAGACCCGCACTCTGCACCAAGGGAATTGCGAAGCTCTCTACTACATCGGGAGCAGCCATCGAAGTACGCAGCTTCTGCGCGAATTCAGCGAAGGAAACCTTTTCCTCCGGTGTAAAGTAGCGCGCTGCGACGCTTCCCATTTCCACCAAGGACGCGTGCATCCCTTCGCGCGCATTTTCCATGCGGATTTCCTTCTGACGCTGGCGCCATTCGCTGTCCTTTGCCGCAGCGATGCCTTCCTTGGCGATCTGTTCCTTGATCACCGGCAAAGACGAAGCCGCGCCGGAATAGGCGTTCTGCAAAGTCGTGTAAGCGGTCTCCTGCTCGCGAAGCCGCGTCAGAATGCGCGTGTAAAGCTTTGCACCTGCGTGGTTGTTCGTGGAAGCCAGGAGCTCGGCTCCGGCGGAGGCGACGCCCTGCTCGGCGAATCGGCGCGCTTGCGTCAGCAGCCCCCACGATTCCAGGCGCCGCGCGCCTTCGAAGGAGTTCTCCGCCTTTTCCGGGCGGCCGTCGATCAGCGCCGTCTTGAGCGCCGCGACCGCGTCGTCCGGCTTTCCCTGCCTGGCGCGAATCTCTGCGATCTTTTCCATCCACTTCGGATCTTTGTACGCCAGCTGGTAAACGCGGTCGTATTCGCCGATGGCCTCATCGAAGCGCATCATACGTTCGGCCAAACCGGCGCGGGCGATTCGCAGGTCGGCGCGGTCCGGACGAATGGCGATGGCCTTCGCGTAGGTCTCAATGGCGCCGGGGAAGTCTTCAAGGCTGGTCTGGATGCGAGCGAGAACCATGGACCAGCGGTAGTCGCGCGGCGATTGCTGAATGGTCTTGGCGTAGTAGTCCACGAGCTGCCGCTGGCGCTTGTACCGCGCCGTGTAGAGTGCGGCTTCGGTCACTACGTTTTCGTCCTCGGGGAAAACGTTGATGATCTCGATGTACTGGTCTACGGCTCCAGCGTAGCCGTCGAGGCGAGTGAGCGCCGGAATTAACCCACGACGAAGTAGGGCGATGCGCGCTTTGCGGTCGTCGGCAGAGAGTGGCGCATTTCGAAACAAGGCGATCTTGTCGAGATAGAACTGCTTCAGCCCTTGCTGATCACCTGCCTGAGCGTAAGTGTCCGCCACCGCGGCGAGGTATTGGCTGTCGTAGGGAGAATCCTTCAAGAGCTGTGCGAGGATTTTCCGCGCTTGAGGAAAGACGTGTGTTTCGGTCGACTTGCGTGCGGCTTCAAAAGCGAATTGCCTGCCAAGTTCGGGGTAGGCGTCCTTCGCGGCCTGCTGGACCACGGCAATAGCTTGAGGATAGAGCTTCATGCGCCAATAAAAGTCCGCCGTGGAGCGCACCACACCGAGTATCTTCGGATTATCGTGATAGAGGGACTCCACATTTCTCTGCGCGGCGGCAAAATCCTTGCGACTCTCGTACAAACGAGCGAGCGTGTAGCGCAACTGCAGTCGCGTAACAGGGTCCGTAGCCAGGGCTGCCTGCCTTTCCAGGGCGTGTTGCCTCACAGCTTCCAGGGATTTTTTCTGTGCGAGATTTTCGATTTCGGCAGCCTGCTCGATGGTAGAGGCGCCGCTAACCACGGAATCCAGAAAGCTCACCAGCTCCTGCTTGCGGTTCTGTACATCGAGGACACGCACGCGCAAGAGAACAGCCGCCATGGGAGCGCCAGGACCGGCCGCCGGCTTCTGCGTTTCGCGATCGACAAGGTCGCGGAACTTCGCCCGCGTGGCGAGCGCCAGGAGGCGAGACTCCGCCGGTGATTCGCCGCCCGCAGCCAGCGCACCTTTCACGTACTCTTGCACGGCGCGGGGATAGTCGCGCTTTCCTTCATAAATAGCCCCGGCCTCGTAGGAATAGAGAGTGTCGTCGGCGAATTTATTGCGGCCCTCCGTGAGCAACCGCATGGCATTGTCAAAATCAAAATAATCCCAATAAATGGTCGCGGCTTCGAGGTATCCCCCTGCCTCGCCAGGAGAGACCCGCGGGATTCGCTCCCAATAGGCAGCGGCCTTGGTAAGGAGCTGGCGGTCCGCGTAAATGTCCCCAACGCGGGCCAGATTCTGGGTGTTCCCAGGATTTGCGGCGAGGAGATGGTCTTCGATCTTGACGGCCGTGGCGGTTGCCGCGGGATCAAGATACGCCAGCGAACGAAAAACGGAAGAGGCCGTCTGCCCTAGATCGACATCGGCAGGGTACTCTTCTACTAGAGACTGCAGCACGGGCGCGCTCTCTTCAAAATGGGAGCGCCAGAGATAGGCCTGCGCCAGGTATTGCCCCGCAGCGGGATTCCGCTCCACGAACTCGCTCCAACGTCCTTTTCCCTCCGAGGGAACACCCTGCTGCAGCGACGTGATTTCGGCATCGAGCCTTCCAGTTCGTGTGAGCAATTCGAAGAAGCGATTACGCAAATCCGGTTCCTCGAACCAGTGCTGCCGCAGAACCGCTTCCCAGGCCGCTTCGTCGTGGGTTTCGACTCGCATGTAAGCTGTAAGAAGATTGCGCACAAAGACCGGATTGTGGGGGAATCGGCGGTTCGCATAAAGGTTTAAGCGAAGATACATCTCGGCAGTACCGCCGACGAGCGACTGGAAGTAGTGTTCCAGCTCGCTGCCCTGGAAGATCCGGACGGCGTCCTGCGTCAGCTTCTCGAATTCCGCGGTCTTTTTCTGGCGCAAATAAAGACGCGCCAGCTTGTGATACCAGGAGCGGTCCGAAAAGCGCGCCATCGCGCGGCGGTAGATTTCCTCCTGCTCTACACCGAGGCGGTTCTGATCCAGAAAAACTGCCAGCCGCTCGTACAGCCCGGGATCATCTGGGTTGTGGTCCAACTCGCGCCGAAGAACCCCAAGCGCCTGCGGAACTTCCTTTAATTCGACTAGCCGGGCCAGATATCGTTCCAGTACACGCGCATATTCCGGGGAACGCGCACCGGCCTGCGCCGATGCTGACGCCGCATTCACCTGGAATGCCGAGTTCTGTTGTCCGGCTGATCTGCGGGGCATTGCGCCATTCTGTGTAGCTCCCCCTTCCGATTCTTCGCCCTCCTCGACCCTGTTTCCTACGGGTGAATAAATTTCTGCCTCCGAATTGCGCGCTCCCAGCGGGATTCTGTCCGCCCTCGCTGCCAATTCCCGCAAAACGGAATCATAGATTGCAAACTCTTCCAGGGGCTTTCCCGTCCGCGAATAGGCATCGGACATCAGAAGCGCAACCGCGGTGCGCTGCGATGCATTGGGAAAGTTAGCGAGAAACTCTTTGCCTCCCTTGATCACCGCCTCGCTTTCACCGGAGGCGGCAAAGAACTCCAAAATTGCGGCGTGAAGTTCGGCTCGACGGGGCGAATTGGGAAACTTGGCGTCAAAAAGTGCGACGAGCCCTGCCGCGTGCGAGCGATGAAAATAAGAGACGGCGCGGTCCTCTTCTCCGGAGAATTCGCTCGCCGGGGACGTGGTATTGAGAAGCAAGGACAGGATGCCATTCAAATAGCCTGGCCCTTGATCCATCGTTGCGATGTCGCGATACATCGAGAGCTCACCGGCGCCGAATCGGATCGGCGTTTCCGGAGCAGTGAGCAAGAGATTGGCCAGCCCGCCGAGCGCGCGTTCTTGCGCGTCGTTCATCCCTTTGCTGTTGTAGAGCGCGAAGTAGAAGCGCGCAGATTCCGGGTACGCGTGAATCTCCTCCAGTAGCCGTGCGCAGACGTACAATTCCTGCGTGCTCCACGCGGATGCGGAAGCGTCCTTTCGCAACCGGAATTTGGTTATGGTTTCCTGAGCCGTGTCGAGCTTGCCTTGCTGCTGGTAGTAGTAGAAGATACGCGCCGCTGCGTTGAGGTCCTCGGGATTTGCCTGTTGCCCAGCTTTCGCTTCATCCAGGAATTTTCGCAGGCTGTGCGTCTGAGTCAGCAGATCGAAATAGCTCTTGATCAGCTCCGGCGCCCACAGCGGCTGGAACGCTTTTTCATAGACGGCGAGCCCCTGCTGAAGCGATCCCTGCCGGTATTCGACGAGCGCCCGCGCTTTTACAGGAAGAATCTCGTCGGTGGGAAATTTTTCATGATACTGGGCGATGAGTTGCGTCGCGGCGGAAAAATCCTTGACTGAGATCAAGTACTCGAGAAAACGCGTGTAGAGCGAAGACTCTTGCGGGTATCGCGCCAGCCAACTGCGGTACTGCGCCACGGAAACTTCCGCCGGCAGTCCCTGCGAGCGGATCACGTCGAAAATGCGTTCGAACGCACGCCAGGAGCGCTGCTCGGAGGCAGGCGTGAGTTTTTCCAAAGCGCCCGGCGGAGCAGTCGCGGCAGCGGAAAGCGCCTTGATCTCCTCGAGCGGCTGCAGCCGGCGATGATAAAAGTCCGCAAGGGAAAGCTGGGCGGCGGACTTATCCGCGGATTTTTCCGCGAAGCTTTTCCAGTCCGCCTCGGCAGCGGTAAAATCTAGCTGCTGCTCGTCTTCGAGCGCGCGCAGCGAGTACAATTCCGCATCTCCAGGCTGCTTCTTGAGCAGATCTCCCAGAGCCGGTCGCGTCTCACTCGGAGGCCTGCGGAAAAGCACTTCGCCGCCCGGAAGCGCCATCAACCGGAAAAATGCGGCTTCGATCGCCGTGCGTCCTTCGATATTTCGAATCCACGCGGGAAGAGCACCGCTTGCTGTGGCCACCCACCCCGCGGCAAAAATCGTGAACGTAGCCGCAACGAGAGCAATCAGGGGTTTGCGAGAATTTTTATGGAATGATTTCAAGGTCCACCCCCTGTGAGCCGATGTTGTGCGCTACGTCTTCGCCGGTCACCGTCAATCTGTATATGCCGGGAATCATCTGCTCCGGAATCATAAGTTGCCCCGCGTTTGCGCCTGCGCGTGCATCCCATCTCAGACCAACAGGAGCGACTCCTTCGAGCCGCGCGAGCAGCGTTCGTGTGCTGTGCGATGCCGAAACCTTTAACTCCAGCACTTGGCCCCGGCGGTAACGCTTCTGGTCCAGCCGGATTTGAATGACTGGCGGTTTCGATTCGCGGTAGGTGTGCCCGGCCTTGTCACGCAGAATCAAGCGCACGTTGTAGGTGCCGTCCTGCATGTCGCCCGGCGCAAAGAATCGCGTCTGCCAGATATCTTCGCCGGAGAGATAGCGAAGCTGCCGCACCAGGCCGAACGGAAACAGCGCGGCCACAGAGACAATCGATTCATCAGTCCTGACGCGCAGCACCGGGTCGCCAGGACGGATCACCCTGGGGCGCAGCAGCGCGCGAGGCACGGCGAGAAACGATGTGTAAGGCGTGACGAATTTATACTGCCGCGCGAGGCGAATGATTTCATCAATGGTCGCCTGATCTTCACCTTCACGCTGAATCTTCTCCAGCAGCGCATCTACGCGCGCGCGCGCCCACAGCCTGGGCAACTGCGGGTGCTCGAGGGACTCCCGCGGCAGGCTGGCTTTTGCGGAAATTTCCAGGGGAGCGCCTTCCCTCACGCCGTGAACTGCAAAAGCCGCGTCCTGCTTCGGCTTCTGATAACGCCCCACCCACGCCGCCAGCGACCCCGAAAAAGCAGAGTCCTGCAGAGGATAGACGGCGTCGATGCCGGCGTCCGAAGGAACATCCACCCGCAACTGGCCCACAGGGCTTCTGCCGATTTTGGAGAGGAAGGAATTGAGCTTGAACTCCATTGGTTCGGTCGAAAGAACTTGCTCGAGTACTCCGTCTTCTCGCGACAGCAAACGTAAGAGCGGCAGGTTTGCGTCGTCGCCAACGCCAAAGATGTATGTCCTCGGACGCTGCGCTGCGGGAAGCTTTTTCCATGCGGTCCCATACCACGCCGCAATCTTGCCATTCTGGATGGGCCCGCGTGTGGCTCCACCATCACTGAGCAGAACGAGATAACGGCTGCCGTTTCCGCCTCCGGCGCATTGCTTTAAGCCTTCGTCCAACACATGCTGCACATCAGTGCCGCCGCGCAGCCGGCTGCCACGAACGAAGTCCAGAGCGCGCTGAACGGATGCATTATCCGCATGTATAGGCGCGGGCTGAAACAGTTGCGTCTGCTGGTTAAACAAGATTAGATTGAAACTATCCGCGGGTCGCAGCGTGCGAAGCAGCGTTTCCAGTGCCTGATAGCTGCGCTCCAGTTTCTCCCACTGCATCGAAAGAGAGGTATCGAAGAGAAGTACGATCGTCTTTGTCGGGCCAGAGTCTTGTGCTGCGTTTCCGCCAGCCGATGAAGTCTGTTGTCCGCCACCAAGCAGAGCGTCCACGGCAAAAAAACCGGGTTCGTTGGTACTGCGGACGGGAGCCGTCTCGGTCGGCGATGGCTGCCCGCTCACGGGGTTTCGAAACGCCAGTACTTGCAGCGTGTCGCTCCCGGTGCGGTCCAGTTCGAATGTAGTAACGAAGTCTTCCGTCAGGTTTACGTTTTGTCCTTCGAAATGTCCTTTCACTAGATGCGGCGAATTCTGTTCGATCTTCATGGGAAAGCTTTTCGCGGCAGCCTGAAAATTCGTGATGGCGTGCGCCGAGTGCAACTCATAATGGATGGACAGATGCCGGGCCACTTGTGCCTGGTAGGCATCCGGGCGCAGCGGAATCGCAAAGTACGACTTCAAATTTTCCACTGGTATGGATTCGTGGTATTCGAATTCCAGGCGCTTTGTGCCAAATGGCACGATCGGCACGATGCGCGCGCTGAAGATCGCGCTGCGGGCCGCTTCCCCCGCGCCGCGCTCTCCCATTTGCAGCAGCCCAGGATCGATCGTCTGCTGTTTCAATTGATTGTAGATTTCCTCGGCACGCCTGCGTTCCAGCACCACCGCGGGAATTCGCAGGGGCCCGTCCCAAACGGCGAAGTCGGAAACCGTCGCGCGGCTCGGCAACGCGAAGACGTAGTTCCCTTCTTCGATCTGGCTGGTGTGATTGGCGAAAATCTGCCGTACGAAAATTCGCGCATCGCCATTGTCAATTCGAATGGTGATCTCCATCTCTTCGAGAGACAGGATCTTGGGATCCGGTTGCGCCTTGTCGCGCGGGATCAGCACGCCTCCATCCGCAAGCACAAGGCAAGGCAAAAGGAACAAGATTGCGAATACTTCTAGCGTTTTTTTCATGGACGCAGTTTCTGCTCCAGAATTTTGACCAATCCGTTGTCCGTGCCCGCGTAGATGGTGCCATTGCTTTCCGCCAGGGCCGTCACATTGAGTGAGGGCAGGCCACCAGTGATAACGGTCCACCGCCCCGCATCGCGGTCGTAGACGTAGAGGCCATTTCCTAGCGAGCCGGCGAAAACGTGATGCGGCGTCGCGAGCATGGCGTTGGGATTGACTTCGAAGGGCGCGGTGGCTTTCTCGAAGGATTGAAAACGCCCGGAGCGGTCTAGCCTGAGAATGCCCGCGCCATAAGTCCCGACGATCCATTCATCGCCAACTGGAACAACCGCCGTGATCCAATTGTGCTTTAGGCCGGAGCCCGCGCCTGCCGTGTAATTTACCAGGACGGTTTCCTTGTTGATTTCAGAGAGTCCACCGAGCGTGCCGACCATGAGTTCATCGCCCGAAACGCCAAGGGAGTACACATGGTTGTTCACCAGTCCATGAAACGCATACATGCTGTGGGGGCCGCCGGCCGCATCCAGGAAGGTCAATCCCGCCGGAGTGCCTACCACCAAGCCATCGTGGTAAATAGCCATGTCTGTGACGTGGTCCGCAATAAGGCCGTCGGCTCGCGTCAGAACCTGCTGCTGGCCAGCATTCGAATCGAAACGGACCAGACCATTTGCCGTAGCTACCGCTACAGTCCCGGTCCGGCCGTCCGGCACGATACGGTTGACGCAAAAAACGTGGTCGTTCTCCACGTGCGTCGCGTGGCCTGCATCCGCGTCAAGAAGATCGAGGCCACGGTCGAAATAGCCAATCCAAACGCGCCCACTTCTGTCCGCGGCCAGCGCCGAAATATTGTGATCGGTAAGAATGGCAGGCCCCGGACTCAACACTTGTTGCCAGCCCAGGCCGCGCGGACTCATCTGATAGAGCGCATCGCTTGAAAGCACATAAACGTCGTTTTCGGACGAGAAAAGCTGGCGGACCTTGGCCAATTCTGCAATTTTGTTCGAATGGGATAGATGGGGCTCCATCTGCGGGCTACCAATCGGGATGGTCAGAACCCCCTGATCCTCAGAGCCCACGATCAGGCTCGAATTCGTAACCAGCAAGGAAGTAGCAAGTACCCCCGGCGCGAGGACTTGTGAAAAACGCCCGTTATCGAAAACTGCCACGCCTAGCACTGTACCTACATAGGTTTTTTCGCCGGAGGTCGCGAGGCATTGTACCTGCCGGTCTGGCAAGCCTTGCTCCTCACCAAAAGAATTGACCGCGCCGGCATGCCAGTGGAACACGCCGTGGTTGAGCGTGCCGATCCACAAATCGGATTCTGTACCCGCGAGGGCCGTGACATACAGACTATTCAACGAGAGGTGCAAGGGTGCCAGATGCTTGCCATCGTAAATCAGGACACCCCGCTTCTTTGTTCCGATCAGGAGATGTCCGGCGGACGCCGGGAGTATCGAGGTGATCGCGCGGGCTTCGGATTCCTGCGGAAGAATCTGGCGGAAGCCTTGGCCATTGAAAGCCAGCAGACCATCCTGCGCGGTGGCTACCACGAGCTCCATTTCCCGGCTGTCCGCCAACAGCGCCGGAGCAAGAGCGACGAGCGGAGACGATGGCAGATCCCGGCCGGGGATAAATTGCCGGGAGGGGGTACCCCTAAGATCGTATTCCAGAAGGCCACTCGGCCCACCTATATAGAGATGATTCTGAAAGCGGGCTGCCTGCAGGAAGACCGCAGGCGCGCTAACTAGTTCAAAGCTGACTCCCACGGGCGGAGCAAATGGGTGAGTTTCGATGCGAATCTCTCGTTCCGCCCGAACCTCTTCCGTGGAGAGCCGCAGCGCCCGCCTGGCGCGCCAGGCTACAGAACCAACCATTAACGCTATCAGTGCCGCTGTACCGGCCACACTTGCACGAACCAATAATTTTCGCCACATTGGTTCCCTCAAAACATTTCAGCTCGCCCGCGCTTTTACAATTTCGTTCTTTAATCCCTAGAGCAAATTGGCCGCCAGAGTATTCTCAACCCAAAACAATAGAATTCTCGAACTACAGGTTTGTGCCGCTCCGTGTCGAACAACACACAGTGTGTTCCGCCGGACATGCAGGACACACCTTACCGTCTACAAGAATCGTCGTCGCCCATGAATGGCGCTATCCGTTGGCCGTTCGATTCCGAATCCTCAATGCGCGGAGACTGCGTTCACGGTTATTCCCACGGTTACAGTCCTGTGCGTGTAACTACGGAGGGAAAATAGCTCCCAATCTCTCGTAAGCGAAACGAGATAGGGCACTTAGATTTCTTGATCCTTTCGGCTGTTAGCCAAAGGGTTGCCTGTCCGAATCTAGCCCGGGAGAGTGAATTCGTTATAACCTCCGGGCTGTGAAACTTGTCATCGATCCCCGTATTTATGGAGTGGATTCGGATTCCGCATCAGAAGCAGAATCTTCTTCATGTCGGGCGGCGGCAAGAAACACAGAGTTCGATAAGAGTCAACAAAGGGGAGCCAGAATTTCCTGGAAGGGGAAACAGGGAGTTAGGAGTTGACGACGGTTTCGAGTCCTGCCTTGTTCTTGATGATGAGAGTCGAGCCTCTCACCTGCAAGAGCTCTTTCTTCTTGAAATCGGCGAAGAGGCGCGTCACGGTTTCCCGGGAGGCCCCGATCATCTGAGCGATCTCTTCATGTGTCAGGGTGAGGGTGAGCCTGATCTCAGTTTTTCCGTCGTCATGGTCTGCGGAAAGCTCCAGCAGAAAGCGGGCCAACTTCTCAGCAGCAGAGTGAGAGAGCCCGATGGATCGCATTTCCGCGATCGCCGAATGATAGGTTTCACCCAGCTGCTGCGCCACGCGCAATGCCGCTTCGCCATGTTCGCGGAGAAAGAGCAGGAAATCCTCACGACGAATGAAATTCGCTTGGCTAGGTTCGATTACATCCGCCGTCAGCTCATAAGGTTTGCCGGTGACGGTGGCGGGCAGGCCCAGGACCTCGCCGGGTTCCGAGATCCTTAGGATGAGAGTTCTCCCGTCTGCAGACGAGGTCGAGAGCTTAACCCGGCCACTGCATAAAATGAAAACTCCACGCGGTGATTGCCCTTCGACAAAGAGGATCGCCCCTTTCGGATAAGCCGCGGCCGATGTGATGGCGGCCAACTTCTGTACCGCAGGGGGAGTGAGATTGCAGAAAAGCCGCTCCTCGCGGTGCGGGCAGGACAGACAGCTCTCAATGATTTCCAAGCCGTAGGGGGCGCGCATTGACTCACCGCTCGGGAGTATAACTCCCTCCTTGCGCGACACAAAACGAAACCCACTTGGCATATGCATCTGCACCATTGAGGACGGCCAATCCACCTATTTCTACTGGAATCGAAGGCCCTCAGGCTGTGACGGCCGTCACGTCGCTACGTGACGAGGGTTACGGCAGTCCCTTTAGGCGAGGCGCATATTTTGACTTGTGTGGGAGGTGCAAGATGCAAAAGGATGAGCGTGACCTCTTAGAGGTTCTGAAATTTGAACTCACATTCCTCGAGCAAGGGGGTTATGGCCGATCGCCGAGAACTCCTTGGAGGCCTCAGTATATTTTCGAGGATTCCTGATGTTTTGCTTTCCCGCTGGCCGCTAACACCCCCTTCGATTTGCCTGGTACTGGTACGGAAACTGTCCAATACTGTACAGACGCTGTTTTCTTACCGTCATATGGTGAGCTGGAAGGGGTCTACCTCCTAGCCGCTCATCCGGATATCTATGGACGGCTGGAAGGTGTATGTGTGGGCTTCTATGTCGAACCTGGCGCAGAACGAATTCCAGACGGCTCGGAGGAGCCTCCGACCGGAAAGCGCGGGCTCTCACCGCCGTCGTCCCCTAAGTGTGCTTTTTGTTCACCGTGATTCGGAAGCGATTGACGGCTGCCTGCAAGAACTCGAGAAGGGCCAATTCAAAGTCCGATCTGATTTCGTCCTGAACTTGGCACAGTGCACGGAACAGCTCCGAACCCAATCTTACGATGTCGTGGTTGCCGAGTACCCCAGCCCGAGTTGGAGAGGATCACAGGCTTTGCAACTCCTCCAACAAACGGTCCGGGAAATTCCCTTGCTCTTCGTGACCACCGCCACGGGAAGTGAATCCATCGCGCAACTAACCGCTGATGGTGCGTTCGATTACGTGGAGCGAGAGCATCTCGCCCAATTACCCATGGCCGTTCGCAGAGTCTTGAATGAAAAGAGGCTCCGCGCCGAGCTGGAAGAGGCGGGAAAGGCCTTGCGGCATTCACAATCGCTGTATCGCGCGCTGGTGGAGAATCCCGCTAACGGAATATGCCGGTGCGATGCGGAAGGAAAGTTCGTCGACGTCAACCAGGCGCTCTTGAGTATGCTGGGCTACGAAACCAAGGAGGAATTACTGGAGGCGAATCACGCGTCCGAAATCGTCCTGGAGCTCGGTCACAGAACGCCTTTGGCCGGAGGCTCCCGCGAGTCGGTGAGAATCGAGCCGGTTGAAGTAGAGTGGAAACGAAAGAACGGCACGAGCGTGAGAGCGAGGGTCAGCGGCCGCGGCGTCTTTGACGAGCGCGGGAATTTTAGTGGCTATGAATCATTGCGGTCGACATAACGGAACAGCGTGCGCTGGAAGAACAATTGCGTCACCAGGCGTTCAGCGATTCGCTGACGGGCTTGGCCAATCATCGTCGTCTTTTCGACGTATTGCAGGCGGAGATCAGCCGGACAAAGCGCACGGAGCGGGAATTCTCTCTGCTTCTGATGGACCTGGACGGATTGAAAATAATCAACGATCGATTTGGGCATTTGGTGGGAGACCGGGCGCTATGCCGGCTGGCGCAGGTCCTGACAGATTGCTGTCGCTCCGTAGACACCGCAGCGCGGCAGGGCGGGGACGAGTTTGCTCTGGTCCTGCCGGAGACAGGTGTAGCCGCGGCCACACTGGTAGCGCGGCGGGTTTGCGATCTGCTCGCAAAAGATGCCGAACAGCCGGCGCTTTCCGTCAGCGTAGGAATGGCCAGTTGCCCGAAGGATGCCGAGACGATCGGAAGCCTGCTATACGCAGCCGATAGGGCCCTATACGCAATGAAAGCCGAGCGGTCAAAAACCGCTGCTGCTGGTCAGCATGTTTGATCTCTTCCAGCAGCTCCAAATCCCGGGAATCGCGAGGGCCGGGAGCGAATCCAATGACTCGTGCGGGTTTGCGGAATCGAACATCTTTTTACCAGATTACAACGGCATGTTCCTTAGCTGCCGAAGTTTCCGAGCTGGAAACTTCAAGCAGGAGAAAAGCACCATGCGCCGTGATGCGTATGCTCAGGGGCACGGCATAGGCAAGTTGCCTCCACAGCAAGGACGAGAGCCTCACAAAGATCAATTTGCTCTGAACACAAACAGAAGAAGGAGAGGGTCACATGGATAAATCCAATTCCGGATCGAGTGACGGACCACAAACCCGCGCAATGCCTCTCAAATTTTACGGCAAAATTCAGTATTTGTTGAGCGCGGAAGAACAACTTCTTCGATCCATTTCCACCCGTGCGCCCCTCGCAGGAGTACTAAATGAAATATGCTGCGCCCTCGATTGTCAGATTGGCAACGTCGTTTCGTTAATCTGCCTGCCGGAGGAGGATGGAAGCGACCTTGCCGCAATTGCCATGAACGCAGCGCTCTTTGGTTTGTACACTTTCTGTTCTGAAGGACTCAATGCCGAGAATGATGAACCGCTTGGATCTCTGGAGATGTTCAGCAGCGTTTCACGAAGTCCGTCCGCGAGCGAATTTCGATTGATTGAGCGGGCAAAGTGCCTGGCCGCACTGGCGATCAAGCTGGACAATGAGGCAGGCCATCAAGGCCATTACGGCATGCGTGAGAATCGGCCGGGGCGAGGACGGGTGTTCGACTGGCCAGTCTCCTTGGACTAGTTCAATAGTGCAAATTCCCGGGGCACCAGGAACCCAACCAAAGTGAGCAGGAAAACGGGTCGATACTCGACACTGCGGAACTTCGATCAGAATGCAATCTTGATCCACGCGGTCCGTCCGCCGGCAGCACACATGCGGACCCGCGCGGCTCGGAAGAATACAATAAGGGCCTTACGCAGCGACGCACCAAAAGTTTCCTGGTGGAACACGGCGTCCCTGCGGACCACTTTGAAACGCGGTCCTTTGGCAAAGACGACCAGTTGACCACCGAGCAGACCAAGGAGCTGATCGCGCAAAATCCGGAATTGAGTCCGGCCGACCGGCAAAAAATGCTGAATAATCTGCGAGTGATGGTCTTGGCCAACAACCGCCGCGTGGACGTTACGTTGAGCACTACGGGCGAACAATCCACTCGCCTCTACCCGTTCAACGCTAGGGATTTCCTGGCGCTCATCAGCCTCAAGGGCGGAGAAAAGAAGCCGGTAAAGGGCGGAGTAAGGAAGCCGCCCGTCAAGAAAGCGCTTGCAAAGCCGCCCGCAAAGCCTTAGCAGCTTGGATAGCCGGGGGGCACGACGTGCCCCCCAGTTCCTTTTTACAACTCTTGTAGCGGCGACTTTACGTCGCCATTTACCGGCCCTTCTTTTCTCCAATTTCTAGTTTTTGGTTCCTAATTTCTAATTTCGCTTTTCGCCCCGCCCCCAGCCTCTCGGCACGCTTGCCAATCTTTTTCAGTATTGCTTCAAGCCTTCGCAATTCTTTCGGACTGGCATCGGCAAAAACTTTTCCGATTTCAGCGGAATGTTTGCGAAACACCGGGGCGATTAATTCTTTGCCTTTTGATGTGAGCGATACGACGCGGACGCGCCGATCCTCGAGGCTCTCGACCCGGCTTACCAGGCCTACGACGCGGACGCGCCGATCCTCGAGGCTCTCGACCCGGCTTACCAGGCCTCTATCCAACAGGCGATCGATGGCTACGCTGATCGAGCCGGGCGTAAGGTACACCTTTGGGCCGATCGTATTCACCGGCAAAGGTCCTTTGTTGAGGAGAGCCTCAAGTATGCGGAAGTCGGTATTGTCGATTCCCGTCTCCTCAAGTCCCGCATAAAGATATTTCGCGGCCGCCTGAAACGCCTTCCTCAATACCAGCCAACAGTGAACTGGGTCTCGCGAGTTCTTGTCCATAACAAGAATAGTTTGCACTTTTGTGTAACCAATGTCCAGAAGAATATATCTATATCAATAGACTTGGCATCAATAGATACTATGAGCGAGCCGCCCGAAGTGAGGTTGCTCGTAAGCGAAATCACCAAACAAAAGGAGAAAAATACATGGCAACGAATTCGATCGCAATTTCCAAAGATGTGGAGGCAACAAGCTTTTGGCAGGGTGCAGTGGTCGTTTTGGGACGGTTTTTCTTTGCGGTGATTTTCCTGATGGCTGGAGCCAATCATTTTAACAAGCTGACCATCGGCTATGCCGCTTCGCAAGGCGTGCCTTTGGCGGCGATCGCGGTTCCACTTTCCGGCGTGCTGGCCATCGCCGGCGGCCTCAGCATCTTGCTGGGCTATCGCGCAAAGCTTGGCGCCTGGCTCATCGTGCTGTTCCTGATTCCGGTCAGCTTCATGATGCATAAGTTCTGGACGGTAAGCGATCCCATGATGGCGCAGCTCCAAATGATTCTGTTCATGAAAAATGTCTCCATGCTCGGCGGCGCATTGTTGATTTCGCAGTTCGGTGCAGGACCGTTCAGTCTGGACGCCCGCCGCTCGCGCTGAACGCGCCTAAAGGAGAAAACCAAAATGCGCAATCAATCTGAAGCACCGAGTCTTGCTGCCACCAAATCCCCGATCTCACCGGAGGCCATCGATCAGCTTTTTCGCGAAGCGCGGACACACTCCACGTGGCTTCCGGAACCTGTGCCAGTAGAACTCCTGCGCAAGGCTTACGAATTGGCGCGTCTTGGCCCGACCAGTGCTAATGCCTCGCCTGCCAGGTTCGTATTCCTAACCACTC
>WNFP01001174.1_pt1 | contig 20467 bp, 15 predicted proteins | sample 5400201 | NCBI WGS metagenome assembly WNFP01 (sample SAMN13153355, study PRJNA577476) | soil metagenome | isolation source: 115 cm saprolite under Madrone tree | place: USA:California | collected 2016-06-14
CATGGCCATTTATCCGACGCTATTTGTTTTTTATTTGAAGCAAGTGTCACCGTGGTTTGGCGTGGGAAACCACGGAGTCTATGCCGGACTGTTCGTGGTGGTGACGTGCGCGATTTTGAATCTTGCAGGAATTCGCGTGGTGGGAATTACGTCGCTGTGGCTATTCTTCCTTTTGTCGGCGCCGTTCGCAGCGATTGTGGTGATGGCTCCGTTCAAAATGGGGACGCTGGCGGAAGCGCATGGCGCGCCGGCCGCTACCGGGTTGGGACTGCTTGGCGGCGTGCTGGTGGCGATGTGGAACTACATGGGATGGGATAACGCTTCGACGATTGCGCAGGAAGTCGAGCGGCCGCAGCGGACTTATCCGCGGGCGATGATTGCGGCGGTAGTGCTGGTAGCGCTGACGTACGTGCTGCCGTTTGCGGCGGTGTACCTGACGGGGGTGCCTTCGACGGTTTTTGGGGCGGACGGTTCGTGGGCCACGGTGGCGGGAGCGATCGGCGGGAAGATCCTAGGATTCGAATGGCTGCGGATCCTGATCGTGCTCGGCGGGATGATGAGCGCGTTCGGGATGTTCAACGCGCTGGTGCTGAGCTATTCGCGGCTGCCACTCGCGATGGCACGGGACGGCATGTTGCCGAAGTTTTTTGGCAAGAAGAGCGCGCGGACCAAGGCGCCGTCGGTGGCGATTATTTTCTGCGCGACCTGCTGGGCACTGTGCCTGGGGCTGGGATTCAGGCGACTGGTGACACTGGATATCATGCTTTACGGCCTGAGCCTGATGCTGGAGTTTGTGACGCTGGTTGTGCTACGCGTTCGCGAGCCGGAATTGAAGCGCGGATTCCGCGTCCCTGGCGGACTGACGGGCGCGATTCTAGCCGGGGTGTTTCCGTTGCTGCTGCTCAGCCTGGCGATGGTGGAAAGCAACCGCGAAACAGTGTTGGGTATGAACGGGCTCTTGTTTGGCATGGTCATTATTGGGGCCGGATTCCTCATCTACTTCGTTACAGGTAAATTGAAGATTCGCAAGACGAAGCCGTTGGTGATAGAGGATGCCGGGACAGCGTAATGCGCGATTGATGCGTTGATCTGATCCGGCGCACCGATCGCGCGAGGCCCAACAAGTCCATGCTAGCGTGGCTTATTTGTGGAAGCAGGACCTAGCACAACCAAGAGGTCCGGAGCCGTGGCGTCGGGGGCAGCCACGGCTGTTGCCGGAGCCGAAACAACTTCGAAAGTGGCCTCATTCAGAAATTCAGGTAGTGCCACCTCGAACGCAAGAACACCGGGTTTCTTCTGGCGAACGAAGAAATCGCCGTCTGCATTGGTATAGACAATTTCCTGGCCGATGCGGATGGCCGCGCCTCCGATGGGATTTCCTTTTTCATCTTGCACGTGGCCGCGGACGATGTATTTGGGAAGCTTGTAGGTTTCCGAGCGGTTGCCGGGATCGTTCTGAGCTTGAAGAAGATTCTGGCGACCTGCGATCAGGACGGCTCCAGGACAGGTGAATTGAACTAACGCGAGGGCGGGTCCGCTAGAAGCGCGACTACCTGGTATTCCAGTTTTGGGTGGCTCACCGGCTGCTGTATACTCCTGCCTTCCCAACAATTCCGGAATGCCTCAAGGAGATGCTTAACGTGAAAGTTTCAGGCCGGTGGAGTCTTCGGTTGGCGGCGGGATTGACAGTGATATCTAGTGTTTGGGCAACCTTGACTTCGCCCGCCGCAGCACAGCGGATCGATCCTAAATTCTTTCAGGAGATGCAGTGGCGTCTCATCGGGCCGCCGCGTGGAGGGCGGGCGCTGGCGGTGGCCGGTGTACGCGGGCAACCCGAAGTTTATTATTTCGGGAGCGTGGGCGGAGGCGTTTGGAAGACGAATGATGCGGGGCGGACGTGGAAGCCGATTTTTGATTCGCAGCCGATTGCGTCGATCGGGGCGATCGCGGTGGCGCCTTCGGATTCGAACGTGATTTATGTGGGTTCCGGGGAAGCCGACATGCGGTCTTCCATTTCCTACGGAAATGGGATTTATAAGTCCACGGATGGCGGCAAGACTTGGACGCACAGCGGGTTGGAGGATTCGCGGCAGATCGGGCGAATCCTCGTGGACCCACGTGATGCGAAAACGGTTTTTGTTGCAGTGCTGGGGCATGCTTACGGATCGAACCAAGAGCGCGGTGTCTTTCGTACAAAGGATGGCGGAAAGAGCTGGCAGAAAATCCTGTTTCACGACGAAAACACGGGCGCGATTGATCTAGCGTTTGAGCCCGGGAATCCGAAAACGATTCTTGCCGCGCTGTGGCAGACGCGAAGGCCGCCGTGGAGTATTTACCCGCCTTCGAACGGACCGGGCAGCGGACTATATCGCTCGACGGATGGCGGCGATCATTGGGAGCGAGCGAGCGGGCAAGGATTGCCATCGGAAGGACTCGGGCGGATCGGAATTGCCTTTGCGCCGAGCAATCCGCGTCGGATTTATCTGATCGTAGACGCCAAGGATGGTGGTCTGTTTCGGTCTGACAACAGTGGGCAGATCTGGCAGCGCGTTTCGAATGACCGGCGCATTTGGCAACGAGGGTGGTATTTCGGGGAACTGAGCGTGGATCCGAAGGACGCCGACACCCTATACGTCCCGAACACGACTGCGTACCAATCGCGTGACGGGGGGAAGACGTTTGCGGCGTTCAAAGGAGCACCAGGGGGCGACGACTACCACGAGATTTGGATTGACCCGGATGAACCGCGCCGGATGATTCTGAGCAGCGACCAAGGCGCCATCGTGTCACGCAATAGGGGTGAGACGTGGAGTTCATGGTTCAATCAACCGACAGCGCAGTTCTATCACGTCGTGACGGACAACCAGTTTCCGTACTGGGTGTACGGTGCGCAACAGGACAGCAATGCCATAGCTACGCCAAGCCGCAGCAGGTACCGCTCGTTGAATTTTCATGATTGGCGGCCAATAGACGCTGGCGATGAAAATGGCTACATCGCGCCGGATCCGTTGAATCCCGGGGTCGTGTTCGGAGGCACGGTCGCACGGCAGGATTTCAGCGACGAGCAACTGCAGCAGTTGCCGCCGACACTGGCGCATCCCGGTGAATACCGGAGGACGTGGACGCTGCCCCTGGTTTTCTCGCCGATGGATCCGCACGTGCTGTACTTCGGGTCGCAAGTATTGTTTCGAACAGCGGACGGCGGAAGTTCCTGGCAAGTAATCAGTCCCGATTTGACGCGCGAAGATCCGGGAGTACCGGCGAATCTGGACGCGGCTACTGCAGCGGATGCTCCTAAGGGGAAACGGCGTGGCGTGATTTATACGATTGGGCCTTCGTTTGTGCGGGCCGAAGAGATTTGGGCGGGCACGGACGACGGTCAAATTCAAGTCACGCAGGACGAAGGAAAATCTTGGGAGAACGTCACGCCTGCGGAATTGACGCCGTGGAGCAAGGTAGCGCACATCGAGGCTTCGCATTTCGATGCGGGGACGGCTTACGCAGCGGTGGACAAGCATCGGCTAGACGACTATCAGGCTTATCTGTATCGGACACGGGATTTCGGCAAGAGCTGGCAACGCGTCTCGAATGGGATTCCCGACGGAAGTTTCCTGAATTGCGTGCGGCAGGACCCGACACGAAAAGGGCTGCTTTATGCATGTACGGAGAGAGGCGTCTATGTTTCCTTCAATGACGGAGATGATTGGCAGCCGTTGCAATTCAACTTGCCGATGACATCGGTGCGCGATCTGGTCGTGCACGAGAACGATTTGGTGGTTGCCACATTTGGGCGGTCGTTTTGGATTCTGGACGATGTGACGCCGCTGCGACAGATGGACGCGCGTGTCGCGGCAGCGGGTACGTGGCTCTTTCGTCCGGAAACCGCAATTCGCATGAGGCCGGGATCGGATCAAGGGACGCCAGTACCGATGGATGAGTCTCTTGCGGTGAACCCGCCGGAAGGCGCGGTATTGGATTACTACCTGAGAGAAAAAGCGTCATCGCCCATTCAACTGGAAATCTTCGACTCGGAGGGAAACCTGGTGCGGCGATTCGCAAGCAATGACCTCCTGCCCAAGACGAATCCGAACGACGTCCCGATTCAGGTTGAGTGGATCCGTGATCCGAAACCACTCTTGGCGGAGGCGGGAATGCACCGGTTCGTGTGGGATCTGCATTACGCGCTGCCGAAAGGCGTACACGGCTCCTTTTGGGGACCAGCCGGACCGATGGCTGTGCCGGGCGAGTACGTTGTGAAACTCACGGCGAACGGAAAGAGCAGTACGCAACCGCTGACGATCAAGCTAGATCCTCGCGTGAAAGTACCGCAGGATGCGCTGACGCGACAGTTTAGCGTGGCTTCAAAGCTCGCGGCCCGATTGGGTGAGGTCTCGACAGCCTTACGGCAAGTTGGCGAGCTACGAAAACAGATTGACGCGCGCAAGAAAGACGCGGGCAGTCATGCGGAGCTTCGGGCGGCTTTGCAGGAATTGGAGAAAAAGTTGGGGGCGGCCATGGAGGCCGACAGCGATGCCGATTTTGGACTGTTTGGGCTTGCCTTACCTGGCAAGGAGCATGAGCCGCTTCCGCGAGTCGCGGCGGCGCTCACTGGTCTCTTGATCATCGTAGATAGTTCGGATAGGGGGCCCGCTGCCGATGCAGCGACCGCAACCATCGGATGGGAAGACGCAGCCCAAGAGACGATGGCGCGCTGGGCTGCGTTCCAAAAAGACGACCTCGCGCGGGTGAATGTGTTGCTCGAAAAAGCCAAACTCAGGCCGCTCAATGTTGAAGAAAGCCCGGCGCCACAGTAGCGGGAATTTCCGGCGATGATTCGTTCGCGGTGATTCTCGGCAGCAGAAGGATTAGGAATCGTGAATTGGTTGCCGAGCGGGGACGCAGCATGCGGCGCCCCTTCAAACACGCGGCGATCTGGTGAAATCCCGAGGGGCGGCCAGGTTTTCCTTTCTCGCGGCACTTACACCTTTCGAGCGGCGCGGATGGAGGGATGGATTTGGTATGCTTCTGTAAGTGAGAAACATCCTTCGAATCAGGTCTCTCTATCTGCTCGGACTGCTATGCGTGGCGCTTCTGGCAGCGGTGATGGTTTCCCCATCGCCGGCTCCTTCACAGACACAGCAACCTGCTCCTGCCACGCCGACGTCGCAGGCAACTGCACCTGCGCCTCCGCCGCAAGGAGGAGTTGCAGGAACTGTGGCTTCCCCGTTCGGCTCGCAAGCTCAACAAGGCGGGCTCAACCTTGCGGTGCTGGATCCGGCGCATGGAGGAACGGACCCGGGTGCACGAGGCACTGGCGGCATCCGCGAGAGTGAGATCGTGCTGGATTTCGCGATACAAGTCCGGCGCGCGCTGGAGTTGCAGGGTTTTCAAGTGGTGCAGACGCGTCAGGGGAATGAGAATCCGTCGTTTGACGATCGATCTGCGACGGCAAATGCACAGCGTGGAGCGGTTTTCGTGACGCTGCACATCTCGTCGACCGGACTGCCGGGCACGGCGCGCGTTTACGTGAACTCGGAAATAGCGCCGGTCGCAGATTCGAATGGATTGATCCCCTGGGACCGCGCGCAAGGGCCGTTTCTCGGATTGAGCCGGACATTCGGCGATCTGGTGCAGGGGTTTCTGGCGCAGCGTTTCAAAGGATCGCCGGAGTCAGCGCAAACGGCCAGCGTCCGCCAGCTTCGAACCACGGCGGCACCAGCCATCGCAGTGGAAATTTCGAGCGTGACGGTTGAGGACCGCGCGGAGCTGGATCACATGGCACCGGGCGTAGCGGATGCGATCGCGCGCGGTGCCGCGGCGTTCAGACCCTCGTATGTCGTTCCGAATTCGCCGGGAGCGCTGCCGTGACGCCGCGATGGAAATTTCTTTTGATCGGTGGCCTGGTTTTTATTGTGCTGGCCGGTGCGATTTATTTTCCTATCCTTCGCCGGCGTGTGAAGCGCGCCGCGAGGCTGCAGCAGCAAAGCGAAGAACAGGCGCGGCGGGAATTGACGCAACCGATTGCGATTAATCCGGGAGATCCGCGGGTGAAGACCAAACTGTTCTGGGCTTCGGATACGATTGATTCGACGCTTGTGCCGGTAACGGTGGAATTGCCGCTCTCGAATGACCCAGTGCTCCGATCGAAACAAGTTCTGAACACGCTGCTTGCCGGTCCGGTGGACGCGGAACTGCGCACGCTGCCTCCGGACGCTCTGCTGCTGGCGTTTTACTTGTTGCCGGATGGAACTGCGATCGCGGATTTTTCCGAGGCCCTGGCGACATCCATTCCCTCAGGCATTGTGAGCGAGCAGTTGGCGGTGGACTCCATCACGCGGACACTAGAAGCCAATGTGCCGCAGGTGCAACGGCTTAAGATTCTCGTTCACGGGCAGGAAGTGGAAACGCTCGCGGGACATTTGGATTTGACGGGGACATTTGCCATAAACAAGAAGCCGGTTCAAATTCCGGCGAGGCCCGTGCCGGCGCCGCCCAGCCCGGACAAACCCGCAACGCCGGCGGGCGACAAGACATCCGGCACACTAGCGCAACCTGAGCGCAAACCGTAGAATTCTGGAGCACGGAATGAGCGCTGGAGGAAGAGTGAGAGCTGACGGCCGGACCGCGGAACAGATGCGTGCCTTGAAAATTACGCCGGATTTTATTTCGACAGCCGAAGGCAGCGTGCTGATTGAACTGGGCAACACTCGAGTGATTTGCACGGCCACGGTGGATGACGGCGTGCCCGGTTTTCTGAAAGGCAGCGGCAAAGGCTGGGTCACCAGTGAATATGGAATGCTGCCCCGCGCTACCGAGGAGCGCACACCCCGGGAAGCCGCGCGGGGAAAGCAATCAGGTCGCACGCTGGAAATTCAAAGATTGATCGGACGCTCATTGCGTGCGGTGACGGATCAGGAAGCGCTGGGCGAACGCACTGTTTGGATTGATTGCGACGTGATTCAGGCAGATGGCGGAACGCGCACGGCGTCCATCACGGGAGCGTTTGTGGCGCTGGCACTGGCCTTTGAAAGGCTTGTAGCCGCGGGAATCTTGAAGAGTTCGCCGCTGATCGACAGTGTCGCCGCGACGAGTGTTGGCATTGTTGACGACCGCGCACTGCTGGATCTCGCTTATGAGGAAGACTCGCGCGCGGAAGTGGACATGAACGTGGTCATGACCGGCGACGGGCATTTTGTGGAAATCCAGGCGACGGCAGAGGGACGCGCGTTTTCCGGGAGCGAGATGCAGGATTTGCTGGCGCTCGCGGCCGCAGGGATTCGCCGATTGACGGATGAACAACGCGCGCTTCTCCCCCTGAAATTCAGTCCGCGTGCCCGTTAAGCTCTTTCTCGCGTCGTCCAACCCTGGGAAGCTTGCCGAATATCGCGTGCTAGCGGCGTCCGCGCCCTCTTTTCCGGCTGATCTTGAATTGCTGCCGAGATTTGAAGCCCTTCCAGCGTTCCAGGAAAATGCGCCAACATTTGCCGAAAACGCCGCGGGTAAGGCGCTGCACTATTCGCGGCATTGGGACGGGCTGGTCTTCGCGGATGACTCGGGCCTAGTCGTGCCTGCCCTCGGCGGTGCGCCCGGGGTTCATTCCGCAAGGTATGCCGGGCCGCAGGCGACAAATTCGCAGAGGATAGAAAAACTCTTGGTCGAGATGCGAGGCAAGACGCGCGGCGCGCGCGCCGCGTATTTCGTTTGCGCAATTGCCCTATCGCAACGCGGACGAACAATGGCCGTTGTTACAGATCGCGTTGACGGAGAGATCCTGGAGGCGCCGCGCGGGTTGGGAGGATTTGGTTACGATCCGGTGTTTTACTTCCCTGCCCTCGGAAAAACATTTGCGGAGATTCCTGCCGAGGAAAAAAATCTGCGCAGTCATCGTGGGAAGGCATTCCACAGGTTGCTCGCAGCTCTTTCCTCCATGTTATAGTTTTGGCTCCGATGGCCACGAAACCGAAGAGAAAAAGAACAGCAAAGAAGAAATATCTGCCGGCAAGATCAAAGCCGGCGAAATTGGGGAAGGCAGCAAGGACTGCCAAGCCTGCCGCGGCGGCGGCAACGGATCCCAAGCGCGTAGCGGCAATCCTCGCGAAACTCGACGAAGCCTACGCGAGCGCGACATGCGAGCTGAAGCACGAGAATGCGTTTCAGTTGCTCATTTCCACGATCCTTTCCGCGCAGTGCACGGACGTGCGCGTGAATCAGGTCGCTGACACACTTTATAAGAAATATCCGGATGCAAAGGCGTTCGCATACGCCGCGCCTGGTGAACTGGAACAAGTCATCCGTCCAACGGGATTTTTCCGCAACAAAACGAAATCTGTGATGGGAGCGAGCAAAGCGATCCTGGAAAACTTTGGCGGGCAAGTACCGCGGACGATGGAAGAAATACTCACACTGCCAGGTGTGGCGCGAAAAACCGGAAACGTCGTGCTGGGCACGGCGTATGGAATCGCCAGCGGTGTGGTCGTGGATACGCATGTGCTGCGGCTCTCAAACCGCCTGGACTTGTCGCGAAATGAAGATCCAAAGAAGGTCGAACAGGACTTGATGAAGATCATTCCGCAGGAAAAGTGGATCCAGTTTTCTCACCAACTGATCTGGCACGGACGCCGGGTCTGCCACGCGCGCAAACCGAAATGCATCGAGTGCAATATGGAATCGCTGTGCTACGCGAAAGACAAGAGCATCTGACCGGGAGAATACGACTACCGGGGTTTCTTGACTGGCGTCTGATCCTGCCCACTGGGCTGTGACGTGGCTGGTTGCGAGTTGACAGGCGGATGGCCAGGCGGAAGTGCGCCTTGGACGGGCCCCCCGGCGGGATTCACGATGTCGCTGAAATTCGGCAAGCTGCCGGAGCGCCCGTCCTGATTCTGATGCGCGTTCGCATTCGGGTCGAGGTGCTGGATCATCCCGCCAGCGGACTGTGTTTTTTTCACCACCCATCCGCCGTCACGTTTCTCCAAATCATAAGCGACTTGCATTCCGGCCCCTGAAGGCGCGCCGGTTTTTGGGCGGAAGACAACCTCAGCATGCGCTTGACCTCCATTGATGGAAACGCTTCGAATGTCCATTTCCATGGCACTCATGTTAAGAGTTCCAATGCCATTGAGATGCTGCATGATTCCGGCGCGAATCGCGTCGTTGCCGCTCGGCTGTTTTTTGCATCCGGCGCCGAGCAATAGTACGGCAGAGAACCCCAACATCAGGCTAGCGCGCTTCACGAGTGTGGCTTTTCTAACGCCAAGAGAAAAATCATTCGTCAATCTTACGCGGTACGAACTCCGTTGGGAACCATTGGAAGGTTGTTAAGGCGCACGCCAGTGGCATCAAAAATGGCATTGCCGATTGCGGGTGCCACGGCCATGATGGGCGTTTCCCCGGCACCTGCTGAAGGAATGTCTTTTCGATCGAGCAGGATCGCTTCGATTTCCGGAACGTCGCGGAAGCGGGGCACGCGATAACTGGCGAAATGCGGATTCTTGATGCGGCCGCCTTCAAACTCAATGGCTTCGAAGAGCGCGCCACCGAGCCCCTGAATCATCGCGCCAACCACCTGGTTGCGCAGGCCATCCGGATTGACGATGGCGCCGCATTCGAATGCTTCGACTAACCGCACCACACGCACTGCACGCGAAGTCTTGTCCACCGCTATTTCTGCAAGGGTCGCGACGTAACTTCCCTTTTCATCGCCGCAGGCAACGCCGAATCCCTGCCCCTCCTGCGTTTTCTTGCGCGGCCAGCCGAAGGACTTCGCCGCCGCCTCAAGCACGGCGCGCATGCGTGGATTCGAAAGATTTCTCATTCGGAATTCGAGCGGGTTCATTTTCGCCGCGTTCGCGAGTGCATCCATGTGTGTTTCACGCGCGAAGTGATTCGCCGTTGCCGCCAGTCCGCGATAAGAACCGCTGCGTAAAATAAGGGGCACTGGATGGTATTCCGTTCGTTGATTCGCGACGTCGTAGGGAGTATCGATGCCCGAGGTTCCGGAATGGTAGTTGTGAAATTCCCACGCAGTCAGTGTTCCGTCCCTGCCGATCCCGCTCTTGATCTCAATCACACCCGCGGGCCGGAAGTAGGCCCAGGTGAATTCTTCCTCGCGAGTCCACACTACTTTCACGGGACGCCCCACCGTGCGCGCCAATCGAGCAGCTTCGATCGCCGCGTCACTGGTGTGTTTCCCTCCGTACGCTGAGCCAGTGTCCGGCACGATCACACGCACGCTGCTTTCGGGCAAGTGGAAAATAGCCGCGAGTTCGTCGCGGTTGGCGAATGGCCGCTGCGTGCCGGTCCATACCATGAGCTTGCCATCCGTCCACTGTGCTACGGCCGCGCGCGGCTCCAGCGGAGCATGCGCGATGTAGGCAACGGTATAAGCCGCGTCCAGTCGATGCACCGCGCTTGCCAGCCCTTCTTCGACAGATCCCTTCTGCTTACGGAATCGATCTTCGGATTTCGCGGCAGCGTTCTGCTTGAGATAGGAAAATATTTCCTTGTCCGATATCTGCGCCACTGCTTTCCATTGCGCACGAATCGCGTTGAGGGCCCGTTGCGCCTCGTGCGCGCTCGGAGCGGCTACGCCGACAAAGTCGCCATCGCGCACAACAAAGACGCCAGGCATGGTTTTCGCCGCGCTGTCGTCGCAGGAAGTGAGCGTCGCACCGAACGACGGAGGCCGCAGCACTTTGCCGTGAAGCATGCCGGCCGGATGCAGGTCGGTCGTGTACTGATGCTTCCCGGTGACGAACGCGCGCCCGTCCACCTTCGGAATCGCTTTCCCAGCGATCGTCCACTGCGTTGCCGGAGTAACGGGATCTTCCGCAGGCAGATTCTGCGCCAGCGTCTTGCCACGCGCGAGCTCCGCATATTTCAGCGAACGGCCAGAAGCGGGATCGGTCACTCTCGCATCCGCCGCGACCAATCCTGCCGGAGCGGCATTCCATTCTTTGGCCGCAGCTTCAACAAGCAAATCGCGAGCAGCGGAAGCCACGCGACGCAACTCCGGCGTCATTGTTGGCGTCGTGCGGCTGCCAAAGGTGCCCGCATCAAACGGTGTGAGCGCCGTATCGGCCGTCACCATTCGAACGCTCTCGAATGGCACACGCAATTCATCCGCGATGGTTTGCGCCAACGAAGTCCGTATGTTTTGGCCGATTTCGGCTTTGCCGGTAAATCCCGTTACAACGCCGTCTTCGCCGACGTGCAGCCATGCGCTGATGTCTTTGGGCAGTTCTTCATTGTGAAAGCTGCGATGGCCCGGAGCCGTCTCCTGCGCGGCAAGCGCGTCTTTCGCGATCGCGAAGACGGCAATTCCCGCACCGAGAATCTTGAAAAAGTCGCGGCGTGCTAATTCGAACTGGTGGATGGGAGTGGCGCGGAATTCGTAGCGCTCCGGCTCAATGGCAGATTTTCTTTGCGCGCTGCTCATCGCCCGTGCTCCTGCATCATCTTAGCTGCCTGGCGAACCGCCTCGATGATGCGCGGATGCGTGCCGCAGCGGCACACATTGCCTTGCAAGAATTGAACGATTTCGGCTTGACTGGGATTCGGATTGGTTTGCAACAGACCTATGCTGCTCATGACCATTCCGGAAGTGCAATAAGCACACTGGAATGCGCCGGCATCTATAAATGCCTGCTGCACAGGATTTAAGCGACCGTCTTTTTCAAGACCTTCAATAGTTGTGATGGGTTTTGCCGCAGCCGCGCCGACGGAAATCTGGCACGAGCGCCGCGGCGCTCCTCCAATCAAAACGGTGCATGCGCCACACTGGCCTTCCCCGCAGCCGTACTTGCTACCGGTCAGGCCCAACTCATCGCGCAGAACATCGAGGAGCGGCGCGTCCGCTGGATAGTTGACTGGATATCGTTTGCCGTTGACTTCCAGTTCGATCGGCTTCGCCATAATCCCTCCTCATATTGAAAATCTTCCTCCCCATCCATGCTTGTGGCAAGTATCGCAAGCGGTTAGATCCGGTCAGAACTGGTTGAGTTGCCGCACCAATCTATCACCGCCTCCTAACTTCCCCAGTCGGTTTAGGAAGCCTCCTCGATCCACACTGTCTTGATGTTTGTGAACTCTCGAATACCATGGGCCCCCAGTTCGCGCCCGTGCCCGGACCACTTCACTCCTCCGAACGGTATCCGCGGATCGGAAGCCACCATCCGGTTTATGAAGACCATCCCCGATTCCAGTTCGTTGATGAAGCGCTCTCGCTCATTCTTGTCATTCGTCCAGGCGCTCGCTCCCAATCCAAACCGGCTATCGTTCGCGATTCGAATCGCGTCATCCACGTCCTTCGCTCTGAACACGCTCGCCACGGGTCCAAACAATTCCTCCTTGTGCGCCGGGGACCCTTTCGGAATATTCGTCAGCACCGTCGGCGCGTAAAAGTTCCCTGGACGATCCAGGGGCTTCCCTCCGGTTAACACTTCCGCCCCGGCCGCGACCGTCTTCTTCACATCCCGATCGAGGTCAGCCAATCCGTCTGCAGTAGAGAGCGGCCCAAGTTCGGTTTTCTCGTCGAAAGGATCACCCACCCGCAGCGCCGCCATTTTCTCCGTGAATACCTTCTCAAATTTGTCCGCAATGGATTCCGCCACAATGAACCGCTTCGCTGCGATACACGATTGTCCGTTGTTGAGGACCCGCGCTCTCACCGCCATGGTCACCGCCACTTCCAGATTGGCGCTCGGCATCACGATAAAGGGATCGCTTCCTCCAAGTTCCAGCACGACTTTCTTGATGCGTTTCGCAGCTCCAATTCCTACTTCAATCCCCGCTCCTTCGCTTCCCGTCAGCGTTGCCGCCATAACCCGCGAATCTCCCAGTATTTTGTCCACTTTTTGCGAACCCACCAGGAGGGTCTGGAAAGCTCCATCAGGAAATCCAGCCCTTCGGAAAATGTCCTCAATCGCCAGCGCGCTTTGCGGAACGATGGAAGCATGCTTCAGGAGTCCCACATTTCCAGCCATCAATGCCGGCGCTGCGAATCTTAGCACTTGCCAGAACGGAAAATTCCACGGCATTACGGCCAGCACGGCCCCGAGCGGCTCGTAACGGATGTAGCTCCGGCTCGCCGTTGTCTCTACGATTTCGTCCGCCAGAAATTTTTCTGCATTTTCCGCGTAGTATCGGCAGACCCACGCACATTTTGCAGCTTCATCCACGGCCGACCGCAGTGTCTTCCCCATTTCGGTCGTCATGATCCGCGCAAAGATCTCTTTTTCGCCGTCCAGGATTTCCGCTGCCTTCAGCATCATCCTCGCGCGCTCCGAAAACGGCACTTTCCGATAAATCACAAATGTATCCGCCGCCTTCTGCAGCTTCACCTCAATCTGTACATCTGACAGCGGTTCGAATGTCTTGAGCACCTGCCCCGTCGCCGGATTGATCGTTGCTATCGCCATCTCTGCTCTCCCATAGGATCCTAATCGCCCAAGATTCTTCTTTGATTTCTGCCATAGCGCACTTTTTGACGCAAATTCCTTGCGCAAGTGGAATTCGGTGGAATGCAATGAACGAAGCTTCCCGTTTTGGTCCAACCACTATACCCGAACACTCGGCTGCGAACCTTCATTCCCCATCCCTCCGCGGTGGCGCGATCGCCACCGACGGATGCGACGTTCCAAAAAGATTCTGTGATCAAAAAGACGCTGGAAATCACGAGTGCTTGCTCCGACAATCAAGCGGATCCAGCGACTAACTATTTAAGATTTGGGGACGTCAAAGCGGCCAAGAGTTCGTTCCGAGAGTCTGAAATCCGGGAGGGCCGATGCGCAAATTTCTTCTTGGATTTTTTGTGGGGATATTGACGCTGCCAGCGGTCGTGTTTGCGGCGGCGTGGCAGGGATGGTTGCCGACGAATGCGAACGCTACTCCTAGCGCGCTAGAAAGGGCTTTCATGCACCTGGCGCTGGATTCTGCGGCGGCGCGGAAGGCGCCGCATCTTGCGAATCCGATTGCGCCTACGGAAGAGAATTTGATGGCGGGGATGAAGCTATTCAAGGGTGACTGCGCCGGCTGCCATGGCGATCCGAACAATGGCGTGAGGCGAGAAGCCGAGCCTATTCTCTATCCGAGCCCTCCGGTGTTTGCGCTGCATCCTCCAAGCAAGCCGGACTATCAATTGTTCTGGATTATCAAGGGTGGGGTGCGGTATTCAGGGATGTTCTGGTGGGATGGACAGTTTGGGAAAGACGCATCGGGAAAAGACATTTCGGATGAAAAAATTTGGACGGCGGTGACGTTCCTCACGCACCTCGATTCCCTGCCCCCGGCCGTGGCGGCGGAATGGCAGAAGAAGAATCAAAACTAGGCGCACGCGGCCCTTGTGTGGCGCGCTGGCTTGTGCCACACCTGCGGGCTTGAGATCTTTTTTGTCCTCCTCGTACCCAGCGCTAACGCGCTGGGCTAACTTCTGGCGTGCCTCCGGCACTGCAGAAAAAACCCAACAGACGGGCGGCCTCGGAAGGCCCCCCCCTACAAAGCGCAAACTGCGAGAAAACAGGGAGAGAGTGAAGCCCGCCCCCCTCAAAAGCGCAAATTTCAAACGTCCAGCGGGGGGGTGGCAACTTTTTGTTTGGGTTGGCGTCGAACTTAATGGCGGGGGTGTGCGTAGGTTAAAGAGAAGAAAGCGCGGGTCTCGGACAAGGTAGCGGGCTGGACAGGATCAGCCCAGCTCTACGAGGCTGGGCAGGTGGACGGTCAGGAAATCGCGGAAGATCGAGTGGGCTGGACTGGGGGCGACAATGGGAACGCTGGGACAGGATATCCGGTACGCGCTAAGGAACTTACGGAAGGGACCGGGATTCGCGGCTGTGGCCGTGACTACACTGGCGCTGGGGATTGGGGCGTCCACGGCGATTTTCAGCGTGATTGACAACATTCTAATGGAACCGTTTCCATACCCGGGTGCGCAGCGATACTATTCGGTCTTTATCCATGACTCGGAACGGAGCGAGCCCGGAGGCCGGCCAGCGTTCATCGGTCCAGAGCTGTTGGATTATATGGAGCAGAATCACGTGTTTGACGGCGCGATCGCAAATGACCGGACGGACGTACTGTACCGCGCGGGAGAGGGGACACAGAGGTTTGACGGGAACTTCGTAACCCCCGGAACGTTTGAGTTTTTGGGGATGCCGGCACTACTGGGCCGGGTGATGCAGCCGGCAGACTACGAACCGGGAGCGCCGCCGGTCTTCGTGTTGCGGTACAAGACCTGGGTGAAGAGCTTTGGGGCTGATCCGGGGATTGTGAACAAGACGTTTGTCCTGAATGGCGTATCTAGGACGCTGATTGGAATTATGCCGCCGCGATTTGGGTGGGGCGATGCGGACTTGTGGATTCCGGCCAAACCGAGCCGGGCAGCGACGGGGAAAGTCATTGCCGGAGCGTTTCGGCAGCAGTGGTGGATGCTGGGACACCTGAAACCGGGAGTGACGGTGAAAGAAGCGGAGGCGGACTTTACGGTAATCGCAAAGCGGCTGGCGACGGTGTACCCAACGGAATACCCGAAACATTTTACGGTGCAGATGGACTCGTTGACGAATATGGTGGTGGGGCGATTCAAGGCGACGCTTTTCATCGTTCTGGCAGCGGTGGGGTTGCTGCTCCTGATCGGATGCGGGAACGTGGCAAATCTGCTGCTGGCGCGGGCGACGACACGCGAGAAGGAGTTTGCGATCCGGTCGGCGCTGGGTGCGAACCGGTGGAGATTGATCCGGCAATTGCTGGTGGAGAGCTTGATCCTGGCGACGGGCGGGGCGGCGGTGGGGACGCTGCTGGCGTGGGGAGGGTTGAAGTCGCTAGTGGCGTTGATGCCGCAGAATATTATTCCAGCGGAAGCTGTGATCCGGCTGAATACGCCGGTACTCGCGTTCACACTGGGCGTCGCGGTTCTGACGGCGCTCGTGTTTGGGCTGGTGCCGGCGCTGAAAGCGGCGCGGAAGGATTTGAATGAGCCTTTGCGGGACAGCGGAAAAGGGATCAGCGGAGGATTCCGCCACGGGCGGTTGCGCGATGCAGTGGTGGTGCTGGAGGTGGGGCTGTCGTTGACGCTCCTGGTTGCGGCGGGATTATTGATGAGAAGTTTTGTGGCGATTCGGGATGTGAAGCTGGGACTACAACCGGATCATGTTTTGGTGGCGAGGCTTCCGCTGCCAGTGGACCGATACAAAACGGCTGACCAAGTGGCGGGATTTTACCGGCCGCTGCTGCAGCGGCTGAAGGCGATGCCGGGCGTCGTGGAAGCGACGGAGACGAGCACGCTGCCGCCGTACGGGGGGATTCCGAGCGACATCGAGGTGCCGGGGAAGACTCACGCGGAAAAATGGAATGCGATGTTCCAACTTGTCAGCGAAGGATATTTTTCGGTGCTGAAGATTCAGTTTGTGGACGGGCGGGGATTTACGGAAGCGGAAGTCAATGGGGCACGCAAGCTGGCGATTGTGAACCAGACATTTGTGAAGAAATATTTGGGGAACGAGAATCCGATCGGACGGCAGGTGAAGATCGCGCAACTGGCGGAGTTTGACGACGCAGTGAAGGAGCCGATGTTTGAAATTATCGGGCTGGTGGCGGACGCGAAGAACCGGGGACTGCAAGATCCGGTCGAGCCGGAAATTTGGGTGCCGTACACGGTGACAGGTTCGGCGTTCCGTGGAATTCTGGTGCGGACGGAGAGGGAGCCGCTGACAATGATGAATGCGGTGCAACACGAAATCTGGGCCACGGATGCGAACGTGGCGGTGACGCTGACCGGAACGCTCGAAGGGTACATCAGCCAGTTTTCGTTTGCGGGGCCGCGGTTTGGATTTTTTCTGATGACGATATTCGGCGGGATCGGGCTGGTGCTGGTGACGATCGGCGTTTATAGCGTGCTGGCGTATACGACGGTGCGAAGGACGCAGGAGATTGGGATTCGAATGGCGCTGGGCGCGAAAGGGTCGGACGTACAGGGGATGGTGATTCGAATGGGGCTGAAGCTGGTGGGGCTGGGCGTGGGGATGGGATTGATTGTGAGCCTGGCCCTGGGGAGAGTGATTGCGACGCAGCTTTGGGGGGTGTCGGCTTACGATCCGTGGACGCTGGTGAGTGTGCCGGCGGTGCTGTTGATCACCGGGATTGTGGCGTGCTGGTTGCCGGCGCGGCGAGCGGCGAATGTGGATCCGCTGGTAGCGTTGAGATACGAGTAGAAAACGGGCGGCCTAAAGAGGCCGCCCCTACAAACCAAAAAAAAACGTCAAGCCCAAGAGTAACCGTGTTTGGAGAGCGGCAGGGAGCGGATGCGCTCGCCAGTGGCGGCGGAAATGGCGTTGCACACGGCAGGGAGAACCGGCGGCAGGGCGGGCTCCCCGAGGCCGGTGGGTGGATTGTCTGTTTTCAGAAAATGAACTTCGATTTCGGGCGGCACCTGGTTCATGCGGACTGGGGGGTATTCGTGGAAATTACTTTGGACGGCACGGCCAGCGTCAATGGTGATTTCGTAGGACATGACGGAACTCAGACCTTCGATAACGGCGCCGCGCACTTGATTTTCGGCGTTTAGAGGATTGATGATCTGGCTGCCGACGTCACCGGCGGCCCAGATTTTGTTGATCTTGATTTTCTTCCTAGCATCCACACGCAACTCGACGACTTCCGCAAAATAACCGCGATGGGCAAACTGGAAGGCGACGCCCACGGCGGTGTCTCTTGGCAGATTGCGCTTGCCCCAGCCGCATTTTTCAGCGACGAGTTTGAGGACATTCTGCATGCGAGAAGCGTCGAAATCGATGTCACCGGGATTGGACGACGGCGATGCGCTCGAGACACGAGGCGCGCCGAGAATATCGAGGCGGAATTGGACGGGATCTTTTCCGGCCGCGTGAGCGAGTTCATCCGTGAACGATTGGAAGACCCAGGAGAAGGCGTTGCTGCCTGGAGCGCGCAGAGCGTAGGTGGGGACGCCGAGAGGCATGAGCGAGGCGCCGAAAAAAAAGTCCGGCAGAAATGTGCCGGGGAATTGATTGCCGGGGATGCTCGCGGAAGGAGCGAACTTTTCGCCTTCGCCGAAACTGACGAAGTGATTTCGCCAGGCGACGAGTTTGCCGGAGGAGTCGAGGCCGCCCTTGAGGAAATGGAAACCGGCGGGGCGGTAGTGATCGTGATGAAAATCGTCTTCGCGAGTCCAGAGCAGTTTGACGGGGACGCCCACTTGTTTGGCGATGGCGCCGGCTTCGAGCATGTAGTCGTTGGTGAGGCGGCGGCCGAATCCGCCACCGGCACGCTTCAAGTGAACAATGATGTCGTCGTGGGAAATATTGAGAACTTTGGAGACGAGTAGCCGGCCATTTTCAGGCGTCTGGCTGGGAGACCAGAATTCCAACTTGCCGTCGTGATAGTGCGCGAGGCAATTCTCGGGCTCCATGGGAGCATGCGCGAGGAAGGGATAGGAGTAAGCGGCCTCAATTGTTTTCGCGGCGGATTGGAGAGATTTTTCGGCGTCGCCGTCACTGCGAAGCGTAATGGAGGGCGGTTGCTTGGAAAGCTCCTCGGCCCGGCGCGCGAAGCCTTCACTGCTTTGTTGTGCAGTTGGGCCCTCCTCCCACTTGGCGCGCAATTTCTTCCGGGCGCTGTTGGCTTGCCACCAAGTGTCGGCGACGATGGCAACACCGCAATGCAAGCCGAGAAGATCGGAACTTCCATCCACGGAAAAAGCATGGCGTACACCGGGCAACGCTTTGATTTCGTCAAAATTGGCGCTGAGGAACTTACCGGCGTAAACAGGACACTTTTCGTAGACGGCGTACAGCATCCCTGGAACTTTGAAGTCGATGCTGTAAAGGTTTTTTCCGGTGACGATGGAAGCGTTGTCAACGCTGTGAATGGGCTGGCCGATGATTCTGTAGTCTTTGGGGTCCTTGAGCTTGACGGACTTGAGATCGGGCGGGGGGAGAGTGGCGGCTTTTTCGGTGAGTGCCCCGTAAGTGAGTGTGCGGTTCGACGGTTGGTGGATTACGCGGCCGGAGGAAGTGCTGCATTCAGATTCAGGGACGGACCAGGATTGCGCGGCGGCGCTGACGAACATCTGGCGGCAGGCGGCGCCGACGCGGCGGAGCGGGTCCCAATTGGTAGGAGTGGATGTGCTGCCTCCGGCGCGCTGGGGGCCATATTTTGCTTCGTCGAGATCGGCTTGCTCGATGCGGACGTCTTTCCAAGCGACGTCGAGTTCATCGGCAATGATCATGGGGAGATGGGTCTTTACGCCCTGGCCGATCTCGGGATTCTTGGACATGATGGTGACGATGCCATCAGCAGCGACGCGCAGGAATGCGGTGGGCAGAAAAGCGGCGGGCGGGGCCTGCGGTGTCTGGGCAAATATCTGGGCGACGGGCTCGAGATGGAGAGCAACGAGAATGCCTCCGCCGGCGACAGCGGAGACGCGGAGAAAGCTGCGGCGATCGAATAGCGTGGCTTGCACAGGACCTCCTTGTTGCTTACAAGAATTGCGGCGGGCGGGCAATGCGACCGGCATGGCAAGTATTGTAACGCGGTCTAGGGCGATTTGGTTTCACTGTTCTCGATGGGATGGGCCATGACTTCGCGAAGTTTGGCGGAGTCCAATTTCTCCTGCGTGCGAACTTGGCTTGCGAATCCGGCGATCAGCATCAATCCGATGCAGCCTTCGCGAACTATTCTCATGCTCCACCCGTTCTGATGACGGCGAAGTCGCCGGAATCGTACGGCCGGCCGGTCACTGTATACCAACAGCACCGGACGCCACAAATCTCCGCCCGTAGAAGCCAACTGAAGAAGTAAGCTACAATCTATCCTTACTTAAGTCGGGGCGTAGCGCAGCCTGGTAGCGCGCCTGCCTTGGGCGCAGGAGGCCCCCGGTTCAAATCCGGGCGCCCCGACCAAACTTTTCAAATACTTAGCCGACCTCCGTCGCGGAACTGTGCCAAGACGTCACTGTCTCTCCAGAAGAAGGCGCGGTCATTTCCACACATCACACTGAGTTGCGTGTGCTCGGCCCGCCGGTAGAAGGAGCAGACTGGCTCGCAGAAGACGGGCCCAGCAACGATCAGGAAAATCATCACCGGCGTGGAGTTGTCATCCTCAATGGGCAACCGGTCGACTCTCGCCGATTCGCCATTCTGGCCGCGTGACGACAAACCTTCCATTACACCTTTTTAGGGAAGAGTTGCCGAACAATCCGGAAGCTATCTCGCTGGGCTGGGACGAACCGGGGCACCCCAAAAGGGTCACTTCCGCGGATAGCGCGTTTTTCGTCCCAGTGCTGATTGAAACAATCCAGACGTGGGCTTCCTTTATAGACAGCGATTCGCTCATGGCCCGTGCGACCTGCAACTGCGGGCGAGTTCGGCGTGAGCACTTTGGGAAATGGCCGCCCGGTCGACAGGAGTCGTGTGGCTCTCGCTCAACCGCAGGAGAAAAGACTGTGTTCTTGCGGCCA
>WNFP01001208.1_pt1 | contig 20448 bp, 18 predicted proteins | sample 5400201 | NCBI WGS metagenome assembly WNFP01 (sample SAMN13153355, study PRJNA577476) | soil metagenome | isolation source: 115 cm saprolite under Madrone tree | place: USA:California | collected 2016-06-14
GAGGGCTGGGTGCGCCTCCGGGTCCCCGTGAAGGACGGGCTCCGGAACGCCGCCGGCGCCCCGGTGCACGGCGGAGTCCTGAGCGCCCTCGTGGACATGGCCATCGGCGGCGCGCTCGGCACGACCCACGACAATGCCGGCGGCGGCGTCGGGCAGACGACGCTCGATATGAACGTCAGCTTTCTCTCCGCGGCGGGCGACGGCGAGCTGGTCGCCGAAGGGCGGCTCCTGCGACGCGGCCGCACCATCGCCTTCGGCGAGGCCCGCATCAGCGACGGCGCCGGCAAGCTCGTCGCCGTCGGACGCGCCACCTACATGCTGCTCCAACCGAAGTCCTAGCCTCGAACCCGGATCAAAGGAGAGTCCCGTGCCGACCAAGATCGTGTTCGCCCCGAAGATGCCCGACCCCATCATGGACACAGCCCGCGCGATGATCCCCGAGGGCTTCGAGATGGTCGTCTCGGAGCACGACGATCCGAATTTCCTCAAGCACGTGGCGGGATCCGAGTACTACATCGGATTTCCACGGGCGGGCATGGGCGAGGCCTTCTTCAAGGCCGGATCGGGGCTCAAGCTGGTGCAGCTCATCAGCGCCGGGTACGACAGGATCGACGTGGCCGCGGCGAAGAAAGCGGGCGTGCCCATCGCCAACAACGGCGGCGCCAACTCCGTCGCCGTCGCCGAGCACACCTTGATGCTCATCCTCGCCGTCTACAAGAAGATGGCCTTCCACCACATCAACGTCACGGCCGGCAAGTGGCGGGTCGGCGACTTCGCCGCCACGCGCACCTACGAGCTGGCGGGCAAGAAGCTGGGCATCGTGGGCTTGGGCACCATCGGCAAGAAAGTGGCCAGGCGGGCCGAAGGCTTCGACATGGACATCCAATACTACGACGTCGTGCGGCTCAGCGAGGACCAGGAGGACGCCCTCGGCGTCAAGTTCGCGCTCTTCCCCGAGCTGCTTCAGACCTCCGACGTCGTCAGCCTGCACGTCCCGCTGAACGACGCGACCCGCAAGATGATGGGCGCGAGCGAGTTCGGCATGATGAACAAGGACGCGATCTTCATCAACACGTGCCGCGGCCCGGTCGTGGACGAAGAGGCCCTGCGCCACGCGCTGCTGTCCAAGCAGATCGCGGCCGCGGGCCTCGACGTCATGGTGGAGGAGCCGCCGCTCATCAACCACCCGCTCTTCGGCCTGGAGAACGTCACCTTCACGCCCCACTCGGCGGGGCCGACCTGGGAGAACTGGACCAAGGCTTTCCGGAACGCGTTCGACAATGTCCAGCGGGTCGCGCGAGGGGACAAGCCGCTCTGGGTCATTCCCGAGCTTCGATAGCCACCACCCTAGGAGGACGTCCATGGCCCGCACCGTCACCGTCGCCGCGGCCCAGATGGGCCCCAACAACGAGGGCACGAGCCGCGAAGAGATCGTGGAGCGCATGCTGGCGCTTCTCGAGCAGGCGAAGCGGCAGGGCGTCCTCCTGCTCGCCTACCCGGAGATGGCGCTGACGACCTATTTCCCCAAGAAGATCCGCAAGGACTTCGATCAGTTCTTCGAGGCCGAGATGCCGCCCAAGGCGCTCGAGCCGCTGCTCCGCCGCGCGAAGGAAACCGGCATCGCCGTGCACGTGGGCTTCTGCGAGAAGTCAGAGGGCAAGTACTTCAACACCGCGCTCCTGACGGACACCGCCGGCAAGCTCTGCGGAACGTTCCGGAAAATCCACCTGCCGGGGACGAAAGAGCCCGACGGCTTCGCGCAGGTCTACGAGCCCTACTACTTCGCCCACGGCGACACCGGCTACAGGGTCTTCGACGCGTGCGGCGCGAAGATCGGCATCGCCATCTGCCAGGACCGGCGCTACCCGGAAAGCTACCGGGCCCTGGCGCTCAAGGGCGCCGAGATCATCCTCATCGGCTACAACACGCCGATTTCCGCGCAGGCCCTCGATCTGAACGATCTCTGCATGCGATCCGGCGCGTACGCCAACGCCTGCTTCGTCGTGGGCGTCGCCAAGGCGGGCATGGAAGACGGCGTCGAGCTGATCGGCGGCTCCTGCGTCATCGATCCCCACGGCCAGGTGCTGGCCAAAGCCGCGACGACGGGAGACGAGCTCGTGGTCTCCCGCATCGATCTCGACCAGATGGCCCCGGTGCGCAAGCGCTGGAACTTCCTCGGCCGCCGCCAGCCCCAGCACTACGCGTCGCTCCTCGATCCGGTGACCGAGAAGGAACCCCACAGGTGAGCGCTCCCCGGGTCGACACCATCGTTCGGGGCGGCAAGGTCGTCACCGCCTCGGACATCTTCGAGGCGGCCGTCGCCATCAAGGGCGAGAAGATCGCCGCGATCGGCCCGGAGGATCTCCTGCCGCCCGCCGACCGCGTCATCGACGCCGGCGGCCGGTTCGTCCTGCCCGGGCTCATCGACTGCCACCTCCACATCGGCCCCGAGTACGACGACTGGAAGACGGCGCCGCTGGCGGCGGCGCACACCGGCCTCACCACGCTCCTGCCGTTCGTCGTCTACGACGAGGGCGAGAGCCTGCCCAAGGCGGTTGAGCGGCTGCGCGAGGAGGCGCAGGCCCTTTCGGTGCTCGACTTCGGCTTCCACTTCATCCTGAACCACGAGCCGCATATCCTCGAAGGGCTCGCGGACGCCTTCAAGATGGGCGTCACTTCCTTCAAGCTCTTCATGACCTACAAGAAGCGGCCCAAGCGCATGGTGTCCGACGAGTTCATCGCCAGGACCATGGACATCCTCGGGCGTCTGGGCGGCGTCTGCCAGCTCCACTGCGAAAACGGCGACATACTCTGCTACCTCGAGGACAAGGCGATCGCCGAAGGTCGCACGGCGCCGACCGACTTCCCGGGCACCTGTCCCGATTGGACGGAAGAGGAAGCGATCAACCGCGCCATCCTGATCGGCAAGCTCACGGACTGTCCCGTCTACATCGTCCACCTCTCCACGCGCCTTGGACTCGAGCGCATCAAGCGCGCGCAATCGGAAGGGCAGCGCGTCTGGGCCGAAACCTGCCCGCAGTATCTCCTGCTCAGCGACAAGGAGATGGAGCGCCTCGGCCCCTTCGCCAAGATCGGCCCGCCGCTCCGGTCGGCCGACGGCGTCAACCAGGCCGCGCTCTGGGCCGGGACCGAGCAGGGCTTCGTGTCTACCGTCGCGAGCGATCATTCGCCACGGGTGCCGGCGGCGAAGGAGCCTGGCAGAAAGAACATCTTCGTGGACGGCGAGGGCAAGCCGATTCCGTTCGGCGCCCCGTCGCTCGAGACGCTCGTGCCGCTCATGTGGAGCGAGGGCGTGGTCAATCGCGGCCTTCCGGTGACCTGGATGGCGCGCGTGATGGCCGAGAACCCCGCGCGCATCTTCGGCCTCTATCCGCGCAAGGGCGCCGTCCTGGACCATCCAGCAGAAGCGGCACCTCGGGATCGCGGGCTTCACACCGTACGAAGGCTGGGCGGCAAAGGGCAAGCCGTGGATGACGCTCTTGCGCGGCCAGGTCGTCCTGAATCAGGACGCGCTCGAGCAGAAGCCGGGCTATGGCCGGTATCTGCCGCGTACGAGCCCGCTGCCTCCGCTCGGGGGCCCCGTCCGGTGACGGACTACCTCGGCCGGCTGGCGGCCTTCGTCCACGGCGTGCGGCTCGACGCTCTGCCCGCCTCCACGATTTCGGCCGCCAAGCTCGTCCTCCTCGATACGATCGGCGCCATCGTGGCGGGCAGCGCCCTGCCGGAAAACGCGCGCTTGGCAAGGATCGCCGCGCAGCGCGCGCCACACGGGCTCTGCACCCTGGTTGGCCACGCGATGAAGTCCGACTCGCTTCTCGCGACCTTCACCAATGCGACGTCGGGGGTCGCCCTCGAGATGGACGAAGGCAACCGGTTTGGCGGCGGCCACCCGGCCATTCACGTCATCCCCGGCGCTCTGGCTCTCGCCGAGGAGATGGGCACCGGGGGCGGTCACTTCCTCGAGGCGGTGATCGCGGGCTACGAGGTCGGCTCGCGGCTGGGCGGGGCGACGGTCGCCCGGCCCAATGTCCACTCCCACGGCACGTGGGGCACGATCAGCACGGCCGCGGCCGCGGCGCGCCTGCATGAGCTGCCGGCTGGCGAGATCCGCCACGTCATCAACCTCTCAGCTTCGATGAGCCCGGCGAATTCCTGGACGCCCGCGCTCGAAGGCGCGACGATCCGCAACGCCTACCCGGGCCGTTCGGGTCTCGAAGGCCTCCTGGCTGTGGACCTCCATCGCGCCGGGTTCACCGCGCTCGAAGACGCGCCGTCCGACGTGTACGGCACCATCCTGGCCGACGGCTTCGATCCTGCGGAGGCCGTCCGAGGGCTCGGCGAGAGCTTCCGGATCGAGGAGAACTATTTCAAGCTTCACGCCTGCTGCCGGATGAACCACCCAGCCCTCGACGCGATCATGGCTCTCCGCTCCCAGCACCGATTCACCGGTGCCGATGTGGCGGCAGTCCAGGTCATATCCGTTCCTTTCGGTCTGCGAATGACGGAGACCGCGCCGGCGACAATGCTCGGCGCCAAGTTCTCGATTCCCTACGCCGTCGCGGCGGCGCTCGTCCTTGGGCGCACGGATACCGGCGCCTTCGACGAGCGCGCGCTCGCGGACCCGCGCGTCCGAGCCATGGCGAAGCGCGTGGAGATCGCGGCGGACGGAGAGATGACGCTTAAGCGCGCCGACTACCCGACCGCGCAGGTGCGCATCACGCTCCACGATGGCCGCGTGCTCTCGCGGTCCAGCGGGGTGGTGCGCGGCGACGCCGCCAATCCGGCTTCGCCTGGTGAGATCATGGCGAAGTTCTTCTCGCTCGCTGCGGAACCGCTGGGCGAGCGGCGGGCCCGCGAGGTCGTCGATGCCGTGGACACGGTGGACGCGCTCAAGGACGTGCGCGACCTGAGCGCCCTGCTGGTCCCCGTGCAGGCCTGATCGCTGACGGCGTCTCGGGTATCATCCTCGGGATGACCGCGCTCTGGAGCTCGTTCGCGGTGGTGGCCTTGGCCGAGATGGGAGACAAGACCCAGCTGATCGCCTTCTCCCTGGCCACGCGCTACCGGCGCCCGTGGACCGTCATGCTGGGCATTCTGCTGGCGACGCTCCTCAATCACGCGCTGGCGGCATCCGCCGGCGCCTGGCTGTCGCGTCTGATCCCGACCGCGGCGCTCGCCGTGATCCTCGGGCTCACCTTCATCGGCTTCGGCTTCTGGACGCTCGTGCCCGACACGGTCGAGGAGCCGCGGGAGCACGTCGGCTGGACTCCGCTCGCCTCGACGGCCGCAATCTTTTTCCTCGCCGAGATGGGCGACAAAACGCAGCTCGCGACGGTCGCCCTCGGCGCGCGGTACGCTTCGACGGCGCTCGTGACGGCGGGCACCACGCTCGGCATGCTGGCCGCGGACGGCCTGGCGGTGTTTGCTGCGGCAAAGCTGGACCGCGCGGTGCCCATGCGCTGGCTGCGGCTCGTGGCCGCGGGCCTCTTTTTCCTCTTCGGCATGGCCGCCCTGCTGGGCGCCGCCGGCCTCTACTGACGGAGCTGATCATGGAGCAGGGCTTCTCTCGCGGCCTGACCAACTACGGCGACCGGGATTTCGCGCTCTACCTCCGGCGCTCGTTCGCGCGGTCCATGGGCTACACCACCGCGAGCCTCGCCAAGCCCGTCGTGGGCATCGCGGACTCGGGCAGCGGCTTCAACAACTGCCACCGCCACTTCCCCGAGCTGATCGACGCGGTCAAGCGCGGCGTCCTCGCGGCCGGCGGCCTGCCCATCGACTTCCCGACGATTTCGCTCGGCGAGGTCTTTCTCGAGCCCACGAGCATGCTCTACCGCAACCTCATGTCCATGGACGTCGAGGAGATGGTGCGCGCCCAGCCCATGGACGCGGTCGTGCTCGTCGGCGGCTGCGACAAGACGGTGCCGGCGCAGCTCATGGGTGCGGCCTCCGCCGGCGTTCCCGCCATCCAGCTGGTCGGCGGTCCCATGATGACGGGGCGCTGGGAGGGCGAACGGCTCGGCGCCTGCACGGACTGCCGCCGATTCTGGGGACGCTACCGGGCCGGCCAGATCGGGAAGGACGAGATCGAAGGCATCGAGAGCCGTCTCGCGACAACGACGGGCACCTGCGCCGTCATGGGGACGGCCAGCACCATGGCCTGTCTCGCCGAGGCGCTCGGCATGACGCTGCCCGGCACCGCGGCCATCCCCGCCGTCCACGCGGATCGGCTGCGCGCGGCGGAGGCGACGGGCGAGGCCGCGGTGCGGCTGGCCGCCTCGCGGATTACTCCAGACCGCATCCTCACTCCCGAGGCGGTCGAGAACGCGCTCCGCGTGCTGCTGGCGATCGGCGGCTCGACCAACGCCATCGTCCACCTGACAGCCATCGCGGGACGCGCGGGCGTACCGATCTCGCTCGAGCGGCTCAACCAGATCTCGGACGAGACGCCCGTGCTGGTGGACCTCAAGCCGTCGGGAGACTTCTACATGGAGGATTTCTTCAATGCCGGAGGACTGGGCGCCGTCCTCGCCGAGCTTCGGCCCCAGCTGCACCTGGCCTGCCTGACGGTTACGGGCGAGACGCTGGGCGCGAGGCTCGACGCGGCGCCGCGCTACGTCGACCGCTCGGTGATCCGCGCGCGAAGCGAGCCGATCATGGCCGTGGGCGGGCTCGTCGCGCTCTTCGGCTCGCTCGCGCCCGGCGGCGCCATCCTCAAGCGCTCGGCGGCGGACCCGCGCCTCTTCGAGACCGAGGCCCAAGCCGTGGTCTTCGATTCGCTCGAGGATCTGGCCGCGCGCGTCGACGATCCCGATCTGCCCGCGACACCCGAGAGCATCCTCGTCCTCAAGAACGCGGGGCCCAAGGGCGGACCGGGCATGCCCGAGGCGGGGTACCTGCCGATACCGCAGAAGCTCGCCCGCGCCGGCGTCAAGGACATCGTCCGCATCTCGGACGCCCGGATGAGCGGCACCGCCTTCGGGACCATCGTGCTCCACGTGACGCCCGAAGCCGCCATCGGAGGACCGCTGGCGCTCGTGAAAACCGGCGACCGCATCCGGCTGAGCGTCAAGGAACGGAAGCTCGACCTCCTGGTGGACGCTGCCGAGCTAGCGAAGCGGCGCGCGGGTTGGTCTCCCGCGGCGGCGCCGGAGCGCGGATACAGAAAGCTCTACATGGACCACGTGCTCCAGGCGGACGGCGGATGCGACTTCGACTTCCTGAGGCGCGTCCGCTGACCTAAGGCCGGCGGGCGCCCGCGTGGACGTCGGGGTTGCCCGTATTCCAGTAGACCGTCTGCTTGATCGTGCCGATCTTCCATAGGCCGCCCGCGCGCACGAGACTGTGCGTGTACGCGCAGTAGGTGTCGAAGCGCTCGCCGTCCTCAGGCCGCAAGCGGTAGATGACCGCAGCGGACACGCACGTGGCGCGATCGCCCTCGACGGTGACGAGATGGTTGGCGCTCAGGTGGAGCGTCTCGAGCCTCTCGAGCGCCCTTCGCCTCAGCTCAACGAACGCGTCGGCCTCGATCGTGGATGGCGGCTCGCCGCGCAGGTCCGAGTAGTCCGTTTCGATCATGTCCGTGAAGCAGCGGCGGCAACCCGCCCAGTCCTTGAGATCAAGGGCTCGGGCGAGGCCGAGCACGACGTCGATGATCGCGGCGCGATCGCGCAGGGCGCTGAGTGAGCGTTCATCCGTCATGGGTCGATTTCCCCTGATTCTGCTTGGAAATCCGTCACTTGTCGCCAATCCACCGAATCTGAGAGCCCTTTCGTAATCTTTTCAGTAGGTTAGGCAATTTGTCCACAGCTTGCCCACAGATTGTGGACGCACTCAGGTCGAACCACATCATATAGGGTGTATCGAACCCGTTGCAGTCTCAAAAAAGGCAAATGTTGACAGGGGTTTATCCTTCGATTAGAGTATCGCGTGCTCCGACCGATTCTTACACGCTCAACCCGGAAAGGTGGAGAGGGGTCATGATTACGGTCCCCGCGCACCGCGTGAAGCAGTTCGGCGTGGAATTTTTCCAGGCCTCCTTCTCGGCCAAGGATATCGACCGCCTGGTCAAGTTCGAGGTCCTGGGCTATGCGGGCGCGGCGGCTCCTCCAGCCAAGGCCAAGCGGGGCAACCGGTCGCGCGTGAACTGGGAGGCGCTCGAGAAGCGGATCGGCGAGAGCGAGGCCGCCTACCAGCGCCCGGTCATCCGCCGCAAGATCGACGAGCTCGTCGGCTACTACAGGGACTGCAAGGACGCGGGCACCCTGCCCGCCATCCCGGGCGCGGTCATCATCACCTCCGAGAAGCGCTTCACCTTCACGCCGATGGCGAGCCAGCACGACCTTGGGCTCCTGCAGATTCCCGAGGAGCACGGCGTGCTGCGCGTGCTCGACGGCCAGCACCGGCTCCTCGCGCTCCACGCGCTCACGCAGGCGGGAGAAAACCTCAGCATCGAGGTCCCCGCCGTGCTCTTCGATCGGCTGGACGCCCGGCAAATCGTCGAGCTGTTCGTGACGATCAACGCCAAGCACACGCGCCTCAACCCTTCGCACATCGTGAGCCTGGCCGGCCGCAAGCTCTATCCCGATCCGAACCAGGCGCTGGCCCACGACGTCATCCGCTCGCTCAACGAGGACGACACCTCGCCGCTGGCCGGCGAGATCAAGATGCTGGGCACCGGGCGCGGCCGCGTCTCGCAGGCGCCGCTGGCCGAGGAGATCGTGGACTTCCTCGAGACGGTCGAAAAGATCGGCGGCGGGGCTCGCCTGACCGAGCTGCGCCAGAACGCCAAGCGCTTCTTCCTGAACTACATGAAGGCCGTGGCGGGCGTCTTCCCCTCGGCGTGGGCCGGGCGCAAGTACTCGATCAAGACCGGCGCCGCCCTCCGCGCGTTCATCCGCGTGGCGCCCGATGTGATGGCGCGCTCGCGCGAGCTCAAGCGGGACGCCTTCGATCACAACGCGATCCGCGAGGCGGTCAAGCCCTGGGGCGAGCGCCTCAAGGACCGCCGTTTCGAGACCGAAGGGGAATGGAAGAACAAGCTCCAGGGCGGGACGCGCGGGACGGTGGAAGCGCTGACCCGCGAGCTGCGCGACGCCCTCAGGTAGACGCAGTTCGAGCTGAGACGCTGCCGACGAGCCGCAGGCGTGGCTGTTCGAACTGAGCGGCGAAGCCGTGAGGTGAGACCCGAGTGCGTCAGCGACGAGGCGAGGGCTGAGTAAAAATCCCTAGGCTTTTTCGTCCCACCGGAAGTTGGCTTCCAGGATCTCGAAGGTCTTCTTGCCTCCCGGAAGATCGGCCGTCACCGTGTCGCCCACCTTCTTGCCGATGAGCGTTCTGGCCAGCGGCGCCATGATGGAGATGCGGCCGCGGGCGGGATCGGTCTCCTCGGAGCCCACGATCTGGTAGCGGCTCTCCTTGCCGCTGTCGTCCTCGAGGCGCACGGTCGAGCCGAACGTGACGCGATCGCCTGAGGTCGGCGGCTCGATCACCTCGGCATTGCCCAGCTTGGCCTGGAGGTCGTTGATCCGAGCCTCGGTGAAGCTCTGCTTCTCCCGGGCCGCGTGATACTCGGCGTTTTCCGACAGGTCGCCGTGGGCGCGCGCCTCGGCGATCGCCTTGGTGATCGCGGGCCTCTCGAAGCGCTTGAGCCGCTCGAGCTCGTCTTTGAGCCGAGTGTGCCCCTCGCGGGTCATGGGCGTTCGCTGGATGGACACGTGGCGCTCTACCGCTCCGGTATCGTTTCACCCTGCACCTGGATCTTGGCGCCGGTGAAGAGCGACTTGATCCAGCGGTCCCACGTCTGGCCGCGCTTCGCGTCGAGCAGCTGCTTGCCCACCTCGGCGCGAACTTTCTCGAAGCCCTCGGGGCTCGCGGCCTGGCGCTCGACCGTCTTGACCACGTAGTAACCGCCGCCGGCCCGCACGGGCTCGGAGATTCCGCCCGTCGGCGTGTGAAGCGCCGCCAGCAGCACGGGACCCGGCGGCGTATCTTTTCCCTGCGGGGGATCGGCGCGCGAGAAGAGCGGCGTCTCGCCGGACGCGAGCTTGTCGCGGCGCGCGGCGGCGAGGAAGTCGCCCGTGGCCACGCTCGCGGCAAAAGCCTTGGCGCGCTCGCCGGCCATGGCGCTCGCGCGCTCACGCTTGACCGCGTTGACCGCCTGGTCCTTGATCTGGTCGAATGGCGGCACGCCTGCCGGCAGGGATTCCGCCACGCGCACGACGACGAAGCCGCCCGGCGTCCTGATCGGCGGCGACACGCCACCCACCGCCAGGCCGAAGACCGCGTCCTCGAGCTGCGGATCGCGGCCGATGCCTTCGAGCCCGTCGCCGCGCGCGACCACCGTCTCCTTCGGGTCGAGCCCGAGCTTCTTGGCCTCGGCGGCAAAATCCTTGGCAGCGGCCAGGGCCGGCCGCGCCTCGGCCCCCTTGGCTTCGGCGGCGCGCTCGCTGCGCTCGGCCGCGAGCTTTTCTTTGATCTTGGGTCCTACTTCGGCGAGCGGCTGCACGCCGCCATCCTGCACGTCGGTCACCTTGATGGCGTGGTAGCCAAATTCCGTGCGCACCGGCTCGGGTGTGATCTCGCCCTTCTTGAGCGAGAAGACCGCCGCCTCGAACGACGGCACCATCTCGCCCTTGCCCACGAAGCCCAGGTCGCCGCCCTTGGGCGCCGTCGCCGTATCTTCCGAGAGCTCCCTGGCGAGCTTGCCAAAGTCCTCGCCGGCCTTGGCCCGGCGTATCGCGTCTTCGACCGTGGCCTTGGACTTCTTTTCGGCCTCGCTGCCGCCGGTGGGCGGCACGCGCACCAGGATATGCGAGGTCTTGAGCCGCTGCGGCCGCTCGAACTCGGCCCGGTGCTCCTTGTAGAACGCCTCGGCGTCCGCGTCGGGCACCGTCTTGGCAAAGGCCTTGGGCGCGAGCAGGACGTACTGGATCTTGCGGCGCTCCGGCCGCGTGAACTGCGCCTCGTGGGCTTTCACGAACGCCGCTGCGTCGGCGTCGCTGACGGTGATCTGGGCCATGAGCGGCTCGGTCTCGACGTACGCCCAATCCGCGCGCACGCGCTCGAAGCGCGTCATGTACGCCTGTTCCACCTCGGCGTCGGTCACCTTGATCCCGTCCTTGATGAGCGCTTCCATCTTCTGGCGCAGCAGGTCACGGCGCATCTCGCTCTCGAATTCCCCGGGCTCGATGCGCGCCTGCTTGAGCGTCGCCAGGTAGCGCTCGCGGGTGAAGCGCCCGTCGTCCTGGAACGCCGGAATGGACTGGATGCGGAGACGAAGCTCCTCGTCGCCGACGTCGACGCCCTCGCGCCGGGCCTGCTGGTTGATGAGCGCCTCCTGGATGAGGTCGCTGATGACCTGCTGGGTCAGGCCCATGCGCTCGGCCATCTCGGGCGTGATGTCCTGCCGGTAGGCGCGGCGGTAGTACTCGATGTAGTTCCGCTGCATGCGCTGAAGACGCGCGGCCGGAATGTCCTCGCCGTTCACCGTGGCGGGCGCGCTCGCGCGTGCGCCGTCGCCCTTGAGGCCAGAGCCGTAGAAGAAGAGCGATGTCGCGATGAACGCAACGATGACGACCAGGAGGATGAATTTCAATCCCCTGAAGTACTCCCGCATCGCTCCGATCAGCACCGCGGCCTCCCTGAGACGTTCACGAGTCTTCCCGGCAGAGCATCTAGCCTACCACAGGAGCCAAAGAGCACTGGCCGACGCCGCGCTACGCGCCGAGGAAAGAGCGAATCAGTGGCAGGGCGAAGTAGATCACGAACGCGGCGGCGGCGCCGTACATCATGGCGTGCACCTCCGCCCCCTTGCCGCGCAGGAGCTTGATGGCGCAGTAGCTGACGAAGCCCGCGCCTATGCCGTCCGTGATGGAGTACGTGAAGGGCATCAGCGTCACGGTCAAGAGCGCCGGAAATCCTTCCTCGAGATCGCCGAAGGGGATGCCGCGGACGAGCGCAGTCATGAGAAAGCCGACCAGGATCAGCGCGGGCGCCGTCGCCTGCGCCGGCACAACCCCGGCCACCGGAGCGAAGAACAGCGCCAGGAGAAAGCACGCGCCCGTGACCACGGAGGCGAGGCCGGTGCGCGCACCGGCCGCGACGCCGGCCGCCGATTCGACGTAGGTCGTCGCCGAGGAGGCACCCGCCGCTCCGCCCGCCACGGCCGCCAGAGAATCGACGAGGAGGACTCGGTTCAAGCGCGGAAGCTTGCCCTCGGGGGTCAGCCACCCCGCCTCGGCGCCGACGCCGATGACCGTGCCCATCGTGTCGAAGAAGTCCGAGAGCATGATAGAAAAGATCGTCACGACGGCGGTCAGGACACCGGCGCGGGCGAAGACGGAAAAGTCGAGCCCCGCGCCCAGGCTCGAGAAGTCGGGCCACGCGAGCAGGCGCGCCGGAACCACGGCTTGGCCCGGCAGCGGGAACGCGCGGCCCCCCGTCCATGCGTTGACGCCCATCGCCAGCGCGGTCGTAACGATGATGCCGAGCAGGAGCCCGCCGGTCGTGCCGCGCGCCTGGAACCACAGCATCAGCAGAAGACCGAACAGCGAGACCGCGACGGGCGCGGAGGTCAAATCCCCGAGCGTGAGCGGCACGCCCGGCGGGCCCGTCTTGACGATGCCCGCGGCATTGAAGCCGATGAAGAGGATGAAGAGCCCGATGCCGACGCCGATGGCGCGCTTCAGCGAGACCGGGATGGCGTTCATGATCGCCTCGCGGAATCCGGTCAGCACGAACACCGTGATGGCCAGCCCCTCGAGCACCACGACGCCCATGGCAGCCTGCCAGGGCAGCTTCATGCCGGCCACGAGCTGGAAGGCGACGGCGGCGTTGAGCCCCATCCCGGAGGCGAGCGCCAGCGGGTAGTTGGCCGCGAGCCCCATCGCGATCGTCATGACCCCGCCGACGAGGCACGTCGCCGCCTGCGTCGCCGCGAAGGGCGGGCCCTGGCCCTGGAGCGCGGGAATGCCGGCGAACCCCAGGATGGCCGGGTTCACGAAGATGATGTAGGCCATGACCATGAAGGTGGTCAGGCCGCCTCGCACCTCGCCACCCACTGTCGCCCCCGAGCGCGACAGGCTGAAGCAGCGCCCGAGCACTCAGTGGCCTTCGGGATGCTCGACGTGCGGCTGCGCTCCGCCTTCTTCCGGGACCACGCGCCGCGCGACGGTGAGGAATCCCGTGTGCGCGACCATCCGGTGGAAGGGGCGCACCGACAGTCCCTCGATGTTCCACGGCCGCATGAGAGTCTCGAAGGTTTCCACGAGCGCATAGCCGGGGTGCCGGCGCAGCGCCTCGGTCAGCTGGTGGGACTGGACGATCGTGGGCACGTAGGAGATGAAGATGCCGCCCGAGCGCAGCACGCGTGTGACGGGCTCGACGAGCAGCCACGGCTCGGGCAGGTCGAAGACGGCGCGGTCGACCTGCTCCTCCTCGGCGAGCCCCTCTTCCACGGGCCGGAGGCGGACGGCCAGGTTCGACACTTCCCCCATCCGCATCTGAATGTTCGCGAGCGCGCGCCGCGCGAAGTCTTCGCGCTGCTCATACGTGATGACCTTGCCCTCGGGCCCGACCGCGCGCAGCAGCGTTAGCGTCAGCGCGCCCGATCCCATCCCGGCCTCGAGCACGCGCGCGCCCGGGAAGATGTCGGCCCAGAAGAGGACCATCGCGAGGTCCTTCGGGTAGATGACCTGCGCGCCGCGCGGCATGTCGAGCACGTACTCGGCCAGCGTCGGGCGGAGCGCCAGGCAGCGCGTGCCCTTGGAGGTGCGCACCCATGAGCCGTCGGGCTGGCCGATGATGTCGTCGTGCTTGATCCACCCGCGGTCCGAGTGGAACGTCTCGCCCTTGCGCAGCATGACGAGGTGGCGCTTGCCCCGCTGGTCGATGAGCAGCGTCTGCTCGCCATCCTGGAAGCTGTGGAAGACGTTCACGTCGGCCTCTTCCTTCAGAGCGGGCTCGGGTCGGGCGTCATAGGCCCCTATGCTACACTACCGCCGCCATGCGGGTCAGCGAGTTGGGACACGTCTCCCTGTTCGTGCGCGACCTCGAAGCCTCCGTCGGCTTCTACCGCGATCTGCTCGGTCTCCGCGAGACCGGGCGCGGCAAGGGCGGGCGCATCGTCTTCCTTTCCGCCGGCGCGCATCATCACGACGTCTCGCTCGAGCGGGCGCGCGCCGAGGCGCCGCCCCAACCCACCGGCACGCCCGGCCTCTACCACGTCGCCTTCTGCATTGGCGCCACGCGCGAGGCCCTCGCGGCGGCGCGCCTCCAGGCGGAGCAGGCGGGCCTGGCGCCCTTCGGCGAGACGGACGGCGCGACGCCGTGCTTTTGCGTCAAGGATCCCGACGGGCACACCGTCGAGCTGTACGCCGCGCTGCCCGCCTGACGCCCCGCCTACATTCCGAAAGCGTCGAGGCCCGTGATGTCCCGCCCCACGATCAGCGTGTGGATGTCGTGGGTGCCCTCGTAGGTGTTGACGGTCTCGAGGTTCATCATGTGGCGGATGATCGGGTGCTCATCCACGATGCCGGCCGCGCCCAGGATGTCCCGCGCCAGCCGCGCCGTATCCAGCGCCATCTGGACGTTGTTCATCTTCGCCATCGAGATCTGCTGCGCGCGGACCGTGCCTTCGTCCTTGAGCTGTCCCAGGCGCAGGCACAGGAGCTGCGCCTTGGTGATCTCCGTGATCATCCAGACGAGCTTCTGCTGGACGAGCTGGAACGAGCCGATGGGCTTCCCGAACTGGACGCGCTGCTGTGAGTACCGGAGCGACCAGTCGTAGCACGCCATCGCCGCCCCGATCGCGCCCCACGCGATGCCGTAGCGCGCCTGGGAGAGGCAGCCGAGCGGGCCCTTGAGGCCTTTCGCGCCGGGCAGCTTGTTCTCGAGAGGGATCTTGCAGTCCGCGAAGGCGAGCTCGGACGTGATCGACGCGCGCATCGAGAACTTGCCGTGTATGTCGAGCGTGGAATAGCCGGGCGTGCCCCGCTCGACGAGATAGCCGCCGATCTCGCCGTCGTCGCCCTTGGCCCAGACCACGGCCACGTCCGCGACCGATCCGTTGGTGATCCAGAGCTTGGTGCCGTTGAGCACGTACTCGTTGCCCTTCTTGATGGCGCGCGTGGCCATCGAGCCCGGGTCCGATCCGTGGTCCGGCTCGGTCAGGCCGAAGCAGCCGAGCGACTGCCCGGACTGGAGCCGCGGCAGCCACTTCTCCTTCTGCGCCTCGGAGCCGTAGGCAAAGATCGGATACATGACGAGGCCGCTCTGGACCGATGCGAAAGAGCGCAGCCCCGAATCCCCGCGTTCGAGCTCCTGCATGATGAGCCCGTACGCGACATTGTCGAGACCGGCGCAGCCGTAGCCCTTGAGCGTGGCGCCGAACACGCCCATCTCGCCGAGCGGCTTGGCGACTTCCAGCGGAAAGGTTCCCGCCCGGTGATGCTCGGCCACGACGGGCACGAATTCTTTCTCGACCCAGTCGCGGACGGCATCGCGCACCATCCGCTGCTCCTCGGTCAGCAATGCCTCGATGCCGTAGTAGTCGACGCCGCGGTAGTCCATCGGCAGTTCCTTTTGACTAGAGGTTGGTCGGATGGGCCGGGCGCTCTTCTCCGAGCGCCTGGTTCAGCGCCTTCGCCAGAGCCTGGTCGTGCTCGTGGCTCTTGGCGAAGATGCGGCACTGCGCGACCTTGCCGGGCAGGTACTTGAGCAGCTCCTTGAGCGGCTCCGCCGACACGCTGCGCGTGGCCGAGTCGTAGACGTAAATCTGGCGGTCCTGCATCCCGATCGGATTGAGCGGCCGGGGATCCTGCTGGGCCATGTCGATCTTGAACGGGAAGTCCCGCAGGCCCGCCGGCAGAAGCTCGCGCACGCGCTGCTCGACCTCCTCCGCCTTCATGAAGCCGAATCCACGGCGCGGCTCGAAGAGATCGAGGACCACCTCGTGGGACATCCGCCACTTCAGGCGCCGGTCGAGGATGTGGCGCCACTCCCGGCCGAGCGCCTGACGCTCGGGATCGCTGGTCTCCTGCCACCGCGCGACCTCCTCCAGCAGCGTCCACTCGGTCAGGTGGAGATAGGGCGCCATGTCCTTGTTGAGGTCGTAGGGAAACATGAGCCGGATGGTGTCGCGGAAGATCTCCTTCAGGTGCAGGTCGATGCCGCGCGTGGTCCGGTGATAGTAGACGTTCGTGTACATGTAGAAGCGAGCGTTCAGGAACATGATGAACGCCTGGATGCCGCCGCGGTCGAGCGTCAGCCCCTTCTCGCTGAAGAACGAGTAGTAGATGATCCGCTCGATGTCGATGGGGCCGACGGCCACGCCGCACATGTAGGCGTCGCGGAGCACGTAGTCCATGTTGTCGGCGGTGTAAATGCCGGAGAGCAGCGGCTTGAGATGGGCGAGCCAGCGCGGGTGCTCCGCCTCGGGATGCGTCCGGTCCTTGCCCATGAGATAGCAGATCCAGTCGGGGTCGATGGCCTCGCCGGGCTCGAAGGGCCCCGAGGGACTGCGCCTGAGCGCCCGGATCAGGTCGGCGACCTGCTCGCGGATGATCCGCTGGCCGACGATCTCGTGCGTGAGGTTGAAGTCGGTCAGGAAATTGTCGTCGAAGAAGTGCCCGAAGGGCCCGTGGCCGATGTCGTGGAGCAAGCCGGACGTCCGCAGGAGCTCTTCCACGAGCGCGGCCGACGGCGCGTCGGGAAATTCTGCCTTGAGCGAGGGGTAGAGCTGTTGGGCGAACCGGCCGGCCAGGTGCATCGCGCCGAGCGAATGCTGGAAGCGGCTGTGCTCGGCCGCCGGAAAGACCCAGCGCGCCGACTGGAGCTGGGGCACGCGCCGCAGCCGCTGCATCCAGGGCGAATCGAGGAGATCCTGCTCCGTCGACTCGCCCGGAATGCCGTCCGGCCGCGTGTAGAGGATGTACTGATGGATGGGATCGGCGATGAGGCCGCGCCCCTGGTAGGTGTCCACGCCGCGCATTGAAAAGATGTCTACCGGTCGCTGATCTTGAGGAGACGGTAGCGGTCCACGGGGCGCACGGTGATCGCCTCGAGGCGCGCCTCGCGCATGACCACGAGCTGCACGTCCTGCTCCACCGGGCCCAACCAGAGCCGCCGGTAGAACTCCGCCTGGCTCGACACCTCCGTGCCGTTGACGCGCACGATGACGTCGCCCGGACGGAAGCCCGCCGCCCGCGCGGGTCCGATGGGGGACACGCCGGCAACCACCACGCCGCCGCCGTCACGCTCGCGCGTATAGAGCCCGAGCCACGGCCGGGGACGGCGGCTCTCGACGCGGCCCTTGGCGATCAGCTCGTCCTTCCCGGCAAGGAATTGTTCGATCGGGATGGCGAGGTTGACGAAGGGCCCCTCGCCGAGCCGGAGCGAAGCAATGCCGACGACGGCGCCGGCCGAATCCACGAGGGCCGCGCCGCCGAACGCGGGATTATAGGGCGCCACGAGGAATGCCCGGTCGAGCATGTATTCCCACGACGCGGCGAAGGACCGGATCGCGTGCACCTTGCCCGGCACCGCCACGAGCGCGCCGTCGCCGTCGAGGCCCACGGTGCCCGTGATTTCTCCCGGCTCGACCCGCGTCGAATCGCCGAGCGCCGCGGATGGCCACGGCCCGGGTCCCTCGAGCTTGATCACGCCCAGGCCGGATTCCAGGTCGAGGCCGACAAGCCGTGCCGGCGCCTTTTGCCCGCCGCGGAGCGTGACGCGGATCGAGGAGGCGTCGAGCAGGACGTAGCTCACCGTCAGCGCGTAGCCCGCCTGATCGAAGATGACGCCGCTGCCCCACCGCTCGGCGCCAAGCGTTGCCACGGATGGCCGGTCGGGGGGAACGTCCACGCGGAGGCCGATGATGGCCGGAGCCACGCGCTCGATGTGAGACGGGAAGGAGGAAATCCGGTTTGGGTCGGGACGGGGCGCCCCGCCATTCGGCGCCGCGCCGAGGACGACCGGCGCGGCAAAAAGCAGGGCGGCGAGTCTGAGCACGGAGCGGCGCATGGTCACGTCACCTGGCAGAATACTGTTTTTCGTAGTACGCGCGGAAGGCGCCCGACTTGATCGGCTTCCACCACGCTTCGTGCTCCTTGTACCACGACACGGTTGCTTCGAGAACGGTGCCAAAAGCGTGCGCGGGCTTCCAGCCGAGTCCGCGGATCTTGCCCGAGTCGAGCGCGTAGCGCCGGTCGTGGCCCGGCCGGTCCGCCACCGGCGTGATGAGACTCTCGGGCTTGCCCAAGAGGTGCAGCACCTGCCGGGTCAGCACGACGTTTTGCACCTCGTGGCTGCCCCCGATATTGTAGATCTCGCCGTCCTTGCCCTTGCGGAGCGCAAGGTCGATGGCCGCGCAGTTGTCGAGAACGTAGAGCCAGTCCCGCACGTTCTTCCCGTCGCCGTAGAGCGGCAGGGGCTTGTCTTCGATCGCGTTGGTGATGAAGAGCGGGATGACCTTTTCCGGGTACTGGTACGGGCCGAAGTTGTTGCTGCTGCGCGTGACGACCACGGGCAGGCGATGCGTCGTCCAGAACGCTTTCGCGAGAAGATCGGCCGCGGCCTTGGAGGCCGAGTAGGGATTGGACGGATTGAGCGGGTCGATCTCGCGCGCCGCGCCTGTGGCGATGCTGCCGTACACCTCGTCGGTGCCGACGGCGACGAAACGCGTGATCTTCCGCTCCCGCGCCGCCTCGAGAAGCGTGAAGGTGCCGCTGACATTGGTCTTGAGGAACTCGCCCGCGCCCGCGTTGGACCGGTCGACGTGGGTCTCGGCGGCGAAGTGGACGACCGTGTCCATCCCGTCCATGGCCGCGTCCACCACCGAGCGCTCGCAGATGTCACCGTGGACGAAGCGGTAGCGCGGGTCCTTTTCGATATCGCGAAGATTCTCGAGGTTGCCCGCGTAGGTCAACTTGTCGAGGTTGACCACCGAGTCTTCGGCGTGGCTGGCTAAGACGTGGCGGACGTAGTTGGACCCGATGAAGCCCGCGCCGCCCGTCACCAGGATCTTCACGGCCGCTCTATCCCCGCACGACGTCCCAGATGCCCGGCCCGGCGAAATCCCAGGGCAACCGTCCCTCGTCGGTCTCGGCCGCGGCCGCGCGGAACTGCACGTCGACGAAGTAGATGATGCGCCCCCGCGTGGCCGCGAGGTTCTTCACGCCATGCGCCACGCCAGGCGGAATGCGCACGAGGCGCGAGGCGCCGTCGCCCAGGACGAACCGCCGCGCCACCTTCTCCGTCGGCGAGCCCGAGCGGACGTCGAGCAACACCAGCAGCATCTTGTCCGAGGGCGGGACGAACCAGACGTCCGTCTGCCCTCGGTGGATGTGGAAGGCCTTGATCGCGCCGGGCTCGAGCTCGCTGTAGTTGATCTGCTTGACCTCGAACCCCGGGAACCCGGCGTGGATGCCCTGCCCGAGGCGCCCCAGCTCGGTGAAGTTCCCGCCGTCGTCCGTGAAGCGCTTGAGGTCGACCAGCTCCACGCCCTGGATGGCCGGCTGGGCGGCGTAGTCCTGCACCGAGTAGGCGCGCTGGGCGTCGTCGTTGAGGCGCATCAAACGAGCCCGACCTCGCTCCGATCGCCCAGCATGAAGTTGAACGAGCGCGGCTTGCGCGCGCTCCGGTAGATGGACACGTTGCGCCCGATGAGGCTCGATTCGATGCGGCCGCCGATGTCCGAGATGCTGGCGCCCTCGAGGACGATGGAGTGCTCGACCTCGCTGCCTCGCACCACGACACCGTCGCCGATGGAGGTGAAGGGCCCGATGTAGGCGCTCTCGATCACCGCGCCTTTGCCGATGATGGCGGGCCCGCGCACCGTGCTCTTGATCACCCGCGCGCCGGCCTCGATCACGACCTTGCCGGCGATATCGGAGTCCTCGACGGCGCCGTCTGTGCGCGGCGTGAGCGTGTCGAGGATGATGCGGTTGGCCTCGAGCATGTCCTCGAGCTTGCCCGTATCCTTCCACCAGCCTTCGATGATGTGGGGCCGCACGACATGCCCCTGGTCGATGAGCCACTGGATGGCGTCGGTGATCTCGAGCTCGCCGCGCGCCGAGGGCTTGATGGCCTTGACGTCGCGTCGAACATGTAGACGCCGACCAGCGCGAGGTCGGAGGGCGGAACCTTCGGCTTCTCGATGAGCCGCACCACCGTCCCGTCCCGGAGCTCGGCCACGCCGAACTGGGTGGGATCCGGCACGCGGGCCAGCAGGATCTGGCTCTGCGGCTTCTCGTCGCGGAAGCGCGTGACGAGCGGCTCGAGCTTTTCGCGGATCAGGTTGTCACCCAGGTACATGCAGAAGGAGTCCGAGCCCAGGAAGGGCTCTGATATCAGCACTGCGTGAGCCAGCCCGAGGGGGGCATCCTGCTGGATGTACGTCACCGACACTCCGAAGCGGGAGCCGTCGCC
>WNFP01001268.1_pt1 | contig 20440 bp, 17 predicted proteins | sample 5400201 | NCBI WGS metagenome assembly WNFP01 (sample SAMN13153355, study PRJNA577476) | soil metagenome | isolation source: 115 cm saprolite under Madrone tree | place: USA:California | collected 2016-06-14
ACTGGAGCAGCGGCTGGCTTCGGCGGACTTCGTGGTCATCGCGAAGGTCACGGATGTTCGCCCGTGGACGGCACCTGACGTTGCTTCCGTGCCTCACCGCGTCACGGAACACGATCCGGACTGGCATGACGCGGTCATCCAAATCGAGTCCGTCCTCAAGGGTCCGAAGCCGAAGAAACACAAGCTTGTCGTGCGATTTCCCCAGTGCAATGACGTAGCTTGGGCGCACGCTCCCAAATTCGAGAAGCATCAAGAGGGGATCTTCTTCTTGATGAAGGATGAGGTTTCCGGCGCGCCCGTAGCGCTGCTGGAAGGCACGGAAGTGAATGCATACACTTGCTTGAGGCCCGGCGACTGGCTCCCAAAGAGCGACCAGGCGCGCGTGCGGTCTCTGCTCAAAAAAATGGGCAAGTGACGATCTTCATTGGGCACGCGACGACACCGACAACTCTGAATTGACAACGGCTAAGTGGCGCGATAGCTTGGGAAACTCTTGACCTTCCGAGGGCGTTCACAGGCGGGGAACCGCAATTGTCGCAACCTTTGGGATTCCTGGGTTTCGTGTGGATGCGAGTGACCTCGTTTTAACATAAAATGCCCTACCCGGCTTGTGCTGCCGGGCATCTAAGACCTGTCACAATGCGCGGCGGGCGTCCTTCCTATCACTGGCCTACCCGCTGGGGAGCTACTGTGAGTCAGCCGAAAACGCAAGTAGACCTGGACCTGCTCAGCATCAATACCATTCGCACGCTGGCTATCGACGCCGTGCAGCAAGCCAACTCCGGCCATCCTGGCGCGCCTATGGGACTTGCGCCAGTCGCTTATGCATTGTGGCAGCGAGTTCTGCGCTATGACCCCGCCGATCCTGTTTGGCCGAATCGCGATCGCTTCGTGCTCTCCAACGGGCACGCTTCCATGCTGCTCTACGCCATGCTGCATCTGACCGGCGTGCGCGACGTTTCTGCGGACGGCGAAGTGCTCGACAAGCCTTCGCTACCGATGGAAGAGATCAAGCGCTTTCGCCAGATTGACAGCAAGACTCCGGGCCACCCGGAATCGCACTTGACCGCCGGCGTCGAGACGACTACTGGTCCGCTCGGGCAAGGTTGCGGCAACAGCGTGGGGATGGCCATTGCCAGCAAGTGGCTGGGCGCTAACTACAATCGACCCGGCTTCGAGCTTTTCAATTTCAATGTCTACGCCATGTGCGGCGACGGCGACTTGATGGAGGGCGTGGCGTGCGAAGCCGCTTCTCTCGCCGGGCATCTAGGGCTGTCGAATCTGTGCTGGATTTACGACCACAACCACGTCACGTTGGACGGCCCCGCGGCTTGGTCCTTCAGCGAAGACGTGATGACGCGGTTCGTCGGCTTGGGCTGGAACGTGACGCGCGTGGCGGACGCGAACGATCTGGACATGCTTGGCCGCGCGTATCAGACTTTCCTGAAGACGACCGATCGTCCGACGCTGATCGTTGTAGACAGCCACATCGGCTATGGCTCGCCGAATAAACAAGACTCTTCGGACGCGCACGGTGAACCCCTTGGCGAAGCGGAAGTCAAACTCGTAAAGAGAAACTACGGCTGGCCGGAGGACGCAAAGTTTTTGGTTCCCGAGGGCGTCTACGACCATTTCAGGAACGGCATCGGCAAGCGCGGAGCGGAAGCTCGCGCCGCCTGGACCGCAAAATTCGACGAATACAAGAAGCAATTTCCGCAGCTCGCCGATCAGCTTCAGCGCATGCAGAATTTCCAGTTGCCCGATGGCTGGGACAAGGACTTGCCCACATTTCCCGCCGATCCCAAGGGCATGGCCACGCGCGACTCTTCCGGCAAAGTCTTGAACGCGCTGGCCAAGAATATTCCCTGGCTCATCGGCGGCTCCGCAGATCTGGCGCATTCCAACAAGACGAATTTGACGTTTGAGGGCGCCGGGGATTTCTACGCAAACGAAAACGAGGGCCGCAATTTGCATTTCGGCGTGCGCGAACACGGGATGGGCGCGGCGGTCAACGGCCTGAGCGTTTCTCGCTTGCGCGCGTACAGCGCCACGTTTTTCAACTTCAGCGACTACATGCGCCCGAGCATGCGACTCGCCGCGCTGATGGAAACGCCGTCCATCTTCATCTTTACCCACGATTCCATCGGACTTGGCGAAGACGGCCCCACGCATCAGCCCATCGAGCAGCTTGCCGCGCTGCGCGCCATGCCCAACATGATTGTGCTGCGCCCCGGTGATGCCAACGAAGTTGTGCAAGCTTACAAAGTCATCATGCAGCTTCGGCACAGCCCGGCCACGCTGGTGCTGACTCGCCAAGCGCTCCCCACGTTCGATCGCGCCAAGTACGCGCCGGCTTCCGGCGTCGCCAAAGGGGCCTACGTTCTGGCGGACGTCGCAAACGGCAAGCCGGATGTAGTCCTGATGGCCACCGGCAGCGAGGTTCAGCACTGCATGGCCGCCTACGAAAAGCTGAAAGCGGAGGGAATCAACGCGCGTGTGGTGAGCATGCCTTCCTGGGAGCTCTTTGAAAAGCAAGACGGTGCTTATCGCGAAAGCGTGCTGCCCTCCGGCATTACGGCGCGCGTTTCCGTGGAAATGGCGGCGACGACCGGCTGGGAACGCTACGTCGGACCCAAGGGCAAAATGATTGGCATGCATACGTTTGGCGCTTCCGCACCTTTGAAGGACGTGCTCAAGAAATTCGGCTTTCTTGCCGAGAACGTCGTAGCCGCGGCGAAAGAAGTTTTGGGAAAGTGAGCAGCCGATGAAACTGGTGATTGGCTCCGATCACGCCGGCTTTCAGTTGAAAGTGTCGATCGGCGATTTGCTGCGGTCGCTGGGGCATGAAGTGCTGGACGTGGGCGCGTTCAACGAAAATCCATCGGACTATCCGGATTTTGCCGAGGCGGTGGGCCGGGCGGTGGTCGACAAAAAAGCCGAGCGCGGCGTGCTCATCTGCGGCAGCGGGGTGGGAGCCAGCGTTGCCGCCAACAAAATTCCCGGCGTTCGCGCCGGCATGTGCCACGACACTTATTCCGCGCATCAAGGCGTGGAGCACGACGACATCAACGTCCTGGTGCTCGGCTCACGCGTCGTAGGGGTCATGCTCGCGCAGGATTTGGTGAAGGCTTTCCTGGGCGCCAAATTCACGAATGAGGAGCGGCACGTCCGCCGCCTTGGCAAAGTGAAAGCCATTGAAGCAAAGTACTGCGGCGGAGGAAAAGCGTAGAGAGAAAAGTGCTGGTGCTCGGCAATGAACACCTTCCTAACAAAGATACGCAGCCGCGGTTCGGCTGGAGCGAGCAAGGCTCAACCCAGCGGCGTACAATAATAGTTTGAGAAGTCTTGCAGCAAAGGAGAACGTCATGACAACCACAACAGCGCTTCCGAACCTTGGAGCAAAAGGCGCCAACCCGCTCAAGGGTTTGCTGGAATACGGGCAATCGCCTTGGATGGACTACGTCCGCCGCGACCTGCTCACCAGCGGCGCGCTCAAGAAATTGATTCAAGAAGACGGCCTGATGGGGATGACTTCGAATCCCACAATTTTCGAGAAGGCCATCACCGGGAGCAAGGATTACTCGGACATTCTGGAATCGCCGGAAGCCAAGAAGCTGGACGCGAAGGGCGTGTACGAAAAAATTGCCATCCGTGACGTGCAGGACGCCACCGACATTTTCAAGCCCGTGTACCAGCAGACCAAGCGGCGCGACGGCTACGTGAGCCTGGAAGTTTCGCCGCTGCTGGCCAACGACACACAGGGCTCGATCGACGAAGCGCGCCGACTCTGGCAAAGCGTCGGGCGCGAAAACGTAATGATCAAGATCCCGGGCACAAAAGAAGGCCTGCCCGCCATTCGCACACTGCTGGAAGAAGGCATCAATATCAACATCACGCTGCTGTTCGCGCAGTGGGTCTACGAGGACGTCGCCGAGGCTTTTCTGCAGGCGCTGGAAGCGCGCGCAAAAAAGGGACAAGACATCAGCCAGATAGCCAGCGTGGCCAGTTTTTTTGTCAGCCGCATCGACACGCTGATCGACAGCCAGATCGACGCGAAGCTGAAAACGGCGACGGATGCAAAGCAGAGTGCGTTGTTGAGCAGCCTGCAAGGGCGAGTCGCCATTGCCAATGCCAAGCTGACCTATCACAAATATCATGAGATTTACGGCGGCCCGCGCTGGAAGGCGCTGGCGGCCAAAGGCGCGCAGACGCAAAGGCTCCTGTGGGCCAGCACGAGCACCAAGAATCCGAAATACCGCGACGTGCTTTACGTCGAGGAACTCATCGGAGCGGATACCGTGGACACTATTCCTCCCGCGACCTTTGACGCTTTCCGCGACCACGGCAGGGTGCGCGCAAGCTTGACAGAAAATCTGGACGACGCCGCGAAGACCATGCTCGCGCTGGAGAAAGCGGGAATCTCCATGAAGGAAGTTACCGACAAGCTCGTTGTGGACGGCGTGAAGCTTTTTGCCGATGCGTTCAGGCAATTGCTGGAGGCCACGGGCAAGACCGCTGGCGTAAGTGCGTGAGCCTTAATTCCCAACGCTACATGCTGCCGGAGAAGCTGGAAGGCCTGGTTAAGGCTTCTCTCGATGATTGGAATAAGAACGAGAAGGTTCGGCGCGTGTGGCAGCGCGATGCGTCGGTCTGGACAGGCAGCGACGAAGGGCAGTGGCTGGGCTGGCTGGACATTGCCGAAAAGCAGCTTGCCCAGCTCGAGGTCTTCAAAAAAATTGCGGCCGATGTGAAGAAGGCCAAGTTCAAGCATGCGTTGCTACTGGGCATGGGCGGGTCCAGCCTCTGCCCGGAGGTTCTGCGCATGACTTTCGGCAAGATCAAGGGTTTCCCCGCGCTGCACGTGCTGGATTCCACCGACCCCGCGCAGATTAAAGCCATCGAGGCCCAGGTCGATCTCAAGAGCACGATCTGCATCGTGTCCAGCAAATCCGGGAGCACGCTGGAGCCCAATATTTACAAGCAGTATTTTTTTGAGCAGATCAAGAAGAAGGTCGGCCCGAAGGAGGTTGGCAACCGCTTCATCGCCATCACCGATCCCGGCTCCAAGATGCAGCAAGTCGCCGAAGCCGATAAGTTCCGCCGCATTTTCTTCGGCGCTCCCAGCATTGGCGGACGCTACTCCGCGCTTTCCAATTTCGGAATGATCCCCGGGGCCATCATGGGCCTAGACGTCGCGAAATTCCTGAAGAACACGCAGGAAATGGTGAAGGCCTGCGGGGCCGGCGTTGCCGCGGACAAGAATCCGGGCGTGCTGCTGGGCGCCATTCTTGGCACCGCGGCGAAGGAAGGAGCCGATAAGGTGACGTTTATTTCGTCCCCCGGGATTTCGGATCTGGGGGCGTGGCTGGAGCAACTGATCGCGGAGTCGACGGGAAAACAAGGCAAGGGCATTATTCCGGTCGACCGTGAAAAGCTTGCCAAGCCGGCAGCCTATGGGAACGATCGCGTCTTCGCATATCTTCGCCTGGAGACGAAACCGGACAAAAAGCAAGACGCCGCCGTGGCCGCGCTGGAAAAAGACGGTTTGCCCGTCGTGCGCATCTCCGTGAAAAACACGTACAACCTGGGGCAGGAATTTTTCCGCTGGGAGATTGCCACCGCCGTCGCGGGCGCCATTATCGGCATCAACGCCTTCAATCAGCCGGATGTCGAGGCCAGCAAAATCGAAACAAAGAAACTGACCAGCGAGTACGAGACTACCGGCAAACTGCCCCCAGAAGCGCCCTTCTTCGAAGCGGAAGGGCTCAAATTCTACGCCGACCCCAAGAACGTGGCGGCTCTGGGTGGCGCCGCGACGCTCCGCGACCTTATGAAATTGCATCTCGATCGCATCCGTGCAGGCGACTATTTCGGGGTGCTCGGCTACATCACGATGAACGAGCCGAATGAAGGCGCGCTGCAGGTAATACGGACCAACGTTCGCGACGCGAAAAAGGTCGCCACCGTCCTCGGATTCGGCCCACGCTTTCTGCACTCTACCGGCCAAGCCTATAAAGGCGGGCCTGACACCGGCGTCTTCTTGCAAATCACCTGCGACGATAAAGTGGATTTCCCGGTGCCAGGCCAGAAATACACGTTTGGCGTGGTGAAAGCGGCGCAAGCCCGTGGCGATTTCGCAGTATTAGCGGAACGCGGCCGCCGCGCTCTTCGCGTGCACATCGGAAAAAACGTCATCAAGGATTTGGCAAAGCTAAGTATCGCGATGGAAGAGGCACTCGAGAGTGCAACTTCCTGACGTTCGTAGCAGTGCTTTAGCCAGACCGGCAATACCGGAACTCAACTTCGCAATCAGGAGCCAAAGCAAATGCAGCTCGGCATGATCGGCCTCGGCAGGATGGGCGCCAACATGGTGCGCCGCCTGCAAAAAAACGGGCACCAGTGCGTCGTCTACGACCGCAGCGCCGATTCCGTGAAGCAGCTCGCCGCCGAGGGCTCCATGGGATCTTCTTCTCTCGACGACTTCATAAAAAAACTCTCGAAGCCTCGCGCCGTCTGGCTGATGGTGCCCGCCGGCGTCGTCGATGCCACGTTGCACGATCTCGCCCCGAAGCTCGAATCTGGCGACATCCTCATCGACGGCGGTAACTCCTATTACATCGACGACATTCGACGCGCCAAGGAACTTTCCGCTAAAGGAATTCATTACGTCGACGTCGGCACCAGCGGCGGCGTCTGGGGACTCGAGCGCGGCTATTGCCAGATGATCGGTGGCGAAAACAACACCGTCCGGCATCTCGACCCCATTTTCAAAACGCTTGCTCCCGGCCGCGGCGATGCTCCACGCACTCCGGGACGCGAGAAAGCGTCCGGCACTTCCGAAGAGGGCTATCTCCACTGCGGGCCGTCCGGCGCGGGCCATTTCGTGAAGATGGTGCACAACGGAATCGAATATGGCTTGATGGCCGCGTACGCAGAAGGCTTAAACATTCTCAAGCACGCCAACGTTGGCAAGCAGCACCACGAAACCGATGCCGAAACCACGCCGCTGCGCGACCCCGAGCATTACCAATATGACTTCAATCTCGCTGACGTCACCGAAGTCTGGCGCCGCGGCAGCGTCGTGGCCTCCTGGCTGCTCGATCTGACCGCTATCTCGCTTCTCGAGCAGCCCTCCCTCGAGCGTTTCTCCGGCCGCGTCTCCGATTCCGGCGAAGGCCGCTGGACCATTCTCGCAGGCATTGAGTCCGGCGCCCCGGCACCGGTGCTCACGGAAGCGCTCTACGAGCGCTTCTTGTCACGAGGCGAAGGCGATTTCGCAAGCAAGATTTTGTCGGCCATGCGTTTTCAATTCGGCGGTCACGCGGAAAAGAAATCTTGATCGGCGAAATGTTTCAACGCGCGTCACTCGCTGACATCGGACAGGACAACCGCTCATGAATCATGTCCACGCAAACCCCGTCGCCTCCCCCTGTGTGATGGTCATTTTCGGCGCCACGGGCGACCTTACCAAGCGCAAGCTCATTCCCGCGCTGTGCAACCTCGCCGCCGACAATCTGCTCTCCAAGCAGTTCGCCATCATCGGTTTCGCCGGCAACGATTACACCACGGAAAGTTTTCGCAAGGCTCTCGCGGAAGAAATCCCCAAATATTCCTCCACCAAGATCAACCCCGCAATATGGGCCTGGTTCGCCGAGCGCATCTATTACGTCAAGGGTGATTTTCAGGATCCGGAAGCGTTCAAGCGCCTGGCGCAACAAGTCAACGACGTCGATAAAGAACACAGCACTGGAGGAAACAGGTTTTTTTACCTCGCGGTCGCTCCGCGATTTTTCTCTCCCATCGTGAAACAGCTCGGCCAGGCCGGGCTCACTAAAGAAGAGAACGGCCATTGGGCCCGCGTCATCGTGGAAAAGCCCTTCGGCCACGACCTGCTCTCCGCGCGCCAGCTCAACGCAGAGCTAAAACAAGTTCTCACCGAAAATCAGATCTACCGGATCGACCATTATCTCGGCAAAGAAACCGTCCAGAACGTTTTGGTTTTCCGCTTTTCCAACAACATCATCGAGCCGCTGTGGAATCGGAACTACGTCGACCACGTGCAAATCACCGCGGCGGAAACCGTGGGCGTCGAGCATCGCGGCAGCTTTTACGAAACCGCGGGCGCCCTTCGCGACATGGTTCCGAACCATCTCTTCCAGCTCCTCACCATGACCGCGATGGAGCCGCCCATCTCCTTCGATGCCGACGAAGTGCGCAACAAGCAAGCCGAGGTGCTGCACGCCATCCAGCCACTCAGCCCCGAAGAAGTGCTCACTTGCATGGTTCGCGGCCAATACGGCCCGGGGGCCATTGACGGCACCCCTGCGGACGGCTATCGCAGCGAGCCCGACGTGGCGGCCGACTCCAACACCGAAACGTTTGTGGCCATGAAGCTGCAGATCGACAACTGGCGCTGGGCCGGCGTGCCCTTCTATCTGCGCACAGGCAAGCGCCTCAAGCGTCGCGCCACCGAAATAGTCGTTCATTTCCGACGCACTCCGTTCGTGCTCTTTCGCAACACCACGGTAAAAAACCTGGAGACCAATCGCCTGGTCATTCACATCCAACCCAACGAAGGCATCTCGCTCAGCTTCGGAGCCAAAGTTCCCGGCGCGGTCATGAAGCTCGGCCTCGTCAACATGGATTTCGACTACTGCACCTATTTCGGCGCCGAACACAGCACCGGCTACGAGCGCCTGCTGCGGGACTGCATGGCCGGCGATCCCACGCTCTTCCAGCGCGCCGACATGGTGGAAGCCGGCTGGAACGTGATCCAGCCGGTCATCGATGTCTGGCATGCGTTGCCCGCCCGCGGCTTCCCAAACTATTCGGCAGGCTCGTGGGGCCCGGTCGAAGCGGAAGAGCTTCTCGCACGCGACGGCCGCGCCTGGCGCCCTATCGGTGAAGAGGAAATCGACCACGACCGCGGCTGCAGCGACGATGAGAGCAAGACTGCTGCCGCCCGCTAGATTTGCGAATCGAGTGACACTGGCTTACGGCCGGGTTGCCGCGGGGCGACGTTGCGCACCGGACAGCCAGAAATGGCTGTCCCACTTAGCTCGGCTCGCCTCGCTGGGACGCGCCCTTCGGTCCTCAGGGTAAACTGAAGTGCGCCCCTACAACTGTAGGGGAGAAATTGTGCAACGCGACATACGAATTCTGACCGACATCGACGCCATCGCCAGACGCGCGGCGCAGGAATTCGTGCAAGCCGCGACCTCCGCCGTCTGCGAAAGAGGTTCCTTCGACGTAGCTCTCGCCGGCGGCTCCACTCCCAAAGCCCTTTATTCCCTCCTTGTTGGCGACGCGGGGCTGCGCGCGCAGCTTCCCTGGGATAAAATGCATTTGTACTTTGGCGACGAACGCAACGTCGGTCCGGACCACGCGGACAGCAATTTCCGCATGGCTACCGAAACATTGATCTCGAAATCGCCTCTAAAACCCGGTCAGGTGACACGAATCAAGGGCGAATACAAGGACACGGAAAAGGCCGCGCAAGAATACGAACAGGCCTTGCGCGCATCCTTTAAACTAGCAGTGGGCCAGTTTCCGCGTTTCGACCTGGTGCTGCTGGGGATGGGAAACGAAGGCCACACCTTATCGCTTTTTCCCGGCACCAAAGGGTTGCATGAAACGAAGCGAATCGTGGTACGGAATTGGATAGGCAAGTTGTACACCGAACGTATTACCTTGACAGCTCCGGCCGTCAATGAAGCGGCCCAGGTAATTTTCATGGTCACCGGCGCGGACAAGGCGCTGGCGCTGAAAGGCGTTCTCGAAGGGCCGTACGAGCCGGAGCAATTGCCAGCGCAAATGATTCAGCCGCAAAAGGGAAAATTAGTGTGGCTCGTCGATACTGCCGCGGGCGGCATGCTTTCTGTCGGAATTCGCGAATAGATTAGGAGAACGAAAATGGCTACGACTACAACCGCAGGCACCGGAAAAATTGAAACCTATCTGGGAGCAAAAGCCGAATCCTTGCTGGGATTCAAGTCCCCCAAAATCGCGAAAGAGCGCCTGCACCTCCCCGGGCCGGACTTCATCGATCGCGTTTGGTCCGTCTCCGATCGCAACGTCCGCGTCCTGGCGAACTTGCACCGGCTCTTTCATCACGGCCGCCTCAGCGGCTCCGGCTACATGTCCATTTTGCCCGTCGATCAGGGTATCGAACACTCCGCGGGCGCCAGCTTCGCCAAGAATCCGGATTATTTCGATGGCGGAAACATCGTCAAACTAGCCGTCGAAGGCGGCTGTAACGCCGTGGCTTCCACTTTCGGCGTGCTAGGCTCCGTGGCCCGCAAGTACGCTCACAAAATTCCCTTCATCGTGAAAATCAATCACAACGAACTGCTCACCTTTCCTAATAAGTTCGACCAGATCTTTTTCGGCACTGTGAGAGAAGCCTGGGACATGGGAGCAGCGGCCGTCGGAGCCACAATCTATTTCGGCTCTGACCAAGCCGACCGCCAAATTGTCGAAGTCAGCCGCGCCTTCGCGGAAGCCCATGAACTCGGCCTGGCCACCGTGCTGTGGTGCTATCTGCGCAACAGCGCTTTCAAGAAAGACAAGGACTACCACCTCTCGGCCGACCTCACCGGCCAGGCCAATCATCTCGGCGTCACCATTCAAGCTGACATCATTAAGCAAAAAATGGCGGAGAATAACGGCGGGTATCAGGCCCTCAATATCGGGGATTCCAGCTACGGCAAATTCGACAAGCGCATTTATACCGACCTCGCCAGCGATCATCCCATCGACCTCTGCCGTTATCAGGTCGCGAATTGCTTCATGGGCCGCTCCGGCCTCATCAATAGCGGCGGCGCCTCCGGAGCCAACGACTTCGAGGAAGCCGTAGCCACCGCCGTCATCAACAAGCGCGCGGGCGGCACCGGCCTCATTTCCGGCCGCAAAGCCTTCCAGCGCCCCATGAAGGAAGGCGTACAGCTCCTGAACGCCGTCCAAGACGTCTACCTAAGCCCCGAAGTCACCGTCGCCTAGTGGCACAGCCAGTGGCGGCATCGCTCGTAGGGGCGCGGCCCGCCTGCGGCAGGCAGGCTCGTTGCGCCCAGTTCACCTGCATCCGGGTGCAGCTCTAGCCCTGGCAGAAATCTTCGGCTTTCGTTTGCCGCTCGACGGCATTCGTGGGTAATATGAACCCCCGCTCAGCCCCGGAAACGCTTCCACAGGAAAAGCCGTCTGGACCAGTGATGCGTCGAAGGGGGTAGTCCGCTCGGGTGTGCGCGCTTCGCGCTTGGAGCACTGATACAAAGGAGAAAGGCATGAGGAAGATGACTTTGCTCGTGGTGACAACAATAATGTTTGTGGTGATCGCGGCATTGCCCTCTGCCGCGCAGGATGCGGCGAAGAAGGATGCCGCTCCGAAACCGGCGAAGGGATTGTCGCAAGCGGTGCTTGAGCAATGGAACGACGTTGGACGGAAGCTAATTGCCATGGCGGAGGATTTCCCGGAAGACAAGTACGACTTCAAACCGACGCCGGCGCAGCGCTCGTTTGCGGAGCAATTGCTGCATGCCGCAGGCGCGAACTATTTTTTTATTAATATCGCCAACGGGGAAAAACCGCCGGCTGAGGAAGATCCGTCACGCGCGAAATACAAGACGAAAGCCGATGTGGTGGCGTACGTGAAAAAATCGATGGAGGACGGCGCCGCTGCCATCAAGGCCAAGGGCGATGCCGGAATGGCGGGGATGATGATCGATCCCTTCGGCAATCAGCAAGTGCGCGTTTTCGAGTGGGCGTACGGCTTTATGGAACACATGGGCGAGCACTACGGCCAATTGGCGGTGTATTACCGCGTCGCTGGATTGGTGCCGCCAGAGTCCCGGCCGAAGAAGTAGATTAGCCGCTGGGCATAACCTGCGGAGCTATTTTGCCGCGGCTCCCGCTGTGCCATCTTCAAGCATGGCGGTGAGTCTAGTCGGATCACTAGTCGGCGGCAGGCAGGACTGCCCTGCGCAAACCACGGCCACGGCCCTGTCCGCTTGCAGATGCGGGAGCGTTTCCTTGAGCGCTTCGGGAAGGTGTTCGAGCGACGATCCATCACTGCCCGTGGCGGTGAATCGCAAGACGGATTTGCCGAGCCGGTAGACCGCGTTGGCGGCGGCTTCCAGGGAGCGTGCGGCGGGATCATCGGCGCGGCCGGTGATCACGACTTGTATCGGGTGGCGCGCGAACAAAAGCGCCGCCAGACCATACGTGGCGGCGAAGAGTCCATACTGGGGTGCGATTCCGGCGAAGGTTTCCAGCGTTTTCTGTGCAAAGTTGAAGTAACGCGCGTCGCCGGTGAAAGCATGCATACGGACGAGCGCGATTGTCGCGACTGAGTTTGCTCCGGGCGTCGGCGAATCCTGGAAGGGCTTGCGGCGCACGTCCAGCCCGCCCAGCGGCGGTGCATTGGACGGCCGGTCAAAAAAGCCGCCGCCTTCCGCATCCGCGTAGTATTCGAGAATGTAATCGAGGGTGCGTTGCGCTGCGCGAAAATAGCGCTGATGGAGCGCCGTCTCGTAAGCGTCCAGTAACGCAATAACGCCGAAAACCTGATCGTCCAACGAGCCTTCCAGCCGCGGGCCGCCGATGCGGTGCGCGAAGCACTTGTCCTCGCTCCAAGCGTCCTGCAGCATGCGATCCATTGTTTTCAGCGCGAACTCGCGGCAGCGCTCGCCGGCGGACCCGTCCAAAACGCGCGCCGCTTCCAGGTACGCGGAAACGAACATCGCGTTCCAGGCAACGTACATCGTGGTATCGATGTATGGTGTCGTGCGCCGCAAACGGCTCGCTAACATCTTGCCCTTGGCGTGCGCGATCGCCAGGCGGACAGTGGTCTCGTCGTCACCCAGAGTATTGGCGATGGCCGCCGGATCGCGCGCCACCCACAGAACGTTCTTCGCAGGATTGTGGTGCATTTCCCCGCGCGCCTCGACATCGTAATAGAGCTCGATGATGCGCGCTTCGTCGGGAAGCAGGGCCTCGCGGACTTCTTCGAGCGTCCAGGTGAAGTAATCGCCGTCGTCAGCGAGGCAATAGTCGGCATCCTGGCTGGAGTAAAACCCCCCGCCTTGCTGGTCGGAGAGCACGTCATTCACCCAGCCGATGATGCTTTCGGCAGTTTCGCGCAGGAACGGATTCTGCGTGACCTGCCAGCCGTGCAGATAGTTCTTGAGCAGCTCCGAGTTGTCGTAGCTCATTTTCTCGAAGTGCGGCACCAGCCAGCGTTCGTCGACCGAATAGCGGTGAAAACCGCCAGCAAGCTGATCGTAATCGCCGCCACGCGCCATTTTTTCGAGAGTGGTCTCGGCCATGGCGAGCAGATGCTTTTCCTTAGTTTCCTGATAGCGCTCGAGTAGCAGTTCAATCGCGGAGGCGTGCGAAAATTTCGGCGACTGGCCGAAGCCGCCGTTGCGAATGTCGAAAAGTTTGGTGAGCGATTGGATTTGCGCATCGACCACGCCGAGGTCGAACTTGCCTTTCGCGCCGTTGAACATTTCCGCTTGCGCCACCGCATCCGCCAGCGAATTGGCGGCGCGCTCCAAATCGGGCCGCTTGCTGCGATAGGAGTCGGCGACCGCCAGCAAGACGCGCCGGAAACCGGGCCGGCCGCCCTGGTCGTCGGGGGGGAAGTATGTGCCTCCGTAAAAAGGCTTGCCATCCGGCAGCAGAAAGCCGGTCAGCGGCCATCCGCCCTGCCCGGAAAGGGCGCTGATGGCGGACTGGTAGCGCGCGTCCACATCGGGGCGCTCGTCGCGGTCGACCTTCACGGCCACAAAGTGCTCGTTAATAATGTTGGCGATTTCGGTGTTCTCGTAGCTTTCGCGGTCGATCACATGGCACCAGTGACACCACACCGCTCCGATATCCAGCAACACAGGTTTGTTCTCGGATTTCGCGCGCGCGAAGGCGGCGTCCCCCCATTCATGCCAATCGATGGGTTGGTGGGCGGCGGAACGCAGATAAGGACTAACCGAATCCTTGAGCCGATTCTCAGGTTGTGACGCCAAGCGAACTCCCCCGTAGTGCAAAAACGGACCTGGTAAAGATCGTATCGCGCCGAGAGCCCTAAACCGGAAAGCGTACCGCTCAGGTTTGCCGGAAAATCTCGTGGAACGTTCCGAAAAAACTGCAGGTTTACTGAACGACGTCGCCCGGACCGGGATCGTTGGGATCCAACGGCTTGCGACCGGCGAATCCTTCGTCTTGGCGATGGTAGAAGCGGATGCGATCCTCGCCAAGCCTCCAGCATAGATAAACTTCCTCGTTGTTGAGCAGGGCCGGGAAGTCGAGCAGGCCAACCTCGAGATCTTTGATGATGCAACCCGTTTCAAGGATGCGATTCAGCGCGGACTTGAGCGTTTCCGCAAGCTGCTGGTGCTCGACGCGCAGGGTGGCCAGTTTTTCGTACGGGACGATAACGCCGCCCATCATGGTAATTCTGGCGGAAACGGCAGTGAGATCGGTTTCGAGGCCGGCGAGCTTCTTGCGGCAATCCATCGCTTCCACGAGGAACGGTTCAAGCTCCTTGCGGGCGCGCTCGGCTTCGGTGAGGGTGAAGAGTCGCGGCTCCGGCTCTGGGCTATCGTCCTGATTCTGTTCGTCGTCTTCATCCGCCATTGTGATTCCGTTCGGGGCTTGTCAGGCCCGCTGCGGGTCAGGGTCAGCGCAGTTCCGCCCTGCAAAGCGGCTAGCGCAAGCTTAACATGCGATCAAGGGCTATGCGCGCGAAGTGGCGCGGGCGCTCGTACCACAGGTTTGAGGTGTAATTCTCCGCTATCCGCCGATGAATACCATGGTACGAGACGGTGGTACGAAGTCCGGTTCGTTGATACGGTGCCCTTCCTCTTTTTCCACGACCACCGAGCAGATGTAGGTAACCATATCGTCGTCGGAGGCGCCTTGGCGCAACAAAGCGCGCAGATCGTGATCCTCCTTGCTGAATAGGCAGGTGCGTAGCTTGCCGTCGGCCGTCAAGCGGATGCGCGAACAGTGGCCACAGAAGGGCTGAGTGACCGGAGCGATGAGTCCGATTTCCCCGGGAGCACCGTCCGCAAATCGGTATTTCCGGGCCGTTTCGCTGCGCTCATGCGGAATTTGCTGGAGCGGCCACTTTGCGTGAATGCGACGATGGATTTCGGCTGCCGGCACCACAAGCCCGCGATTCCAGTGCCGGTCTGCGTCGAGCGGCATGAATTCGATGAATCGCATGATGACGCCGCGCTCGCGCGCGAAGCCGGCAAAGGCTTCCACTTCATCATCGTTAATGCCGCGGACGAGCACCGCATTGATCTTTGCCGGTGCGAGCCGCGAGTTCTGCGCCGCATCGATGCTCCCCATCACCGTCGCGAAGGATTTGGTGCGCGTGATTTTCTCGAATTTCGCGCGATCTAGCGAGTCGAGGCTGATATTGATACGTCGCAGGCCGGATTGGATGAGCCGCTGACACCGTTCGGCTAGCAAATGGCCGTTCGTGGTCATCGAGAGATCTTCGACGCCCAGTGCATGCAGCCGCGCGATGTAATCCTCAACGCCTTCGCGGACTAACGGCTCCCCGCCTGTGATGCGAATTTTGCGAATACCCAGACTTAGAAAAATTCGTGCCAGGCGGTCAAGTTCCGGCCACGACAGGATCTCATCGTGATCGCGGTAATTCTCCGGGTCGGCCGAGCGGCAGTACACGCAACGGAAGTTGCAGCGGTCGGTAACCGAGATGCGCAGGTCCGTAATCTGGCGGCCGAATTTGTCGTGAAGGGTCATGATCTCTTGCCGGCGATTGCTGACTCAACAAAAACGCCTGAATCCGTATGCTTGGATGCAGGCGCAGACGAAAAAGCGCGCTTTTTCGTCGTCGGCTCCTTTCCAAGCGGGAGGCCCAGCCGTTTCCAGCCGAACCCTCATTCCCGGCTCATCGCCAGGAAATCGCCCCTGCCGCCATAGGTTTTCTCCCCGCAAGGCACCAGGGGTCGGAGTCTTCGGCGCCAGTGTACGCCATCGAGAGCCACTCTGCAATTTCAACACATCATCCGAGGACTGTCTCCGGCCCGGCCCGGCTGTATGGTAGAGTTTTCGCCACGCCATGCGGATCTTCGTTCTCGGGGCCGGCGCTACCGGCTCTCTCCTCGCGCAATTATTGCAGCGGCAAGGACATACAGTCTGGTGCGGTGACCGCGACCTCAAGCGCGCGCAACGCTTCCTGGGCAAAAAGAGCTCCATACCCATCACCGAAGTAAACGCGCGAAATCTGCATGGGATTGTGCGGGCCGCCCGGGGATGCCAGCTCATCGTCAACGCCTCGGCCTCGGTCTTCAACCAAATCGTGATGCGCGCGGCCCTGCGGCTGCGCGCACATTATCTGGACCTCAGTTCGCACCTGACGCGCAACCCCTTCAAGGCCGAGCAGCTCGCCTACACAAGCCGCTTCCAGCAGAAGAACAGGACGGCGGTGATCAACACCGGCGCGGCCCCTGGACTCACCAATCTCCTCGTCAAGCGCGCCGCCGAAACGTTGCACGAAGTAGAGTCCGTGCAGGTCCGCCTGTACGAAAGCACTGAAAGCGACGACCCCATCTCGCAATGGTCCCCGGAAGTTACTTTTGACGAGGCCATTTCCCGCCCGCGCGTCTATCGCAACAGACGATTCCACATGGGAAAGCGTTTCGCGGAGCTCGAGAAATTTCGGTTTCCCGATCCGATAGGTACCGCCAACGTGGTTCTGGCCGCACAAGACGAAGTGGGCACACTGCCTTACTTTGTCCCTATGCAGAACATGGACGTTAAAATCGGCGGCAACGAATTCGACCGCCTGCGCCGTTGGTACAAACAGGGAAAGCTCTCAAAATCGCGCGGCATCGTGCGCCAGCGCTTTCCGCACACGTTATCACCGCGCAAAATCGCCAAGCTGATTCGCCGGGGTGAGCTGCAAAACGCGAGGTTCGCCGCGGTAGTCATTGTGCGCGGCGTAAAACGGGGCAAGAAAGACGATCAGCGTCTGCTGATTCGCACGGAATGCTTGTTCCCCACGCTCTACCAAATCCGCCAGCAGGGCCTTTACACCACGCCGGTGGCGTACGCCACCGCCCACGTCGCCGCGCTATTCATCAAATTTTTCCCGCGCGACCTCCCCGGCGTCTTCCCTCCCGAAGCGTTGCCCGCGGAAACGCGCCGCGCAATCGTTGCCGGAATTCGGGCGCACAAAATCAAAATCAGCCACAAAACGACCCTGCTGAAAAGCCGGTCTGAAGATGAAGACGAATTTTAAGGCTGCGTGGTACTCGCCTAATCCGCCGCGGCGGCTTTCGCCTGTCCTGAAAAATGAATGGTGATCAGGAAGCCGTTCGTGCCGTCGTATGAAAAGTTGTGACCATGACCTTCAAAGGCTTCGTGCTTACTCTTCCACATGCGGAAGCCGTTGTTGGACTGCGCCAGCCAGTATTTTAGGTTGTACACCACGACTTCGTGGGCCGCAGCATTTCCCTGCACGCGCTCGAGAATGACCTCGCCCTTGCCGTTGTCCATCTTGGCGTGAGCCTGGCCAGTTTTCGTATCCACCTTCCACAGAAATCCGGCAGTGTCCACGTCGGCGTGCTCCCATTTCATAGGATAAAGCTGGCCGAGAATGTCGTTGAACGCGGCTTTCTGTGCGGGAGTCACGGCCGGATCATAGTGGATGACCACCCAGGAATCTTTTCCGGTGCTCCAGTCGCTGCCGAGATCGGTCGCCAACCACACTTTGGCGCCGTCCAGCTTGGTATCTTTGTAATAGCCTTTATCCGTGCGAAGAACGAGGTTGGCCCGGCAATAATCACCTTCGTGATGATGCGTCGAGCGAGTATTGAAATAGCAGGGGCAGAACATATCGCAACTGCACGCTTCGATGTAAGAAGCAGTGATGTCGAAATCGGGTTTGGCCGCAGCCTTGTCGTGGGGCGTAGCGCCGTATTGCGCGAGCGCCAAGCCGCCCGTCAGGCCGATGGCCAGAATCAGAACGATGATGCCTTTCATCGAACCTCCTATCTATGGACTGCAAACGGAGGGATACCCGGACTGCGTACGATTCTACATCGCACCGACGTAGCGGGCAACTCCGTCGTCCACTTTCTTGTTGTGCTTCGCCGTCGCTAGAATTTAAAGCCGACGCCAAACGACAGGACCGGATAAAATTTGTAGGGCGATGCGCTCTTGTTGAGCTTTGCTTGCTCGGAGGCGACGTTGGCCTGGATGGTTGGATCGGAGCTGATGGACCGGCAAAACAAGCCAGTGGAGTCGCACGCACTCCCGCTGAGGTTCAGCGTGACGCGCGGCGGTCCCTGATAAGCAGCGCCAATCTCAAATGAAGTGCTGAAATGCCTGCTGCGGGGCACCAAATTGCCAAACCCGAAGAGAATCATCGGTGCGGCTTTGTACACCGCAAGCTTCCCCGTCCCCGTTACCGGATCGGCGGCGTCGCTCAGATAGTTGGTGTTGTTCAACGTGAAGCTCTGCCCGCCGGGCACCGAAGCGTTGGCGGTAACATTGTTGCCGTTGTAGATCAGCACTCCCGGGCTGATGTGAAACTCCTTCAGGAAGAACAAATCGTAGGTGGCTTGCGCGGAGCGCAAGTCCAGTGTCCCTTTGTAGGTCACCCCGTCTTTATCGAAGGTGTGGCCGTAACTGAAAGCGTTGAACCCAAAGCGGACGTTGGAGCGATGAGATACCGCGATGGCGGCTTCCCCGCCGATTCCGAGCGTGGACACCTTAACGCCTACGCCGATCGGAATGCGGCCCTCGGACGATCTTTTTGCGGGAGCTGCCGGAGCCTCGGGTGCGGGTGTCGCAGCAGAATCCGGCGTATCCGGTACAGCCGCTGCTAGCCGCGACGCCGAAAGGTTTATCAGCAGCAAAAGCACCGCAAATACAGAGACTCTTCGCATGTTCGCTCCTCAAAAAGCGAGCGTAGCACCCGCGGAACGGCGGCGTTGTTAAGTAATTCTAAGGGGCGGCCAAGAGTTACCGGCCAAAGGTACAGGTGAAGTTGAAGTTCAAAGATTCAGCAGCAGCGGTTCGGCCGAGAGTATCGGCGGGTTAGCTGTTCCACATAAAACTCTTCTGCCGTCAACGCGCGCGACTTGCATCGCCGCGAGGCGAGAGAGCGCAGGTAGCGCTCATAGGCCGAATCGCCGCACCATTCACGCACGCCGCGCCAAAGGCGCCGCGCGAAGCGCCTAACGTTTCTTGCCGCGCCTCGCATTAGTCGTCTCCCTGCGCAACGCCGGAATAGCCTGCGGCCCATTGCGTTGGCACGTAGGGCGATTCATGCAGCACCGGCGCGCGCCGGCTGCTCAGAATCGCATACCACTGCACCAGCGCCTCCGCTATGAGCACGACCACCATCAGCGCAAGGACCGCGGTCACCGCGGCGTCCAGCCGCTGATTGAAAATCAGGCGCTGAGTGTCCACCAGCTTGGGGGCCGGAACCGTTCCTGCCGCAATTTGCGCAATCAGGACGTTCGCGTATGCCAAGAACCCGATGCGCGGGTTTGCATCGAAAATCTTCTGATAGCTGGCCGTCGTCGTAATGATCACCAACCACATCATGGGCAGCAGCGTCACCCAGATCCACCGCGTGCGTCCCATCTTCAGCAAAATCGTGGTGGCCACTACCAGCGCCACACAAGGGCCATAACGAATTGATGCCCCCCAGCGGATCGATCACTCCCTGATACAAAAAGTATCCCCACATTCCTACAATGGTCGCGCTCGAAACGAGAATGCTCGGCATCCATCCCGTGCGCCCAAACGGTTTCCACACGCGCCCGCCCAATTCCTGCACCATGAAGCGGCCGACGCGCGTCCCAGCATCCAGTACCGTCAAAATAAACAGCGCCTCGAACATGATCGCAAAGTGATACCAGATGCTCAGCAGGCGCTCGCCGCCAATCGTGTTCGAGAAAATCTGGGCCATGCCCACGGCTAGAGACGGCGCGCCGCCGGCGCGGTTCCAAAGCGTCTGCTCGCCCACCGCATGCGCGAGTCCCGCCATTGTTTGCGCGGTCAGCGGAAAACCCCAGCCACTGATTGTCGCGGCCGCCCCGTCGGGCGTTGCGCCTACAATGCTGGGAGGACTGTTGATCGCAAAATAGACGCCCGGTGTCATCGCGCAGGCCGCGACCATGGCCATCACGCCCACAAACGATTCGAGCAACATCGCTCCGTAGGCGATGAACCTGGCGTGGCTCTCGCGCAGGATCATTTTCGGCGTTGTCCCCGAGGAAATCAGTGAATGAAATCCGCTGATCGCTCCGCAAGCGATGGTGATAAAACAAAACGGAAAAATCTTCCCGGCGAACACGGGGCCGCTTCCGTCGATAAAACGCGTGAGCGGCGGCATGAGCACATGCGGGCGCACAAACAAAATCCCCGCCGCGAGCGCGAAAATCGCTCCGGCCTTGATGAA